>Ga0306920_100012492_pt1 | contig 11527 bp, 13 predicted proteins | sample flu12Cox44000170_FD_204666 | JGI IMG/M metagenome (GOLD analysis project Ga0306920, IMG submission 204666) | Lab enrichment of tropical soil microbial communities from Luquillo Experimental Forest, Puerto Rico - flux4day.12C.oxic.44.000.170 (v2)... | ecosystem: Environmental > Terrestrial >...
GCAATGAAGAAATCGGCATCCACACCGTCGAAACCTCGAAACTTTTATGCAGTGGATCGTATCATAATCACTGTATTTTGTCAATAAAGCAAAATGCTATAATCATGCCGAAGTCGAGGTGCCGCAGCATCTGGATGCCGTTGACCGAAACCGTACAGCGGTGTACGGTTCCTTTGGGTCAAGGAGGCACGGCATGCTACGCAAAGGCGCGGAAGAGGCTCGCAGTCAGCTTCCAGCTCTTCTCGATGCGGCAGAGAGGGGTCGATCGACGGTTATCACCAGGCATGGCCTTCCGGTTGCAGCAATAGTGCCGATCGCGGCGTATAGCGCCGCCGTTCGCCAGCAGCCGCTGATGCCCGTCGCGGGATCCGGTCGCGGACTATGGGGCAAGGATAGCGCCCGCAGGCTTAGAAAGCTGCGTGACGAATGGAGCCGTTAGAATTCGGCGATCTCCCGGAAGATGCGGTGGTCCTGATCGACTCGGCGCCGATCATCTATTTCCTCGAAGGACACCCGAGACACGGACCGCGCTTCGAGCCGCTCTTCGAAGCCCATGCGGCTGCGCGCCTGCGCTTTGCCGTCACGACCATCACAATCGCCGAGGTGCTGACCGGTCCCCTCCAGGCAGCCGACGACGCGCTCGCGCGGCGTTACCGGGCCATCCTCGAATCGTGGCATCCGGTCAGCCTCGACGCGGACATCGCGGAAAGCGCTGCAAGATTGCGGGCTTCGCTCCGTCTCAAGTTTGCCGACGCCGTTCAAGCGGCGAGCGCGCTGGCGATCAACGCCGCCGCCCTGGTGACACATGACCGCGATTTCTCGCGCGTGCACTCGCTGCGGATAATTTCCTGAGCGATATGCCGACAGTAACGTCGTCTGGGTCCTCCCCGGCCCGGGGCTGCCCGCACGTCGAGGAGTGTCGATTTTGCGGAGGCGTCGCCCTTCAGCCAACGCCAAGCGGCTTGATACGAAGGTCCTCGGGTCGCGGATATCGTTTGAGAGGAGAGAAATCGACCTTCCAGATATCAAACTCGAACAGCTCGCCGCTTTCATCCAGGTTTACAACGGCGCTGACGAGGGTGCCGTCTTCATCAGTAAATTGGGCCTCGGCGATCTTCTTTCCGAACCGCCCCTTCCGATTGTCCGCGGTTCGAAACCGCAAGCTGCACATCCCGCCATCGTTCATATCCTCGACGAGGCGCTCGGATAACGAGCGCAGAAACTCGTTCGCCCTTGGACTGCTTCGAACCAATGCCGCGACAAGGGCCGCTTCTTCCTTCCGCAATTTCCGCCAACCGCTCATTTCAAGGCCCGACGTTGTAGTACCATCGACAACAGCAAATGCTCGATATTCGAGCCTCACGCCGCCGACGCTGACACTTCCGGTTATGTTTGCTCCCGGCGAAACCGGTCCCTGTCGAGCAAGATCAGCCCGGATTGCGTTCGAGATCGCATCGCGATCGAGACCCAGCTGATCGATATGGCGGAAGGTGTGACGCACATGGTTTTCGTCCATACCGAACCGGACGTTCGGCAGCTCGGGACTAGGTTGGTGGGCGATTGCCGAGCCCTCGTTTCGTCGGATTGCCGCGCTCGGATAGAGCCTGAACCGGCTGCTGACAACGGTGTCGAAAGGCGCAGAAGTGAAGATGCCGAGGCGTCGCCCTTCATTCCTCCGGCATCCCGGCCTTGCGCAGCCCCGCGAGATATGTGCTTTCGAACATGGCGCGGACCTTCGGGACGCCCCAATATCCGACGGCCCTCAAATGGGCGATGCTCGACCAGCGATTGGCGGCAGCCAGCCGGCGCCCTTTGGCGAGTTCGGGCGCGGCGCGCTCGATATCGCCTCTCAGGCCATGGGCGGCGGCGAGCAGGGCATGCACGAACGGCATTTCCGGGGCGGCGCCACGCGCCCTTTCGAGCCACGTGATCGCCTCGTCCGGGCACGATTGCAGGAGATGCACATGCCCGATCCTCATATAGAAATAGCCGATGCGGGGATCGAGAGGACTGAGCCGGATGGCCTGCTCCGCGAGCGGGATTACTTCCTCGATCGACCCGGTCAGCAACTTGCAATCGGCCAGAACGTCCAACACTGCTGCCGCGTTAGGATTGATCGCGAGCGCCATCTCATATTCGGGAATAGCCTCCTCGCATCGGTCACGCGCTCGCAATACCACGCCTCTGGCCAGATGAGCGGTCGGGCTGCGGGGCGAGGCCGCCAAGGCTCGATCGACCAGCTCTTCCGCGCGCGCGAGGTCCGCCGCAGCCGTGTCAGTCACTCTGTCGAGCACGCGGTTTGCGAGCGCGTCTGCCAGCAAGCTTTGCGCTTCGGCGGATCGCGGGTCTAGCGCCAGCGCGCGCTCCAAGAGGCTGACCTGCTCCGCACGGCTGGCTCGCGCCGGCGGCTTCAGAAATGCTGCACGCCCTCGAACGATGTAGTCCAGCGCTTCCGGCCTCTCGTTCGGGCGGGCGGCCTCCGCAGCGATCAGCTCGATACCGAGCGAGTTCGTGATCCGTCCCGTGATCTCACTTTGCGTGGCGAAGAAATTACCGGCGTCGCGGTCGAACCGCTCGGCCCACAAAAGCGCATCGGTCACGGCATCGATGAGCCGGACCGTGACGCGTATTTGCTTGCCCGCTCGCCGGACAGTTCCATCGACCACGTAACCTACGCCGAGTTCGCGGCCGATACGCCCGGCATCGACCAACTTGTTCCGGTCGATGTGCGAGATCACGAAGCTATCGAGCCTCGCGAGATCGGTCGTCAGATCCTCGGTGATCCCGTCGGCGCAATACTGCTGCTCGCGATCGTCGCTAGGGTTGGCGAAGGGCAGTACGACGATAGACAGTCGCGGCCGCCCGCTGCCGCGGGAGACGGTGGCGTGCGCATCGACGTCGACGCGCCTTACCGGCGCGACAAAGCGGTAGCCGCGCCGGGGCACCGTCTGGATGCAGCTGCCGTTCGCGCGTTCTCGATCGAGCACCCGGCGCAACGCCGCAATCTGGATCGTCAGGTTGTTATCTTCGACCACGATTTTTGGCCAGGCAGCGGCCATGATCTCATCGCGCGAGACGAGTTCGCCGGGTCGCTCGAGCAGCATGCGGAGCACATCGAGCGCGCGCGAGCCGATCTCCACCGGAGCCGGAACGGCGCCTTCATCTCTCCGAAAGAGACCGCGCCGGTCGAGATGGAACCGATCAAATTGGAAAATATCGGTCGTGGAGAGCGATGCCACGGCCTGTCCCTGCCCTGCCTCTTTGAATTTGGACGAGATTTTAGCGCAATTTAGAGTTTTTTAGCGCGGCTTCATAGCGTCCCCGCCACGCACCTGACCATAGGGATACAGGCCGTTGCGTCAGTGGAGGACGTCGATGAAGACCGTTTCTTGCTTCCCGTCGCGCGCGAGGATCGCAGCATTGGCGTTGCTCGCCGCCTGGTTCGCGGGGCCGGGTGAAGGGCGTGCCCAGTCGCCGGACGCGCAGTTCCCGGGTGGGCTGACTTGCAAGAAAGTGCCGCCGGAGGGCCACGTCACCTCAAACCCGATCGCCTGCACTGTCAGCTGCGCCAAAGGCGGGAAGCTGGCCTCGGCGTTGGCGTTGGCCCCACGCACGACAGCGGGGCTGACGATCACGATCAAGGGAACCTGCGTCGAAGCCGTCGATCAAGTCCCCGGCAATGTTACGTTGCAGGGCGCGTCGCCGGGCGATGGCCTGCAGGCGCCTGCCGCGTCGAGCAATCCAGTTCTTGGGATCAGCGGCGCGGGCGTAACGCTCGATAATCTGACGATTTCCGGCGGCGCGACTGCGTTGTTTGTGCGGAATGGCGCCAGCGTCACCGGCAACAACCTGGAAATCGAGGGATCGTCGGTCCGGAATGTGTGGGCAAGGGGCGTTCTCACGTTGATTTCTTCGACCATCGAGAACTCGAGCGGCGACGGCATCGACGCACTCTCGGGCGGTATCGTGTTCCTCCTTGGAGGAACGGTCCGAAACAACTCTCGGGGGATTTCGGTTGGATCAGGCTCCTATCTCGACGCCGACAGTGGTGCGGTCATCAGCGATAACACGGGTGGGCATGGCGCCCTGGTGAACGGGTCGCTGGTCATGTTGGCTGCGACAATGGAGGGCAATTCGCCCGACGGGGTCCATCTTTTCGGTGGCGGAAATGTGGTTATCGCCGGCCCCAGCGTTGTCAGGTCAAACGCGCGCGATGGCGTGTTTGTGCTGGGCGGCTCGGCTGAGGTCGATGGCGTCATTTCCAACAATGCCAGACATGGCATCTCCGTCTTCAACAGCGGGACCGCCATTGTGGACGACGGTGCCGTTGTCGCCTCGAATGCGGCGAACGGCGTCCTCGTAGAGGACGGAACCGTGAATGTCGGAAACGGAGGAAGCGGACCCGGAAGTGGAACGATCCAGTCAAATGGGCAAACGGGATTTATCTCAAGACGAACAGCGTCGGATTTTTCAACAATGCCGGAAACAAAATCATCAGCAACAGCGGGTGGGGAATTTTGTGCGACGGGCCTCCGGCGAACCCGCTGATCGCGATCGGACCCGCCGGCACGATCGGAACCGTCTCCGGCAACGGGGCGGGGCAGATTTCCTGCAACCTCGCCCCTTAGGGAGATGCTGTTTCCTATAAGCCGCAAAGCTTAGATGCCCGTAGAGGTCGCCAAACCTCAGCTTGCGCTCGAAATCTTCCATGGCGGCATCAACAGCGACGTTGCGACGGCTCTATACGCGTTTGGCGGCGGTAATAGGCTCGCCAGCTTCAACCGCACCTTAGCCACCCTCGGAAGCACCGACAGCAACACGGACATCTTCACCCCCAGCTTGCGGTGGGCGGAACCTGCCATCGGGCCATTCGATCCTGTCCCCGAGCCGTCCTCGCTCGCCATCCTGACGCTCGCGCTGGGCGGCCTGGGTGCGCTCCGCCGATACGCCAAGCGGCTTATCGGTCAGCCGAGGCCGAGTGTCGCGACGCCGTAGGGCTGCATGAGTTGATCCTGTGTGCCGACAACCATGCCCTCCAGGTATGCCTGGGCGATGATCAGCCGATCGAATGGATCGTTGTGATGACGCGGCAGCCCTCCAGCGTGCTCCGCATGGCTTCCGGTGACCGGGAGAATCTCGAACCCGAGCGCGAGGATCGCCGCGACGACCGGTCGATCGAAGCGGAGCTTCCCGATCCCTCGCTTGATGGCAATCTCCCACACCGTCGCGGCGCTGACGATAATCTCGTTCGTCTGATCGCGCATCGCCGCGCGCAGCGTCGGCGCAATCTGGCCGGGCCGCTCATCCGCCCACAGCAGGATGTGCGTGTCGATCAGCAGCCGCACGACTCCTACTCGAAATACTTCTGCAGCTCGGGCGGCAGGGGTCCGTCGAAATCATCGGCAATGTAGGTGATTCCAAGTAGGTTCTGTCCAAACCGGCGCTTTTTCCCGATCCGGTAGGGCACCAGCTTGGCTTTTGGCTTGCCTGCTTTGGCGATGACGATTTCCTCGCCGGCAGCGGCGCGGTCCACCAGCCTGGATAGGTTCGTCTTCGCCTCGTAGAGGTTGACGGTGTCGGTCATTGCTGTGCCTTCGCATTTCAGGTGGTTGACCAGCTTGACCAAAAGGTAATGAGGAATCGGTCTGTCTGCAATGCCAGCGGCGAAACGGAGGGGTTTCAATCCTCCGGCATCCCGGCCTTGCGCAGCCCTGCCACATAAGCAGCTTCGAACATGGCGCGGACCTTTGGGACGCCCCAATATCCGACGGCCCTCAAATGGGCGATGCTCGACCAGCGATTGGCGGCAGCCAGCCGGCGCCCTTTGGCGAGCTCCGGGGCAGCGCGCTCACGGTCGGCAACCCCGAGTGCCCGACTGGGAAGGAAACGCGAGCTGACGCAGCCCGATCGCCTGGCCGCTGCCGAATGTCGGTATCGCCGCGCCGAACGCGCTGGTCGCCAGGCTCCGCCGTTTTTATGATCGGATTTTCTCGCACAGTACGCCCGACAGGCGAAAGGTTACCAGCCCCGACGGGAGAGGCCGCCAATGAGACGTACCACGGTATTCCTGTCGCTTCTCGCGTTTGCAGAGTTTATCGGCAGCGCGGGCGCACCGGCCGCTTCGTGCGAACTAACCGATCCCGTCCCGTGCAAGAAGATCAGAATTTATAACAACAACCCGCCTACCGGGGCGACGATTTATGCGTTCTTCGAGTCCTTTATCCAAAAGGACATCGGGACCGATGCCGATTTGTGGATGCAGGCGTACTTCAAGATCACAGACTGGGATCAAAACTTCCTCAGCCCTCGGAAATTTGCCACCGCCAGGCTTCGCCGAGGGTACGTTCAAATCGGCAATGATGAGGGGATCGCCCCGGGTGGCTGGGTGGAAATTGCGCTGCCGTTTTACACGCAGCTCCTGGAAACCACCGCGGACAATTTAGGAAAGATTCCCGATCAATACATCAATTGGTGGAATTCCGGGCGCATCGTTTTCTTTGACAGTATAGCGGCCTATCACTCGGTCAAGGTCACAAATTCTTTGGGCGATCCGCTGCCGCCGGGAGGCGGGCTGCCGCCGCCGCCCGTCAAATATCTTGCCGGAGCAGCTGTGCCTTCCTGTGTTTCTTCCAATGGCAATAAATGCACCATACCGCTATTCGAGAATGCTCTCCAACCTCTGGATGGAATACCGTTCCAACTTCAGGAATATACTTTTGCTGCGGCCGAAGGGCCGCCGCTCAACAAGACACTGTCGCCGCCGACTAGAACGAAAATCGATCTCACCTTTGTCAACTATAACGTATCCTCGCTCGATTCCGTGTTTCTGCCTGTTGCGATGGGGCCGCTGACCAAAGCGGGCGACAGCGTCAATATCGGGGTCCAACCGCCGGTTCCGGTGCCGTATGTCGGTACGGCGCTTTCGACGGTTCAATTCAGACAAACCCTGGAGCAGTTTACCCGCGGCGCCCTCGTCGTGCTGCCGCGAGGCGACAACTGGCCCTTCTATATCCCGGCCTATTACGACGACGAGGTTCACCCCGGTTTCCCATCGTCGACGGCCGCGGCCTGTTCTCTTGCACCGTTCCCGACCGATAGCACAGGCACCTATCACCTGCCGAAAATTCCCGGGGCCTTTAATGTATTGACCGCGTCATACCTGGGAGCGGAGCTTAATGCCGATGGTAAGGTGGTTTTCCCGCCAGTTCCCCCAGTGTTGAGCTCGAATCCGGCCGACTGGAAGGCCAAATACGTCACGAATGCGTGCTCTCTCCCGACCTCTCCGCCGTTTGTGAACCCGCCGCATCTAGGGGGCGCCGGCAAGGCGTTTGTCGATCTGTGGAACAGATGTACGGCGAACATGATGGACAGCACGCAAACCTGCAAAGACGTCAGAACTGTCGCCACGCTCTTCACGAGCAGCTATTTCAACAACAAGGCGTGCCAAAATCCCCAGACACCTCCTTTCTACATAGCGATGCAGGCAGTGTATGGCTGGGTCCCGATCGAGTATCGCGGCTGTAAGGGGCTCGATCTGAAGACCGATGTACCGCTATACAGGGACGCGGCCCTCTCCTACTGCCGATTGCAATATAATTACGTGACCTTGCCGGCACTCCAGCGGGCTACCTACACATTCAATCCTTACACAGCTCTGATTCATTCCCCATACAATCCGCTATTTGGGGGCGGTCTCGAGTCGAGCGCGTACGCGTTCTCGATCGACGACAAGCTGTCGTTCAAGAGTGTCGTAGCGGACGGGGTGATCCTGACCATCGCCGGAACCAACGGCTTGGAGTTTGACCGGAAGGCCGGCCAGACAAAGCCGGTGCCCACGCCGATTCCAGCGACCGCGCAAGAGATCGAGGACCATTGCAAATTGGATTGAGCCGCTACGCTACCGTGGTGTCGCCAGCGAAAAGCGGGGGTCGGCAGCCAGGCACTCGGCTTCGGCGAGGCCGAGTTCTTTTCTGACGATATTCGTGCCCAGCACCATCGCGACCATCTTGTAGGTCGCGTGCCGGCGGCTCATGCCCTCGCGCCCCATGCCGCAATCCGACGAAATGATCAGCCGTTCGGGCGGAATGTGTTTGAGCGCTTCGCGGATCAGATCCGCGACCTGGTCCGGCCGCTCTACCTGCAATGTGTGATGGTCGATGACGCCGATCACGATCTTCTTGTCCTTGATGGTTTGGCCGATCGCCTTGAGGTCGCCTGTGCCGGACGAGCAGGTCTCAAAGGTAATCGCGTCCGCATCGACCTGGTTGAGGGCGGCCAATGTCGGCTGGTAGCTCTGGACTTCCCGGAAGATCCGCTGCTGCGAGGGGTTGCCCCAGCAGGTGTGGCACCACAGCTCGGTCTTGTCCCGCAGACCCTTGACTGTGTTGTTGAAAAGTTTGACGAGATCGTCGGCGTCGAGCTTGCCAAAGGGCTTGCCGCGCACCGGAACCATATGGATCTGCGGCTCCTCCATCTGGATCACCGGGCAGCCGGCATCGGCCAATTCGCCGAGCTCGCTGTTGAGCGCGTCGCTGATCGCCCAGACCCGTTCGACTGGATCCTTGTAGTATCTGTCGTCGACTGAGGCCGCGAGCAATTCCGGAAGATGGTTCCGAACTTGACCGGCTTCCGGGTCAGCCGTTGCGCCACCTTCCACATCGCCGCGTATTGCAGATTGCCGGGTCCGACCGGACCGACGATCTTCGGCAGTACGCGCGCTTCGAGGAAGTCGTGCAGAATGTGCCCGCGCGGGGCCCCGGTGGCGAGCTGATAGGCGCTGGGCTCCGCCACCGCCGAGAAGCCGGCCATATGTGTCAGCGGATAGCTCTGCCAGCTCATGCCGCTGATCTGCTCGTCGAAATGCGCGTCGCCGTCGGTGCAGATGTCGAGGCCGGCGGTCTCCTGCGCGCGCAAATAGACCGACACGGCATCTTCGTATTGCTCCCGGTAGCGCAGGTTCATCATCGCCTCGAGGAAGCTCTGTGAACCGAGGCCCGCGGTATACCAGCTCGGCCGCGGTAATGAGCCGATGATCGAAGTCGGCAGGGTGATCCCGGATGATGCTTTGTACATCGCCCCCTCTCCTTCACGCTTTGATGCCGCGAGGATGCTAGCCGGGCCAACAACGCCGGCATGCCGAGTTTTACGCAGGTTACTTTTGACGACGTCGCGGTATGTTCTCTCGCAGGATTTCGTTGATGCGTGCCTGCCAGCCCGCGCCCTCCTGCCGGAAGGCTTCCAGCACGTCGGGGTCGAGCCGCAGCGTCTGGTTGACCTTTCTGTCCGCCTTGCGCGGCCTGCCTCGGCTGCGGCGCAGGAGCTCCTGCGTCGCCTTTTCGCCAATAAACCGCGGCAGGGTTTCGGCCGCAGGCTGCGCCTTGGCGAAATCCTCCTTCGTCCACTTAGGGTTGTCATCGTCCGGGCGTGCGACTCGGTCGTCCTTCGTCTTTTTTGCCATACAGCCTTACCTCTCGTCTGCTTGCTCGGCGGAAGCTGATGACCCGCAAATCCTCGCCGCGAGGTGTCACGACCACCGCGTGGAGGCGGCCATCAAGGCACGCAACCACACGCAGGCGCGGCTCGCCATAGTCGCGGCGGGTGTCTTCCACAACAACCGCGGTGTCCCAATCGAGTTCGACGACCCGCTCGAACGACAGCCCGCGCTCAGCAATGTTCCTAGCGTTCTTCTCCGGATCGAAACTGATCGCCATATGAAAAAATGCTACAGCAGAAAACTGTAACCGTCAAGGATATTAGCTGTAGCGAAAAAATAGTTCGTGTGATTACGTCTTCCTTAATGCCATCAAAGACTTGCCTCATCCTGAGGAGCGCCCTCAGGGCGGGTCTCGAAGGGGCGCACCACCCCATTTTGCGATCGAGTCGAAACGGAGTTCAATGCGGGTTCTGGTGGCCGATCGCCCACACATAATCTGCCACCGCGGCGAGATCGGCTTGGGAGAGCTGCGTGCCACCCATGGGCGGCATCACCCCCTCATGTCCCTTCGGCTTCGGTACTCCTTGGGCAATGGTCCGGGTAATCGCCCGGACGCTGCCGTTGCCCCACAGCCACTTGCCGCTCGTCAAATCGGAGCCCATCGCCGTGCCCTTGCCGTCGGTGCCGTGACATCCGGCGCAGGTTCCGCCTGCGGTCTCTCCGTGGAAAATGCGCTCGCCCAACGCGATTTGGTCGGGCGAGGCCCCCGGTGGTGTCGGGAGTGGTGTCGCGCCGGCGTTCGGATGGATGCCCTCGGGCGGCGGAACATTGGTGGAGGTCGTTGCCTGTGTCGAGGCAGGCGATGGCGCCGCCGCAACTCCTGCGGATTTGTTCCCGCCCTGGTAAGTAACGCGCCAAATGCGGCCGCCCTGGTCGTCCGCGATATATAATGCCCCATCAGGCCCGACCGCGAGGCCCGTCGGGCGGTGTGCCGCCCGACCAGGCTCCTTGAATGTGAATGCGCCGGCGAAGCCGTCCGCGAACACGACGAACGGCCCGGCGGGCTTGCCATCAACGAGTGGCTGGAACACCACATTGTAGCCGCCTTGCGGCTCCGGCGCGCGGTTCCAGGATCCATGGAATGCAATGAAGGCGCCGTCCTTATAGGCGGAGGGGAACTGGCTACCCTCGTAGATCAGCATGTCGTTGGGCGCCCAATGCGCCGGGAACGCCGCTATCGGCGCTTCCTTCTGCGAACAGACACCGACGGCCTTTCCTCCATCGCCGCCGTATTCCGGCGCCAGGACGAGCCTTTTCTGGGTGCCGTCGTAATAGCATTCCGGCCAGCCGAAATCGGCGCCCTGCCGCAATTGCACCAACTCCTCGGCCGGCAGATTGGCGTTCTGCTTCAATGTGTAGAGCTTGGGCCAGTTCTGCCCGAGCTGATCCCGGCCGTGCTGGGTCGCAAAAATCCGGCCGGTGGAATCGAACGAGATCCCCTCGCCGTTGCGCAGACCCGTGACGAAGCGCTCCGCGGGCGAGAAATGCTGATCCAGCTTATTGGCGTCGTAGCGCCAGGTGCCGGCCCGGGTCTCCAACTCCGCGCAAGGGTTGTTCCCCGGCACATTTGGCATGCGGTTCTGGCTCTGGCAGGAATTTGTGGCAGATCCCAAGTCGACGTAGAGGTTGCCTTGTGCGTCGATCGCGAAGGGGTGCATCGGATGATCGCCGGTCAGCGGCAACCCCGATACGACGGTCTGCGCCGCTGCGGTTGGCTCGAGCCCATTTGCCGGCAGTTCGTAGCGCACGATGCGATCGTTGGTCTCGGCGTAGAGGTAGTTTTTATAGATCCTGACACCGGTTCCGCCGGCGTTGCCGTCTGCCTTTGTCGGCCCAAAGCGAACAATCTTGTCCGCCCGGCCGTCGCCCTTGGTGTCCTGCAAGGCAATCAGAAACCCGCCGGGCGGTGGCGTATCGTCGTGGTAATAGCGCCCGCTCCAGGTGTTGGCGTAGACCACCCCGTTCGCAGCCACCACGAGATGCCGGGCATGGCCCAGCTTGTCTGCGAAAACGGTAGCGCAAAAGCCTGGAGAC
>Ga0306920_100012493_pt1 | contig 11526 bp, 11 predicted proteins | sample flu12Cox44000170_FD_204666 | JGI IMG/M metagenome (GOLD analysis project Ga0306920, IMG submission 204666) | Lab enrichment of tropical soil microbial communities from Luquillo Experimental Forest, Puerto Rico - flux4day.12C.oxic.44.000.170 (v2)... | ecosystem: Environmental > Terrestrial >...
TCTTTGTCAGAGAGCGCCAGCTGCCGTTCCTGACTGTTCTGTCGGTTCATGACCTGGAAAACCAGGGTTCGTTCTGGAGTTTCGACTTCGCCCTGACAAACCTGCCTGGAAGCTATTTCGGCCCGCGCGGGGTGGAATTCTATGGGCGCCTGAATTTCCTCAAAGGAGGCATCCTCTATGGCGATTCCGTTACTTTACCGGGGGAACTCGCACTGTACGAAGCGTTTACCCCGGAGGGTGGGCATGGATTACACCTGGTACTACAAGAGAACGCTTCACGAACGACTGGGATCCCGTTCGGAACCGATTACTCCGCAACCAATCCGCCCTTTGAAAAACTTCTCCCGAAGAAGCCGAAGAACGGGCCGATTGGATTAAGAAAGACAGCTTGCCGCGAGGCTCTGCTCAAGCAGCTCGAACTTGACACATCGCCCGAAGGGATGGTTCTCGCTTGCCCAATTCAGCCCGCCGACGAAAAAGCATTGGCCGGCATCGCCCCAATTCTTGATCTTATCCTTACCGGCACCGACCGCCTGGTTATCCACGGAAACATCCCCGAATCCTTCCTGGCAAGTGTTCTTGCCGCCGAGCGCAAATATCGGGACCGGTTCGCCGTCCCCTCGAAGGACCAGCCCAAGATCGAGCAATTGCTGCTGGCAGGCGGGGACGTTGTCTTGCTGCCCTCTTCCCTTGGGCTCCGGGGTTGCACGGCGATCGCCGCCCTTCGGTACGGGACCATTCCCATCGTCAGATTTCGCGGAGGATTACCGCAGATTGTCTCAGATGCCGACCCTGTTCATGAAACCGGCCACGGTTTTGTTTACTATCGTGAGTCTCCAAAGGCACTCTGGGATACGATCCAGCGCGCAAAATGGTTTCGTGCTCAGCCCGCCGAGTGGCAACAGTTGGTCACACGAGCCCAAAACGTTGATTTTTCCTGGTCCGAGTCCGCCAAGGCTTTTTCAAAACTGTACGCCAACCTCCTCCGGCACAGGTAGGGGGCGTAGGGGAGGAAGTTTCGGGTTTCGAGTTTCGGGTTTCGAGTTTCGAGTTTTCGGGGTTTCCAAGCAGCACCCAGGCCCAAGAAACTCGAAACTCGAAACTTCCTCCTCGATGCTGCCTGAAATCAAAACGCCTATACCGGGTCCGCGCTCGCTCGAACTGGCCAGGACTCTGGGTCGGTACGAGAACCGAAACATTACCTTCCTGGCGCCGGAATTTCCTGTGTTCTGGGACTCCGCCGAGGGAACGAATGTGTGGGACGTTGATGGAAACCGTTTTCTTGACCTGACGGCCGGGTTTGCGGTCGTCGCCCATGGGCACAGCCATCCCGCAATCAGGGAGGCAATGATCCGGCAGTCGGAGAAGCTGTTCCATGCCATGGGGGATGTTCATCCGGCCGAGAACAAAGCCCTCCTCTGTCGCCGGTTAAGTGAGATTACGTTTGAACGGTGGGGGATCGGATCTGGAAAGACAACGCTTTGTAACTCCGGTTTCGAGGCGGTTGAAGTCGCGATTAAAACCTCGCTGCTCCACAGCGGAAAATCTGGCGTTATCGCCTTTACCGGCGGTTATCATGGACTCGGCTACGGCGCTCTCGATCTGATTGGTATTCCCTGGTTTCGACAACCGTTTGAGCAGCATTTGCGCGACTTCACAAGCTGGGTCCCTTTCCCAAGCTGCTATCGGTGCCCCTTTGGACGAACGGAGGGGTATCGTCTGGCTGGATCGCGCTTCCCCAATTGCGCCAGTTCCTGTCTGGGCGCAATCGAAGAGCAGGTAGTTCAAACCATTCGACAGAGGCCGACCGGGTGTATCATCGTGGAACCTTGCCTTGGACGCGGAGGTGAAATCGTGCCTCCTCTCGATTTTCTCCGGATGCTCCGGGAGATCTGCGACACCTACAAAATTCTTTTGGTCTTTGACGAAATTTACACCGGATTCAACCGGACCGGGACGCTTTTCGCGTGTGAGCAGTTTGGTGTTTACCCCGATCTGGTGTGTATCGGCAAGGGATTAACCACCGGGTTCCCTCTCTCGGCTTGCGTTGGACGCTCGGAGGTCATGGATGCCTGGCCCAGATCGAAAGGGGAAGCGCTTCACACTACCACTTTCCTGGGCAACCCTATCGGTTGCGCCATGGCCCTGGCCTCAATTGACTTGCACCTGGATCCCGGGATTCCCGCCAGAGTTGCCTCGCTTGGCCGCCATTTCCGTGCACGGTTGGAGAACCTTGAAGGGCGCTCTATCGGACAGGTCCGCGGCCTCGGCTTGATGCTCGGTGTCGAGTTGATCAAACCCGACGGTTCGCCAGACGCCGACTCAGCGCGCAGCGTTGTCCAGCGAGGCCTTCAGGAAGGACTCCTGCTCCTGGCAGGCGCCCCGGCCGGCAACGTGGTTTCTTTCACGCCGCCCTTCTGCATTGACAGCCCGGAAGTCGACTTTGCCTGCGAGCGAATTCAAGAATATGTGCGCTTGGGATCCATTTCGTAGTCAAGAACCAGCGACGCCTCGGTATTAGGCTTCACCGTCTCTTCAATGAATTTGATGTAGATTGGATCCTCCTTGAACATTGCCAAGCGTTCTTTCGAATCAAAGTCTGCCGCGAAAAAAAACGGCCACTCGCCTCCATCATTGAGTTTGCGGCCACAACGGACATTCATTGCGACGGGAATTTTGAGAAGCTGCATGCGCGTGTGCAACAGGATCTCCTCGAGTCGCTGGGGTGTGACCTCTGCTTTAAGTTTATACAGAACAATGTGATGGATCATGCACGCGTCTCCTTCTAAAAATTCGCCCGCGAGTAAGCAAGGAATATCGATAGATGCTGGTTTGGCGAAAAGTAAGCACCGAAAAATGGTCTGATTCCTGGCAAGAGCGGCTCGGTTTTGTGGGTCCGCAACGCTTGGTGATCACCCGTTTTGGAGACTCGAGACGAGTTCGTCTCGAAGTTTTCGACGTCAGCGAGAGCCTGTCCCGGGTCCTGCTCCATCGCTTCGGGGGTGAGGTGCGAACTTTGGCTCATTCAACTGCGGACTGGGTCAGAAGCGTCACTCTGAAGAAACCAATCTCGTTTCGGGGTCGCCTTTTTCTGGTCAACGCCGATAACCCCATCGATCCGGAATTGGAGGGGCGAATTCTCCGGATTCCAGCGAGCCTGGCCTTCGGGACAGGCGAGCATGCAACCACATCCGCTTGTCTCCGATGGCTGTGCGACCTGGCTCCCGCCGGCCGGCCCTGGCGTTTTCTCGACATCGGTACGGGCACGGGTATTCTGGCGATCGGGGCGGCCAAACTGGAGGCGACCGGCGTGACCGGCTTTGATTCAGACCCAACAGCCGTTCGCATTGCCAGAGAGAATGCGATCCTCAATGGCGTAAGTTTTGTTCGTTTCTTCCGCCAGGATGTGTTGAGATACCAAGCCGCTGAAACCTTCGATATCGTTGCGGCCAATCTTTACAGCGAGATTCTGGTGCGGGCGTCGGAGAGAATCTGGGCAGCGCTTGCCCCGCGAGGGTTCTGTCTCGTCTCTGGAATTCTCAAGGACCAGACCGAATCGGTGCTGGCTGCAATTCGCCGGCTTAATGCGCAGGTCATTGGCACACGTGCCCGGGGGAAATGGGTAACAATCCTGGCGAGGAAGGGTTAGGAAATAGCAGTTAGCGGGGCTAACTAACCCCGAAGAGTCCGGCGGTGGCCGGATGGTTTCGGCCCTTCGGGCGCATTTTTGATGAAAAATGCGGGTTACCAGCTAGCAGATTGGGCTCCCGTAAGGTCTGTCGGCTAGCCGAAGCGGCGGCGATCCCGGCGGCCGCCAGACCCGCCCTCCAAAGCAATTTCGAGATTTGGGGTTTAAACCGTTTGAAATGCTCTCGGGACACATATAGTCGTGGGGAAGTTTTTTATGCAACTCTCCTCAAGAGCCACTAGTTTAACCCCTTCCTTATCGCTTTCGGTCGATAGCAAGGCCAAGGCGATGAAAGCCGAGGGGATCGATGTCTGCAGCTTCGGTGCGGGCGAGCCTGATTTTGATACGCCCGATCACATCAAAGCTGCAGCGATGGCGTCTTTGGAAACCGGCTTTACAAAATACACGCCGAGCTCCGGAATCCCGGAACTTCGCCAGGCAATCGCCGAAAAATTCCAGCGTGACAATGGCCTCGAGTACAAGCCGTCGCAGATCATCGTAAGCTGTGGGGCGAAGCACTCCTGCTATAACGCAATTCTCGCCACCTGCCAGCCAGGTGATGAGGTCGTCATTCCAGCGCCATACTGGCTCAGCTATCCGGAAATGGTCCGTCTGGCAGGGGCCGAGCCAGTCTTCGTCCAAGCCAAAGAGGAAAATGGCTGGAAGCTGACCCCCGAGGAATTCGAGAACGCGATGACGCCCCGGACCAAGATGATCATCTTGAACTCGCCAAACAATCCGACTGGCGCTGTCTACTCCCGCGAAGAATTAGAGGGCATTGCCGCGGTTGCCGCCGAAGAAGAGATATTGATCTTGTCGGACGAAATCTACGAGAAACTCCTTTACGATGATGCCAAGCACGTGAGCCCGGCCTCGCTGGGTCCGGGATTCTACGAACTCACGGTAACGGTGAACGGGTTCAGCAAATCATACGCAATGACAGGGTGGCGACTTGGTTACCTTGGCGCGCCCGAACCAATTGCGAAGGCCATCGACTCGATTCAGAGTCACGTGACCTCCAACCCTTGTTCCTTTGCCCAGAAGGGCGCCTTGGCAGCTTTAAAGGGAGATCAACAGCCAGTCGAGGATATGCGCGAGGAGTTCAATCTCCGCCGCGAGTACATGGTGGAGCGCTTGTCCAAAATCGCAAGCGTCAGCCTGGTGCGACCCAACGGGGCGTTCTATATCCTGGTGAACATCAGCAAGTTCGGTCTGACCTCCCAGAACTTTGCCGATCGCCTCCTGAGCAAGTCGAACATCGCGGTCGTTCCAGGGATCGCCTTCGGCGACGACCGTACCGTTCGCTTCAGCTATGCCACCAGCCTGGACGTGATAAAAAGAGGAATGGACCGGTTCGAGGAATTCTGCCGAACGCTGTAGGCCTGGCGCCAGTGGACAGTCGAAAGTAGGCAGTAGACAGTAGTCAGCCAGGGTGCGTTGCAGTCTAGCGCTGCCTACTTTCCACTTCCTACTGTCTACTTTCTCCATTGTCAGTCCTTCGAAAATACTGGTCAGTCTACCGGGTCATGCTCCGCAACTCCCTGATCCGGGAGATGAATTTCAAGCTCAATTTTGTGCTGTGGCTCGTTGTTGAATCGCTCTGGTTTGTCGGACAACTGGTGTTTATCCAGGTGATTTACAGCCAGGTCGGCGCGATCGGCGATTGGACAAAATGGCAAATGGTTTTGCTGGTCGGAACCCATCAAATCATCAGCCAACTCTTCCAGGCATTCTTCTATATGAATCTGGTGAATCTGCCCGAGTTGGTCCGTACCGGCAAACTCGATTTCGTTCTGTTGCAGCCTATCGATCCCCAGTTTACCAGCTCGGCCCGTCATTTTGGCCTCGACAGCCTGGTTAACACACTGGTCGGAATAGCAATCGTGATCTTTTCGCTGCACCGCCTTCAGATTGTGCCGACAATCGGCCAGATCCTGCTCTATCTGGCGGCCGTTCTGCTCGGGGTGACTATCCATTATGCGATCATGTTCAGCTTGGCAGCAGCAAGTTTTTGGATTATCCGCGCCCAAGGCCTGATCTGGGGCTATTACAACATGATGAACCTGGCCCGCTATCCCGACGTGGTATTCAAAGGGTTCATGAAATTCGTCTTCAGCTGGGTTCTCCCGGTCATCGTTGTTACGAACGTGCCGGCTCGTGTTCTCATGCACGCCGCAGCGACGCCCTGGCCGTTGCTCGGGCACCTCTTGCTTGCCTCAATGATCATGACAGCGCTCTCGCGCGGGATCTGGCGGGCTGCACTCAACCGGTATTCCAGCGCCAGTTCATGATGGAGAAAATAATTTGATGACCAGATCCGGGCGTCTGCGTCTAAAGTTGAACTTTCAACGACCGTTTTATTGGCTCTGAGCGCATACATTAGGAGGCCTGTTGTCAGAAGCGTAAGCTCCGTATCTTTCCCCTTGCACGGCTAGGAAATTGCCGTTATATGTTCGCCCTCCTATTGGGAAAGAACCGCTGCCGGAAAGACCCGATCCTTTGTAGAAGGTATGGCGAAATCAAAAAATAATAATAAGAAGGATACTGCACTTGCGAACCCCAACGTCGAACCCGACGAGGTGGAGGCAGTCCACGCTGGCAAGTCGAACGGTGACGAAAAGCTCACCCCGTTTCTTCGCAAGCAGAAATCAAAATTACTCCAACTTCGGGACTCCCTGCTCGACTCGATGATGGGTGTATCGCGCGACACTCTCCGCTCTCGCGCGGAAGGGAGCGAAGCATCGGCTTTTGGCATGCATCAGGCCGATGCCGGCAGCGACGCATACGATCGTGATTTCGCGGTCAGCCTTCTTTCGCAGGAGCAGGATGCACTTTACGAGATCGAAGAGGCTTTAAAGCGAATCGAAGGAGGGACTTACGGCATTTGTGAAATGTCTGGCAAACAGATACCGCACGTCCGCCTGGAGGCCATCCCTTTCGCCCGCTTTACCGTCGAGTGCCAGACCCAGATCGAGAAGCAGAAAAAAGCTCTCCGAGCTCGCCAGCCTGTCACCTCCCTTTTCGGACTCACTGAAGATGAAGGTGGAGACGGTGACGAAGACGATACGATCAGCGAATCCAAGGATTAGCTTATGCCAAGGGAGATCATCACGCTCGAGTGCACCGAAGCCAGGGGCGAAGGGAAGCCGGTTTCGCGCTACATATCAACGCGGAATAAGAAGAGCCCAAATACGCCTGGGAGACTCGAAAAGAAGAAGTATAATCCCTTCCTCCGCCGCCACACGTTACACCGTGAGGTGAAGTAGTCCTATGGAGCCAAAAAACGCCAAGAGGAGATCCGCTTTCCGCCGAGCCAATCGTTCGATGCCTCGTCGCCGGATCGACATTTCGCTGGAAGCGCTGGACTACAAGAATCCGGATCTCTTGAGAAAGTTTGTGACCGAGAGCGGCAAGATTCTCCCTCGCCGCGTCACCGGCATGCCGGCTCATCTGCACCGCAAAATTACTCGCGAAATCAAGCGCGCGCGTTCAGTGCTTCTGATGAAGTAGGGTACGCCAAAGGCGTACCAGGTCTGGAGGTTGCTGCCTCAGCCGTTGGATATCTTTCCTTGCGAACACTTGGTTTCCAGCTACATTTCGCCTCCCTCTGGTTCCGTGAAGGCAAGCCGGGTGTTTGTCCGGAATCAGGATTAACTAAGTGGCAACCGAGGATTGTTGGCTGTTGGTAAATCTTTTATGACTGAAATGCAGGAGCTAATCGCGAAGTCCCTGCGCGATTTTAAGGAAGGCAGCATCGTAAAGGGTCGGATTCTGGAAATCCGGCCGCGCGAAGTGCTCGTGGACATCGGCTATAAATCAGAAGGCGTGATTCCTGTCTCTGAGTTCGATGATATTGACCACGTTGAAGTGGGTGATGAGGTCGAGGTACTGCTGGAACGGCTAGAGAACGAGGACGGGATGGTGGTTCTCTCAAAGGAGAAGGCTGCCCACAAGCAGAACTGGGACAAGATCGTCAAAGTCTTTCAAGGTGACGGATTGATCAAAGGCAAGGTAAAAGCTGTCGTAAAGGGCGGTCTGACCGTCAATATCGGAGTCGAAGCGTTCCTGCCCGGATCGCAGATCGACATCGTTCCCCCAAAAGATTTGCAACAATTTGTCGGGAATACCTACGACTTTAAGATCGTCAAGATCAACGACGAGCGGAAAAATGTCGTCCTGAGCCGACGCGAAATCATCGAGCAGGAGCGCGCGGAGAAACGTGCAAAGTTTTTAGAGAGCGTAAAAGTTGGCGATACTGTCAGGGGCTCGGTCAAGAACCTCACCGACTTCGGAGCCTTTATCGACCTGGATGGCATGGACGGTCTGCTGCATATCACCGACATGACCTGGGGCCGACTGACCCATCCCAGTGAGTTGCTCAAGATCGGCCAGGAAATCGAAGTCGTCGTTCTCGACATCAACCGCGAAAAGGAGCGCGTGTCCCTGGGACTGAAACAGACGCAGCGCAACCCGTGGGATAAAATCGAGGAACGGTTCCCGGTCGGTGCAACCGTGCAGGGCAAAGTCACGAACCTCGTGCCTTACGGTGCGTTCGTCGAAATCGAGGAGGGCGTCGAAGGCTTGATCCACGTGTCAGAGCTGTCCTGGACGAAACGCATCACTCGTCCTTCCGACGTTCTTTCCCAGGGCCAGCAAATTCAAGCTGTGGTGCTTGGCGTTAACAAGGAAGAGCAGAAGATTTCTCTTGGTGTCCGCCAACTCGAACCCAATCCGTGGGATGCAATCGAACAAAAGTACGTTCTTGGCTCAACGGTCAAGGGCAGGATTCGCAATATGACCGCCTATGGCGCCTTTGTGGAACTTGAGGAGGGTATTGACGGCATGATCCACGTCTCTGACCTGAGCTGGACCCGGAAAATCAATCACCCGAGCGAAGTCCTCAAGAAGAATGACGAAGTCGAAGCCATCGTCCTGGATATCGATAAGGTTAACCAACGTATCAGTCTCGGAGTGAAACAGCTCGAATCCGATCCTTGGAAGGAGATCGATCAGAAGTACAAGATCGGTGATCTCGTGCACGGGCAGGTAACGAAGCTGGCCAGCTTCGGGGCGTTTGTTCAGTTGCAGGACGATATCGACGGCTTGGTTCATATCTCGCAATTGAGCGAAGAGCACGTCGCAAAAGTAAAAGATGTGCTCAAGGTCGGTCAGGAAGTCGAAGCTCGTGTCATTAAAGTTGACAAAGCAGAGCGCCGAATCGGGCTTTCGATCAAGGCCGCGCACTATTCCGACGACGAACTGCGCCGCGAGACCGAAGCCTTTGACAGTCTCCGGCCCGGTGAGGATATGGTTGGACTGGAGCAAGCGTTCCAGGCGGCTGAAGAGGAATACCGCCCGGGTGACCGCAAGCGCTGAACTGTAGAAAAGTACTCTTATGGACAAACCGCAAATCGTTGCCTATCTGAAAACATCGTGCGGCTGGAGTAACGGCGTACGAGCCGTGTTGAAAAAATATAGTCTGCCCTACGAAGAGAAGGATATCATCCAGAACCCGGCATTCCGCTGGGAGATGGAGCAGAAGAGCGGACAACCGCTTTCGCCTTGCGTCGAGATCAATGGCGTCATGCTCCCTGACGTGAGCGGTGAAGAGGTGGAGGAATACCTTGTCACTAACCAGCTTATCGAGGCGAACGCGGCTCCTACCGACGTGCCGATAAACGCCCCCTGCCCGCCGGAGCAGCACGAAGCCCAGAACGTGTTTTTCCGGCGATAGCCTGGCCTGGACATTAAGCGGCGATCCGGCGACCGCCCGGCGACCGCCGGACCGCCCTCCGGGGCCACTTCGAGATCGGCTTATTCGACAAATTCGACCGCGACCGGTTTTGGGATCAGCCCGCGGTCGCTGGCCTCTCCGAGAAATCTGCTGATGGCCTGGCGCCCGATTTTCCCATAATCGCGCGTAAATTCGTTCACGTACATCTCAATAAAGCGGTCCGCCCGTTCCAGATCGAGGCCACGCGCCAGAGGCATTGAATGCTCGACGCCGGCCCGGCGGTTTCTCAGGCCGTAGTCGATGCTCTCCTTGAGGATCTCGGTGACTTCTTTGCGGATTCCGGATGGGATATCTTTGCGGATCACATTTCCACCCAGCGGAAGCGGCAACCCCGTCCTTGCCTTCCACCACGAGCCCAGATCGAGCACGAGCCGGAATCCCTCGTCCAGATAGGTCAGTTGCCCCTCGTGGATGATGAGGCCAGCCTCGGCCCGGCCAGCCTTGAGAAAATCGAAGATCTGATCAAACGGCACTACCGTGGCATTCAGTTCACCCGCGAACAGGCTGAGCGCGAGGTAAGCGCTCGTCCTCAGACCGGGCACCGCCAGAGTCTTCGTTCTCAGCCAGGCCCGAATAGCATCGGGTTCCGACGGTACCTCCTCCTTCGTCACCAGCATCGGGCCGTAGCCATCGCCCATGCTCGCTCCGCAAGGTAGCAACGCATATCGATCAGTCAGATAGGCGTAGGCGTGAATCGAGACGGCAGAAATATGCAATTCTCCGTTCAGTGCCCGCTGATTCAGTGTTTCAATGTCCTGCAGGATATGGCGAAACTCATGCCCCCTGGTATCGATTTTATGCGCTGCTAACGCATAAAACATGAATGCATCATCGGGATCGGGAGAGTGACCTAATAGAAACTCCATAGTAATAGCCTTATAAGCCGAAGTGAGAGCATCCACACCTACTCGGAATACTCATGCGCCCGGGAGACTTCGCTCTGCATGTCGCTCCAGCGGGCATGGCGCCTGGGCGCATAAAAAAGGTAGATGATTCCGCCAGCCACGCCGAAGAGCACGAAAAAGGAGAAGCCAAGCAGCGAAATCAGAACGCCCACTTCGTTCGGCACATTGCAGAGATCTCTCAACAGGATTTCGAACAGCGTTTCCCGGAACCCGATCCCGCTAGGCGTGATCGGCAACGAGATGATCGACGTCACGATGGGCATGATCGTGAACATATCAAGAAGGGAAACACCGGCCCTAAAGGCTCGCGCTGAACAGTAAAATGCACCGTAGAAAGAGAATAAAACAGGGAAGGAAAGCACGAACGCCCTGAAAAGCGACCATTTCGATTTTGCAAAAAGCCGGTAGGCGTCCGATGTCTCGATCAAACGATCCCGGAACGGCGTATGGCGGGGTAATTTATTTGCCAGTTTGAGACCGCTGACCAGGAAGGAACCGCCGATGAGAATCGTAAAACTGGCCAGCATCGCAATCAACACCCAGAGCAGCACGGAGGCTTTCGGTGTCTGCTGCAGCCAGTTCCAGCGCAGCGCTGTGGTAATCACCGCCGTGATCATCAGGGCGAGAACACCAATAAGGCGATCCATAACGATCGTGAGAATCGCTTCTTTCTTTTTATCCGGGAACTCTCGCATCAGATAGAACATCCGGGCGAAATCACCCCCGGTGTATCCAGGCATGAAGAGGTTAAAAAATAAGCCGACGAAGAAAAGCGCCGACGCCCGCCGCCAGCTCATCCGCATCCCCTGAACCCGCATGAGAATTTGCCACCGCGTGATATTGGCAATCTCGCCTACGAACGCGACCGGCAAGCCGATTAATAACCACTGGACATCTGCCTTGCCGACGGCCGCCGCCATCTGTGCGCGCTTATGAGGGTCGTGAAACACCCAGATCAGGATCGCGATCGTAAAAACTGCCTGCAAGGTGCGGATGAGCGCTTTGTTCATCGGGAAAACGGACCAGCGAGATGCGTCAGGCCAAAATCTCTTGCCTCGCCTCCAGCCGATTGCGCAACGCAGTCCCGGGAATGCAACTCTCCCTGAGCGTCCACCGTAGCTGTTGAAAGCCTCGCGCCA
>Ga0306920_100012494_pt1 | contig 11525 bp, 6 predicted proteins | sample flu12Cox44000170_FD_204666 | JGI IMG/M metagenome (GOLD analysis project Ga0306920, IMG submission 204666) | Lab enrichment of tropical soil microbial communities from Luquillo Experimental Forest, Puerto Rico - flux4day.12C.oxic.44.000.170 (v2)... | ecosystem: Environmental > Terrestrial >...
CGCGAGCATCCCCAGGTAGTGGGCGACCGCGCCCTTGAATGTGATCGCCGCGCCGGATACGACCGTCTCGTCCTCGAACGGCAGCAGAGCCTGGTACAGCCGCTCTGCGACCGGAACGGCGCCGAACGCGGCCACCAGCTCGGCCGCGTAAGTCAGCCCGACCAGCTGCTGGCGATCGGGCGGGGTCGCCTCGGGCCCGGCGCCGGCATCGAGCAGCGGCGCGAGCACCTCGGCCGCCTCGGACCTGGCTCCGGAGGCGAGCAGGATCAGCGCCCGCGAGCCGCGTGCCTGCACGGTCTCCTGGTCCGGGAACATCTCCGGGAGCGTGCCGCCCAGCTCGCCGAGCCGTCCCTGTGCGGCCAGCAGGTCCCAGCCCTGGTCGTAGCCGACGTCGCCCACACCGGGCTCGCCGCACTCCTCGCCGAGCATCTCCGCCTGGCCGATGAGCCGCTCGGCCTCCGCGAGCCGGCCGGCCAGCAGGGCCAGCGCGGCCCGGCGGACCAGCGCGGCGTAGCGGAACCGCGGCTGGCGCGAGGCCTCGGCCAGGCGCAGGAACTCATCGAGTTCGGCGCGGAAGCCGGGATCGGCCAGTTCGAGCCGGTCGGTCGCGGCCAGCAGGCGGGCTTCGAGCAGGACCTCCTGATCGCCGGACCGCTCGGCCAGCCCGGCCACCTCGGCCGCGATCCGCAGCCGGTCACGCGCGGTGCCCGCGGCCCAGATCGCGTGGTGCTGCGCTAGCAGGCAGCTGGCGAGCGTCGGCGGGTCGCCTGCCGCCCGGGCGGCCGCCACGGCCTGCGCCGCCAGCGTCCGGGCCCGCGGCAGGTCCAGTCCGTGCCAGGCCAGCGCGCGGGCCAGGCTCGCCATGACGAGCAGCCGCAGCGGCTCGTCCCGGGGCCCGAGCGCGTCGAGGGCCTCGGCGAGCAGCGCGACCACCTGATCCGGCGGCCACCAGGTGCGGGTGCCGACGGCGTGCAGGCCGAGCGCGGCCCGGCCGAGCTGCACTGTGCTCTGTTCGGCCCGGGCCATGACCTCGCGGGGGGGCCAGGGGGAACGGGGGGCGGGAGCCCCCCGTGCGCGAGAGCTGCCAGGGGGGTCCGGGGGGATGGAGTCCCCCCGGGGGGCGGCAGAGCCGTCCCCCCGGGCCAGATCGGCGGCGCGCAGGTAGGCCTGGCCCGCGGCCTGGCCCTGGCCCGCCCGCTGGCGCGCCTCCGCCAGCTCGAGCAGCGCCCCGATCCGGCCCGCCGGGCCGGGGGAATGCGGGCCGGGGAGATGCGGGCCGGCCGCGGCGACCGCGTGCTCCCAGTGCCGGACCGCGTCCTCGTAGGCCAGCCGGGCGGTCGCCTCCCTGGCCGCGGCCACGCTGTACTCCCAGGATGGCGCGGAGGCCGGGTCCGCGTGCACGAAGTGCCCGGCCAGTTCGGTCAGTGAGACGTCACCTCCCGCCGCCCGCCGGGCCTCGAGAGCCTGGCCGATCCGCTGGTGCAGCCGGGCCTGTTCGGCCGCGGGCAGCTGTTCGTAGCCGAACTCGCGGAACAGGTCGTGCGCGAAGCGGTAGGCATCGGGCGCGTCCCGGCACAGGACGCGGGCCCGGACCGCAGCGGCGAGCGCCTCGGTCACGGCCTCGGGCGGCTGGCCGGCCACCTGGGCGATCAGGTCCGCGCGGAACCGCTGGCCGATAACGGCGGCAGTGCGCAGCACGGCGGCGGCGGTGCCGGGCAGGGCGGCGAACCGGAGTTCCAGGGCCTCGTGCACGCCGGGCGGGATGCCGTCCCGGCCGCTGTGCAGCAACCAGGAGACCTGCTGCACGAAGAACGGGTTTCCGCCGGTTCGCCGGTGCACGCCGGCGGCGACCTCGGCCGCGCGCTGGTCACCCACGACGTCCGCGACCAGGCCGGTGACCGCGTCCGAGCTGAGCCCGGTCAGCGGCAGCACGGTGGTCCGCGCGGCCAGCGAGGCCAGCGCTGGCCCCGGCGCCGGGCCGACGTCGCGGTAGCTGCCCACGACGGCCATCGCCCCCGCGGGCAGGCGGCGGGCGAGGAAGTCGAGCAGCAGCTGAGATGGCTGGTCGGCCCAGTGCAGGTCGTCGAGGAGCAGGAGGAGCGGCTGGATCCGCGACTCCGCGAGTAGCCGCGAGGTCACCACGTCGAACAACCGGAAACGATCGGATGCGGCGGCCTCCTGGCGTCCCACCGCATCTCCCGCCTCTGGCCAGGCAATGTCCAGGCCGAATGCCCGCATGACCTGGACCCACGGCCAGTATCCCGGCGCGCCCTCGCCGGGCCAGCCCCAGCCCCAGGCCACCCGGACGCCGCGGCTTTCCGCATCGCCGGCCGCCGCGGTGAGCAGCGTCGTCTTCCCGATGCCCGCCTCGCCCGCCAGCAACAGCAGGTGACCGCGTCCGGCGACGGCCTCGCCGACGACGCGCCGCAGTTCGGCCAGGACGTCGTCCCGGCCGACCGGGCCTGCCTTCCGGGTCGCCGACGGCTTGCGTGACACGGGTCAGTCCGGGTGGCTCGGGGGGACGTCCAGGGCGGGGTTGCGGTCGAAGAAGCCGAACGGCTTGAGCCAGAACGAGACGATGTCGCTCGGCATCACCGGCCAGTCCTCCGGCCGGGTGATGTGGTGAATGCCGAACACGTACCACAGCACTACGTCGGTGTTCTCGATGGGCCGGTCGGCCCGCGTCCAAACGGCCAGGCCCGAGTCATGCTCGCTCTGGACCGGGAAGTCGCCGCAGGGCCAGCGCTCGTCCTCGCGGTAGGGGGTCACCCAGAGCGTGTGGCCGATCACCTCGGCGCGCCGGTAGGCGGGGGAGGCGGGATCGAGCAGGGGCGGGAACGATGCCGACGGCACGAGCTTGTAGCCGACCGGAGTACCCAGGCCGTTCGGCACGTTGTCGTTCACGACCTTCCAGCCGCGCTGCGTGCCCCAGCCGTATTCCTGTTTCCCCTCTTTCTCGGTGCGCAGCGGGGTGCTCTGGACCACCAAGCCCAGCCCGTACGGGTCCTCACCGCCGACCGGCGCCGGCACGGAGTCAGTGGCGTAGACCGTGTTACCGGTCCCGTCCACGTCCAGATCGAGTCGGGCGACGATGAAGTGCTGGTGGAACGGCGCGTAGGTGTCCTGGTCTACCAGCGTCCCGTTCTGCGGGCGGGCGCCCGGAGCGCTGGCGTGCGAGGTGACCAGGATGCCGGTCGCGCGGACTTCGCACTCGATGTTGCCGTCCTGGTAGAACCGCCAGTACACGAGGTACTCGTAGTTCGCCACGGTGACGTGGAAGGAGACCACCAGCCGCCGGGCCCGCCTGACCTCGACGCCGGCCCGCTCGTCCACGTGCTTCCAGCCGACGCCGCTGTCCTCCTCGTGCACGCAGATCGCGTTCGGTATGGTCCGGGGCTCGCCGCGGGAGTCGTGCACCACCGCGTCCAGGTAGGCGATCTCGCCCAGGCAGTCACAGCCCAGGGACAGCGAGGTGGTCATGAAGCCCAGGCCCCACTCGCCGATGTCGAACGCGGTCCGCCGGTAGTGGTCCGGGCTGGCGTCCCGGTACGGGACCACCATCTCGGCGAACGAGAGCCGGTGCGCCACCGAGCGGAGCCCTTCCCCGTCCCGGACGGCGACCTGGTGCAGGACCAGGCCCTCGCGGTGGTTGAATCCCAGCCGCAGCTGCCAGTTCTGCCAGGACAGCAGGTGGCCGTCCAGGGCGAAGCCGACCCCTTCCGGTTGGGTTATGCGCAGCGGGGTCACCTCACGCAGCCGCATCGGGAGCAGGCTGGGCAGGTACTCGCCCATCACGTCCGGCGACCGGTCACCCGGGTCGCTGTCCTCCAGCTCGAGCAGGGTCATCGTGTTCAGGTCGACGACCGGGTGCAGGCCGGTGACGTGGTGGGCGTAGGGGTTGCCCAGCTCGCTGCCCCGGTACCAGACGTCGGACCAGCCGATCCTGCGGTTCTGGTAACGCTCGGGGACCAGCGCGGCGCCGTAGGCCCACATGTCGGTCAGCACCAGCGACATGTCGATGATGCCGCGCCGCGCCAGCGCCTTGGCCAGCGCGGGGTGGGCGCGGAGCATCTCGTCGCACTCGTGCCACTCGTCCACGGTCATGTTCGGCTGCTGGCCGGGCAGGTGCTCCCAGCGCGTGACGTCGTTCCCGGTCAACGACGCGATGGCGCGGAAGGCCTGGCCGTCGGTGCGGTCCCAGCAGACCACGACCGCCTCCCGGCTGGCCGGCTGGCCAGCGGCCTCGAGCCCGGGCAGGGCGGTCTTGGCCGGCTCCTTCAGCTCGATCGAGGCGAACCGCCAGGTGTCGCCGACCCCGTGCACCCGCCGCAGGATCGCGGCCGCCTGCCGGATCTCGTCCGCCGTCAACGGGTCGAGCGGATGTGAGTTGGTCACTAGCTCATCTTGGCTGATCGCGGCGGCCGGGCCAAGATCTTGGTCCTTGCGTCGCCGTCGCCGCAGGCTCTACGTTTCGGCCATGCACAGTGTGGATCCGACGACGGAGTCGATGATCAGGTCAGTGCTCGCCTACGCGGAGAACCGGCTGCGGCTGGATCCGGTCCCGCTGGACCAGGGCTCCCGGGATCCGGCCGAGCTCGACGCGGCCCTGGCGGGGCTGCCCGGCCCCGGGCCGCACACCCCCGACCAGGTGCTCGGCGTCTGGGCCTCGGTCATGGCGCCCGCCGTCATCTCGGCGGACAGCCCGCGCTTCCTCGGGTTCATCCCGGCCGCGCCGACCAAGGCCTCGCTGCTGTTCGACATGCTGATCTCATGCGCGTCGATCCAGGGCATCTCCTGGCTGGAGGCGGCGGGCGCGATCCACGCCGAGAACCTGGTGCTGCGGCTGATCGCCGACCGGGCCGGGATGCCGGAGACGGCGGGCGGCTGCTTCGTCTCCGGGGGTTCGGCCGGGAACCTGTCCGCCCTGGTCGTCGCCCGCGAGGTGGCCAAGAGGAAGGCGGGCCCCGGTTTCTCCGGCTCCGGCCGGCGCTGGCGGGTAGCGGTCAGCGAGGACGCGCACTCCTCGATCACCAACACGCTGCGAATCCTGGAGATGGACCCGCTGGTCGTGCGGTCCGACGACCACCGGCTGACCGGGGCGGGGCTGCGAGCGGTTCTGGCGGCCGACGGCCATCCGGACACGGTGGCCGCGGTCGTAGCCACGTCGGGCACTACCAACGCGGGCATCATCGACGACCTGGCCGGGGTGGCCGAGGTGGCTCGCGAGCACCAGCTGTGGTTCCACGTGGACGGCGCCTACGGCGGGGCCGGCCTGTTCGCGCCGAGCGTCCGGGACCGGTACGCCGGCATCGAGCACGCCGACTCGTTCATCGTGGACCCGCACAAGTGGCTGTTCTCCCCGTTCGACTGCGCCGCGCTGCTGTACCGGAACCCGTCGGTGGCCCGGTCCGTGCACAAGCAGGACGCCTCCTACCTGGACGTCATCCACGACCGGCCGGGCGAGTGGAACCCGACCGATTACGCCTACCACCTCACCAGGCGGGCGCGGGGGCTGCCGCTGTGGTTCTCGCTGTCGGTGTACGGGGTCGACGCCTACGCCGAGGCCATCGAGACGGCAATCGGGCTGGCCCGGCAGACCGCCGACGAGATCCGGTCCCGGTCCAACCTGGAGCTGATCCGCGAGCCGTCGCTCGGGGTGGTGCTGTTCCGCCGCCGCGGCTGGTCTTCCGGGCAGTACAACGCGTGGGCCGACCAGTTGCTACGGGATCAGGTGGCCTTCATACCGCCGTCGGCGTGGGAGGGCGAGACGGTGGCGAGGTTCGCGTTCCTGCACCCGCACACCCCGATGGACCTGGTGCACGAGATCCTCGACCGGATGGACTGACGGCCTTTTCAGCAGGATCTGGTGGCGGGCTGATGCTCGGCCCGCCCCCAGGCGACGCCGGGGGCCTGGCCGCCGGCCGTCTGCGGGCCGGGGGCCTGCTCGTCCTCGGTGATTTCCGGTTCCAGGTCCAGGTCGGTGACGCACATGGGAGCTTCCTTAACGGGCTGGGAGGGTGAACGTGACGGTTTGCTGGCTCTCCTGAGTGATGACGGTGCCGATGCCGGCCACCAGGGCGCCTGACCGCGCCAGCGCGTCGATTCGCCAGGCTTCGGATCCGCTGAGGCGGCCGGACTGGTACGGCTTCCAGCTCGTGCCGGTCGCCGATGTCCACAGGGCCACGTCCTGCTGGCCGGGCTGGCCGAACAGGCCCGCGGCGGTGAAGCCGGCCGCGCCCGCGGTCAGCGCGGTGAACGAGGTATAGGGTCCCGGCGAGCTGAACGGGACCTGCTGCCAGGTCGCCCCTCCATCGGTCGACAGCTCGGCGAACGGCACGGCGTCCGGCGCGGTGGCGTTCGCCGAGCCGACCGCGGGACCCTTCCCGACCGTGCCCTGGCCCAGGGCGACCACCCGGTTGCCGTCGATCGCGACCTGCTGGAGCGCCCCGGCCGTGGCACCGGCCGGCGGGGGCAGGACGATCGTCTTCCAGGCCCGGCCGTCGGTGGTCGTCCACACCGCCGGCTGGCCGTTGTGCGAGCCCACCGAGACGAACCCGTGCGCGCCCGCGGCCACCGCGAGCACCTGGCTCGAGCCGTCCGCGTCGTTGACGTCGTGCGCGCGGGTCCAGCTGGTCATGTTGGCCGACCACCAGACGTCGGCGACGCAGCTGCCGCCGGGGGCGACCAGCCTGCCGACGATGACGTACCCGGCCGGGCCCGAGGCCGCCGCGACGGCGGAGACGCCGGCCAGGTTCTGGGTGATGTTCCCCCCGGCCACCCCCCAGATCGCGCCGTCGGCCGAGCTCAGCACGACCGGTCCCGGCGCGCCCACGGCGAGCCAGCCGGACGGCCCGCGCGTCACGCTGGTCAGCGTGCGCAGGTGCGGGTCGGCCGCGACCAGGCCGAGCGAGGAGACCAGGGTCCAGGTGCCGTCCGAGGTGTGCCGCCACACCGCCGGGTAGCCGTTGGCGCTGCCGACCGCGATCTGCAGGCCGTCCGCCACGGCGGTGCTGTTGACCTTCAGCTCGGGGATGACCGCCCCGGCGATGCCGGCCAGCGCGACCGGCCGGACGGCGCCGTCGGTGCTCGCCTCGAGGAAGACCGGCTGCTGGCTGATCTCGGTGGCGGTGGTCGCCCCGATCGCGACGACGGTGCCGCCCGGGGCGACGGTCACGCCGGACACGGACGCCGTGGCCGCGATCCCGAGTGTGCCCGTGGGCAGCCAGGACGTGCCGGCGCCGGTGCTGGTGTGGGCCACGAGCCGGCCTTCGGCGGTGGTCCCGGTCACGACGAAGCCGTAGTCGCTGCCCTTCACCACGCTGGGAGTCCACCCGCCGACCGGATCGATCGTGGCCGCGTACTGCCACGCCTGCCCGTCCGGCGAGAAGTAGGCGATGCCATCCGCGGCGCCGCTCGCGGTCCGGCCCGGCCTGACCGCGATGAACCCGGAGCCGTCGGATCCCAGGCCGCTGATCGCGGCCCCGGCCCCGTGGTCGGCCGGGATGCTCAGCCGGGTCCAGGTGGTTCCGCCGTTGATGCTTCGCCACGCGACGTCGCCCTTGGCCCCTGTGTTCGAGACCACCGCTCCGGAGATCACCGTCGCGTTGCCGTGCCAGCTGGCGTAGGAGATGCTCTGCACGGTCTCGCCGGGTCCGGCCAGGCCCAGCTGCGCGGAGGTCGTCCGCTGCCAGGTCACGCCGTCCCGCGATGTCCAGATCACCGCGGTGTGACGCCCAGCGCCCGGGCCGGCGCCCGAACCCGCGGCGAGGTAACCGGCCGCGGTCTTCGTGATCACCCACGCCGCGTCGCCCGGCTGCCGCGGGCTGATCCCGTGGGTGGCGGCGAGAGTCCAGCTCAGGCCGGTCGGGCTGGTCCAGATGGCCTGCGGGCCGACCGCCACCCAGCCGCCCGGTCCGCCGGCCAGCAGCGTGGCCGGGTGACTTAGCACGGCTTGGTCCCCTTGACCGCCGCCGGGAGCCCGGACCGGGGCGAGGCGCCAGCTGGCCCCGGCGTTCGTCGAGACCAGGAACTGCTGGCGGACCACGCCGTCGCTGCTCTGCGAGCCAGTGGTCACCATCGTGCCGCCGGACGCGACGATGCGGTTGATGACCTGGAAGACCCCGCGCTGCTGCTGCCCGGGATACGTGTCGAAGGTGACCGCGCCCAGCGGCAGCCGCGGCGTGGCGGTGTTCGGGGCCTTGTGCGGGTCCGAAGCGAGCGGGCCGAACTTCGGCCCGTGGCCGGTCAGCAGCGCCAGGGCCAGCACGGCCACCGCCACCACCACGATGGCAGGCACCACGACGGTCGCGGTGCGGCGGCCGCGCCAGCCGTTCCCCGCGGTCCGGCCCAGGCCGGACCGCCGCGAGCGGGGCGTCCCGTGATCGAGCAGCAGGGTGTCGCCGGCCGGCGTCTGCTCGGGCGCGTCCGGGTCGGCCGCGGGTATCAGGCCCGGCGGGCGCTCCCAGATGGGCGGCCGGTCGTCGCCCCACCGGTCCTCCCGGGTGGGGCTGTCGTCCTCGTCGACGCCGGGGTCGGAGTACACCGGCGCGCCCAGCGGGACCGGCACGCGCCCGGACCAGCCGGCCGGGTCAGGGGAACCCGGCCATGGCGATGCCGCCGGCTGTCGCGGTGGTGCGGGCTGTCGCGATGCGGGCTGGTGCGGTGCTGCGGGCTGTCGCGGTGCGGCCGATACTGCCGACCACTGCGGTGGCGCCGGCCTTTCCGCGGCGCCGGCCCGGATGGGCTGGCCCTGGGCGTGCCGCGGCGACGCGGGCGGCCGGGCCGGACGCGGGTGAGGAAGCTGCGGGGCGGGGCGCCGCTCCCAGTCGATGTCGGCTTCGGACCAGAGCTGGTGAGAGCGTTGCCATGGGGATAGGCCCGGCGCCTCGGCGCCCGCGTCCCGCGGGCGGGGCTGGCCGGAACGGACAGGCTGGAAGCCCGGGCCGCCCGCGCGGCCGTAGCGCGCCTGGGTCGGGCCGAGGGGCCGGCGCACAGGCTTCGGCGTCAGCGGGGAGGACCAGGATCCGTCCGGCTCACGGGTGGGCGGGGGCGCCGCGCTCGCGTTCGGCCAAGGGCTGGCAGGCGCGGCCGGGGCGGGGGTCTCTGGTTCCGCTGGTTCCGCGGGTTCCGCTGGTTCCGCGGAAGCTTCGTCCTTGAGGTCTGGGCAGCTCGGACCGGCGGGCCTGCCAGGAGCAGAGACACGGGCGGGGGCCGGCGGCGGGACGCGAGGACCGGGCTGGTCGCCCCCGGATTCCTGTGCGGAGTCACTTTCCTGCTGGGCAGCCGGCGACTGAGCCGCGCGCAGGAACCATCCGGCGGGGGGTGCGACGCCGGGCCAGGAATTGTCCCTGGCGGTCGGATGGGCGGGAGTCGGCTGGCTGGGAGTCTGCTGGCCGGCGGCCGCCTGGGGGGCGGCTGGCCGGGCGGCGGCTGGCGGGGCGGCGGCTGGCCGGGCGGCGGCTGGCCGGGGGGCGGCTGGCCGGGGGGCGGCCGCCTGGGGCGCGGCCGCCTGCGGGGTGGGTCCGGACGGCTGGGCGTCGGCTTCCGCCTGGCGCGGGACGGGAACCATCAGGCCCGGTGGAACGGACCAGGCGGGCATGAGGTTTTCCGGGCCATCCCAGCGGAACAGGCCGGTACGCTGTCGCTCTTCCTCTCGCGAGTCCCCCGCCGAGGCCCCGATATTACGGTTCCCACTCGACTGGTTACTTTCTGTATCCACCACAGACCCCAGTCCAGGCACACATTTCTGGCAAATACCGCAGTGTGCCGATCCTCACACTTTCTCGTCCAACGGGATAGGCCCGCGGTTAGATGTTACCGATTGAGAGCGAGCGTGTACAGAGGGCAATTTTCGGAGCTTGCCGGGCCACACCACAACCATGCCCGCGACCTTATCCGTGGCCGGCCCGTGGTTGGGCCGTCGTCTTGTGACTAACGCGACCGCGGACCGGCGGGGTCTGGATGCGGCGGGCCGCCGGGAGCCGGCGGGCGGCTCCCGGTTTCCTGCCCTTGGATCAAGCCGTATCCGATGGCCTGGCCGGTAGTGAGGACCCGGCCGCGGCGCGCGTCCTCGCGGATCTCGTCCACCTCGCGACCGGTCACGTCGGCCAGCCTGAAGTACAGCGTGTCGAGTATGCGGGTCATCTGCTGCTCGCGAGTGGTGACCGCGGTCACCGTGCCGCCGAAATGCAGCCTGGGCTCGGCGAGCACGAAGGTGGCGTTCGGGTAGCCGGACCGGCGCGGGCAGCAGGCGAGCACGCCGAGGGCGGGGCCGCTGATCTCACCGCTCACGCAGGCGTGCACCGGTACCCGCAGCACGTCGAGGATGCCCATGACGGTTAGGGCGGCGGGCAGTTCGGCCCGCAGGTTCTGCAGCTCCAGCCGGATCGGGTCCTGCTGCTCGGCATCCAGGGTGAGAAGCTGGGCGGAGAGCCTCGATGCCGCGTCGTCGTCGAGGAGGCCCGAGGCCAGCACGATCCGCTTGGCCAGCAGCCGCTCATAGAGCGTGCGCGTCCAGTCGGCGTGCGGGTCGAGCCACACCCGGGTCGGCGGAACCGGACCGGGAACAGGCGTCGGCGCGGGCGGATGGTCCGGGACGCCCGGAGTGACCGGGATACCCGGTATGGGCGGCGTCGACGGCCTGGATGGCCAGCCCGGCTCTCCCGGCCGCGGGATTCCGGGCACGTGCGCACGCGTGAGCGGACGCCCCGTCGTTGCATACCGTGGCGCCTGCCGTGACGTCATTGGCTGGTTCCTTCCCCTGGACGGTTGAGCGTCCAGCTGATCTGGCTGCCGACCGCGGCCGCGTAGCGCTCCAGCGTCGAGGCGCGGATGTCCGCCGTGCCGGATTCCAGCCTGGCCACCGAGGACTGGGAGGTTCCCATCCGCGCCGCGATCTCGGTCTGCGACAGGCCGGCCGCCTGGCGCTGTTCGGCCAGCTCGCGGACGAGCCGGCCGCGGTCTTCGGCCATCCGGGCCGCCTGCACATCCGCTGAGCGGCGCAGCGCCATCTCACGGAAGCCGGGCATCACCGGCAGCGGCGCGTCGGCATCGCCCGCGGAGTCGCCCGCAGTGTCGTACGCGGAATCGCACGCGGAGTCGCCCGCGGTGTCATGCTCGGAGTCGGCCGCGGTGTCGTGCGCGGCAGGCTCCGGCGCCCAATCCCGATTGCGGGTCATACCTCAAAGGCTATCTCATATTTGAGATAAAACTCCCTGCGGTGGCCGGGTCTTTGCGTACGTTCTGGTGCTTGAGGCCGGGTTAATGTTGCGACGTGAGGCTTTTGTCGGGTCTGGGGTGGATGGGGCGCGTGGGCGCGGGCGGCGGTGGCTTGGGAGACAATTTCGTGGCGCAAGTTGATCGAGAGCGGGCGCCGCATGCCCGGGGCGCTGAGGCGCTGGTGTTCCTGCGGTTCTGGCACACTGCCGTGACACGTGATAAACGGCTGTGCACTGTCCATAAGGCGTGGATGGCCCAGCCATGTCGTTCAAGCGACATGGATGCCACATCCACGCCGTTAGGTCCGT
>Ga0306920_100012495_pt1 | contig 11525 bp, 13 predicted proteins | sample flu12Cox44000170_FD_204666 | JGI IMG/M metagenome (GOLD analysis project Ga0306920, IMG submission 204666) | Lab enrichment of tropical soil microbial communities from Luquillo Experimental Forest, Puerto Rico - flux4day.12C.oxic.44.000.170 (v2)... | ecosystem: Environmental > Terrestrial >...
CCATTTTTCGTCTTTTATCCTCTGCCTGTAATTCGAATCACAATTTCGTCACGGTTGTGACAAATCCCCCGCGCCCATCATGCTCTTTAACAGCGGCGGAGCTTCAAAGTTTCGCAGGGCCTGCACTGCAAACGTGATCATCACAAACAAGTGCTTGGCAGCTCCAGTTACGCGCCCGGGGTTTTCAGCAATCGGGCCGCCTGCTCAGAGGCACGGCGGGAGATCGCTGAGGCTTAATCGGAGGCCTGATCTCCTCGTTAGGCTGACACGATCGAACCATGTATTGCGCGTCGAATGCGCGAAGGGCTGCTGGGACAGTGGGTCCGATCCCGACGATGCCTTCTTCCACGCTCGGCCCAAGCACAGCGATCCAAAGGTCGCCGCGGAAAAACAGTTGGGGACCGCGCACCGCGGAGGGGCTGCCGGGACTGGTCGCGCAATAATGCTTCATTTGTTCAATCGCCGCTGCTGCCCAATCCACGACAGGGCGCCGAAGGCGAGTCTGACCATTTCTATTCATCTGCCTTTACAACGCGTGAGTGCGCGAACCCAGATGGACTTTTTCGAAGGCGGCTGCAAGATCGGATTTTCACCTATACCCAAATCCACCGGACGCCCGATTGTGCCAGCCGTTGACCGAAAGGTAATGTCTGGAGCCTTGGCGCTACACATAACAACTAAATTGTCGGACGAAGAGAAACTCGAAGTGCTGCGTCGGCTCGATCAATTTCGCCAGTGGCATTCACTCGGTGAAAAACGCTACTGTCTGGTTTGCGGCGATCTCATCTCGGGCCGGCAAATCCAGGTTACTGGCGGAACCCGCGGCAACGGTCCCCTGCGACTGAGTTGTCCAACGGAAAAGTGCAACTCTATTCCACTGGACTGGGTACTGCCCACGGATGAGATCCTCGCCAAAGTGGAAAAGCTGGCAGAGGAAGGGCGCAAAGCTTCGGCGCTAAAACCGGCAGCTGTAACTATTGGCAACGGCAAAACAGTTCACACAGACAAAAGGCACGAGCATTTCGTGTCGCGATTACGCAGGCTGGCGTTTCATCTAAAGCGACATGCTAAAGCTGTCCCCTCCAATCCCTGCGGGCCTTGAGCCTCCCGGCAGGTCCGCAGGGTGATGTTTCCTCGAACTGAGAGCGTCACTTCGTTAGGGTTACTGGGCCGAGAACATCGATTGTCCACGCGGCGTTGTTGTTTCACTGACCCATCGCGTGGCTTCCTCCCCAGTCGCAAGCGGGCTCTGGACTTCGAGCACTCTCAACCCTGCGCTTTCAAAGAAGCGGCGGTAGTGAGTATCAGTGCAGAAGACATCCTCGACGGGTCGATGATCAGGAACGTCCAGCATAATTGTGCGGACTCGATCACCTTCGCCCGCGCAGCGATTCTCTGGAAAGTCACGTGTGCTAAAGGATGCCCACTCATTGACGTAGATTGCGGGTGAAGAAACAATCAGGAGCAGGCATCCAGCCAGCAAGCGACCAAAGAACTTTGTGTTGCATCATGTCCTCCACACGCGTGCCAGCTTTCGGGTCCGACACGGCGCGGAAGCGGCGCTCGCATCAACGCTGGCAACAATTCGGTCCAAAATTGCGGATTTTCAAAGGCGCAATTTAGAATCCGACCCGGAAATCGGATCAGCGGCGATCGGTCATGGCCTGGACCGTCTGGCCTTGTTCCCACGGCTCCGGCTTGTTCCACGGCATTTGGGACCCGCCATGATCGTCTGGATCACTGACGAGGGCGGTTTCCTTCTGGCTGGCGCATGAGGTCAGCGCAACAACAAATGCGCAGAGCAAGACGGGAACGACGACTGTTCGCAGCTTAAGGACTTGTGCCAGCATAAATCACACTGTCTCCAGGTTGTACTTGGACGCCGCGCGCCAAGCTGTTGCCGATGATATCGCCGATAGCTGTCGCCGGTTCAACTGAAGAAATTCGAATTTTTCCAATCAACGTCCCGTCGCGCAACACGAGCATTTCGGAGTTCGGCTCCACTCCATTGAGCGCGCCGAGATTTAACACCACGAAATTATAAGCCTGATTGTAGGCAAGCACAGCCCCATGCACACCGGCCCGACGACTGCTGCTGCTTTCCCGTTGAACACTCGCAGGCTCACGCCTTTTCCTTGTTTCTGCTTTTGGGGCTTCTTTCACCTGCGTTGGGCGCTGTTGTGCATCCTGGAGTTTTTCAGCGAGCAACGCTTTTTCTTTCTCTGCGCCATCGAGCTGATGCTGCAGATCATCAATTTGCGATTGTAAATCGGTGCTCTGCGCATTGTCGGCTGGTGCCGGGGTGACGGGCGCGGACGGATTCGAGTTCGTTTGCGTCCCTGCCGCGCGTTGTCGTAACGCTGCAATCTCCTGCTGGCTAGCGTCTAGTTTGCCTTTGAGATCTGCTTTTTCTTTTTCTGCCTGCCCGAGCGCTGCTTCAGCTTTTGCGGCTCGATCTTCTTTGTCAGCGGCTTTGGCTAGTTGTTGCGCGCCACTTGCTCCACCCGTTGGCGCGTTCACTTTCGCCGACATGGGGGCACGTGACATCGCGACGTTCGCGCGAAGAGCTTTCACTTTCTGGCTGTTCAGAAGAGCGAAAAACGCCGCAAGCAAAAGAAAAATCATGGCCAGCCCGCTCAAGCTTCCAGGGGTGACCGTGAAAAGCGCCGATTCTCTTCGCGCCATAAGCGTGCCTTTTAACAACGAATTTCGTGAAAAAGCAATTACGATTTCCACGGTCCACGCGAGACCCGCGCGGCTCAATTCTCGGTTCGTTTGTCCAATGGGTGCCCTTCGCAGGAGAGGGGAGGGAGAATTCGTTATGTGGTTTCGACAAGGGGACTCAAACTCCTCACCTGGATCCTCTCCCCTTCACAAAGGGGAGCGGCGAGCAAACCATAAAGCATCGCTGAAAAGCAGATCGGTTTCAATGCCGATTGCGTTTCTGCGATTTTCGATCCATAGAGATTCCATGGGACAGCAGCACCGGGTACGAGCGAAGCGCAGGCGACGCGTGGCTTATTTGCGACGCAAAAAGGCATCGCTGCGAGCTGCCGCAGCGCGTCCCGCGCCGGTCAAACAACAGCCACAGAAAGAGTCCGCACCGGCGGAGTAGTTCTGATTCGATCACAGCGTCATTTCGAGCTGTCCGTTATTACGCATTAGCGAGGTGCTGCAACGTGATGTGCTCTTATAACCGCTTCAGCGGTTTACAGCTTTTGTGAAAAACCGCAAAAGCGGTTGCATCTTTGTGGTGTGTCTAACACCTCGCTGAAGCGAGATGTTAATGAGCGAGCGATAGCCCTTCGACTGGTCAGGAATTCATTCGATGGAAAAAGATGTATAAATTATGCCGATGCAATCGCGGCCGCGCTATCTGATCGTCGATGGGCACAGCGTCATTTTTTCCTGGCCGGAGCTGCGCAAACTTCACGCGCGCCGGTCGTCCCTCGCGCGCGAAAGGTTGCTGAAGCAGCTACGCGATTATCAGGATTGGACCGGCGTGCGCGTGGTCATAGTTTTCGATGGCAAAGGCAAAAAGGTGGAAGCGACTTCTGACCCAGCGGAGGTGCAGGTTTTCTATTCGCGCAGTGGGCAATCCGCCGATGCCATCATCGAACGGTTAGCGAGCAAGTACGCCAAACGGTTTGAGCTGACAGTTGCAACTTCCGATTCGATGGAGGCCGAGACCGTGCACGCGAGCGGCGCGGACTGGATTTCACCTGATCGGTTGCGGGATCTACTGGCCAACGCGCGGCAAGCGTAAACACCCAGATTATCCTGTCATGTTAAGCGGAGCGAAACATCTCCGGTCTAGTTCAGTTGCGGTTGGGCTGAATTTGGTCCGAGATTCTTCGCTTCGCTCAGAATGACATCGCGCGACTGATCATCGTTCCTATAACCCCAATTTCTTCTCGATTTCTTTGACTCGCGCGAAGAGTTTTCCGAGCCGGTGGACCCAGGCAAATTGTTGCTTTGCTTGGGCAAACGGAACTGCAGGATAACCGAACCAAACGCCGCCGGGAATGCTCTTAGGAATCCCGCTCTTTGCTACGATGATTGTGCCGTCTCCAATTTCAATGTGACCGGCAATTCCGACTTGTCCCGCCATGGTAACACGTTCGCCCACGCGCGTGCTGCCGGAGATGCCGGTCTGCGCCACGATCACGGAATTTCTTCCGATCACGACGTTGTGCCCGATCTGCACGAGATTATCGATTTTCACGCCTTGCTGGATCCATGTCCGGCCAAACCGCGCGCGATCGACAGTAGTGTTCGCCCCGATCTCAACGTCGTCATCGATTTGGACGATCCCGAGCTGCTGAAGTTTTTGGTGGCGGCCATCGACCATTTCGAAACCAAAGCCGTCCGCTCCAATAACAGCGCCGCTGTGAATGATTACGCGCGAGCCAATCCGGCTTCGCTCGCGAATTGTCACGTTCGGATAAATGTGAGACGCGGACCCGATTACCGTCTCGTGTCCGACGTAGCTGCCTGCCCCAATGATCGTATCGTCGCCAATCTTTGCGCCCGGTTCAACGACCGCCAGCGGCTGAATCGAAACCCGTTCGCCCAGCTGAGCACTTGCATCGACAACCGCGCTGGGGTGAATACCAGGCGCGAAGGTGATCGGCTTTGGCGTGAATTTGAGCACGACCTGCTCAAATGCCTTGATTGGATTTGAAACGCGAATCTGCGCGGCATTGATCGGCTCGGCAAAATCCGGCGGAACGAAAATGGCCGATGCGCGGGTTTTGCGCAGCAGACCGATATATTTTCGATTCGTGAAAAAGCTGATTTCTCCATGCGTCGCTTCGCCGAGCGATGCCGCGCCGGCGATTTTCAGGGTCGGGTCGCCCATTAATTCGCCGCCGGACTGATTGGCCAATTCCTGAACAGTGAAAGTCACAGATTATTAAACTGTCGCGCGTTAGGGTAGGGCGGGCAGTCCTCTGCACGCCGCGGCTTGCACGGGAGTGCAAGCCCTACCGGTCTCCCACTCGCCGATTCGCCGAGTCATTCTTGATTCCAGCGGGGCGGGCGTTTTTCGATGAAGGCTTGCACGCCTTCAAGTGCTGCTTCGTCCATCATATTGCATGCCATGATTTGACTCGCCGCCTCGTACGCGTCTGCTATGCCAAGCTCAATTTGCTGGTAGAAAAATTCTTTTCCCATTGCGACTGCGACGCGTGGTTTGCTGATGATCGCCGCGACCAGTTTCTCAAGTTCGACGTCGAGTTGTTCGGGTTCTGCGATACGGTTGATCAGGCCACGCACTTTTGCCTCCTGCGCACTGATGAATTCTCCGGTGACGAGCATTTCGAACGCCTGCTTGCGCAAAACATTTCGTGAAAGCGCGATGCCGGGTGTGGAACAAAAAAGCCCAACATTTACCCCGCTCACGGCGAACCGAGCGGTGCTCGACGCGACGGCGAGATCGCACATCGCGACCAACTGACAACCGGCGGCGGTAGCGATTCCCTGCACGCGCGCGATCACGGGCACCGGCAATCGCTGGGTCGTGAGCATCACCTCGGAGCATTGAGCGAAAAGTCGCTCGTAATACTCCATTGATGGATCGCTACGCATTTCTTTGAGGTCGTGACCCGCGCAAAAAGCTTTGCCTTCAGCAGCAATGACAACCACACGCACGGATTTGTCGGAGGCGATTGCGTCGAGCTCGCGCTTCAGCTGCGCCAGCATCGCCTCAGATAAAGCATTGAAAGCCTGTGGGCGGTTCAGCGTCAATGTGACTACACCGCGCGCGTCCTGAGTTCGCAGGATAAGCTGCTCTTGCTCTTCGGACATTTTCGGAGGCGATGCCGATTCAACTGTTGCTGGAGAAGGTTTCACAGCTTCGTGACCGTTAAACCGCTACTGCTGAAACTCCAAACCTGAAATTCGAAAAATTTAGTTTCCGTTTGAAGTGAGGCGCAACATCATCCATGGCGATCAGAGCACGGCCGGGAAAGCTGTGTGGGTCTCCTGAAATGAAAATCGTCGCGATCGCTAATCAAAAAGGCGGCGTCGGCAAAACGACGACCGCCGTTAATCTCGGCGCTGCGCTCGCCGAACTGGGCCATCGGGTCTTGCTTGTCGATCTTGATCCGCAAGCAAACGCGACCAGTTCGTTCGGTTTGCAGGCAATCGAGCAAACTAGTCTTTACGAGCCATTACTCGGCGATGCGTCCATCACGGAAAGAATCTTTCCGACGGAACGCGACGCACTGTTCATTGTGCCCGCCGATCTTGATCTTGCGGGGGCCGAGGTCGAGATCGCGCGGATGCCGAATCATCTTACGCGCCTGGCAGAGACGCTCCAGCCGCTGCATGCCGACGAGACGTTCGATTTCGTTTTCCTGGACTGTCCGCCGTCGCTTGGAATCCTCATGACCAACGCCCTCGCTGCCGCGGACGAACTCTTGACACCGATCCAGTGCGAGTATTTCGCGCTTGAGGGCCTGGTAAAAATTGCCCGACTGATCGAGCAGGTCCGTGAGTCGGGTGCAAATAAGTGTTTGCAGCTTGGGGGCATTGTCATGACGATGTTTGATGCTCGGACAAATCTCAGTGAGCAGGTTGTAGCAGAGGTGCGACAGCATTTCGGCGAGCGTGTTTACCAAACGGTGATTCCGAGGAGCGTGCGCTTAAGCGAGGCGCCGAGCTTCGGCAAATCTATCCTCGAGTACGCGTCCTCTGGACCCGCTGCCCAGGCTTATCGTGCGCTCGCGCGCGAATTCATCCAGCGTCACGCTTCGCCAGCCACTCCTCACGAGTTATCGCAAACACCAGCGCCGAAAACCCGCGAAACGTAATTTGGTTCTCGATCGTCATTCCGTTTTTCTCCGCCACACGACGTGAAGGGATGTTTTCCGGATGAATCAGCGAAATCACGCGTGGCAGTTTTAAATCCGCAAAGGCGTGATCGCGCACAGCGCGCGCTGCTTCAGTGATGAGGCCGCGATTCCAGTAATCGGGATGCAGTCGGTAACCAATCTCGACTTCTCCCGGCACTTCAGGGTGATGGTGAAAACCGCAGTAACCGATCACTGCGTCCTCGGCTCGTGGGACCACGGCAAACTGCGAGGGCATACTGGCGCGATCCCAGCCCATTGCTTTCTCGATGAAATCTACCGTCTTCTTTCGTTCGGTGAAAACGCCTAACGAGAAACGCATAAAATCCGGATTGGCGAATAACTCTGCCATTACATCGACATCTTCTTCGCGGAAGGAGCGCAGGATGAGTCGTTCGGTTTCAAGCTGCATGTGTTCTGTGGCCTCCGGTGCGGCAACTGCAGTGTAGATGATTTTCGATTCTTTAGTTAAAGATGCGAAAAGACGAAGAGGAATATGCGCGACCAGCGCAGCCGCCGGATACATCAAGTCTGGGTACGGTTCGTGAAGCAGCAGCCCACTGCAATGCATGTCATTTGTACAAACGAGCGACCCAAACTGTCTTTGGCGAAGGGCCTAAGCACGCGGCGATTATGCTGGTTGGCGAACAGCCGGGTGATTACGAAGATGTGGCGGGCAAACCATTTGTTGGTCCGGCTGGGAAAATCATGGACCGCGCGCTCGAAGACGCCGGAATCGATCGATCGCGAGTTTACGTCACCAACGCCGTGAAACACTTCAAATGGGAGCCCGGTGGGAAACGGCGAATTCATCAGAAGCCTAATTCACGCGAAATCGCAGCGTGTCGTCCCTGGCTGGAAGCGGAATTGCGGATCGTAAGGCCTAACCTCGTTGTGGCAATGGGTGCGACAGCGGCTCAGACCATTTTCGGCCCCGGATTCCGTGTCACGCGGGAGCGTGGCAAGGTATTGTCCTCCAAGCTTGCGCCACGGGTGCTCGCGACTGTTCATCCGTCATCGCTTCTTCGCCAACCCGACGAGCAATCGCGTGAACGCGAATACAAGCATTTCGTTGCCGATCTGCGCGCCGCATCATGCGCCGCTAGTCAAGAATAAACCTCGGTCACTCTACGGTCGCTGCATCCCGCGTCTTGTATTCTGCTAAGAACGCCTTGCGGAACTGATCGAATGTGCCGCGCTCAATTTCGGTGCGGGCTCGACTCATCAGGTTCAAATAAGAATGCAAATTGTGCAGCGTGATCAGGCGAATCCCGAGAATTTCTTCCGCCTTAATGAGATGGCGGATGTAGCCACGCGTGAAGTCGCGGCAGGCGGGACACCCACAGTTTTCTTCAATGGCCCTTTTGTCCACCGCGAACTCTGCGTTCTTTAAATTGAGCGTGCCTCCGGCTGTGAAAGCCGTGCCATTTCGGGCCAGGCGGGTTGGCAGGACGCAATCGAACATGTCCATCCCGCGCGCGATCATTTCCAACAATTGCGGCGGCGTGCCGAGTCCCATTGCGTAACGTGGCTTGTCCGTTGGCAAGAACGGTTCAGCCGATTCAACTGCACGCATCATTTCCTCTTCTGGTTCGCCAACGCTCACTCCACCAATCGCGTAGCCATCGAAATCAAACTCCACTATGGCCTGCGCTGATTCTCGCCGCAGATTTTCAAACGTTCCGCCTTGTGCAATGCCAAAGAGGAGTTGGCGGGCTGTAGCGTGCGCTGTCCCTGGCGCATTTGCTCCAGAGTCCGCTGAGACAGCGGACGCTACAGCTTTGCATCGATTTGCCCAGCGCGTGGTCAGCGCCATGCTTTGGGCCGCATAATCGTAATCGCAGGGATAAGGAACGCATTCATCGAGCACCATCGCAATGTCGCTGCCGAGCGCGGCCTGAATTTCCATTGCGATCTCCGGCGAAATGAACGCTCGGCTGCCGTCGATATGATTTTGGAATTCGACGCCCTCGTCGGTGATTTTGCGCAACTTCGTTAGGGAGAAAATCTGGAACCCTCCGCTGTCAGTGAGAATTGGCCCATGCCAACTCATGAAATTGTGGAGACCACCAAAATGCTTGATCACATCGAGTCCGGGCCTAACGAACAAGTGATAGGTGTTTCCGAGAATAATCTGCGCATTCAGTTCACAGAGTTCGCGCGGACTGACGCCCTTCACAGAACCTTGCGTTCCGATCGGCATAAACGCCGGCGTATCGATCACGCCATGCACAGTTTTTAATCGTCCGCGTCGGGCTTTTGAATGTTGATCGCTGGCGAGGAGTTCAAAGTCATTCTGCATGCGAGTTAGAGATTGCTCGACTTCGCGCCGAATGACAATTCAACGCACAAAATATTCGTTGCAGATGACGATCTTACCTCTATATTCGGCGCTTACCGCATCAGGCGCTTGAGGTGAGTTTGTTGCGCGGCCTGAAGCGGGTTTTTTTGTCGCCCGGAGTAACGACTTAGGCGGCGCTTTACTTTAAGGATTTGGAAAATGCCCACGATCAACCAACTGATTCGCAAAGGACGCCGGAAGATGTCGGTGAAATCGAAGTCACCGGCGCTGGCGAGTTGTCCGCAGCGGCGGGGCGTGTGTGTGCAGGTGATGACCCGCACGCCAAAGAAGCCGAACTCTGCGCTTCGTAAAGTGGCGAAAGTACGGTTGACGAATGGCCAGGAAGTGATTGCCTACATTCCGGGCGAGGGGCACAATTTGCAGGAGCACTCGATCGTGCTCGTGCGTGGCGGACGAGTGAAAGATTTGCCTGGCGTGCGCTATCACATTGTGCGCGGAACCCTTGACGCGCTTGGTGTGGATGGCCGGCGGCGCGGTCGCTCCAAGTACGGAGCGAAGCGGCCGAAGGGCGGAGCGGCTGGTGGAGGCGGCGCCGCGAAAGCAGCGCCGGCAGCGGCCAAATAAGAACAATCAAAGTTTGAAACAGACGATCGACAATGTCGCGGCGGAGGAGAGTTCACAAGAAAGAGGAGCACGTCGATTCCCGATATGGGAGTCCGGCGGTGGCCCGTCTTATCACGACCGTAATGAAGCGCGGCAAGAAATCGCTCGCCGAACGCGTCGTCTATACCGCGATCGATAAGTCGCGCGAAGGCTCTGACTCAGTCGATCCGCTGGAGATTGTAAACAAAGCAATCGAGAACGTTCGTCCGCGGCTTGAGGTGCGTTCCCGCCGGGTTGGTGGCGCTACGTACCAAGTGCCTATGGAAGTGGCGCCCGCGCGGCAAATCTCACTAGCCACGCGCTGGATCGTGAGATTTGCTGACGGCCGCAAGGGCCTAAAATTGGCTGACGCGCTGGCGCAAGAACTCAAAGACGCCGCTGCGGGCCAGGGGAACGCGATCAAAAAACGCGACGATACACATAAAATGGCGCAAGCGAACCGTGCGTTTGCGCACTTCAGGTGGTGACGATTATGGCGACGGCGACGATGGAACAGAAGAAAGCTGCGGCGAAAGATCCAAACTCGCCGGATCGCAACTTTCCGCTGGAACGGACGCGGAACATTGGGATCGCGGCGCACATCGATGCCGGCAAAACAACGATTACCGAACGCGTTCTCTTTTACACCGGCATGATCCACAGGATGGGGGAGGTGCATGAGGGCACCACCGTCACCGATTGGATGGAGCAGGAGCGGGAACGTGGAATCACGATTACGTCCGCAGCGACGACCTGCACGTGGGCGCAGCGAAAGGAAGAAGGCGTTTACAAGATTTTTGAAGGCGTCAAACAGCGCATCAACATTATCGACACCCCAGGCCACGTCGATTTTACCGCCGAAGTCGAGCGTTCACTCCGTGTGCTCGACGGTGCGATCGCAGTTTTCGACGGTGTGGCGGGTGTGCAGCCGCAATCAGAAACAGTCTGGCGTCAGGCCACCAAGTACAACGTCCCGCGTCTGGCTTTCATCAACAAGATGGATCGCGTCGGCGCGGATTTCAAAATGTCGGTCGATAGCATTCACAAAAAACTCGGCGCGAACGCGTGGCCGGTTTTGCTGCCGCTCGGCAAGGAAGATCAGCTGCGTGGCCAACTCGATGTCATTAACAGGAAGGCGATCATTTATGCTGAGAACGATCAGCTTGGATCTACCTATGAAGTCACCGATTTGCCGAAGGAGTACGTTGATGCGGTTGAAGAGGCGCGCAACGAACTAATCCACCACGTTTCTCATATCGACGACGAAGTTGCCGAGGCGGTGCTTCACGAGCGTGAAGTCACGCCGGAGTTGTTAAAGGCCGGCATTCGTCGCCAGACGATCGCGAATAAATTCGTGCCGGTCATTGGCGGCTCCGCTCTCAAGAATATCGGTATCCAATATTTGGTCGACGCGGTGGTCGATTATCTGCCGAGTCCGCTAGACATTCCGCCGGCCAAGGGTCAGAACCCCGACACAGGCGAGCCGATGGAAGCCGTAACCGATGACCACGGCCCGTTCTGTTCCATCGCGTTCAAGCTGTGGAGCGATTCGTTTGTTGGGAAACTCGTGTTCTTCCGCGTTTATTCCGGCACTCTCAGCAAAGGCGACACTGTTTACAATCCGCGTACGAACAAACGTGAGCGGATTTCGCGTTTAATTCAGATCCAGGCGGACAAACGCGAAGACATCGAGACGTGTTACTCGGGCGATATCGCCGCGATTGTTG
>Ga0306920_100012496_pt1 | contig 11525 bp, 9 predicted proteins | sample flu12Cox44000170_FD_204666 | JGI IMG/M metagenome (GOLD analysis project Ga0306920, IMG submission 204666) | Lab enrichment of tropical soil microbial communities from Luquillo Experimental Forest, Puerto Rico - flux4day.12C.oxic.44.000.170 (v2)... | ecosystem: Environmental > Terrestrial >...
TCGAGCCCATCGCCACCTGCCATGGATTGAACTCGGCCCACTCGCCCCGCATGGTGACGATCAGCACCAGCGGGAACCGGCAGCTCTTGATCAGCGAGAGCATGTTGATGCAGTTGCCGACACCGCTGCTTTGCATCAGCAGCGCCGAACGCTGGCCGCCGAGCCAGGCGCCGGCGGCGAGCGCAATGCCCTCCTCCTCGGTCGTGAGCACAACGTCGCGGATCGCCGAATCCGCCGCGCATCGCTCGATCAGCCGCGCGTGGCCGGCGTCCGGCACATAGCCGACCTGCCGGATATTCGCGGCCTTGAGCACCGCGAACAGCTGGTCGGGCCAAGCCGGCTCGGCTGTGGTCAATTCAATGCTCCCCATGAGGACGTGGCAACGGGCGGGAACAGCATCGTAGCCCGCATGGAGCGAAGCGCAATGCGGGCCTGTCATTGCGAGGCACGTAGTGCCGACGCGATCGAGGGGTTGCACGTGACCCCTGGATTGCTTCGTCGCTTCGCTCCTCGCAATGACGAACGTGGGTGACCCGGATTTCGCTTCGCTCCATCCGGGCTACGGGCTACAAATCCCGCCCTTTGGTGGGGGCAGCATGGACCATCGTCTAGGCGTCGATATCGGGGGTACCTTCACGGACGTGGCGCTCGACAGCGGCTCGCGTCGCTACACCGCCAAGGTGCTGACCACGCCGGCGGCGCCCGAGCGCGGCGTGATCGCGGCGATCGAAGCCGTGCTCGCAGAGGCGCGCATCCCGGCGTCCGCGCTTTCCATCATCATTCACGGCACGACGCTCGCGACCAACGCGCTGATCGAGCGCAAGGGCGCGAAGACCGCGCTCATCACCACCCGCGGCTTCCGCGACACCATCGAAATCCGTCACGAGAACCGCTTCGAGCAGTACGACGTCGGCATCGATTTGCCGCCGCCGCTGGTGCCGCGCCGGCTGCGGCTGACGGTGAGCGAGCGCATCGAGGCGCGCGGCCGCGTGGTCACGCCGCTCGACGAGGACGACGTCACCCGCGCGATCGAAGAAATCGAGCGCCTGGGCGTTGAAGCGGTCGCCGTGGGGCTGCTGCACAGCTTCACCGAGCCGCGCCACGAGCGGCGCATCGGCGCGATGATTTCGCAACGCCTGCCGCGCGTCGCCGTCACGCTGTCGAGCGACGTGTCGCCGGAAATGCGCGAGTACGAGCGCTTCTCGACCGCCTGCGCCAACGCTTATCTGCAGCCGTTGATGGCGACCTATCTCGCCAACCTGCGACGCGACCTCGATGCCGCCGGCGTGCGCTGCCCGCTGTTCCTGATGCTCTCGGGCGGCGGCCTCACCACGGTCGAGACGGCGATCCGCTTTCCCGTCCGCCTCGTCGAATCCGGACCCGCCGGCGGCGCCATCTTTGCGAGCCACATCGCGCGCCAGCGCGATCTTGATCAGGTGATCTCCTTCGACATGGGCGGCACCACCGCGAAGATTTGTCTGATCGACGACTTCAAGCCGCAGAGCAATCGCGTTTTCGAAGTTGCGCGCATTTACCGTTTCAAAAAGGGCAGCGGCCTGCCGCTGCGCATTCCGGTGATCGAGATGGTGGAGATCGGCGCGGGCGGCGGCTCGATCGCGCGCATCGACCGCATGAAGCGCGTCAACGTCGGCCCGGACAGCGCCGGCGCCGCGCCGGGGCCCGCCTGCTACGGCGGCGGCGGTAGCGAGCCGACCGTGACCGACGCGGACCTCGTGCTCGGCCGCATCGACCCCGCGGCGTTTTCGGGCGGCCGCATGCGGCTCGACACCGACGCGGCGCGCGCCGCGATCGAACGCGGCGTCGGGCAGCCGCTCGAACTTTCGCCGACCCACGCGGCGCTGGGGCTAAGCGAGATGGTCGACGAGAACATGTCGAACGCCGCGCGTGTGCACGCGATCGAATGCGGCAAGGACGCGCGCGGGCGCGTGCTGATCGCCTTCGGCGGCGCGGCCCCGCTGCATGCCGCACGCGTCGCCGAGAAGCTCGGCATGGATCGTATTCTTGTTCCGACCGGCGCCGGTGTCGGCTCGACGATTGGATTTCTGCGCGCGCCGATCGCCTACGAAATCGTGCGCAGCCGGTTGCAGACGCTGGCGCGCTTCGATACGGCCGGCGCCAACGCGCTCTACGCCGAGATGCGCGCCGAGGCCGAGGCGATCGTGCGGCGCGGCGCGCCCGACGCCACGCTCGAGGAAGAGCGCCACGCCTTCATGCGCTACCGCGGCCAGGGCCACGAGGTGATGGTGCCGCTGCCGGTCGCGCGCTACAACGAGAACGACGGCACGCGGCTCGCCGAGGCATTCGCGGCGGCCTACCGAACCCTCTACAGCCGCACGATTCCGGGCGTCGACATCGAGGTGGTGAGCTGGGCGCTGTCACTGCGCGCGCCGGTCGAGCTCGCAGTGGAGACGCCGCAGCCGGCAAAGCCTTACAAACCGCAACCGTCCGGCCGGCGGGCGCTGTTCGATCCCGGCCGCGGCGAGACGATCGAAGTCGACGTTTATCACCGCGCCGACCTGCGCCCGGGCGCGCAGATCGCCGGTCCCGCCCTCATTGTCGAAGACGAAACCTCGACCGTCGTAAGCCCGGCTTTCGACGCGAGCATCGACGGGTACGGCTGCATCGAGCTGCAGAGGCGGGAGACATAGCCGTCATTGCGAGGAGCGCGAAGGGCGAAGCAATCCAGGAGGCCCAAGTTCCGAGCGGTTACGCCTGGATTGCTTCGTTTCGCTCGCAATGACGGGCTACGCCCGTCACATTGAACTGCCCCACCCCACCCGATAGGCTCGCCTGATGATTGCCCGCCCGAACGCCGCGCTCTCCCAGATTCACACCCAGATCATGTGGAGCCGCCTGATCGCGGTGGTCGAGGAGCAGGCGCAGACGCTGATGCGGACCGCGTTCAGCACCTCGGTGCGCGAAGCGGGCGACCTCTCGGCCGGCGTGTTCGACGCCCAGGGCCGCATGCTCGCCCAAGCGGTCACCGGCACGCCCGGCCACGTCAACTCCATGGCCAACGCGGTCAAGCATTTCCTCGACGTCTATCCGCTCGCTGGGATGCGGTCGGGCGACCACTACATCACCAACGACCCGTGGCTCACCTGCGGCCACCTGCACGACCTCACAGTCGTGTCGCCGACGTTCCTCGACGGGAGCCCCGTCGGCCTCTTCGCCTGTACGGTGCACGTGGTCGACATCGGCGGCCTCGGCATGGGACCGGACGGCCGGCAGGTGTTCGAAGAGGGGCTGTCGATCCCGATCATGCCGCTCGCGCGCGAGGGCGCGATGAACGAGGACCTGCTGCGCGTCGTGCGCGCCAACGTGCGCGAGCCGCTCCAGGTCGAAGGCGACATCTACGCGCTCGCCGCCTGCAACGACGACGGCAGCCGGCGCCTGATCGAGATGATGCGCGAGTTCGAGATCGCGCATCTCGAGACCCTCGGCGAGACGATCTACGAGACCTCGCGCGCGGCGATGCTCGACGCGATCCGCGCGCTCCCGAGGGGCGACTATCGCAATCGCCTCTACATGGACGGCTACGACAAGCCGCTCACGCTCGCGGCCGCGATGACCATTTCCGACGACGGCATCCACGTGGACTTCGCCGGCACGTCGCCGGCGAGCAGCCACGGCATCAACGTCGTGCTCAACTACACGCTCGCTTACACGGCGTTCGGCGTAAAATGCCTGGTCGCGCCCGAAGTGCCCAACAACGCCGGCTCGCTGTCGACCATCACCGTGAGCGCGCCCGAGGGTTGCCTGCTCAACGTGCCGCGGCCGTTTGCGGTCGCCGCGCGGCACACTGTCGGCCACATGCTGCCGGACCTCGTGTTCGGCTGCCTCGAGCAGGTGATGCCGGGCGGCGTTCCGGCGGAGGGCGCCTCATCGCTGTGGAATCCGCAGATCAACGGCGGCGGTTCAATCGTCGATGAATTGCCGGCGGGCGTCGATCCGGCCGACGTGCCGAGCTGGAGTTCCGTCATCTTCCATTGCGGCGGTGCCGGGGCGCGCCCCGACAAGGACGGGCTGAGCGTCACCGCGTTTCCGAGCGGCGTGCGCACTATCCCGATCGAGGCAACCGAAACGATCTCACCGGTGTTGTTCCGCCGGCGCGAGTTCCGCGAGGGATCAGGCGGCGCAGGTGAGTTCCGCGGCGGGCTCGGCCAAGTGATCGAGATCGGCGGGGCCGACGGGCTGCCAGTGAGCCTGCTGTGCAACTTCGAACGGGTGAAAAACCCGGCGCGCGGCCGCCGCGGCGGACAGCATGGCGCCGCCGGCCAGGTGGCTCTGCTCTCGGGCCGGCCGATCCGGCCGAAGGGACGCCAGACCGTGCCGCCCGGCGACTTCCTGCGGCTCGAACTGCCGGGCGGCGGCGGTCACGGCGCGCCGCGCGGACGCGATCCCGAGAGCGTCGCCGCCGACGTTGCCGACGGGCTCGTCTCGCGCGAGCGGGCGGAGCAGGACTATGGCGTCGTCATCGCGCAGGACGGTGCACTCGACCGCGCGGCGACGCAAAAATTGAGGCAGACGTAGGGTGCTAACCCGCGGGACGAAGTGCCCGCGGGGTGCCCATGCGGAAACAACATCAAACACGCGTGAGGAAGATCAGATGAAACGTTTGTTTATTGCGTCGCTGGTGGCGCTGTTCGCTTCCGGCGCAGCCGCCGAAAACGTGAAGGTCGGGGCGCTCTATCCGCTCAGCGGCAACGCCGCGAGCGCCGGCGCGCAGACCAAGGCCGCGATCGAGCTGGCGGTGGAAATCATCAACGGCCAGCATCCCGACGTGAAGGGCATGCCGGGCACCGGCTTACCCGGCCTCAAGGGCGGCAAGATCGAAGTGACGCTCGCGGATCACCAGGGCAACCCCTCGACCGGCCAGAGCCAGGCGCTACGCCTCATTCAACAAGACAAAGTCACCGCGCTGATCGGCGCCTACCAGTCCTCGGTCACGTTCGCATCCACTCAGGTGGCGGAACGTTACGGCATCCCGTTCGTGGTGGGCGATTCGGTCGCCGCCACGACCCGCAGGTGCAGCGGATATATTTGGGGATAGCGAGCAAAACCGCGCCCACCTAGTCGTCATGGCCACCCCGGGGCACTTCGTCCCGGGGGTGTCCCGGCCATCCACGTCTTGTTTGTTAAGGAGCAAGAAAGACGTGGATGCGCGGCACAAGGCCGGGCATGACGTGACCGAGGAGCCCACCATGCGTTACGAACTCTACTACTGGCCGGAAATCCAAGGGCGCGGCGAGTTCGTGCGGCTGGCGCTGGAAGAGGCCGGCGCATCCTACGTCGACGTGGCCCGCAGCAAGGGGGGCACGGGCGCCATGTTCAAGCTCATGGAGAGCGAACGGGAGAAGCATCGGCCGTTCGCGCCACCGTTTCTCAAGTCCGGCAGGTTTCTGATCGCCCAGACCGCAAACATCCTGCTGTTCCTCGGCGCGCGGCACGGTCTTGCCCCTCGCGAGGAAGCGGGCCGCCAGTGGGTGCATCAGCTGCAGCTCACGATCGCCGACTTCGTGGTCGAAGCCCATGATACCCACCACCCGATCGCGAGCGGCCTCTATTACGAAGATCAGAAGAAGGAAGCCAAGCGCCGCACCGCGGATTTCCTCAAAAATCGGGCACCGAAATACTTCGGCTATTTCGAAGAGGTGCTCGTGCGCAGCGGCGGCAAACATCTCGCCGGCAGGCGGCTGACGTACGCCGATCTCTCGCTGTTCCAGATCGTCGCCGGCATGCGCTACGCGTTTCCGAAAGCCATGGCGAAGCACGAGAAAAAGCTGCCGCGCGCGGTCGCGCTGCACGATCTCGTGGCCAAGCGGCCGCGCATCGCCGCCTATCTCGCCTCCGAGCGACGCATCCCCTTCAACGAGTACGGCATCTTCCGGCACTATAAGGAATTGGACGCGTAGCAAACGGAATGCGGGGCCATCGTTGCCGGATTTCCGCCCACTTTCGCGGGCGTCCATCGGGGCTACAATCGAAGCGGAGGCGCAATGCCCATCGACAAACGGATCAACTCGGCGGCGGAGGCCCTCAACGACGTCTCCGACGGCGCGACCGTGCTCATTTCCGGGTTCGGCGGGGCGGGCTTTCCGAATGTGCTCATCCGCGCGCTGCGCGAACGCGGACCGAAGAACCTCACGCTCGTCGTCAACTCGGCGACGCACCGCTTTTCTTACACCCACGAGCTGCTCGACGCCGGCTTGGTGCGCAAGGTGATCTGCAGCGCCGCGCGCGGGCACCAAAAGGAGCCGACCGCGTTCGAGAAGCTGTGGATGGCGGGCAAGATTGAGCTGACCTGCCTGCCACAGGGGACGATGACCGAATGCATCCGCGCCGGCGGCGCCGGCATCGCGGCCTTCTACACGCCGGTCGGCTTCGGCACCGAGCTGACCAAGGGCAAGGAGGTGCGCCGCTTCGGCGACCGCGACTACGTGCTCGAACAGGCGATCACCGGCGATCTCGCGCTGGTGCGCGCCGACACCGCCGACCGCTACGGCAATCTCAGCTTCCGTTACGCCCAGGCGAACTTCGGCCCGGTGATGGCGACCGCAGCAAAGCTTGCGATCGCCGAGGTGCGCGCCATGGAAGACGAGCCGATCGACCATAAACGCGTGCAGCTTCCCGGAATCTACATCGACCGCATTCTCGCGGTGGGAGATGTCCGATGAGGGCTTTCAACCGCCGGCTAACGGCGCCCTGGCTTCTGTTACTGCTGCCCCTTCTCATGCGAACCGCAGCCGCGGAGGAACCCGTGTGCATCGAGAATGCCTCGATCGACGAACTCAAGGACGCGCTTGCAGCCGGCCGCACCACGTCCGCTGATCTGGTGCGCGGGTACACGGCGCGCATCGAAGCCTACGATCGCGCTGGCCCGCGTCTCAATTCGATTCGTGAGCTCAATCCCGACGCGCTCGCAATCGCCGGCAAGCTCGATGCGGCGAAGAGGAAGAGCCGCCCGCTCGAAGGCATCCCGATCCTCATCAAGGACAACATCGCGACCGGCGACGCGCAGCACACGACCGCCGGCTCGCTCGCGCTCGCCGACGCCCACGCCCAGCGCGACGCGACCGTGGCAAAGCTTCTGCGCGACGCGGGCGCCGTGATCCTCGGCAAGACCAATCTGACGGAGTTTGCAAATATTCTGACGGTCGGCATGCCCTCGGGCTACAGTTCCCTCGGCGGCCAAGTGCGCAACCCGTATGCGCCGGAGATCAACGAGAGGGGCATCCCTTTCGTGCCGCCAGGCGGATCAAGCTCGGGCTCCGCGGCTGCGGTCGCCGCGGGATTTGCCGCCGCCGCGATCGGCACCGAAACGTCCGGCTCGCTGCTCTCGCCCGCCAACCAGAACGGCCTCGTCACGGTCAAGCCCACGGTCGGTTTGATCAGCCGGGCCGGCATCATCCCGATCGCGGCGAGCCAGGACACGGCGGGGCCGCTCACCCGCACGGTGCGCGACGCCGCGATCCTGCTCAACGTGCTCGCCGCGCGCGATCCGCGCGATCCCGCGACAAGACAGCTGCAGCGCCCCGCCGACTACACCAAATTCCTCGATCCGAACGGCCTGCGCGGCGCGCGCATCGGGGTTCCCAGCGAACCGTCCGATCCCGGCAACGACGTCTATTACAAACCGCTGCGGCCGCCCCAGGCAGCGGTGATGCGCGCCGCCATCGCAGCGCTCGAAGCCGCGGGCGCCACGGTGGTCCGCGCCAATATGCCGACGCGTGGGTGGATCGGCGGCCCGGGCACCGAGGCCGCGATCCTCAACACCAACCCGGAAAGCGCGAGCAAGAATCAGCCGGCGCGGATTCCCGCGATCTATCTCTACGAACTCAAGCACGACATGAACGCCTACCTGCGCGACTGGGCCAAGAACGCCAAAGTGCGCACGCTCGCCGACATCATCGCCTTCAACAAAGCAAACGCCGACCGCGCGTTGCGTTTCGGCCAGGATATTTTCCTCGCCGCCGAGGAAACACATGGCGACCTGAGCGAGGTCGAGTACAAGTCGGCGCGCCTAATGGACCTGCGTTCGAGCCGTACCCTCGGCATCGACGCCTACATGAATGAGCACAAGCTCGACGCGATTCTGTTCCCCGCCAACACCGGCGCTTCGATCGCCGCCAAGGCCGGCTACCCAAGCGTGCTCGTGCCGGGCGGCATGGTGACCGGACCTGCGCCCGTGCCACCGGGGACGGCGACGGCGACGAGCGACAAGGAGACGCCGGAATATCCCTACGGCGTCACCTTCACCGGCCGCGCTTGGAGCGAGCCCGTTCTCCTGCGGCTCGCTTACGCCTTCGAACAGGCGACGAAAGCGCGCCGCATGCCGCCGGGCGTGCCGTCGCTTGCATCAGGCTGCGCTCCGAAAACCACGGCGAAGGAATAGGAAATGACTCCGCTCAACCGACGCCAGATGGCGTGGCGCGCCGCCCAGGACATCCGCGACGGCATGTTGGTCAACCTCGGGATGGGCATGCCCGTGCACGTCGCCGACTATGTGCCCGACGGCGTTGATCTGTTCATTCATTCCGAGAACGGCGTGGTCGGCGCGGGACCGCTGGCTTCGGCCGAGCGCGCCGACCCGGACTTGGTGGACGCGTCGAGCCGGCGCATCACCTTGCGGCCGGGCGCGGCGATCGTCGATTCGTCGTGGTCGTTCGCGATGATCCGCGGCGGCCACATCGACGTGACCATTCTGGGTGCGTTCGAGGTGGCGAAGAACGGCGACCTCGCCAACTGGGACATGCGGCTACCCAACAAAGGCCCGCTCGTCGGCGGCGCGATGGATCTCGCCGCCTGCGCGCGCGCCGTGTGGGTGATCATGGAGCACAACACGCGCAGCGGCGCACCGCGCCTGCTCGACGCCTGCAACCTGCCGCTCACCGCGGTCAAATGCGTGCGCCGCATCTACACCGACGTAGCGGTGATCGAGGTGACGCCGGCGGGTTTCGTCGTGCGCGAGATGATCGAAGGCATTGACCAGGAGGCTTTGCAGGCGCGCAGCGGCGCTCCGCTCACTTTTGCGAATGATTGCCGCCCGCTGACTACACCGGCGCTGCCGGACGCCGAGTAGGCATTTTCATGAATTTCATCGAGGTGAACGGCACGGCGCTGCGGTACGAGGTGTCCGGCAGCGGCGAACGCGCGGTAGTCCTCATTCACGAGATGGGCGGCACGCTCGAAAGCTGGGACGGCGCCGCACAGCTGCTGGCGAAGCGCGGTCGCGTCTTGCGCTACGACACGCGCGGCGCCGGCCTGTCGCAGAAGGTGCGCGGCGCGCTTTCGATCGACACCATGACGGCCGATCTGATTGCGCTGATGGACGCGGCCGGCATCGCCAAAGCGGCGCTCGCCGGCGTCGCGGTGGGTGGAGCGATCGCGCTCAACACGGCGCTGCGCCATCCGGCGCGAGTCTCAGCTGTGGTGGCGACGAGCCCGGCCATCGCCATCGCGGCGGACCGCCGCGCCGCTCTGCTGGCGCGGGTCGACCGCATCGAGCGCGAGGGCATGGCGGTCGCGGTCGATGAGAGCTTCGCGTCGGGCTATCCGACCGAACTGCGCGGCGACATGAAGCGGTTCAAAGCGTTCCGCGCGCGCTGGCTCGGCAATGATCCGGTGAGCTACGCCACCGTTTACCGCATGCTCGCGGCGACCGATCTCACCAACGAGCTTGCCCGCATCGCCTGCCCGACGCTCGTCATTGGCGGCCGCTTCGACAGCACCCGTCCGCCCACGACCGCGGAGCCGGTCGCACACGCGATCCCCGGCGCGCAGTTCAAAATATTGGAGAGCGGCCACTATATGTCGACCCAAACGCCGGAGCTGGTGGCCGGCGCCATCGCGGAGTTTATGGATAGCTCAGGTGCGTAGGGTGGGCTAAGCGGCCGAAGGCCGCGTGCCCACGCGTTCTTCGCAACCACACAATCCGCGTGGGCACGGCCGCTTCGCGGCCTTAGCCAACCCTACGGAGCTAAACGGTAGCCTGGCTTCCCAAGATCACCGTCGACTGCGACGACAGCACGCCGCCGTTGCCGTGCGCGATGGCGACCTCGCAATCCTTGACCTGGCGCGCGCCGCATTCGCCGCGCACCTGCCGCACCGCCTCGATCAAAATAAACAGGCCGTACATTCCGGGATGGCAGTAGGAGAGGCCGCCGCCGTTGGTGTTGACGGGCAGCGAGCCTTTCGGACCGATGCGGCCGTCGGAGACGAACGCCCCGCCCTCGCCCTTCTTGCAGAAGCCGAGGTCCTCGAGGAACAGCATCGTGTTGAGCGTGAAGGCGTCGTAGAGTTCGACCGCGTCGATGTCGGCGGGACCGACCTTCGCCATCGCGTAAGCCTCTTTGCCCGACGCCACCGCGCCCGTTACCGTAAGATCGGGCATGCTTGAAATCGCGTTGTGGGTGACGCTCTGGCCGCAGCCCAGCACATAGGCGGGCGGCTTCTTGAACGAGCGCGCGCGCTCCGCCGACGTGAGAACGATGGCACCACCGCCGTCTGTGACCAAACAAATGTCGCGCACGGTGAACGGGTGGCTCACCATGCGGGCGTTGAGCACCTCCTGGATGGTGAGCGGCTTCTTCTCCCAGGCGACCGGATTGAGCAGCGCCCAATCGCGCGCCGCGACCGCGACCGCGGCGAGCTGCTCGCGCGTGGTGCCGTACTGATGCATGTGGCGCGAGGCGGCGAGCGCGTAGGCGCTCGACGGCATGAACGGCCGGTACGGCGTCTCGTACGGATTGATCTCGCGCATCGACGCCTGGCGCCGCCCGATGCTGCGCTGGGTCGAGCCGTAGGCGACCACCGCGACGTTGCACAGGCCGAGCTGGATCGCCGCCGCGGCGTGCGCCACGTGATACTCGAACGACGAGCCGCCCACGATGGTCGAGTCGAGATAGGCCGGCTGGATTCCCAGATATTCGGCGAACGCCAGCACGGACAGCCGGGCTTGCGCCGTCGCGCAGAACAGGCCGTCCACGTCTTTGAGCGCAATGCCGCAATCGGCGAGCGCGCGGTGGGTGCCCTGCGCCATCAAATCGAGGGGCGACATTTCCTCGCCGACCTTGCCCAGATCGGATTCCGCGGCGCCGACGATGGCCGCGCCGCCACGCTTGAGTCCGCTCATCGCTTGTCCTCCGGCACGAACACGGGACAGGGCGGTTCCTCGCCGCCGGGACGATGCACGCGGAAGCGCACGCGCATGCCTATTTTTACATCATTGGGGGCGAGGTCCTCCACCCGGCTCATCAACCGGAAGCCCTCATCGCAGTCGATCAGCGCCACGTTGAACGGCGCGCCTTCCTGCGGATGCACGACCGTGGTCGCATGCACCGTGCCTTTGCCGGCGCTCACCCGCCACTCCAGGCGGTCGCTGCCGGTGAAAGGGCACAGCACGCGCGGATAGAATACCGCTCGGTTCGCGGTCGGCGAAAACTGATAGGCAAGCTCGCCGCGCTCGAGATGGTCGAGATAGGTCTTCAGCGGCGATTGCGTCT
>Ga0306920_100012497_pt1 | contig 11524 bp, 10 predicted proteins | sample flu12Cox44000170_FD_204666 | JGI IMG/M metagenome (GOLD analysis project Ga0306920, IMG submission 204666) | Lab enrichment of tropical soil microbial communities from Luquillo Experimental Forest, Puerto Rico - flux4day.12C.oxic.44.000.170 (v2)... | ecosystem: Environmental > Terrestrial >...
CTACTTCGCCCCCGACGTCCCGGGCGAGATCGAGGTCGCCAACATCCGCGGCACGATGTCCGGGATGCCGGCCCTCGTCGTCGGCAAGAAGGTGCTCGAGATCAGCGCCGACCTCGAGCTGGCGTTCATCGTCGGCCGGACGCTGGCCGCCGTCCGCCCCGATCACCTGCTGCGCTGGCCCACGTTCGTGCCGACGCTCGCCGAGCTCGAGATCGCGCTGCGCGCGGCGATCCGGCAGATCGACCCCGCCCGCCCGATTCCGCCCGAGATCACCGCCGAGGTGGAGAAGTACGCCACCTTCCTCGGCCGCACGCTCCCCCCGCAGCTCGTCGAGCAGATCTCCGTGCTCGTCCGGCGCTTCCCGGTCTTCCAGGCCGCCGAGGACACCCTGCGCAACGACCTCGCCCGCTGGGCCCGCGCCGCTTTCCTGACCTCCATCCGCGCCGGCCTCCTGCTCTCGGGCGACCTCGAGGTCTCCTCCCGCCTCGGCGAAGCCGCCGCCGCCGCCGTCGGCATCGACCCCGCCGACGTCGTCCGCGACCTCACCTCCTTCGCCGTCTCCGGCGCCTACTTCGAGCTCCGCAACGCCCTCGGCCTCCGCAACGTCAACCTCGGCTTCCGGGGCTGACCCGACCCGCCGACCCACCCCGCCCTTCCGCGCGGGTTTCTATCGACGCAGTCGGCCCTCAGTGATAAACGATCCGACCGCAGTTCGGAGAGGTGGCTGAGTGGCCGAAAGCGCCTGATTCGAAATCAGGTTTGGGCGCAAGTCCAACGTGGGTTCGACTCCCACCCTCTCCTCGAAGAAATAAGACTGAGTTCCTGATTCAATCGGAGAGATGCCCGAGTGGCCGAAGGGGCACGATTGGAAATCGTGTGTACCGCGAGGTACCGAGGGTTCGAATCCCTCTCTCTCCTCGACCTAAACTACGTCGGGCCCGGGATGAAGAACTTCGTCCACTGGGCGATGTGGTTCGACGTGGTGATGTCCTGGAAGGGGAGGCAGAAGGCGGTGAAGCTCGGGTCGGCGCCGCCGATCCCGGCCTGCATGCCCACCATCCAGATGAGCGTTCCCTTCTTGCTCTCGCCGGTGTTGGTGGCGGGGGCCGGGGGGTTGCGGAGGCCGTACTGGCGCGTCGAGGAGAAGGTGAACCAGTAGATCTTGTGGAACTCGTCGAGCTGGGTGATGAACGGCGCCCACTTCGGGAACGAGTTGGTGAGGGCGGTGGCGCCGTTGTCGGCCACGCCGGGCTGATTGGCGCGGACGAGCGCGGTGGGCGTCGGATCGGCGGGCGGCAGCGCGGTCAGGAACACGGTCGCCGTCGCGTCGGTGTCGGCGTTGCACGAGATGTCGGGCGTCTGCCCGGCGGTCGGCGTGTTCGCGCACGTCGACTCGTCGTAGAGGACGAGCAGGCCGTCCGGGCTGATCGCCGGGTAGTAGCGATTGAGGCCGAGCATCGATGGCACCAGCACCTGCGGCGCGCCCCAGGCCGTGCCGTTGTACTGGATGAAGTCGATCCCGCCCGTCGCCGGCTTCTGGTCGGTGGTGGTGGCGGTGGGGTCGACCGAGGTGAAGGCGATGGTGTCGGGCCCCGTCGTCGCCTTGGTCCAGTCCGGGTGGTCGGCGCGCAAGCCGCCGAGGTCGATGGTCTGCGTGACCGCGCCCGTCGTGCCGTCGAACAGCATGAGGTTGACGGGGCCCTTCTTCGTCGTGTCGCCGTAGACGCCGACGAACTGCGTCCCGCCCGCGTTCCAGGACTCGAACTGGCTCTTCTGCGCGAGCGGGTAGGGCTGCGCCGCGATGTTGGCCATCACGTTCCAGAGCAAGAGGTGCCCCTGGTTCTGACCGCCGGCGCTGGCGACGAGCTTGGTGCCGTCGAGGGAGAGCGCGTGGCAGCCGACGCAGGTCTTGCCGTCGGTGTTGGCCTGCGTGAGATAGGGCGTCGCGGCGGTCGACGTCCCGGCGAAGTCCCAGCGCATGATGGCGCCGTTGCTGCTGGTGGTCCAGTAGTAGAGGCCGCCCATGATCGCGTCCTTCGCGAACTGGATCTTGATGCTCTGGCTCGCCCCTACCGATGTGCCGCTGTCGTCGGTGCCGCGCACCGTGAGGACGGCGGCGCTCTTGCCGGCGTTCGAGCGGGCGATGCTGGCCCAGAGCCCCGGATCGGGCGTGTAGATACAGCCGGTGATGCCGGCCGGGGCCGTGCAGCGGATGTAGCTGGTGATGTTGGAGATGTCGCCGACGACGCTCACCTCGAACAGCGTGTTGTTGGCGCCGGGCTGGAAGTGGATCTCGATCCCCGAGACGTTGGGCGGGAACAGCACGCCGTCATTCGGGTAGACGAGCTGAGGGGCGCGGGTGGCGTCGTTGGTCGTGCTCGTGAACCGGGTCGCGGCGTCCGCCGGCACGGTCGCCGTCATCTGCGGGTCGGCGCCGGTGAACGTGTAGACGACCGTCAGCGTCGCCGGTGGGGAGACCTTACCGCTCGCCGAGGCCGTGATGGTGACGACGCCGCCGGTGGTCCCGGTGGCCGTGGCGAGGCCGTTCTTGTCGATGGTGACCAGGCCGGTGGCGCTCATCGTGTACGCGACCTGCGTCGTCAAGTCCTGGGACTGGCCGTTGACCGTCCCGGTGACCGTGTACTGCTGCGTGGGGAGCGCCGCGCCCGGCGTGACCATCATGGTCGCCATGGCCGGGCTGATGGTCAGCATCGTGAGGCCGGCGATTGTCGACGTGCCGCCCATCCCGCCGGTGCCGGTGCCCGTGCCGCCCGCCATCCCCATGCCGCCGCTGCCGGCGGTGCCCGTGGGCGGCGGCTGCTGCAGGTTAGCCGTCTTGAAGCCACAGGACAGCGCGAGCGCCGAGATGCATACGGCCGGCGCGAAACGCCACCCGGATCCCACATATTTGGCCATGCAGTAGAAGTCTCCTCGGAGGGAGATTCCCGGTCAGCGAAGACGTGATCGATTCCGGTCTTCCAGCGGCGGGAGCGGCGGGCGGGCAGGATGTGGCGGGATGGCCCTCGCCGGATTTCGGCTCACGCCGCGTGCAGCTCTTTGAGCTTTTCGCGCACCGCCTCCGCGTGACCGGCCGCCTTCACGCGGGGGAAGTGATGAGCAATTGTACCCAGGGGCGAGATGATCACCGTGGACCGGATCACGCCGATTGTCTTCTTGCCGTAGAGGATCTTCTCGCCCCAGGCGCCGTATGCCGTCATCACCTCGTGAGAGGGGTCCGACAGCAGCCGGACCTTGAGCTTGTACTTGGCGATGAACTTGCGGTGGCTCTCGGTCTTGTTCGGGCTGCAGCCCACCACGGTCGTGGACAGCTTCTCGAAGTCCTTGATGCCGTTCGTGAAGTCGCAAGCCTCGGTGGTGCAGCCGGGCGTGTCGTCGTTCGGGTAGAAGTAGAGCACCAGCCACTGCCCCTTGTAGTCGGCGAGCTTGACCGGTTTGTCGTCCTGGTCCGGCAGCGTGAACGCGGGCGCCTTCGCGCCGACCTTGAGCTTCGACTCCTTCTTGGATTGCTGCGCCTCTCCCATGGGCGGCGTTGTACCACGCGGCGCGCCGCGGTCGTGCTGGATCTCGGCCCCGTTCTGTGCCAGATATGGGGCGGCTCCGGGCGACGGAACGCCGGCGAACCCCGCCAGGCCCGGAAGGGAGCAACGGTAACCAGCCAACCGGGTGCTCGGGGCCATTGATTCCTCCATGGCAGACGTCGTCTACCTCATCCAGGACATGCTGTTCTCGTCGAAGCTGCGCGAGACGGCGAAGCAGACCGGGGTGACGGTGCAGGCGGTCCGCGATCCGGCGGCCTGGGCCGCGGCGGCGCGCGAGGCGAAGCTGGCGATCGTCGACCTGCGGCTGCCGGCCGCGCTGGTGGCGCTGGACGCGCTGGCGGGCGCGCCGGGCGTGCGCACGGTCGGCTTCATCGATCACGAGCGGACCGACGTCATGGACGCCGCCCGCGCCAAGGGCTGCGCCGACGTGATGGCCAAGGGCCAGTTCGCGAACGCGCTGCCCAAGCTCCTCGGGTCGCTCTAGGCAGCGATGCCCGCTAGACGTCTCCTGGCGCTCGGCGCGCTGATCGCCGGCAGCGGCTGCCCCGCCGCGACCCTGCAGGGCCAAGACTTCTCACGACCCGACTACCAGACCCTCTCCGCGAGCAAGCTCACCGAGCGCGAAATCGTGGCCACGTACGGCCCTCCGTTCAGTCGCGGCACCACCACGCAGCACGGCAGGCTCATTCACACCCTGCGGTACTTCTACGAGACCAGAGAGTTCACGGTCTCCGGCGACGTCACCTACGAGAGCAAAGAGCTCACGTCCTTCCGCAACCACATCTACCGGCGGAAGGAATGCCTGTTCTATTTCTCCGGCGGCGAATACCTCGGCTTCAACTTCTCGACGGGCTTCGAGGACGGGCAGAGCGTCTTCAGCGAGACGAAGGTGCCGGCCATCGTCAAAGGAGCGACGCGCAAAGCCGACATCCTCGCCATGTTCGGGGTCCCGACCGGGGCCTTCCGGTACCCGGCGACGCCCGAGGACGCGTCGGCGGACGGGGACACCGCGCTCGCCTACGAGTACCACTACCTCTCGGACACCGCGCAGTCCTTCCACCACCGCTCCCTTCGCGTGACCTTCGGGAGGGACGACGTCGTCAAGGACGTCCACTTCGACTCTGGTGATCGAGAGGACGAGGAGAGCGTCCCCATCGGAGACAACCAGCTCACCCGGTAAGGCGCAGTCAGCCTCTCGGGGGCGCGGGCGCGGCCAGCGGGCTGACGCCAAACTAAAACGAAACCGTCACAACCGCCGTGGGAACAGCGGCAGGAGCTCGCGCAGCGACTGGATGACGAGGTCGGGCGCGCCCCAATCGGCGTGCTCCGCAGGGCCGAGGCCGGGGTGGAGGAGGGCGGTGCGGCAGCCGGCGGCGCGGCCGGCGATGACATCGAACTTGTAGTCGCCGACGGTGAGCGTCTCGGCGGGGGCGACGCCCAGGGCCGTGCAGAGCGCGAGCACCCCGGCCGGCGAGGGTTTGGGCGGGCCATCTTCGCGGGTGTAGACGGCGTTGAAACGCAAGGCGAAGGTGCGGGCGAAGGTTTGCACGACCTCCCGGATGTTGCGGGTGAGGATGCCCATCGGGATCTCGAGCGCGGCGAGGTGGGCGAGCAGGTCGGCGCAGCCGTCGGTGAGCGTGGCGCCGACGATGGCCGCGCGCTCGTGACGGCGCATGATCGCCTCGGCGCGCGCGCGCAGGGCGTCGTCGCATTCCGCGAGCTGCTCGAGGATGGGGATGCCGGGGCGGAGGCCGATCTCGGCGCGCATGGCGTCGAAGTCGAGCTCCGAATCGGCCAGCGTGCCGTCGAGGTCGAAGATGACGGCGCGCGGGTGGGTCATTCCGTCGCCTCGGGCGCGCCGCCGGAGCGCGCGACGTCCTCCGTCTTGATCTTGGCCGCGTCCATCCCCCGGGCCCGCTTGGTCATGGTGGCCAGGAGCTCGTCGACGGGGGGCGGCTCGCCCTTGATGAAGCGGAGCGGGTTCGTGCGGGCGACGACGAAGGTGCGCAGGTACGGGCTCTGGAAGCCGCGCGCCTTGAGGGCGGCCACCGCGGCGGTGACCGCTTCGTCGTAGGCCAAGAGCGCCGCGGCGCGCTCGCGGCGGACGGTGATGGCGTCGCGCAGCTTGCCGGGGAGCCAACGATCCGCCTTGCGGAGCACCGGGTGGTAGGCGCCTCCGGAGAGGCGCCCTCGCTCGGCGTAGGCGAAGCCGAGCGTGGCCAGCGCGGGCTCCTCGAACTCCAGCGCGAAGTCCTCCTCGGTGGAATCGACTGACGGGGCCAAATCCTCGTACATGCGCCGGACGCCGATCGCCTTCTCGCGCAGGTTGTGCGCCTTCTCGATGTTGAGGGCCAGGATCTGGTAGGCGACCGGGCGCTCCGGGACCACGAGGGCGAGGATGCTCTTGGCGTCGAGCTCCTTGAGCGCCGTGAGGCGGTGGTAACCGTTGGGCGTCCAGAACGTCGCGCCGGGCGCCGCCGCCTGCTCCGGCTCGCGCACGGCGATGATGGGGTCGAGGAAGCGCTTGGTCTTGTCCATCGCCTGCGTGAGGCGGCGGACGTGCGCGTCGGAGATGTCGCGCTGGAAGGGGGTGGGCGCCACCTTGTCGACGGGGAGCGCGGCGAACAGCAGCGGGTGCCCCCCGAGCGGCTCGCGGTAGGCGGCCAGCACCGCGCCGCCGTCCGCCCGCACGGCGTCGGCGAGCGCGGCCAGCTCGGGCGGGGGGGCCTCCAGCACCAGCTCCCCGGCCTTGAGCTCCGTGGGGCGTAGCTTGACGCCGCGCCGCTTGCGCGGCGTGCCGCTCGGTTTCTTTCGACGTTCCTTGAGTTTCCCTGCCGACCGTTCCGCCATGACGCAAAACATGCCATATCTTCGAGGAGGAGGTTCAAAGGCCGCATGGCACGGATGGTCAACTGCGTGAAACTCGGCAAGGAACTGCCGGCGATGCCCTACAAGCCGTTCAACAACGAGCTCGGGCAGCGCATCTACGACGGCGTGTCCCTCGAGGCCTGGAAGATGTGGCTCGAGTTCTCGAAGATGATCGTCAACGAGTACCGGCTGGACCTCACCTCGCCGCAGGGGCAGCGCCTCTTGCAGGAGCAGGCGGAGAAGTACTTCTTCGGCGAAGGCGCGGCGCTCCCCCCGGATTACGTCCCGCCGCAAGCCAAGTAGAGCGCGCGCCGCGTGCGGGCCAAGGGCGACATCCTGCTCGTCTCCTGTTACGAGCCCGGGCACCAGCCGCAGCCGCTGGCGACGGCGGTGGCGGCCCTGCGCGCGGCGGGGTTCGACCCCACCTGCCTCGATCTCGCCGTCGAGGAGCTCGATCCGGGCGCGACGCCGTTCGCGCGCGCGCGGCTGGTCGTGGTGGCCGCGCAGATGCACACGGCGCTGGCCCTGGGCCTGCGCGTCGCCGCCCGCGCCCGCCGCGAGAACCCGGCGGCGCGGTTGGTGTTCTTCGGCCTCTACGCGGTCCTCAACCGGCGGCTCCTCGCCGGGCGCGCCGACGCCGTGCTCGGCCCCGACGCCGAGGAGGCGCTGGTGGCGACGGCCGAGGCCCTCGAGCGCGGCGCGCCGATCCCGGCGCCGCTCGCGTCGCCCGCCCCGCCCGGGCGGCGGCCCGACCCGTCGCCCGCGCGCGACGCGCTGCCGCCGCTCGCTCGCTACGCGCGGCTGGCGATCGCGGGGGAGGAGCGGGTCGCGGGGCACGTCGAGGCCACGCGGGGCTGCAAGCACCTCTGCCGCCACTGCCCGATCCCGCCCGTCTACGGCGGCCGCTTCTTCGCCGTCCCCCGCGAGGTCGTGCTCGAGGACGCGCGCCGCCAGATCGCCGCCGGCGCCCGTCACCTCGACTTCGGCGACCCCGACTTCCTCAACGGTCCCCAGCACGGCCTGCGGATCGCCCGGGCGCTCCACGCCGCGCACCCCGAGGTGACGTTCAGCTTCACCGCCAAGATCGAGCACCTCGTCCGTCACCGAGCGCTGCTCCCGGAGCTCGCCGGCTGCGGCGCGATCTTCGTGGTGAGCGCCGTCGAGTCGCTGTCGGACCGCGTGCTGGGCGCGCTCGCCAAGGGGCACCGCGCCGCCGACGTCCGCCAGGCGCTCGCGCTCGTCCGCAGCGCCGGCCTGTCGCTCCGCCCCACCTTCGTCCCCTTCACGCCGTGGGCGACGCTCGAGGACTACCTCGAGCTCTGCCGCTTCATCCGCGCCGAGCGCCTCGAGGACGAGGTCGATCCGGTGCAGCTCTCCATCCGCCTCCTGGTCCCGCCCGGATCGCTGCTGCTCGCCGAGCCCGCGCTCGCGGCGGCCTTCGGCCCGCTCGACGAGGAGGGGCTCACCCACCGCTGGTCACATGAGGACCCACGCATGGATCTCCTGGAGGCCGACGTGGCGGCCGTCGTCGAGGAGGCGGCCCAGGCCGGCGCAGCCCCGGCCGCCACCTTCGCCCGGATTCACGCCCTCGCCGCGACCGCCGCCGGCGCGCCCGTCGAGGCAGCGCCGCCCGTCAGGCTCCGCCGCGGACCGCCGCCGCCCCGTCTGACCGAGGCCTGGTTCTGCTGCGCGCAGCCGACCCGCCGGCAGCTCGACGCCCTCTGAACAGGAGCTAGCCAATGATCGCGTCGGGCGGAGACGAGCTTTGCTCGTCGGACCCGATCTACGAACAATCTACGAACAGATGAACTGAACGGCGACGCTCGCGATCTTGCCGCCCATGAGGCCGTCGCAAGTCGGGCCGTAGATCTGGATCTGCTTCATCTCGGTGCCGTGATAGTCCCAGCCGCTCATGTGATTGGTGTCCTGGGGGAAAGCGGCGCCGTTGACGAACACCGAGATGTGCGACGTGCTCTCGCGGCTCTGGGTGGGGACGGGGAGGTCGAAGACGCAGGTCACCGAGCCGAGGATGGTCCCCAGCGCCGTCTCCAGCTGGGCGGTGTCGCTCACCTGGTAGAACGCCGTCGCGCCGCCCGCCTGCGGCACGCCCCCCCGGAGGGCCAGCCGGGTGAGGGTCGCCTCGGCCATCGTCTCGCCGATGCCGATGACGAACGTGGGGAACCCCGCCGCGTGCGCGTCGGCGACCGCCTGCTCAGCGCCCACGGAGTTGTCGTCCGTCGGCGTCGTGGCGTTGGGGCCGCAGTTGGGGAGGCCGTCGGTGGCGAGCAGCAGGTACTTCGGCCGCTTGTCCGTCAGGGTCGCGAGGTAGGCGGCGCCCGCGGCCTCGGCCTGCTGGGTCGGCGTGCGGCTCCCGGGCGTCGAGGCCGCGATCAGCGACGTGATGGCGGCGCCGTTCATCGGGCCCACGGCGACCTCGACGCCGTCGCTCACGTCGCAGCCGTCCATCGAGGTGGCGAATAGTTTAATCCCCCAGTTCACGTTCGCCTGCGTTTGCGCGACGACCTTGTCGATCGCGTTCGTCACCTGCACCCACTTCGAGGTCGCGCCGCAGCCCCCGGAGCAGGTGGTCCCGTCGGCCTCGTTGGCCATCGAGCCGGACTTGTCGAGCACCAGCAGCACGTCGGGGGGGATGGGCTGCACCAGGTTGGTGGGCGAGTCGCAGGCCGTCGGCGCGACGCCGCCGTCCTGCCCCGGCTGCGTCATCGACGACAGCGGGGCCCGCCCGCAGCCGCCCGCGACGGCGCCCGCCGCCGCGGCGGCGAGCGTCACCCCGAGCCCGAGACCCCCGAACCTCACCGACCTGCCCACCCCTGCGCCGCCGTTAGTTGACGATGCAGATGTACGTGATGACGACGTTCTTGACGGTACCGGCCATGATGGCGTCGCACGTCGGCCCGAAGATCTGGATCTGGCTCGTGCCGCCCCCGACGTAGTTCCAGCCATTGGTATTGCTCGTGTCCTTCGGGATCATCGTGCCGTCGCCGTAAACGTCGATGGCGCTGTTGCTGGTCATGCCGTTGGGCGGCGTCCCGAGGTTGAACGTGCAGGAGGCGACCGAGCCGACGATGGCCTGCAGCGCCGAGACCAGCGAGGCCGTGTCGTTGACTTGGTAGAAGGACGTCGCAGCGCCCTGCTGCGGGCGGCCGCCGGCCATCGCCATGCTGTTGAGCGTGGCCGTACCCATCGTGTTGCCGATGCCCACGACGAAGGTGGGGAAGCCGGCGGTCAGCGCGGCGGCCACGGCCGCTATCGCGCCCGGCGAGTCGTCCGCCGACGTGCTGCCGCCGCCGGGCATGCAGTTCGGCAAGCCGTCGGTGGCGAGCAGGAGGTACTTCGGGTTCGTGTCGGTGAGCCCTTGCATGATGGTCACCGCGTTCTCCATCGCGACGCGCGTCGGGGTGCTGCTTCCCGGACCCACGCGGCCGATCGCCGTCATGATCGCGTTGGCGTTGTTCGGGCCGACGGGCACCTCCGCCGTGGTGCTCACGTTGCAGCCGCTGTTGCTCGTCGCGAAGAACTTGAGACCCCAGTTCACGTTGGCCTGGGTCGAGCCGACGACCATGTTGATCGCCGTCGTCGTCTGGGTCCACTTCGAGTTCGCGCCGCAGCCGCCGTTGCAGGTCGTGCCGTCGGCCTGGTCGTTCATCGACCCCGACTTGTCCTGAACAATCAAGATGTCGGGCGGGACCATCTGCGCCCCCTGCATGAAGATGCCGCAGTTGACATCGGGGTTGGAGCTGCCGCCCGGTGAGCCGCCGCCGCCGCTGGTGGCGCCGGCCCCTGTCGAGTTGCCGGTGCCGGTGAGGTGGCCGCTGGAGTTGGCGGCTCCCGTGGCGCCGCCGGTCATCTCGGCCTTCGGCGTGAAGCCACAGCCGACCAAAGCAGCTGCGAACGTTGCCGCCGCCGAAACGGCGACGAAATGCGCTGAGCGACGCATGGGGACCTCCGGAGGGTTCAAGGATTTCGCCCGGGTTCGTGTATTAGATTAGTCCGCCACCATGAAAAAAAGTGCGCAAAAAAGTGAAGGTGGTGATCCAAAGATCCGAGGGCGGGAATGCGTCCTGGATCTGTCCTGAATTCGCGCATGATCTAGGCCGCTTACGAAGGCGGTTCGCCGGGCTCCGGGAACGGTGAATTCGGAGAGGCGACGGGATTCTTCCGCCGCGCAGCATAGCAGGTCCCGTCGAGGCGGGACGCGTGTCGGGCGGTCTACGTGCGAGTCCCACCTCTCTCCCGGGCGACGGGCATGAGGGGGGCGAACTGGAAGCCCAGGCGGGCGGCCGCCTCGCGCAGCGCCGCCTCGACGCCCGCCGGGTGGTCCGCGTCCGCGAAGATGAAGCCGAGGTAGCTCGCTCCTTCGGGGAGCGGCACCACGGTCTCGCCGACGCGCGCGGAGATCACGACCTCGCTCACGCCGGGGACGGCGCGGGCTTCGTCGAGCCCGCCGATCTTTTGCAGCACCGAGGGGACGCGCGCCGGGATCGGGATCATCATGACGCCCGACGGGCGGCGCTCGCGCACCGGCGCGGGCCGACCGCCGAGCGCATGGCGGACCACCACATCCTCGAGCGAGAGGCCCCCCTCGAACCGCAACGTGCGAGAGCAGAGGCCTCCGATAGAGCGCGCCGCAAGCTCGATCACCACCGGAGCGCCCTCGTCGAGGCGGAGCTCGGCATGCACCGCCCCGGTCTCGAGGCCGAGCGCGCGCGCCGCGGCCGCGGTCGCCCGCACGATCCGGTCCTGCGTGTCGGGGGCGAGCCGCGACGGGGTCACGTAGATCGTCTCCTCGAAGAACGGCCCCTCGAGCGGGTCGGGCTTGTCGTAGAGGGCGAGCACCTCGAGGTTGCCCCGGGAGAGAAGCCCCTCGAGCGCGACCTCCGCGCCGGGCACGTACGACTCGACGAGGATGAGGTCGGCGGCCTGGGGGTCGATGCGCGCGACGGCGGGATCGTCGAGCAGCCGCCCGAGCCGCGCCAGCGCCGCCGCGAGGGTGGCGGGATCGTCTGCCCGGATCACGCCCCGGCTCGCGCTCAGCATGAGCGGCTTGACGACGCACGGGAACCCCACGCCGCCGG
>Ga0306920_100012498_pt1 | contig 11524 bp, 12 predicted proteins | sample flu12Cox44000170_FD_204666 | JGI IMG/M metagenome (GOLD analysis project Ga0306920, IMG submission 204666) | Lab enrichment of tropical soil microbial communities from Luquillo Experimental Forest, Puerto Rico - flux4day.12C.oxic.44.000.170 (v2)... | ecosystem: Environmental > Terrestrial >...
TGGTGTTGGTGCTGTTGGTCGCCCGGGCGCTGGTGCGGCCCCTCCGCCGGCTTCGGGAAGGCGCGTTGCGGGTCGCGCACGAGGAACTGCCCGCAGAGGTCGAACGCATCCGCGCTGGCCAGGAGCCGGGCGAGATCGAGCCGATCCCGGTGTACACCAGCGAGGAGATCGGTCAGGTCGCTCATGCCGTCGATGACCTGCACGAGCAAGCACTGATGATGGCGGCCGAGCAGGCGCGGCTGCAGCTCCATGTCAGCGACATGTTCGAGACGCTGTCGCGGCGCAGCCGGTCGCTGGTCGACCAGCAGCTGTCACTGATCGACGACCTGGAACGCGACGAAGAGGATCCGCAGCGGCTGGACGCCCTGTTCAAGCTGGACCACCTGGCCGCACGGATGCGCCGCAACGGAACCAACCTGCTGGTCTTGGCCGGTGCCAAGCTCCAGCGCGAGAAGGCCGAGCCTGTGCCGGTTGCGGGGGTCATCAACGCCGCTGCCTCGCAGGTGGAGAACTATCAGCGCGTCGTGATCACCGCGGTGCCCGCCAGCTCGGTGGTCGGGTCGGCGGTCGGCGACATCATCCACTTGGTCGCTGAGCTCATCGACAACGCGCTGCACTACTCACCGCCGGCGTCGGAGGTGCGGGTGTCGGCGGTGCACACCGGCAACCGTGGTTTGGTCATCGAGGTGCGCGACTCCGGCCTCGGCATGACCGAGGCCGACCTGCGGATCGCCAATACGCGACTGGAGTCGGGTGGCGAGGTCACGCCGTACACCACCCGGCACATGGGTCTTTTCGTGGCGGGCCGGCTCGCTCGACAGCACCGGCTCGTGGTGCGGTTGCGCAGCTCGGTGAGTGGCGAGCCCCGCTCGGGCATGACCGCGGGTGTGTTCATCCCTGCCGAACTGATCGCCCGATCTGACATCCCCGACGGCCCGGAGCCTCGGGACGCGCACGCCACAACCCCGGCAGCTCACGAGCCCGAGGATGTGGCGGCTTTGGAGGCGTTGCACGACGGCTCCGGTCTGTTCGCTCAGTCCTACCGCAACGGCGACGCTTCGCAGGATGAGTCCCAGTCCCTGCTTCCGCGACGGGATCCAGGTGCCAGCGGAATTGTCGGCATCCCGCGATTCGAGCCGCGCGAGCCCGCCGCCGGGCCCCCCGCCGAGCGGGATGTCACGCAGCACGACGAGTCCGCCCCCGCGGAGAAGCGCACCCGTCCTCCATCGTCACCACTGGGCGACACCGATGTCATCTTCCAGCGGATGGTGTCGGAGTGGCTGATCGATCCGACAGATCTGATGGAGCCCATGCAGTCATGGGAGTCGGTGTGGGACAGCGGCTGGGAGGCCGCCGCACAGGCCCAGGACGCGCCCGTCGACCATCGCACCGAGCAGGGTCTGCCGCTGCGCGAGCCCGGTGCCCGGTTGGTGCCGGGCTCGGCCGCGCACCACAGGGCCGACGACGACAATGGCGTCGACCCGGACGCCATCCGCGCATCGCTGTCCAGCCACTGGAGCGGGGTGCGTGCGGGCCGGTCCCACGCCAGTGAGGACCACCCCGAAAGGGATGACGAATGAGGCGACCCGAGCACCCACCCCACGACAAGTCGCTGGACTGGCTGGTGTCCGCATTCGCCCGCGACGTACCGGGTGTGTCGCATGCGGTGCTGGTGTCCGCTGACGGGCTGCTGGTCGCCGCCAGCGAGCATCTACCGGTCGAAAGGGCGGATCAATTGGCCGCTGTCAGTTCAGGATTGGCGAGTCTGGCCACCGGGGCGGCGGATCTGTTCGACGGTGGCCGGGTCGTGCAGTCGGTGGTCGAGATGGAGAACGGTTATTTGCTGCTGATGCGGGTGGGCGACGGGTCGCATTTGGCGGCATTGGCATCCACTTCATGCGACATCGGCCAGGTCGGATACGAAATGGCGATTCTCGTCGAACGGGTTGGCGGCGTGGTGAAGTCGTCACGGCGAGCGCCGCAGCCCTCATGAGGCGCAATGGACAGACGCAGTTCCTCGGCACCCCGCACTGAGCCGAATCTGGTGCGGCCGTACACTCTGACGGCCGGACGGACCAGCGCGAGCGTTGTGCTGCCGCTGGAGGCGCCGATCGAGGCGAACGAGTCCGCGAAAAATCACCGCTGGCTTCCCAACGACGTGCGAGGTGAGATCGTGAAGCTGTGTGCGACCCGACCGTCGGTGGCCGAGCTCGCGGCCAGGCTCAACGTGCCGCTGGGTGTCGCGCGTGTTCTGGTGGGCGATCTGGTGCGGTCCGGGGACCTGCGGGTGCTCGCGACGCTTGATGACAGCTCGTCGGTGGAAGAGCGGCGGGAACTGATCGGAAGGACGCTTCGTGGCCTCCGCACGCTCTGAGACGCGCACCGTTGCGTCGACCAAAATCGTGATTGCGGGCGGGTTCGGCGCCGGCAAGACCACCTTCGTGGGCGCGGTCTCCGAGATCATGCCGCTGCGGACCGAGGCGATCATGACCGAGGCGTCCATGGGTATCGACGAGCTCGGGGCCACTCCGGACAAGAAGACCACCACGGTGGCCATGGATTTCGGCCGGATCACGCTGGGCGACGAGGATCTGATCCTGTACCTGTTCGGAACGCCCGGTCAGCGGCGATTCTGGTTCATGTGGGATGACTTGGTGCGCGGCGCAATTGGTGCGATCGTTCTCGTCGATGTCCGCCGCCTGCAGGACAGCTTCGCTACGGTCGACTTCTTCGAAGCGAAGGGGTTGCCGTTCTTGGTCGCCATCAACGACTTCGACGGCGCACCTCGGTATCCCACTGAGGAAGTGCGCAAGGCACTTTCACTTCCGGCAGCGGTGCCGGTGATCACCATCGATGCACGACAACGTGACTCGGCGAAGCAGGCACTGATTGCGATCGCAGAGTACGCGCTGGCTCAGTTGACTCCTGCCGGTAGGTAAGGCGCGCTTTGCGTTAACTCACCGTGATCGTGGTCTTGTCGTCGATCACGGTCGTCGCGTCCATCAGCGGAGTCTTGTCGGGTTCAGGTCCCTCGGCGTTGAATTGAAGCACGTATATGCCGTCGCTGGTCTCGATCACCACCGTCTTCTGGGCAATTAGCCGCTGCGCTCCGTTCTTCGTGTAGTTACCACCGAGTTGGTACGCGGGAAATCCGCTCAGGGTGCTCTTGTCGCCGTCGCCGCCGTCATAACCCGGCAGGTTTTTGATATCACCCGGCGCGTATGAGAGGAGCCTGTCGGTGTCGACGTTGCCCGTCAGCTTGTGCAGGACCGCGGTGATCTTGGGCGGGTCGTTCGGGTCGGCCGGGGTGTCGAATACCATGCCGGCGTAGGGGCCGTCCGCGCTTTCCGGGACCTTTATCCAGTCGTCAGGGACTGGTATGTCGATGGCCGGCGCGCCGGCCGCGCTGTGGCTGATGTTTGTCTCCTCGATGTTGTTCTGCTTGACGTAGTCGGCGATCGTCTCGTTGGGTGCCGACGCCTGCGCCGACGTCGAAGTCGGGTTCGATGTGGATGTGGATGTGGACGTGGACGACGATGTGCTCGACGACTTCGACTCCTTCCCGCACCCAACGACGCCAACGGTGACCGAGATGGCGGCGATGCCAACGCCGATGGCTGCTGACTTCTTCATGCGCTGTCTCCCGCGGGTTCAGGTGGCGTTGGGTGCGCCAAATCCTCGCCGGATTAAACCATCTGGAGGTGTCGGCTACGACCTCTTGAGGCGGTCGCCGCAGCGATAACCCGGCAACACCTTCGCGTCGGCGAAGTAGGCACGCCAAATCAACAGTTCCTACGCCTGCCCACGCGCTCTACAATACGACGCGGCAAAGTTGGACTGGCGAAGAGCGGATTGGAGCAGTGAATGCGGTATCCCGTAATCGTTACGGCGACTTTGGCGGTGGCCAGCATGGTCGTTGGTGTCTCTGTGGTCGGCTGCAGCAAGAAGTCCTCGACCAGTCCATCGGCGGCCTCGTCGAGTCCCACCAGCATCAGTCCCACGGGCAGCAGTCCGTCGACCTCCGCTGCGGCGCAGCCGACTGACTACAGCCTTCTGCTGATCAAAGCCACCGACATCAACGTGCCGGGGGACACCTTCACCGCGCAGCCACCAGTCATGAACCCGGATGGCAACCCAGGTGTTGCCGGTTCCTTCGTCAATCAGGCCGGCACCCGCAATCTGGGCGTCACGATCCTTGTCATGTCCGACGCGAATGCGGCCGCGGGCGCGCTCGATGGCACCAAGGCCAACTTCGCCAAAGGAGTTGCCGACGGCGGCAACCCGCAACCCGCGTCTACGGGGACCGGCGGGACGATGTTCTCAGGAACCTCCACCGATGGCTCCAAGTCCATAACGGCCCTGGTATTCGATGAAGGCAAAGCGATTGTGACGATGGAGTTCGACGGTGCGCCGAACGACCCGGCACCGCCGGACCTCGTGAACGACCTGGGCCAGAAGCAAGATGCCGCGATCAAGTCCGCTGGGTTGTCGTGAGGGCGTAGACCACCACGGAGCCGAAGGCTCACGAATCACCTTCGCTCCATGCGGCTTTGAACTGACCTGCGGTGAACTGTTGGCTGGGGCGGCAAATCCTCGCCGGATTAAACGATGTGCAACGTGTGGGCTATGAGCCCTTGAGGCGGATCCTCCAGCGGACGAACCCCGTGTATCCGACGCAAATGGCGCCCAGCATGGCCATGTCGAAGAGCCATGCACTGGCGGTGTGTTGCCAGTGCGAATCCTGCGGTGTGAGCGGACCCGGGACGAGCCTGATCAGGTCGATCGTCGACGCGGATGCGGCGAAACCCCACCGGGCCGGCGTGAGCCACGACATCTGGTCGAGCACGATGCGGTCCGTCACTGGGATCATCCCGCCCGAGAACACCAGCTGCGACATGATCGCCACCACCAGCAGCGGCATGATCTGCTCGTTGGACCTTGCCAGCGCCGAAAGCGCCAGGCCCACCATCGCCGCAGCCACACACGCGAACGCGACGTCGGCGAACAACTCCAGGCTGCGGCTGGGAATCACCGCGCCGCGTGTCACGGCCCCTTCGTGCCACCCCTTGCCGATCACCGCGATCCCGACGACGATCCCCGCCTGGACGATCGCGAACACCGAGAAGACGGCGACCTTGGCCATCAGATACGCGCTGGTTGACAACCCGACGGCCTGCTCGCGCAGGAAGATGGCCCGCTCCCCGATCAGCGCCCGGATCGTCAGCGCGGTTCCCATGAAGATGGCGCCGACGTTGAGCATAACCAGAATCTGTCCGGGTTCGTTGGGCGCTTCACCACCCTTTATCGCCGGAACGGGCACACCGAACCCGACGTCGCCGGGCACCGACAGCGACAGCACACCCATGATGAACGGCAGCAGCGCGAGGAATGCGAAATAGCCGCGGTCGGAGATGATCAAGCGAACCTGGCGCCGCGCGATCGTGGAGAGCTGCCGCCAGAGGCTGGTGTGCACCGGCTTGCCCAGATCGACCGGCTTATCGCCCTCGGGCAGCGAGGGCGGCGCGGGATAGCGTTCCAGGTACCGGAGTTTGGCTCCCTCGGGATCGCTGGCCACCGTGCTGAAGATGTCGGCCCAGTTGGTGGTGCCCATCGCGTGGCCGATCTCGCTGGGCGGCCCGCAGAACGCGGTCTTGCCACCGGGCGCCAACAGCAACACCTGGTCGCAGACGTCGAGGTAGGTCAGCGAGTGCGTCACCACCACCACCGTGCGGCCGGCGTCGGCGAGCTGGCGCAGCATCGTCATGACCTGGCGGTCCAGCGCCGGGTCCAGACCGGACGTCGGCTCGTCGAGGATCAGCAGGGACGGGCCGGTCAGCAACTCCATCGCCACCGACGCGCGCTTGCGCTGGCCGCCCGAGAGCTTGTCGACGCGTTTGTCGGCGTGGGCCGTCAGCTCCAGCTCCTCGAGCACCTGGTTGATCACCTGACGGCGGTCGTCCTTGGTCGTGTCGGGCGGTAGCCGTAGCTCGGCGGCATAGCCCAACGCCTGGTTGACCGTGAGCTGGCCGTGCACGACATCGTCTTGGGGGACCATGCCGATCCTGCTGCGCAGCGACGCGTACTCGGCGTGGATATCGTGGCCCTCGAACAGCACCTTGCCCTGGGACGGATTTGTGGTGCCGACGATCACCTTCGCCAGCGTCGACTTACCCGCACCCGACGGGCCGATCACCGCGGTCAGCATGCCCGGCCGCGCGGATAACGTGATGTTGTCGAGCAGCATGCGCTTCTCGATCTCCAGGCTGACGCCGCGCACCTCCAAACCGCCTGTGCGAGTGTCGGCTTCGGTCTCGGTCCGCCGAACCAGGGTGCCGCCCTTGAACACCAGGTCGACGTTGCCGATCGTGACCACATCGCCCTCGCCGAGCAACGCCCGGTCGACCCGATTGCCGTTGACGAACGTGCCGTTGATGCTTCGCTCGTCGCGGATCTCGACGCCCGAGGGCGTCGGCACCAGCGTCGCGTGGTGACGCGACGCCAGCACGTCGGGGATCACGATGTCGTTGTCGGTGGCCCGGCCGATCGTGGTTGCCCCGGCGGGCGGGGGGGCCCCGCCGCCGCGCAGGATCCGCACCATGCTCGTCGCGAGGTTCTGCCCCTCGCCGCCTCTGGGTGGCGCCGGCCGGATCTCGGTCGGCATTTGATAACCGGGTGGCGACGGCGGTGGTGTCGCCGGCGGCTGTGACGCGGGCCGGACTGCCTGCTGTGGCTGTGGCCCGCTGGATTGCCGTACCGGCGGCGCGCTCGGTGCCGCCGCTTGCGGGCCGTTCGGCGGGCTCGACGGATACGCGGGCGGAGCCGCTGGCGGGCGCGACGTCGGAGGTTGGGGCGGCGCATTCACCCGACCGCTCGAGACGACGGGCGGCCGCGCCTGCAACGGCACGCTCGTGGTCTGCGGTGGTCGGCCGACCGCGCCCTCGTGGCGCCCGACCTCGAACGTCAGCCGGGGGCCGTCGGGATTGCCGAGATTGATGCTCTGCCCGTCCCGGACGTCGACCGATGGCACCCGCCGGTTGTCAACGAAAACCCCGTTGAGGCTGCCGTTGTCGATCGCCACCCATCGGCCGCGATCGAAGCGAAGGACGATGTGCGCCCGCGAGACCAGGGGATGGGCGACGCGCACGTCTGCGCGCAGGTCTCGCCCGATGACCACATCGTGGCCGGGTGCGAACGTGCGTTGCGATCCGTCGGTGCGAACAGTCAGCGCGGGCGGCGAGGGCTGGCTCATCGGGAATCACTCTATAGGCAGAGCTTTGCCTGCGTAGGCCAGTCAGTCGTTCGGGTAACCGTGACTCAGCCGGGGGCTCCCGTCACCACGCAATGGGTGCTCACGGAGGGGCGGGATCGGAAAGCGCCCGGCATGCATTTGTTGCAGTGCGTGCACGCGGATCGCACCGAACGTCCTTCGCTGTCAGCGGCGATCCGGTTGATCAGGTCCGGCTCGGCCAGCAGGGCCCGTGCCATCGCGACGAATTGGAAGCCCTCCGCCATTGCGAGGTCCATTGATTCGCGGTTCGTGATGCCACCGAGCAGGATCAATGGCATGGACAGCTCAGCGCGAAACTTTCGCGCCAGGTCGAGCAGATATGCGTCGCGGTAAGGGTATTCACGTAGAATCTTCTTGCCGACGGCCCGCACCACCCACCTCATCGGCGGGTTGAAGACGTTTGCGAACTCCGTGAGGGGAACGTCTCCGCGGAACAGATACATCGGGTTGGCGAACGAGCTGCCGGCGGTCAGTTCGATCGCGTCCAGTCCGCCGTCCTGCTCCAGCCACTTCGCAGTGATCAGCGCCTCGTCGACGGTGATCCCGGCGCGCAGCCCGTCGGCCATGTTGAGTTTCGCGGTCACCGCGATCTGGTTGCCGACCGCACGGCGGACGGACTGCACAACCCCGCGGGCCACCTTTGCGCGGTTCTCGAGGGACCCACCGAACTCGTCGTCGCGGCGGTTGATCAGCGGGCTGAGGAACGAACTGCAGAAGTAGCCGTGGCCCAGGTGGATCTCGACGGCGTCGAAGCCCGCTTCGATCGCGAGCCGGGCCGCGTCCGCGTGCGCGGCCATCACGTCGTGGATGTCGTCGCGGGTCGCCTTCTTGGCGAACCTCATCGTGATCGGATTGAAGAAGCGGACCGGCGCCAGGGCCTTGCCCTTGCCGGTGCGCCCCACCCGCACGGGTCCCGCGTGGCCGATCTGCGCGCTGACCGCGGCGCCTTCGGCGTGCACGGCCTCGGTTAGCCGCCGCAGCCCGGGCACCGCTTCCGGACGCATCCAGATTTGCCGGGGCTCCGTGCGTCCGCCCGGCGAGACCGCGCAATAGGCGACGGTGGTCATGCCGACACCGCCCGCCGCGGGTTTGCGGTGGTAGGTGATCAGATCGTCGGTGACGAGCGCATCCGGAGTCGCCGCCTCGAACGTCGCGGCCTTGATGATGCGGTTGCGCAGCGTGATCGGCCCGAGCTTGGCGGGGGAGAAGACGTCGGGAGCCATACCGGTGGAGCCTGCCATACGCGTGACAGACTGACGTTCGTGACTGCGACGGTGCTCGACGGCAAGGCCACCCGCGACGAGATCTTCGTTGATCTGACGCAGCGGGTGACGGCCCTGACCGCGGCGAGGCGCACTCCCGGGTTGGGCACGATTCTCGTGGGCGATGACCCGGGGTCGCAGGCATACGTGCGCGGCAAGCACGCCGACTGCGCGAAGGTCGGCATCACGTCGATCCGCCGCGACCTGCCCGCCGACATCAGTCAGGCCAAGCTCGACGAGACGATCGATGAGCTCAACGAGAACCCCGAGTGCACCGGCTACATCGTGCAGCTGCCGCTGCCCGCCCATCTCGACGAGAACGCCGCGCTGGAACGCGTCGATCCGGCCAAGGACGCCGACGGGTTGCATCCCAGGAACCTCGGCCGGCTGGTGCTGGGCAGGGCGGCGCCGCTGCCGTGCACCCCGCGCGGCATCGTGCACCTTCTCCGCCGCTACGACGTGGAGATCGCGGGCGCTCACGTCGTTGTGATCGGGCGCGGCGTCACGGTGGGCAGGCCGCTTGGGCTGTTGCTCACCCGTCGATCCGAGAATGCGACAGCCACGTTGTGCCACACCCGAACTCGGGATCTGCCGGCGCTCACCAGGCAGGCCGACATCGTCGTTGCGGCCGTCGGGGTGCCGCACATGGTGACCGCCGAGATGATCAAGCCGGGCGCGGCCGTCGTCGACGTCGGCGTGAGCAGGGTGGCGGGCAAGCTGGTCGGCGACGTGCACCCCGACGTGTGGGAGGTCGCCGGTCACGTGTCGCCGAATCCCGGCGGCGTCGGGCCGCTCACCCGGGCGTTCCTGCTGACGAACGTCGTGGAGCTCGCGGAGGGGCAGTCATGAGCGCTCGCGATACCGCCCGCAGGGCGGCATCGACGCAGTGGCCGATCCTGCTGGTCTTCGCGATCTTCATCGCCGCGTTCGGGTTGGTGATCACCGACTTCTGGCGCCGCGGCTCGTTGCTGATCGGTATCGGAGTCGGTGTGGCGGCCGCGCTGCGCCTGGTGCTGTCGGACAACCGGGCCGGCCTGCTCGTCGTCCGCGGCCGGATGACCGACGTCACGACGATGGTGCTGGTCAGCGCCTCGGTCATCTACATCGCGTGGACGATCGACCCCTTGGGCACACGCTGACGCCGAGATAATTGCCCATCAGGCATTTTTGCCTACCATGCAAGTTCGCGTACCCTGGATCACGTGACACACACGCTCGGGCTACGCGAACGCAAGAAGCTCGACACGCGCAGGGCGCTCAGCGACGCGGCGTTGGAGCTGATGTTCGAGCGTGGCCTGGAGAACGTCACGAGGGACGACATCGCGGGCCGGGCCGGGGTGTCGCTTCGCACCTTCAACAATTACTTCACCGGCAAGTACGAGGCGCTGGCCTACCGGCAGGTCGAGCGGGTTCGGCGCAGCCTGACGGCATTTCGCGCCCGGCCTGCCGGTGAACCGCTGTGGACCTCGATCACCGAGGCGGTCCTCGAGCCGCTCGAATCTGACAGTGCCCTCCAGACGCTGCCGACCCGCGAGCAGATCCAGGAGATCCGCAAGCTGGCGGGGGTGCCCGAAGTGCGGATGGCGATGTCGAAAGGTCTCTTCGACGACTGGGTCGAGGTGATCGCCGAACGCACCGGCACCGATCCGGTGCACGACATGTATCCGCGGCTGGTGGTCGCGATGGTGCGCGCGGTCGCTGAGACCGCGATGGACGCGTACGCGACAGCCGACCCGCCGGTTCGCATCACCACCGTCCTGCGGCAATGCTTCGCCGCCGTGGCCGCCGGCCTTCCAGAAAGGTGAACACGATGCCTGAATGCCAATACGTCGTCGCTCCGGCCGGACGGCTACGTCGCTTGGGCGGCCGATGATTTCGATGACGACGACGAGCTTCGGCTGCACGCGGCACTGCGGCGCTGGTGCGGTCAAGCGCGTTAGCGTCACATCGACAGCGCCGCCGCAACGATCGGCTTTGCCCATTCCGGTGTCGACGAGAGGTCGGACGGCCCGACGATGCGTCCGCGCAGCAGGTGCAGCACGAGCACGGGATGCGGCGCATGGCCGGTGGCCGGGTCGGCGTCGGCGGAGTTGTCGTACACGCGCAGTTCGGTCAGCGCCGGGAGCAGTTGCACGAGGTTGAGCCGGCTGTGCCGCCACCGGCGCCGGATGGTGGCCTGCGGGATGTCGTGGCCGCCGGCCCGCACGCGTTGCGCTACGCGTTCGATATGCGCTTCAGGCGTGGCCAGCCCGACGTACCACACCCGCACTTCGATACCCCGCGATGCCGCATCGGCGAGCAGGCGGGGGATCGTGCTTCCGCCGAGCGTGGTCTCGAACGCGAAGTCGAGCCGTTCCGCGATCGCTTTTTCGAGCAACCGCCTGCCCTGGTGCCAGGCGGCCGCGTTCGCCCTGACCTGGTCGAGGCCCGGGTTCGCGGCCATCAGCGCCTTCGCGGCCTCGTCGGGGTTGTAGTAGTCGGCGCCGGCCGCGCGGAACATCGCACCTCCGATGCTGCTCTTTCCGGCGCCGTTGACGCCGGCGAGCACGTAAAGCCGGGCCGCAGTCAGCGCCGGCGCTTCGGGCGTGCCGCTGCGACCGCGGCCCGGCCGAGCCGTTGAGGCGTGGCCTCGAACGCCGAAGCCATCGCGGCCTTCGACGCATCCGTCTGCATCCCTTCCAGCAGCGCGTCGAAGCGCTCGGTCAGTTCGTCGAGCGCGGGTGCGCTCGCCTTCGTCAGCGCCTCGAACTCGGCATACGACAGCAACACCGCTTTCGGCGTGTTGTGCTTGGTGATCGCGACCGCGCCGCCGAGCGCGGCCTGCTCGAAGATGGCACCGAACTCGTTCTTGAAGCGTGTGGCGGCCACCGTCGGCACGTCGACCAGCTCCCCGTCGCGGTTACGGAACGTCAGAGTCGGCATACCACCATTCTAGCCGTTATGTCCAAAATGGTCATATGGGCTAGAACCGCGG
>Ga0306920_100012500_pt1 | contig 11523 bp, 8 predicted proteins | sample flu12Cox44000170_FD_204666 | JGI IMG/M metagenome (GOLD analysis project Ga0306920, IMG submission 204666) | Lab enrichment of tropical soil microbial communities from Luquillo Experimental Forest, Puerto Rico - flux4day.12C.oxic.44.000.170 (v2)... | ecosystem: Environmental > Terrestrial >...
TCGTGCCGATCGATGAAGCTCGCAGGCGAGAGCAACTGCAGAGATCATAAGCGATGGCCCTTGACCCGTGATATGTATCACAAGTGCGCAGCAGCGGACGCTCTACGAGAAAGGACGAGCTTCGACCAGTGTGCTGGTCGCGACGTTGCACGGTTTCGGTATTCGGAGTTGTGGTGGTTATTCGTTCGCTCTTCTCGCACGCGCTAGTTCACGCAAAGGACGGGCTGGATTCCCGGCCACGGACGCGTTTGGCGGAATCGATTTTGTGACGACAGCTCCTGCTGAAATCTTCGCACCAAAGCCTACATTGAGCGGTTTTCCCACCCTGCCGTTAACGATGGTCGATCCGGCGCCGACAAAAACTTCCTCCTCGATAACAACATAGCCGGATACGGTGCAGGAAGGGCAAAGCGTGACGTAATCTTTTATTACCACATCATGCCCGATCACGCACATGGGCATCACTTGAACATGTTTGCCGATCATGGTGTTCGGGGCAATGTAGGTCGGCATAAAAACGATGGTACCAGCATCAATCGTAACACCAGAAAACTGTTCATGGAATTGAGCGAAGCCTCCTCCGGCCATAAGAATTTTTTCGGCCAAGCGACGTCTTGATTTTGGATCAGCAACAGCGACAAAGCTTGGGAAGTCCGAGTAATTGCTTTTCCATTCGTCAAAAGAGATGATTGGAGTGTCATTCAGAGTGTGGCCGCAGCCGCCCCGAAAGTCATCAATGTAAGCCACTGGTTCGCAAAGCGGCTGCCGGAATCCGCGAGTTGCCATTTGTGCGATAGAGTAAGAATGGCCAGATGCGCCGTAGAACACAATACGAGGAACAACCATCTTCTGTCATTGTCTCCGAGCTATGCGGAGTCCTGTAGCATGAACCGCTTGAGCGAATTGTGAAGTCTCGATTAAATATGTTCCTCAGCCTTCACAACGGCCCTGGCAGATAGCGACCACGATTCGTTTCATGGCCTCGCGCGACAAGTCGACTGCCGTCGGCAAGCCGATGAGCCGGTGCGCGATGTGGGCGGTACGGGGCAGCGGATCCCGCGGCGCCGCGGCAAATTGCTGATGCGTGTGTAGGCCGTTACCATACCAGTAGCGATGCTCGATGCCGTTTTCAGCGAGGGCCTTCGTCACATTGTTGGCTTCCGCGTCCGAATTGGCATGAAACAGTGCATAACAACTAGCAATGGTGGGATTTAGAATAAGTTGATCCGCGAGTCCGGCGGTCTCAGCAAAGCCTGAATAAGCTCCGCAGGTTGTTCGCCAGGCTACTACGGTCTCGTCCCATGCATCAAGGGAAGCATGCCCGACAGCGGCATGGAATTCGCTCATTTTACCATTGAGGCTCGGCGACTTGCTCTCGCGTGTGCCAAGAAATCCAAAATTGATGGATCCGGCCACCGCCATACGCCCGTCGGCATCGTTCCAGATGACAGCGCCCCCTTCTGCAGTTGAGAGCGTTTTGGTGGCCTGAAAACTGACGACCACAGGCACTGCCCCGATAAGGCTGGAAGGATCGTCCACTATGGCTTCGAAGGCTGCCGCGGCATCAATCACTACCGGCACTGCGGTCGTCTCTCGAAACTGTCTCCACCCTTCTTGTGCGACGCCCCGGCCGTAGGCAGCAACTGGAATGACGACGCCGGTCCTCGAAAGCGCCTGGTGGTTAATGAGCGTTTGCGGCGAGATCATCCAATTTTCTTCCTCAATATCAAGTAAATAAGGTTTATACCCGCAGCTTTCGGCTGCCGCGGCTGTGGCTGCGAATGTGTAGGAGGGCATCAGCGCCAACGGCCGCTGCGTCGTGGCTGGACCAGCGGCAGCGAAAATTGCGGCCTTGAGTGCTGCCCAGCCTGAAGCCGTCACAACAACACCGCAGCCCGTGCCCAGCATCGTTGCGATCCGCAGCTCCATGGCTTGGACGAACATGCCGCGGTTCGAATACCAGCGGTTCTTGTCGATCTCGCGGAGATATGGAATGAGCTTTTCGACACTCGGTAACTTCGGTCGGTAGACCGGAATCCGCGCGCTGAGCTTCTCTGTGTCATCGTGATCGGGCTGGTGCACCATCAGTTTAAATCTTCCGTGCCAGATGATGAAATTCGGTCATGAGTCCCGCTGAGGGGAGGGGATATTCAATGACCGAGGGCGCACTTTATATTTAAGGTCGTGTTCGCCACCAGCTTAAGCCTGGTTGCCGATCACCATCCGCCGCGGTCAATCCGCGCCGATTCGTGCGCAAGGCACCGACGACTTCGGTGGATAATTAAGAAGCAAGCCGATTGCGCACCAACCCGGGGCCAGGCTGGATCATGGGCGGTATGTCGGAGGTGCGCGTGCCAGCCCGACCCCAATAGGAGCGATTCTCGGCGGCTAGTTTGAAATGATGCCAATGCCGGGCGCACAGGGCAAGAAACTCTGTGAGTGGCATTGCATCACGACCGAACGGTTTATTGTGCGCCATGTAGGCCTTCAGATAGGCGCGGCCCATAGTGCCCAATAGCCTCTCCCGGGCAATCGCACGTGATAAGCGCCAGATCATCGCAAGCGAGTTATTGGCGCCTGCGATATGATCCTTAAGACGTGCGCGTTTGTGACGAATCTCCCTTTCCCGGTGACGCTTGCGGAAGACGGCCGATCGTCCGTACCCTTGGAACAAACGTTCGAAAAATGCCTCCGGCGTATAGAGACGCAAATTAAGCTCTGAGTACCGCTGCTTGAGCGTTTCTCTCGACATTAGTTTGGGTTCAAACCAAACCACTTCATCATCTGGAACGAGCCGTCCGTCTCGTGCGAGCCGCTCATAGAGCGGCGTGGATGGTATGGGCGACAAAATTGAAACCGTGGCAAGGCCAATACCATTGCGTTGAATAAAATCGAACTGCTCGTCGAACACGCGCTCGTCGTCATTATCGAAGCCGACAATGAACCCGGCAGATACAATGATACCTCCGTCACGCAGACGATCTAGCTTGGCATCGATAGAATCGCCACGAACATTCTGTACCTTCCGAGTCTCAAGGAGCGACTCCCGGCGCGGGGATTCGATGCCGATAAACACTGAACTAAAGTTTGCACGCCACATGAGCTCTATGAGTTCGGCTTCATCAGCGAGGTTGATGGTTGCCTCCGTGCTGAACGTCATCGGATAACCATGGCGCTCTTGCCATTCCACCAATTCTCGCACCAGCGCTTTCGCAAGAGCTTTATTACCTATGAAGTTGTCGTCGACGAAAAACACATGGCGCACACCGAGCGCGAGCAGGGCGTCGAGCTCCGCCAAAATCTGCGGGGCCTGCTTGAGACGCGGTTTACGGCCGAAAATTACAATAATATCGCAAAACTCGCAGAGGAACGGGCACCCTCGCGAGAACTGGATCGACGCGGATGCGTAATGTTTAGTCGGTACCAAATCGAATCGGGGGGTTGGCAGGCGCGACAAGTCGGTCGCCGAGTCCTGCTTGTAGCGGTTTTGAATTGGACGCCCGGCCGCAACGTCATGAAGAAAACATGGCCAGGTCTCGTCCGCCTCTCCGAGGAACAGAACATCACAGCGCCCCTTGAAATGCGCTTCGTCAACCGTAGCATAGGGTCCACCAACGCAGACGATCCCCTTGATGCCACGTAGCTCATCAAGGATCTCCTCCATCCGTTGCTTTTGGACGATCATGCCAGTAACACCGACCACGTCGAAATCCCGCACAGCCGCAAAATCGATTTTTTCGACGTTTTCGTCGAGAATAGTCACTCGGTGACGGTCCGGGACAAGCGCTGCGAGCAGCGGCAAAGCCCCTCCAATCATCATACACCGCTTGTCCCCTGGAAGTATGGGCAGCATATACTCCCGACCAAAGTAGGACGGTTCAAAACGCGGAAGAATCAAGCAGATCGAGAGACGGCGCATGGAGTTTCGCCCACTACCAGCCAAATGAAGAGAGAAATCCCCATTTAATTTGACCAGACCAGAACGATTTCGTCAACGAACCCTCGGTTGATGAATCCTGGCTGATCATTTCAAAAATGAAACACCAATGTGTTATTTATAGCGCACGCGCCTACCCACGTTCTATTCTATTGATATTACACGCAAATGGGTCTGAGGTTTTCGGACCGTGAAACCTGCGGGCAGTCTGTGCCGAGGAGCGTTGCAATCCGCCGCTCCAACGGTTCGACCAACATGCCACGATTCGAATACCAGCGGTTTTTGTCGATCTCGAGGAGATATGGAATGAGCTTTTCGACGCTGGGCAACTTCGGTCGAAACGCTGGAATTCGTGCGGTTGAATTTTCCATCCGAGACCGATATTTGCGTTACACGACACCAGACAGCGCTAGTGCATTCCTGAAAAGGGCAGGTCTACCCAGCGTTGGGCGTACGCAGAGAACTCGTTGATCGCTGCGGAGCTACTCCGCCACGTGGTCGTTCATTGCTACCGAACGAATTATTGTCCCCTGCTGCCGGGATTGCAAATGCCACATCTAGTTTCTTCCTCGGCATCCGTAACGGCATCCACGTGCGAATATAGGTCGACGGTGACCTGGATTGATCTTCCGAGGCGTTCGCTGACGACCTTGAGCGGCACGCCGTTGCGCAGACATTCGGTCGCATGGCTATGCCTCGCTCGATGACGTTGCGGCCTGCGGTTCGGGCAGTGCGGCCGCGCTGACGCGAAAGGCGGAAACTGGCTGTACGAGGTCCGCCGCGCGTCTCGGCGCGCAGGACGGCAAGATATTTCTCGACCTCTACATGCCACACGTTTGAGGGCGCGTATTCACCAGCCCTGGCCGCGTTTTATCAGTCACTACGCTTTGTGGCGGGTAGCGCGGAAATGATCCATTCATCTTGTAGCATCCACCACCGTGCGGCAAAGAATGACTCGAGCCTGGCACCTGTGTGCCGATAAATCTGTCGGATGACGTAGCTTGGCGTCACTATACTCGAACCATAAATGGCGCTCTCTAATTGTGGCTGGTCACTGCAGGGAAGGAAGCCGTAACCGGAGGAGCTATCCAGGGCATCCCCGAGAACTTTAATTTTCTGGCCTGCAGTTTCGCCGTGGGTAGTAAAGAGCAACTTGCCTGCCGGATTGAGCAGTGATGCTAATTGAGCGAGCCAACGGCCAAATAGAGCGTCAGGCAAATGAGAAAAGAAGGAGAGAACAAAAATAAAATCATAGAGGGTGCCGGGATTGAAATTTTCTGGAATTTGTGTAGATCGTACGGCGTGAACGCCTATACGTTTGTTCAAAAACTCAACGGCATCGGCATGAATATCGACGGTTGCCAGTTGCAGGTGTTTCAGATGGCGGCTAACACGACCGTACCCGGATGCAAATTCAAGCACCTTGCAGTGTGGCGGCAGATTGAGCCTTGACATTGTGCGGTCGACTTGATTGGCATCTGCCTTACCGTTTTCAAAATATTCGGCAACGCCACCGACCGGACCTTCTGATTTCGATCTCGCAGAGTTGCGGATTATGTAGGCCAGGAGTTGATCTGACTCACAAAGGTCTGGAGAAGTCCGGCCGGCGGCACCATAGAGACGTCCAGCCTCGACAAGTTCCGGCGTGATTTCGATGGCGAACCGTCCCGTCACGGTGGCTTCTGGCGAATGCATTACAGAATGATCGCTTCGCATCACTGAACCTGTCATTTTGTCCGCGCGCAAAACAAGCTTCAAACAGCTTGCTAAGCGGATCCACAGCATTCGGCCCTTGGATGATACAACGCTGGGCAGCATCATCCCAAGAGCTGCCGCCGCGCCCCAAATGGCCTTCTCACGAGGGTTGACCATTTTTGCTCCTTCTCCCTCTTTCGGCCGGAATCAAACACGACAGGGAAACATAGGTCCATTCCGGACCGCGGATGACATTCCCAAACGGATTCGGTGTAATCCATGACGGTTCCTTCTTCTTAGTTTCTTCCTAGTTGCGTTTAGCCACCCGCAGTTCAGCCAGATTCGGAGCCGCCGACCCTATCCCCCGAATTGCGCTCTACTGGACGAGGTTACTCATCATTCTGTCACAATATCTTTGTGTTCAGTCCCCATTGTCTCAGGAACCAATATTTTTTTATACATCGACTTGACGTCTAATACGGCCTACCAAAGTGCCAATAGCGCTGGTGCTAACACTCCAATCGTCTCTATCTCTATCTAGATTCGGGTTGGTGAAAGGATCGTCCGCGGACAAGCGGGAACTCCAACGTTTCCAAAAGCGCTTTAGGTCGTCAACTTCTTCGATTCCAGTGCGGCTGATGCCCTCATGATGGGTCAGTACAGCTGCCGAAATCACGTTAGCGTAGCCTCTTGCGCCGAGCCGTAAACAATAATCGGTGTCATTGGTCACCACCTCAAGGTTTTCATCAAAACCGTTAAGTTCCTGAAAGGTATCGCGTCGGCTCAAAAGGCAAGCACCGGTTACCGCGCGGCACTCATGATCGTGTTGCACAATTGGAGCGATGTGACTTTCGTCACCTGTGCAAAACCTGAATATGTGGCGACCGCAATGGCGCCTGCTGTCGGCATAATTCGATAGCGTAATTCCGCCGTGCTGGATCACATTGTTGGGGTATTTGAGCGTCGCACCAACCGCACCTACTGACTTCAGACGAGCGATCCGGACCATTTGCCTTAACCAGCCTGGATCGATAGGTTCCACGTCGTCATTCAGGAACAACAGATAATCACCGCTACTAGCCTTCGCGCCAAAGTTATTGATGGCCGCCCAATTGAAAGCTCCTTCCCAGACTCGAACGATAAACGGCCATTTCGCGAGGAAGGTCCGAGCTGACGCCATGTCCGGCACATTATTTAAGACAACAAATACTTCAAAATTTGGATAGTTCGTACGCTCGACGAGGCCATTAAAACAGCGTGTGACGATCTCCTGCTTATGTAGGCATGTCGGAATCACGATGGAGATACGTGGCAAAGTTTCTTCAGTATCCGCCAAAGCTGGGTCTGCTAGCGGTTGTGTATCGGCTCGTGCCGAGCTAGCCAGGTCGAGTGACCGGGACATTAAAACCATCGGGATGTGACAGACTGCGCGCGCAGCCCGTCCTAGGCTCTTGAGAACATCATCCTCTGATGAGTTCTGCGTCGGCCCAGCCTCTTCGATCACTTTCTTAATCAATGAAGTTCTCGCAAACCAAGGACGGCCAATATAATTGTAGCGATCGAGATAGATTGGTGAGAACGCGGGCTTAAAGGTCGGCAGCGTACGAGTACCACCGCCAGAACAACGGTCTTCATCGGCATACAGCAAATCAACTGAAACATCGCGCGCTATATTCTCGGCTACCGCCAGCAGCGCTCTCGGTTCGAGGACATCGCCAAAGCCCATAACTCCTACAAAATCGCCGTCACTGTTATATAGGCTTTGTACCAAATGAGGTTGGTCAGATGGCAGAAGATGAATGCGATCTGCTATTTGCTCGGTATCAACAGCTGATTGGATGCACTGGACATCGGTCTTTGCCATTGCGATGACAACCTTGAAATTTTGATACAATTGACCGGCCAGCGAAGACAGGCTGCGCGAAATCGTATCCCGATCGACGATTGATCGGCATAGGATTAAGATTGTAATGGCTGGCCCGGTCTTGAGCGCGTTGGCCCTGGCGACGAGCTGCTTTCGGCGCTTTGAGTCCAGTCTGTTGTTCGTCAACCACTGTTGGTAGGATGTAGTACTGCTAAGGCTAAAATTCCTCGTCCACTCTTTCGACCGCCCGCTCGTGGACCGGGCAACAACCCGGACAACATGGCGACCAGCAACCAGCCGTGTCGCATCCAATATCCAAAAGTACCCGGCACGCCCTGAGTCTTTGAAATCCGGAAAGGCGATGCCTAGGTCCGGACGGAGCACGCCGTGAAAGGCAATACCGCACGGTGTTTCGTCGCAAGAAATTTCGATACTTTTGATTCCTGACTTCGAGGCGGCCCAACCAGTGATTTCGATGCTTCCGACAGGAAACGATTTTGAGCCCTCAGGAGCCGGGTGATCAATACAGCCAACGATCTGATCGTCCGATCCAAGTGGCGCAATGATGTCCGACGCGAGTGCAATCGAGGTCCTTTGTCTTGATTGCGTCGGCGGAGATCGAAATACCGTCGGCCTGAGTTCAGCCAGTCGCGCTGCGTAACGTGCGCCAATCGTTGCTTCGTTGAAATTATCGATCACAAAGCGCTGCCCTGATCGCGCAATACTCTCGCGATAGGAATCATCGTTGACCAAGCGCCGCATCGACTTGGCGGCGTGCTCAATGTCCGGTTCCGCCCAGACCTGTTGTTGCGCGAACTGATAGGAGTCTTCAGGCACCCGTACGAGCTGATAATCAACGACGCAGGCTGTTCCCTCCCGAGCAAATTCTCGACTCCCAGAATAATTGGTCGCTATGACCGGCTTACCTAGCACCATCGCTTCAGCTAAATTGAACCCAAAACCCTCTGAGCGATGAAGGGAAACAAATGCATCGCAAACAGAAGCGAGGCCCAATAGCTTATCGCGTTCGAAACGCTTATCGATGATCGCGATCCGCGAATCCATTTTTGCCTCGGCGATCAATGCACTCCAAAGCGGGTCTTTGCCATGCGTGTTCATGGTCTTGAGCAAAAGATGAACCTTTTCGTCACCTCGCGGAAAGGCCAACCTGAAAGCGCGAACCACCGCGATAGGATTCTTTCGATCGATGTATGAAGCTGCATCAAAAATGAACATGAACTGGAAGCAATCCTCGGGCAGCCCAAAATATGATTTTGAATATTGTTGTCGGAGAACTGGTAGCGACACGGCCTGTGGCATCCTAATCACCGGTACGGTCGACCGGGTTAGGAAAGATTGAGTTACGAATTCAGAAATGGCCCAGACCTCGTCTACCATGTTTAGAGCTAGGTCAAATTCAGGCGGACATTTGGCAAGTTCCCACGCCCAATACCCAATATTGTAGGAATTGGAAAAGAATGGCTGCCCCAGGCTGAAATATGTGAAGGGAAAAGTGTCGGCATTTACGCAAAAGATATTGGTGCGATGTTTTTTGGCGTTGGTGATCCAATATTGTACGCTATCGTCCCCAGAACCGTGGCTCCCAACCCTCTGCGAATCGATCATGGAAAACGGCAATTGGACGGCACTCAAGGCACGTGCCATCGCGCGAACTTGCTCACCCATACCGAACTCACCACGGCAATAACCGATCAGGTTTGCGCCGTCCTCGCTGATATCTTGCACGAGCTCTGATTTGGCCCTCTTAGCACCCGTTGCTAGCGTCTGGGCTGGTACCGGTTTTTTCCTTTCATGCAGTATGGCCTTCGCCCTGGTCGCTGCGGATCCCCTGGTCGCGGCCAGCCTAACTAGCAACTCGTTAGAGTATAAATCATCGGGCACTGCGTATTCATGCGGAGCGTTGAGTAAGAACCATTTGCAATATTCTAAGCGGCTTGCTCGGTCATATACATCGAGGGCTTGCCGTAGGTCAGGTCGTAACCGCCATAGATAATACATGAAACGTGGGAGCGAATAACCGTCGTCATGCAAAGGCTCGTCGGTCGGCGACAAGAAATGAGCGGAAGGGTCACTCGACAAAAAGGAATCGCTAAGGTTGCCTAATGATCCCGGCTTAGTCCCGCTTCGCATCGGGATTCTGGGCCGAGCGCCCACCGGACTAGGCAAGATGAAATCAAAATATCGAAGGAAAGTATATCGAGCGCGAATCCTGGTCTGATGGTTTTGAAACGGTAGCGCTCTGTAAGTAGCGCGAGCAAAAATAAAAATAGCTCGTCTAATAGCGTCGCCAAATCGTCTCGCCATCCTTTTTAACACACGTAATCTCTCTTAAGGCCTTGCTTTATTGTAATCGGCCAGGACACGATCCAGAGGGCCTTCATCTGCCAGCTCTCCCCTGTTTAGCCAGATTGCCCGATTACAAAAGCGTTTCAGCATTTCTTCATCGTGCGAGGCGAGAACGAATATATTTGCCTTGGCAATTAACGTTTTGATGCGCTGTGTCGCTTTTTGCATAAACGAGGCATCGCCGACCGCGATGAGCTCGTCCATGATAAGGATTTCGGGCTGAATACTGGTCGCCACGGCAAAGGCCAATCTCAACATCATGCCAGTCGAATAGGTTCGTACTGGTAAATCAAGATATTCTCCCAATTCTGTAAATTGCTCCACCTCGGGAGCGAGCGCACGTGCCTGCTGGTAGTTCATCCCCAGTAGGATTGCTCTCATTATAATGTTTTCGTGCCCGGATGCTTCCAGGTCCATACCCATTGCAATGTCTGTGAGAGCTGACACATCGCCGATTACCTCGGCGCTCCCACTCGTCGGTACATACGCCCCCGAAAAAACCCGCAGCAGCGTTGTTTTTCCAGCACCATTGTGCCCTATTATGCCGACACGGTCGCCGGGATTAAGTGTAAGCGTGACGTTTTTCAGGGCGTTCACGACGACGACGTCGTTAGCGGCGCGCGATCCAATGGTCGCGCCGACCGCATGTCGCGCAATTGTGGCCTTCAGTGAGCGGCTACGCGCATTGTAGATTGGAAACTGTACAGAAGCCTTATGAAGATCGACGCGCGCCATCGTTTCAAAGCCAATATATGATTCTGGTGCGAAATCTGCCGTAGACCGGCACCGCCATAGCCCACCCGAACAGAAGTGTCCCGATCACAAGCTCATACTCTAGCGCTGATGGAACACGCCCTATCAGTGGGTCGCGCGCCACCGCCAAGAGGGCAGCAAAGGGATTGAGATCCATCGCGGCACGTCCGCTGGCGGGAAGCTGATCAGATCGAAACATCACGGGCGTCACGAAGAAAAGCACTTGAACGAAACTTGAGATAATCTGCGGAAGATCTCGAAAACGCGCACACAGTGTGCCGAGCAGCAGCATTATCCACAGCCCATTCAGAGCTATGAGGCAGACCCCAGGGATAACCAGACAACAGGCCCACCCAACTGGAACCAAAAAAATCAACCAAACAAATGGGACAATGATTGCATTGTGTGCAAATGTGATTAGCACTCGGAACCAGGTCCTTAGGACGTAAACACTAAGCGGAACGGTAAGCTGCTTCGCATATCCTTCTGAATCTAGGAAGGCAGTGCAACCTTCCGTGATCATCCCGGTAATAAGGAACCACACAACAAACCCAGCTGCTACATAGGGCAGATATTCCTCAATCGATTGTTTAAAAATAGCCGAATAAACAACACCGAGCCCCACGACTGTAGCCGCAATGGTGGCTGTGATCCAGAATTGGCCCAGTTTGGACCTGCGATATCGCTGACGGATGTCGTTGGTCCCGAGTAGAACCCAAATACGCCATGCCTTGAGTGCTCGGCCAAGGTCTTTTGTTGCAGTCCTCACAATTCCCCTGGGAAGGTCATTTGTTTTGGTGTTTTTTTTGGTGACCACAACATGCGTGTCTTCGTCTGCGAGAGGAGCACGAAAATTTGCCTCCTTGCCTACATCGGGATCCAAGCCACGAAGCTTCGCTGCGCCCGT
>Ga0306920_100012501_pt1 | contig 11522 bp, 11 predicted proteins | sample flu12Cox44000170_FD_204666 | JGI IMG/M metagenome (GOLD analysis project Ga0306920, IMG submission 204666) | Lab enrichment of tropical soil microbial communities from Luquillo Experimental Forest, Puerto Rico - flux4day.12C.oxic.44.000.170 (v2)... | ecosystem: Environmental > Terrestrial >...
ACCTGGCGGCGGCGCTCGCGGGCCTCGGCCGTCGGGCCGTGCTCGTCGATTTCGATCCGGTCACGCCGCGGCAGCACGACCTCCTGGGGGTCTCGCCGCCGACGAAGCCGCTCCAGGCCTGGCTCGAGGAGAGACGAGAGGCGCGCGACAGCCTCCCGGCCACCACCCGCGTGCGGAACCTCCGGCTGCTCCCCTACGCGGGCGCCGGCGCCTCGGGCGCGCCGGACCGGCGCGCGGTGAGCGAGACGCTGCGGAACGTCGAGGGGGACGTCGTCGTCGTGGACATCGGCGCCTCCAACCGCGAGGAGCTGTTCGATTTCTTCGACGCCGGAGCGGTGCGCCTCCTCGTCGCCACAGGCGATCTGCCGTCGCTCGAGGCGACCTTCGCCTTCCTCAAGAGCGCGGCGCTGCGCGCGGAGCGACGCCACGGCGCTGCCGCGCGCGCCGTGCTCGAGCGGTACGCGGGCGCGCTCCTCGGCAACGGCTGCGCGGCCCCTGAAGAGGCCGAGCGCTTTCACGCCTTCTCCCGACTGGTGATGACGGAGCTCGGCATCCCGCTGCCGACCGTCGGCTGCCTCGTGAGCTCGCCGCGGATCCCGCAGTCGATCGTGGCCCGGCAGCCGCTCGTCGCCGGGCGGGGACACGACGACAACGTGCGCACGTTCCTCCACCTCGCCGAGTGGGTCCTGGCCGCCGCCGGCGCCGCGCCGCGGAGCTGCGCGCTCGACGGACCCGCGATCGCCGTCCCCGCCGCCCCGCTGCCGGTCGCGCTCTCCGGCTTCGAGCGGAGGCACCCTCGCTTCCCCGTCGACTGGACGGCGACGCTCGAGCTCCCGACCGGCGCCACCGCCATCCGCGTTCGCGACGTCTCGGAGAGCGGCGCCGGGATCGAGACGCCGCTCGCCCTCCGGGTCGGCGATCGCGGAATCGTCCACTTCGACCAGCTCGCGGGTCAGCCGCCGCTCCCCATCGTCGTCAAGAACGTGCTCCCGGCGCTCCGGCGCGTGGGGCTCGGGTTCTCGGAGCGCGGGCCGGCCACGGCCCGGCTGGTGGCGGCGGCCCGGGCGGTCGCCGGGGCCTGAGCCAAGTCCGAGCCGCTTGACCGGCGCCCGCGCGCGCGGGAGGCTCGAACTCTTGAGTCGCGGCAACCGCAGCCCGGTCGTGCTGTCGGCGGCGCTGCTGGCCGCGACGGTCGGCGGCTGCCGGCAACGGAGCTACGCGCCGGTCGCCGACGCAGCGATGCCGACGAGCGACGCCCCCGCGCCGCTGACCCTGAACATCGCCGTCACCGGCTGCGACACCTACGATGCGGTCAACGACGTCTGCTCGGGGAGCGCGCCGCTGGTACTCTACTTCTCGCCCGTCGGATCGCCGCAGTTCACCCGCTTCACCTGGTCGTTCGGCGACGGCTCGCCGCGCGTCACCGATCGCGCGCCCATGCACGAGTTCGTCCTCCCGGGCAGCTACCGGGTGGACCTCGTGGGGGCCTTCGGCGTCGCCAACACCGTCATGGGCTCCATCACCGTCAAGGTCGCGGCGCTCGCCGCTGGGGAACCCTGCGACTTCGATCTCCAGTGCGGGACGGGTCTGCGTTGCGCCTGCGCGCCTGGCGCGGGCTGCGACCCCGCCTTTCAGCGCGGCCTCTGCTCGACCCCCTGCGACGGCGCCGCCTGCGGCGCGAACGCCGTCTGCGCGGCCCTCGCGCTGGCGCTCGCGCCGCTAGCCGACGGGGGGCCACCGGCGTCCGCCCCCTGGTGCGTCAAGGGATGCCCGACCGGCACCGAGTGCGCGCCGGGCTTCGTCTGCGAGGTCCTCGCCGGGATGGCGGGCGCGAGCCCCGGCCCCTGGACGCGCGGCTGCGTGCCGATCGGCGCCCTCGGCGACGTCGGCGCCAACTGCCGCGACGCGAACGGCCAGCTGGCCGACGCCACCTGCGCGACCGGGCACTGCATAGACCTCGGCGCGCTCGGCAGCTGCAGCGCCGCGTGCGACGACGCGCGCGGCTGCCCGCCGGGGACCACCTGCGCCGTCATGGCCGACGGGCGCCAACTCTGCCTCGTCGGCTGCGGCCCCGGCGGCACGGCCTGCGCCCGCGATCCACTCCTGGCCTGCACGGCGCCGACGATCGGCGGCGCGGGCGCAACGGGGTTCCGCGCGGACGGCGGCGCCGGCGCGACCTACTGCGCGCCCAAGCCCTGCTCCGGCGACACGGACTGCGCGCCCGCTGGCCTCTGCGGCGCGGGCGCGCAATGCGTGCGTTCGGGCCCTTGAGGGGCCGCTACTCGTCTTCGGATTCCTCGACGTCGCGGCTCACGTCGCGCTTGATCTCGCCGGCCTTCTCGCGCGCGGCGTCGGTGCCCCGCTCGCCCGCCTGCTTGATCTTTTCGCTGGCGCTCCCCTCGGAGCCGGCGGCGTGCTTCTCCTTGCCGGTCAGAGACTCGGCGGCCTCTTTGACCCGGCCCTTCAAATTCTCCAGCTTCCCCTTGAGCTCGTCCTTGTTCATGCCGTCCTCCCTTTGCGCGAATCTGTTCATGCGCCCGGACCGGTCAATCCAGGTTCCTGGTGCGTAACAACCAGACCGGCGCGGGGTTACGGGCGACCGACCGTTTCGCAGCGCGCCGGACGCGTGGCCCCGCCGAGACGGCGCCGCGCCGTCTGGCACGGCGGTTGTAATCGCCTAGCGGTCATAAGCGCGCTTGAGGAAACCTGACACACGGGACTTTCTGCCGAAGGTAGTGGAAGAGACAGGACACGAGGAGTTGGGGCGTGACCGCGGCGGCGTTGTGGGCGGCGGCCGGGTAGGGGTGGACGAGGACAGCGAGGTGGGGAGTCCCGTGTGTCGTATTCTTCCGTCGGGCGAGGCCCCGGCGAGCTCGGCCAGAGAGGCTGCTATTCTGGCGGCGTGAGGATCGCGCGTGGCCGCTAGCGAGCCGCTCCCCCCGTCGGGACGGACGGTCATCCCCGTCGCGCACGGCGGTCTAGAGGCGATCCTGCGCGAGCCGGCGGCGCCCATCGCCGCCGCCGTCGTCTGCCACCCGCACCCGCTCCACGGCGGGACGATGAACAACAACGTCGTCTACCGCACCGCGAAGGCGCTCGTCGACGCAGGGGTCGCGGCGCTGCGCTTCAACTTCCGAGGCGTGGGCGGCTCGACGGGCCAGCACGCCGAGGGCGTGGGCGAAGAAGAGGACGTCCGCGCCGCCCTCGCCTACCTGCGCGCGCGCCACCCGACGCTGCCGCTCTGGATCGCCGGGTTCTCGTTCGGAGCGCGCGTGGGCCTCGCGGTGGGCGCCGAGGACGCCGAGGTCACGAAGCTCTTCGGCATCGGCCTCGCGCTCACGATGTTCGATCACCGCCGGCTCGCCGGCTGCACCAAACCGAAGGCCTTCGTCCAGGGCTCGGAGGACGAGTACGGCGGGCGCGCCGCGATCGAGGCCGCCGTGGCGGCGATGCCCGAGCCCAAGCGGCTCTGGGTGGTGGACGGCGCCAGCCACCTCTACCCCGGACACCTCGACGCCTACGAGGCGGCGGCCCGCGAAGCCGTCGCTTGGTTAGTAGCCCAGGTGTGACTGGCGGGGCTTCCCCGACTTGTCGGGGAGGAACTGAGGCGCGCGCCGGTCACCGGCGACCCGCAGCGCCAGGCCGTGCACGCCGTCAGCGCCGACGGTGAGGTGCGTGGTCGTCGGCTTGGTCGCCGCCTCGTGCCAGACGGAGACCTCGTACTCGCCGGGAGGGACGCCCTTGATCGTGAAGGCCCCGCTCGCCTCGGCCTGGGCGTACCAGGGCGTATCGACGACGTAGACGAACCCGAGCATCGACGAGTGGATGTTACACAGCAGCTGCACGACCCCCGGGCGCTTGAACGTCTGCGTGTACGTCGCGCCCTGCTTGTAGAGGCCGGTGTCGAACTCGTTGGGCTTCGAGAGCGAGAAGATGTTGTGGAAGATCGGATCTTCGTTCTTGAAGCTGACCTTGCTGCCGACGGGGACCACGAGCACGTGCGGGACGAAGATCTTGCTCCGCTGGCTCACCACCTTGCCGTGCGCCGGCGCGGGGTGCGGCGTCTCGCCGCTCGCGCGCTTGAGCCAGACGACGGCGCCGCCCGGACCCTGCCCGCCGCCGCCCGAGACGGTGCCGCTCACGGTGGCCAACGGGGCGAGCGCGGCCGCGCGCGCCGCGCTCGAGACCGCCGGCCCCACGCCCGCCGCGCCGGCCGGCGCCCCCGTCGGCGCCGCGGCCGTCGCTTGCCCGCCGGCGCGCGCGCGGGCGTCGTGCGCGAGCGGGCGGATCAGCTTCTCGAGGTCGGGGTCGAGGCCCGGGACGCGCAGCAGCGCCTCCCACTTCGCCGCCGCCGTGGCGAAGTCGCCGCCGTCGAAGGCCAGCTTGCCCCCCGCGAGCAGGTTGAAGATGAGGTACTGCTTCTCCGCCGCGGCCTTGACGGCCAGGTCCTGCGGCGTGCGCACGGCGAGCGGGAGCGGCATCTCCTCCCCCGGCCAGGCCCGCACTTCGCCGGCTGGGGCGGCCGTCGCGCGCGACGGCGCGGCGAGCGGCGTCGCGAGCAGCCAGGCGAGGACTATCGTCGGCGGGCGCATCGGCGGGCCTAGTAGCTATACACCAGCGAGGTGGTGAGGACGTTGTTCGCGACCGTCGGCGCGCCCGCGAGCTCGCGGTTGTCGAGGTACTCGCCCTTGAGGATGAGCGACTCCCAGAGATCGAGGCGGAGCCCGCCCGTGAACCGGTCGACGGTGATCGGCGTGTAGCCGCCGAACGCGGCGTGGCGCCGGTCGTAGCGCCCGTAGACCGTCAGCTTGCGCAGCGGACCCACGTCGACCGCCAGCGCGTAGGCGAGCTGCACATAGCCGCCGCGCGCGTAGAACGCCGAGGCCAGCGGGAAGATGCCGAGCGAGGTGGTCTTGATCCCTCCCTCGTCCTCGTCGACGTGGACGTACTCGGCGGCGAGGGCGAGGCCGGCGACGGCCACCCGCAGGTCGGCGCCCCACGCCTGCTGCAGCGCCGAGCGATCGTACTGGTCGTTGCGGGGGCCGTACATCCCCGAGACCCCGAGCTTCGCCTGCACGCCCGGCGTGTTGAGCTCGTAGCCGAGCCGGCCGGATCCGACCGGCGCGTCGCCGAGGCTCGCGTCGGGGGGTTGCAGCGACTCGACGAAGTTGCCGCTGTTGGTGGCGGCGACGTTGAGGCTGAGCGCCGACCAGGCCGGCGCGATCTGGACCCGGTAGAAGACCTTGGCGCCGATCGACTGCCCGGTGGTGTAGCGCGCGACCAGCGACGGCGTGATGCCGGTCCGGATGTTGGCCTGGTTGTCGAGGTACTCGATGCCGAACACCGAGTCGAACTTGCCGACGGCGATGGCCAGCTCCTGGCTGTCGAACGGGACCAGCCGGCCGAACGCCTGCTCGACGTAGACGCGCGTCGCGTCCCCGTCGCCGGTGAAGCGCGGCAGGAACTGCACGCGCGAGAACAGCATCAGCGGCGCGCCCGGCGTCACGTACCTCAGATCGACGTCCAGCGTGTTGAGCAGGAACGACGGCCGCCCGCCGATCCCGGCGGAGCGCGGGAGAAAGCCGTTCACGAACCGGCCGTTCGAGTCGGTCGAGGCGACGTCACCGCGCGAGTTCACGGCGGTGGCGAACGTGTCGACGCCGTAGTCGGCCGGCAGCCGTAAGTCGCCGGGCGCGAAGCTGGTCCCATCCCCCTGCGCCTTCGCGAACCCGACGTCGATGTAGCCGTTGATCGACAGCCCCGCGGGCGCCCCACCCCCTTCGGGCGAATAGCCCTCGCTGTCGTTGATCGGCTCCTCCTCCGGCACCGCGGGCGGCGGCTCTTGGGCGTTCGCGCGACAGATCGGGAGCGCGCAGAGGAACGCGAGGAGGCCGACGCGGGCGAGGCGCGCGCGACTCAGGGGGTCCCCACGGGGTTTCCGTTGATGCTCACGAGGGGACAGGTCACGGTGACCGAGGTCCGCTGGATGTCGATCGCGTCGATGCGCGCTTCGATGTGGGCCTGGGAGTCGAGGTAGAGGCAGGTCGGGTCCCACGGATCCGGATCGACCGCGAAGCACGACCCGTCGAGCGCGACGCGCCCGAGGGCGTCCGGCTCGGGCTGCGGGTAGTCGGCGGCTGTCAGCACCGGCTGACCGAGCGCCACGAGCTTCGGGTAGTAGAGGAGGTCGTCGGGCGGCGCGAACACGACGGCGGTCGGGGGGACGACGACCGTATAGAGCCGCCAGTACGCGCTGTACTTCGGCGGGGGTTCGTTGTTGACGAGCGGCGGCGCCGGCGTGTTGGAGTACGGCGGCCCGGTCCCGACCACCGTCGGGATCGGCAACGGCGCCAGGGTTCCATCGGTCTTGCGGTAGACGAAATGGTAGAGGGGCACCTCGTTGATGACGTCGTCGGCGTTCCACGAGAACGGGATGGCCGGGAACTGGATGAAAGGGGCCGCGACGCCGTCGAGCCAGCCGGTGCCGGTCTTGAAACCGCCCGCCGTCGGGTCGGTGATGGTGACGCCCGCGGGCGTCAGCGGCGCGGGCAGGCCGGGCCCCTCGGAGAGCGGGTAGCCGCCGTTCACGACGTCGCGCACCGAGGTGACGGCGTCGGCGGACGTCCCCGGTGGAACCTGGAAGTAGATGTACTGCCAGAATGGACTATAGAAGCCGCTGCCGGCCCCGACACCGAAGATCGGCTGCCAGGCCCCGGAGGCGTTCTTCACGATCTGCGGCACGCCGCCGGAGAAACCGGTGACCGGCACGTACATCGGCTGCAGCCAGACCTCGTCGTAGAACGCCCAGACCTCTGTCGTCACGTACTCGAGCGGGTACTTCTCTCCGAAGCCCGGACTGACGGTGAGAGAGATGCCGTCGGGGTCGAGGAGCTTGCCGATGGCGACGCCGCCCGGCAGGCCCGCGTCGGTCGCCACGGCGAAGTCCGGGCTCGCGCCGGCGGCGTAGAGCGCCTGAACGTCGAACACCGTCGTGAGCCGCGGGTCGGGCGGGCGCGGGGCGGCGTCGCACGCCGAGAACGACGCCGACGCCAGCGCCGCGAGCGCGAGCCCGAACCGGTTCACGAAAGCGAGGATAGACGGGCGCGCCCCGCGGGGAAAGAAAACCCGCGGGGCTCGGGGCGTGTCGGCTCGCCGCTAGGCGGGCTTGCCGAGCGTCTTGGCGCCCGGCTTCCACTCCACCGGGCAGCGCTCGCCGGTCTGCAGCGCCTGCACGAGGCGCAGCGTCTCGGCCACCGAGCGGCCGAGCAGGTCCGCGTTGTACGAGGCGTGCTGCACGACGCCGGAGGGGTCGATGATGATCGTGGCCCGGCAGGCGACGCCGCTGTCGAGCAGCGCCTCGTAGTCACGCGAGATCGTCTTGTTGAAGTCGGCGAGCAGCGGGTGATTTAGCTTGCCGAGGCCGTTCTTGATCCAGGCCTTGTGCGAGTGCTTGGAGTCGGTCGATACGCCGAGCACCTCGCAGCCCGCGCCGCGGAACTCCTCGTAGCGACGCGAGAACTCTTGAATCTCGGTCGGGCAGATGAAGGTGAAGTCCGCGGGGTAGAAGAACAGCACCACGTACTTTCCCTTGAAGTCGGAGAGCGAGATCTTCTTGAAGTCGCCGTCGCCGACGACGGCGTCGATGGTGAAATCCGGGGCGTTCTTGGTGACGAGGCTCATCGTGTCGTTCCTCCCGGCGCCGAACACTAGCACAGGATGCCGCGGCGGCGAGCGGTGAGCCCGACGACGTCGGCGGGCCCGAATGCGTGTTCCCCCGTATTGCGGGCCGCGCGCGCGACCCAAGCTTCTTGGAATGAGGCGGGGGGTCTGGGCGGCGTTAGGGGGCCTGCTCTGGGTCTGCATTTTCGCCGGCGTCGGCTGCGGGGGCGGCGGGGGGAGCGTCGCCTCGGGGTTTCCCACGATGGGGATGCCCGGTATCCCCTCGCCGGCGCGCGTCGGCGCCAACCTGGTGTTCGCCGAGGTGTCCATCAACGCGCAGCCGCCGTCGTTCCTGCTCATCGACACCGGCTCGCCGGTCACCCTCATCGATCCGTCGATGTACCCCGCCCTGTCGTTCCCGCAGACGCCGCAGGTGACCGTCAGCGTCGCCTTCGGCGGGTTCACCGTCGACAACGTCCCGGCGCTGCAGACGACGTTCCTCGGCAGCGGCGGCGCCAACGTGCCGGAGATCGTGGGCGGCAACCTGATGCAGCAGTTCCCGGTGCAGCTCGATTACAGCGAGCGGGATCCGAACCGCGCCTTTCGCATCGGCGCCAGCAACATGACGGCGAGCGGCGTCGAGGTCCCCGGCGGCCAGGTCTCGTTCACGCTCGCGGGGGGTGGGCGGGAGATCGTCGACATGTCGAGCACCGCGGCGATCGACGTCCCGGCCACCCGCATCCCGATCACCGTCGACATCGAGGGGGTCTCCCACCCGTTCATCCTCGACACCGGGGCCAGCGAGGTGACCGTGCGCGACACCGTCTACGCCGCGCTTGTCGCCGACGGGCGCCCCCAGCTCTCCGGGCTGCCGATCGGGACCGCCGCCGGCGCCCGGACGGCGACCGTCACCCGGGCGCGCACCATCACCGTCGGCGGCCAGACCGTCGTCAACGCCCCGATCATGACTATCGGCGACCAGCTCATCGACGGGCTCCAGAGCGAGCTCGGGCGGCCGATGGACGGCCTGCTCGGGGGCAGCTACCTGCGCGAGTTCCTGGTGACGGTCGATTACCCGCACGGCTCGCTCCAGCTCCAGCGCTACGTCCCTCCAGCGGTGATCCAGGACGAGTTCAAGCGCGTCGGCTTCGAGCTCGGCACCGGGTCGGGGGCTCACGCCTACGCGGTCGCGGTCGTCTATCCGGGGACCGACGCCGAGGCGAAGGGGATCCGGATGGGCGACGTCATCCTCTCGGTCGACGGGCAGGACCTCGACAGCCTCGATCCGATCTCGGCCGACGAGACGCTCGACGGCACCGTCGGGACCACCAAGCAGATCGGGCTCGGCGCCGCGGCCGACCCGTCGCTCGCGAACACGACCATCGCCGTGCGCGTCGACGATCTCATCCCCCTCCCGCAGGTCTCGACCGGGCACTGAGCGCCGGACGGCGCCGTCGCGCGCCGTTGTTTGACCGCCCGCGGTTCGTGCTTAACTCTGACTCGTGCCGCGACCAACGGGGTTCGTCTCGAGCTACGTGCGCACGGCCGCGCTGATGGCGGCGCTGGTCGCGCTGCTCGCGCTCGTGGGGCGCTCCCTGGGCGGCACCCAAGGGGTGCTGGCGTTCGGCGCCCTCGGGTTGGCCCTGAACTTCGGCACCTACTGGTTCTCCGATCGGATCGCGCTCGCCGCCCATCGCGCCAAGGAGGTCGATCGCGCGGAGGCGCCGACGCTCTACGCCATCGTCGAACGGCTGACCCGCCGCGCCGGGCTGCCGATGCCGCGACTCTTCATCATCCCCTCGTCGGCCGCCAACGCGTTCGCCACTGGACGGAACCCCGAGCACGCGGCGGTCGCCGTCACGGACGGGATCCTGCAAATCCTCGACGAGCGCCAGCTCGAGGCGGTGCTCGCGCACGAGCTGTCGCACGTCCGCAACCGCGACGTGCTCATCGCCACGGTCGCTGCGGGCATCGCGGGGCTGATCTCGATCGCGGGGCACGTCATGCAGTGGGGCCTGCTGTTCGCCGGCGGGGGGCGCGACCGCGACGACCGCGGCGGGCTGGCCGCGCTGGCCTGGATCGTCGTGGCCCCGATCATCGCCATGCTCATCCAGCTCGCGATCAGCCGGTCGCGCGAGTTCGGCGCCGACGCCTCGGGCGCGGCCCTCTGCGGCGATCCGGAGGCGCTGGCCGCCGCCCTCGCCCGCCTCGAGGAGTCGCGGACGCTCCGCCCCTACGAGTTCGCCGGCCCGGCCACGGCCCACCTGTTCATCGTCAACCCGGCGCGCGGCGCAGCGGCCGCGATCATGCACCTGCTCTCCACCCACCCGCCGGTCGGTGAGCGCATCCGCCGCCTCAACGCGATGGCCGTCTGACGTGTCCGCGACGCTCGTGCTGTCGGCCTGGGAGCCGGAGATCGCCCCGCTCGCCGCCCTGATGCCACGTCGGGGGCGCGCCGGAGGACACGGCGGCTTCGCCGCCGTCGCGGTCGGGGTGGGTCCCGTCGAGGCGGCGATCGGCGCGACGCGGGCGATCGCGGCCCACGCCCCGAAGCGCGTCATCTTCGTCGGCACCGCCGGGGTTTACGCGCGCGACGGGGCGGCGCCGGGCATCGGCAGCGCGGTGGTCGTCGACGATCTCTCGGCCGTCTCCACGGCCGCGCTACGCGGCGACGGTTACCTCCCCGAGGTCCACATCCGGCGGGCCGCCGCGTCGCGGCCGCTGTGCCGGGCGCTGGCCGCCGGGCTGCCGGCACCGGCTCCCGTAGTCGCCGTCGCCTGCCCGCTGGCCATCACGCGCGCGGCGCCCCTCGGCCGGCAGATCGCGCGGGCGACCGGCGCCGCGCTCGAGAACCTCGAGGCCTTCGCGGTGGCGCGCGCCGCGGCCGCCGCCGGGGTCCCGTTCGCGGCGGTGCTGGGGGTCTCGAACCGGGTCGGTCCCGCCGGCCACCGCGAGTGGCGCGCCCATCACGCGGCCGCCTCGCGGGCGGCCTGCGCCGTGATCGCCGCGCTCCTGCGCGCCGCGCCTGGCCGCCGCTGAGACCCCGATCGGCGAATGTCAAATGTCACCAGAAAAGCGAGCAACGGTTACAGCGCATTGACGTTTCACGATATATCTTCCCGCGCAGCGGAGGGAGCTTGTCCGAACCAAAGTCAGAGGCGGCGTTCTACGTAGGGCGCAGGTCGTTCCACATGCAGGTCAAGAAGCTCGACAAGAAGGCGGCGCCGTCGCCCCCCGCGCTTTCCCCGCCGCCAGCGACGCCGCCCCCCCTGACCGCCCGCGCCAGCCTGCCGACGCCCACGCCGACGCCGTCACCGGCCCGCGCGCCCCAGCGCACGCCGACCGCCGTGCGTCGCCCGTCGGTGCCTGCGCTCGAGCGCGGCCTGACGATGTCGCGGAGCACGTTCGCGGGGTTCTGCCTCACCGCCTTCGCGTGCGGGATCGTCACCACGGTGGCGGTCGACCGGCTGCGTTTCCGAGCGAGCGACGATATCGCGTCGCGCACCGACCCACCGCGGGGTCCGTCCGTGGCCGCGGCGGCGCCGCGCGCGCCCACGCAGCCCGCCGAGCCGCGCGTCGTTCCCGAAATCCGCGTCCTGCCCGCCGCGGAGCCCGCGCCCGCCGCACCCAGCGGCGAGCCCGCCGTGGCGCCGACGCCCGCGCACGCCGAGGCCCCGGTCCGCCGGCAGCTGGTCCGCGACGTCACGCCGCCGATCCAGCCCGCTCGCAAGCGGCGCGCCGCGACGCCCTCCTCTGCCGAAGGGCCGGCCGATCCGCCGCCCACCGAACGGTGGACCGACCCGTTCGAGTGAGCGGTCGCTGATCGGGCCCGTCAGGGTGCCCGGTGGGCGCCCTTTCAGGGC
>Ga0306920_100012502_pt1 | contig 11521 bp, 10 predicted proteins | sample flu12Cox44000170_FD_204666 | JGI IMG/M metagenome (GOLD analysis project Ga0306920, IMG submission 204666) | Lab enrichment of tropical soil microbial communities from Luquillo Experimental Forest, Puerto Rico - flux4day.12C.oxic.44.000.170 (v2)... | ecosystem: Environmental > Terrestrial >...
GGGCTGCTGTTCTCTCCAATTTCGTGCTTTGCTTCGTCAATACGAACGTCTTCGGCATCGATGCGAGTATTGTCGTCTCCTCCGAAATTGTGCTCATCGTGATGGCTTGCGGTTTAATGTGGAACTGCAGCACACAATTACATGCGATCCTACTGGTGCTGGCGGCGTATTTTCTGATCGTTATGGTAATACGCTTCGAATTCGATGCGAAAATTATCCGCGACCTCCTCATACCGATTGTATTTTTCTTTTTTGGTCGATATCTCGGAACCTTGCGTTCGGCCGATCGGCTGGTCACGTTTTTGATCATTATCGCTTTCGGCACAGCTTTGTTTGAATGGTTGGCACTGGGTACATTTCTGCGCTATTTCGACGTAATTCGCTACTACATTGCGCGCGGCACACTCACGGACCCGGAAACCGACATAGCTGCCGGGTTCGTAAACAGCACTCGCTTTGAACCGCGTATACTGCCGTTTCTCGGAGCTCACAGGGTCTCGGGAATATTTCTGGAGGCGCCTTCAGTGGGCAATTTCGGCGCGATCGCTTTCGCTTGGGTATTGCTGCATGGTCGTCAGAATCCTTGGACCGTTATTGCAAAGTCAGTCGCTATTGCGGCGATGTTACTGCTGGCCGACGCGCGCTTCGGCTTGTATTCTTGCTTCTTTATAATGGCGCTGTATGTGGCTACGCCGGTCATTGGTGCGATCGTTCGTCCAACGATGCTTTTCATTGCGCCTTTTTTGGCGATGATTGCGCTTATGACCTATGCCGGCATAGCTCGGGAAGAACCCTCGGGCAACGATCTTTTAGGGAGGTTGTTTTTATCGGGAAGTTTTCTTAATGGGCTCGACCCGGCGCAGTTTTTCGGGATGCAGGCGGTTGACATCAAATCGGGTGCACAATTCATGATGAACCCCGTGACCGACTCGGGCTACTCATACCTAATAGCGGAGGTCGGACTTTTGGGTATGGCAGGCATCTGGGCGCTGTTTGTGTATTCGCCGGTTCACGATCGAGACGCATGGCGCTTCAAAATATTTGTTGCATTTTACTTTTCCGTTCTGCTGACCATCTCCGTAGGCGTATTCACGATAAAAACGGCAGCGCTCTTGTGGTTCTTATACGGTACGTTGAACAACCCGAATCGCGGGATGTGGGCCGATGGTTTTGGTAACGCGGTTCAGAGAGGCCTATCATCGGGCCAGGGAAGCGTCCAACTGAGACCTGCAACCAGCCCGCGTTTACGAGCCCTCCGGGGGAACGTGTGAACATCGTACATGTTGTGCGTCAGTTCCATCCAGCGGTTGGCGGATTGGAGAGCGTTGTCCGTGACTTAGCGTCAGCGCAGCTTGCTGCCGGTCACCGGGTTCGCATCGTAACGCTGAACCGTCTGTTCACAGCAATGCAAAACGGCGTGTTACCTTCCCGCGACGAATTGGACGGTGTGGAGGTTGTCCGGATTCCGTTTTTTGGCTCCCGGAGGTATCCGCTCGCTCCCACCGCAATCAAGTTCACTCGCGATGCGGATATCGTTCACGTCCACGCCATCGACTTTTTTTTTGATTACCTCGCGTGGAGCAAGCCGCTGCACCGGAAGAAGCTTGTGGTATCGACGCATGGCGGATTTTTCCACACCGCCTATGCGGCAAGTCTCAAGCGGTGGTACTTTTTGACTATTACTCGCATGTCATTGACCTGGTACGATGCCGTCATAGCGGTAAGCATCGCTGATCAGCAGCTTTTTGGCAGGATTCGAAAGCGCCGCATCGTTTGCATTGAAAATGGAGTGAATGTTCGCAAGTACGTTGATGCCGCATCCGCCGTTCCGGTAAAGGCAGTTCTCGCCCTAGGACGGTTTGCGAGCCATAAGCGGTTGGATCGGTTGATGTCCTTTGTTGCCGCTCTGCGCCGCCGCGATCCAGAATGGAACCTGACGATTGCTGGTTCGCCGTCAGATATGGACGTGCATGATCTCGCCGTGCATGCCGAGGCGCAGAACGTCCGCGACGCGATGCAAATCGTTCTCGCTCCGACAGATGAGACAATTCGTAAACTGATGGGATCCTGTTCGGTGATTGCGAGCGCGTCGGAATACGAGGGGTTCGGCGTGGTCCCCCTGGAAGGCATGTCTGCAGGATTGTTTCCGTTGCTCAGCGATATTCCGACGTTCCGTCGCCTGGTCATCCACACGGGCTGTGGGATGCTCGTTGATTTCTCCGATGCGGAGATGGCAGCCGACGAGTTTTCGGATAAATGGCGGGAAATTGCAGCCGATTATCTTGGCTATCGGAAGAGATCGATCGATGCGGCGTCGAAATACGACTGGAAGCTGGTTTCTCGAACGTATGCCGAACTGTATGAAGACGTGTGTACCGCAACGACACAGCGCAAGGGCGAAAGCCATTCCCGCTGTGGCGATTTCCCTCAGTATGGCTTTGCAGACGGTGGAGACGCTCCAAGCTCGGTTGGGATTGCCCGGAACTCAGCGTGGACTAATCGAATGAGCAAATCCCCGATTTCAGTTGGCGGCAATGCAGAGAACGGCAACGCGGCTTTGCCCACTCGGCGCATGTCGTTGCCTCCGCCAGTAGGCGAATTACGCCCGCCGCATCAGGAATTTCTCGGTTTAACGTTCTGTCTGTTGCCGCAGCAGCAAGTGCTTCAGCTTATCCTCGAGGCGTGCGGCGCGCCCTATCGCTACGTGACCGTGCCCAACGCGAATCATGTCGTCACGGTTCACGGTGAGCCCGGGCGCTTGCTGCCGATCGCTCGTAGCGCCTGGCTTTCGGTTTGCGACAGCCGAATTCTGCGCGCTCTGGCGCGGCTCGAGGGGATTTCGTTACCTCTTGTCACCGGTGCCGATCTGGTCGCGGCGCTGCTCTCCACGCTGAACGACCGCGATCCGGCGCGCGGGTCTCGAAAGCTCCTCATCGTCGGTCCTCCGCATACCGTGGCGGCGACATTGCGCACTAGATATCCGAACGTCGCTTTCGAAATTTTGCCCGCACCGGCGGGCCTTGCCCGCGATGCCGAGGCGCGGCTTTTAGTTGCGCGCGACTGCGTCGAGCGATCGTGGGACATCCTGCTTTTGTGTGTCGGCTGCCCGGCACAGGAGCTTATCGCGCGGCAAATCGCCGAGCTCAGACGCACGGCAGGCGTCGCGCTGTGTGCCGGCGGGGCGATCGACTATCTCACTGGAGCGCAAGTTCGCGCGCCGGTCTGGCTGCAGAAGCTCAATCTGGAATGGGCCTATCGTGTGGCGCGAGATCCGCGGCGGCTGTGGCGCAAACAACTTATCGAGTCACCAAAAGTGCTGCGGATATTCATGAAGATGCGCACGCGTGAACACAGTTCTCGTCGCTATCAGCAGTGACGAATGACGATCCTGTGCACACGGAGCCGTGTTTATGGATGATGCGGCTGTCGATGCACAAGTTCGTTTAGCTGGAAGTGGAGCAGACATAGTGCTCGACTATGGCTGTGGGAGGAATCATGCGGACTTTTGTTACCGGCGCCGCCGGATTCATCGGCAGCACTCTTGTCGACCGACTCTTGGAGCAGGGGCACGCGGTCGTTGGCTACGACAATCTCGCCACTGGTCGGCGGCAGTTCATCGCTAAGGCGTTGAAAAATTCGCGCTTCGAATTCATCGAAGCCGATCTCCTCGACGTGAGGCGTCTCAACGACAGCGTACCGGGCGCCGAAATCGTATTCCATCTATCGGCGAACGCCGACGTGCGGTTTGGCACGGAGCATCCGCGCAAAGACCTCGACCACAATACAATTGCAACCTTCAATGTGCTGGAAGCGATGCGGACAGGTGGCGTTAAATCTATTGCCTTCGCCTCGACCGGATCGGTCTACGGCGAGACGGCGGTGATTCCGACCCCCGAGGATGCGCCGTTTCCGATCCAGACATCGCTCTATGGCGCCTCGAAGCTGGCCTGCGAGGGTCTCATTGCCGCCTATGCCGAAGCCTACGGAATGCGCGCCCATATTTTTCGCTTCGTTTCCATCCTGGGCGAGCGCTACACCCACGGTCACGTGTTCGATTTCATGCGGAAGCTCGCTAAGGATCCGTCCACTCTGCACATTCTTGGCAATGGCTTGCAGCGCAAATCCTATCTCCACGTGGCCGATTGCGTGGAAGCCATGCTGATCGCGATGGAGCGCGCCAACGCCAAAATCAACCTTTTCAATCTCGGCACTGAGGAATATTGCGAGGTGAGGGAATCCGCCGGTTGGATTGTAGGCCGGCTCGGTCTTGCTCCGCGCTTCACCTATGCCGGCGGCGAGCGCGGTTGGATCGGCGACACACCCTTCATTTATCTCGATACACGCCGCATTCGTGCTCTTGGCTGGTTGCCGAGGCTGAGCATACGTGAATCGGTCGAACTTACCGTCGATTGGCTTAAGGCAAATGAATGGGTCTTCGATGCGCGAGCAGAGCATTGACCGTCCTGAGAGCATGACCCCCGCCGCACGTCAGCTTGCAATTGTAACCGGCGCAAGCCGCGGACTTGGTAGACTCATCACCATCGAACTCGCTGCCGCCGGCGTTGATGTACTGATGGTGGGACGGGACGAGCAGGCGCTGGCGCAAACGGCGGAGGCCGCCTCGAAAACCGCTGCGAGCCTGCATTCGTTTGTCTGTGATCTTTCGCGTCCGGAAGCCGCAGAAACGGTCGTGCTGGCCGCGCGGCAGCTCGGCGCGGTCGATATCCTCGTCAATAATGCAGCGATCCAAGGACCCATTGGGCTGGTGTGGGAGACAGACTTCGCTGCATTTGAAGCGACGATGCGCGTCGATTTTCTTGTACCAGTCGCGCTCATGCGGGCTGTTTTACCGGAGATGCTTGCGCGCGGTGCAGGCTGGATCGTCAATATCTCAGGCGGAGGAGCAACTGCGCCACGGCCCATGTTTACCGCTTATGGGGCTGCCAAGACCGCGCTGGTGCGTGTCGCGGAGACGCTCGCCGCCGAAACAGCCGGCAAGGGCGTGCGCGTCAACAGCATCGCCCCCGGGGCGTTTCCGTCAGGAATGACGAAAGCGATAATCTCGGGAGGACAGTCCGCGGGGGAGTGGGAGCGGCAGAGTGCCGAACGAATTCTGACGAGTCGGGACGACACGGCTGCCCAGCAGACGGCAAAGTTAGTGGCTTACCTTGTAGCGGGGCCAGGGCGAGACGTGACCGGCAAGCTGATTAGTACGCTCTGGGACCCTTGGGCCGAGCTTCACCGGCACTGGGATGATATCCGCGGCAACGATGTCTACACATTGCGCCGCATTGTTCCGGCCGATCGGAAGCTGACGTGGTGATCCTCATGCGCTGGGCGATCGTGGGGTGTGGTCTAATCGGTCAGAAGCGCGCCGCTGCATTGCGTGCGCTCGAACACCAGATCGTTTTCGTAACCGACCGGGCGCAAGAGCGGGCGACCAACCTTGCGCGCACCACCGGCGCCGAAATCGCGCACAACTGGTACACTCTCACCGAACGCCCCGATATCGATGCCATAGTGGTGGCAACATCGCATGAGTGGCTGAGCACCATTGCCGTTGCCGGCGTCAATCATGGCAAACATGTCCTAGTAGAAAAACCGGCCGGTCGTAATCTCGCTGAGGTCAGCGCCATTGCAGCCGCAGCCGTTCGCAGTTCGGCTCTGGTGAAGGTCGGCTACAATCATCGCTTCCACCCCGCCATCCAAAAGGCTCGTGAAATCGTTGACTCCGGCGCAATTGGTAAATTGATGTATGTGCGGGGACGCTACGGTCATGGCGGACGCATCGGCTACGAAAAGGAATGGCGACTTCACCGCGCAATTTCTGGCGGCGGAGAACTGCTCGATCAAGGTTCCCATTTGATCGATCTGGCGCACTGGTTTCTTGGCGAGTTCACGGATGTGCACGCAATGCTGCGGACCTTCTTCTGGTCTGCCGACGTCGAAGACAATTGCTTTCTCACGCTTGCAACACCCGGCGGGCAGGTCGCGTTTTTGCATGCAACCTGGACAGAGTGGAAGAACCTGTTCTCATTTGAGATTTATGGACAGGTGGGAAAGCTCGTAATCGATGGTCTGGGCGGATCCTACGGCGTCGAAAACTTGACCTATTACAAGATGCTTCCGCAGATGGGGCCGCCGGAGACGACACGATGGGAATGGCCGCTACCGGATAAATCGTGGGATCTTGAGGTGGAGGAATTCGCGGCGGCGATTACAGAACGTCGGCGCCCCATTGGCGACATCAACGACGCACTATTGACGATGTCCGTGATCGATCGCGTCTATAGGGAAAATCCATTATGATCATTGTCCGTAGTCCTTTGCGAATTACGCTCGGCGGCGGCGGGACGGACTTGCCGTCCTATTATCGCGAGCACGACGGATTTCTCGTCGCCGCTGCGATCGACCGCTATGTTTACATCACCATTCACCAAACGTTTCAAAGCGGATTAATTATAAAGTATTCGCAGTTGGAACGGGCGGAGCGACGCGAAGATATCCACCACCCAATCGTGCGCGAGGCTCTCGCGCTTACTGGCGTCACCGACAAGGTCGAGATCACCAGCATGGCTGATATACCGGCCGGCACCGGGCTTGGGTCTTCGGGCAGTTTTACGACCGCGTTGTTGCGCGCTCTGCACGCTCACCAGAAGAATATCATTAGTACCCGGGAACTCGCCGAGCAGGCTTGCGACATCGAAATAAATCGGCTGGGTGAGCCTATCGGCAAGCAGGACCAATTCATCGCCGCCTACGGCGGCGTGACCTGCTTTCGCTTCAAGAAAGATGACTCGGTAGACGTTTGGCCGGTACCGGTTTCCGCGGAGACGCTGCATAATCTTGAAGATGGTCTGGTGATGGTGTTCACCGGAATGTCGCGCTCGGCTTCGTCAATTCTGAAGGATCAGGACGATAGGTCAAAGACCAAGGAATCGGCCATCATCGATAATCTTCATTATGTTAAAGACCTCGGCCTGCGTTCGTTGAAGGCTTTGGAGGCCGGCGATCTACACAAGTTCGGCACGCTGATGGACGAGCATTGGAAGCACAAGAAAAAGCGCTCCGGCGCCATTTCCAATCCAGAGATCGATAAATGGTATGATCTTGCCATGCGCAATGGCGCACTAGGAGGCAAATTGATTGGCGCCGGCGGCGGCGGCTTTCTTTTGTTCTATACGGAGGACAAGAAGCGGGTACGGCATGCGCTCCGCAAGGCTGGCCTCGAAGAGGTTAGAATCCGATTCGATTTCGAAGGTACCAAGACTCTTGTCCAATGAGATGCCTCCGCTTGCCTTGTTGGCGGGTGGCCTTGCGACGAGGCTGCGGCCGCACACCTTGGCAGTGCCAAAGGCGATGATCGACGTGGCCGGCGAACCATTTATTGCCCATCAATTACGGTTGATGCGACGCGAACGGGTGTCCCGCGTTGTTCTGTGCGTCGGCTATCTCGGCGACCAAATCGAGGCTTACGTCGGGGACGGCAGCCAGTTCGGCATCCCTGTCGATTACTGCTATGACGGACCCAATTTGCTGGGTACCGGCGGTGCCGTACGCAACGCTCTGCCCCACCTCGGGCCCGAATTTTTGGTGATGTATGGCGACAGCTGGCTCGACATCGCCTTCGCGCAGGTGTTCGCAGCCTTTCGCGAGTCGAGCAAATCCGCGTTGATGACCGTCTTCCGCAACGAAGGTCGATGGGACGTCAGCAACGTATGGTTCGAGGATGGCCTCATCAAATGCTACAGCAAAGCGGAGCGCGTCGCGCAAATGCAGCATATCGACTGGGGCCTAAGCATTGTAAAGGCTGAGCTGTTCGCGCGTCAGCCCGCCGGCAGGGCATTCGATTTGACGGAAATTTATTCCGGCTTGGCGCGCCGCGGGGAGCTTGCTGGATACGAGGTCACAACACGCTTTTACGAGATCGGCTCAACAGAGGGGCTGCGCGAAACGGACGCGTTGCTGCGCAAGGGACGCTGACGCCCGTCAAGCACCGCCAAGCCGTGGGTCAAAACATCTCGCCCACTCCGGGCGTGCTTACGCATTCATTTCTCACTCGCGTCAGCAGCATGCGCCGGTTAAAGCTTGTACTTGCAGCACAATCATCCTCATAGAACATTTTCACGTCTCCAACGAATAGTCATCCATATCCTTGCCGACCAGCGATAGCCTCTTGAGAAAGTCGTTGGCACAGTGATCACGCGCGTTGGGCGCTTCCTTAAGCCGCTCGACCGCGTCGGCCATGAGCGGCACCGGATCGCGGCCGGTGCCGGCGATGCGGCCAGCGGAGACGGAGACGTAGCACGGGGCGCCGTGACGTTGAGGGCAATGCCGTCGTGCAAAAGCTTCCGCACCAGCGGAACTGAGCTCTCGCGTTTTGTATTCATTTTGCCCACCGTGAAATGCGGCGCGCTTGGCGCTGCATTTCATCGAAATCATCGGCGAATACCTCGAAAGAGATCCATCAAAATGGTTATGCAGCATGCAGCTGCGCCGTTGTAAGATGCGACATGTCGTTTGCTCGCACTCATCTCGACGAAACCAAAGCCATTATCGACCAACTTGACGTGGACGTGATCGAGCGCATTGCGGAACTGCTCACAGACCTTCGCGCTAGAGCTGGCCGTTTGTTTTTTCTTGGCGTCGGCGGGAGTGCCGCCAATTGCTCGCACGCAGTCAATGACTTTCGTAAGCTTGTCGGCATCGAGTCCTATGCGCCGACCGATAATGTCTCCGAGTTAACAGCTAGAACAAATGATGAGGGTTGGGAAACAGTCTTTTCCGAATGGCTGAAAGTAAGCAAGCTGAGTGCTGACGATGCGATCTTTGTGTTTTCAGTTGGTGGCGGCAATCTCGAAAAAAATGTGAGTCCTAACCTTGTTCGTGCTCTTCAATTTGCGAAGGAGCGCGGCGCGAAAATTCTTGGCGTGGTAGGTCGCGATGGAGGGTACACAGGTGAGGTCGGCGATGCTGTATGCGTTGTGCCAACCGTCAATTCAGAAGCGGTAACGCCGCATGCGGAAGCCTTCCAGGCTATCTTATGGCACCTGCTTGTGACGCACCCAACGCTTAAGAGAAGACAAACGAAATGGGAGGGGATTCGTTGAATCCAAACCGTTTTGACCCGAGCAGTATTTCTTGATCGAGATGGCGTTTTGAACGAAGCAATCGTGCGAGAGGGCTTACCACATCCGCCGTCGAGTGTGCATGAACTCGCCGTAGTAACCGATGCTTTTTCATCTTTGATAAGACTTCGGGGTATCGGGTTTCGCCTTATCGTTGTGACTAATCAGCCTGATATCGCGCGTGGCAAGATCTCTCGCGAAACGGTTGAACGCATCAACGCCTACCTACTCAGCAAATTGCCAATCGATGACGTCGAGGTCTGTCCTCACGACGATGCCGATGCGTGTGACTGCCGTAAACCTCTAGCCGGGATGCTGTTACGCGCCGCTCAACGGCACAGGCTGGAACTTGGCCACAGTTTTATGGTGGGAGACCGTTGGCGCGATATTGAGGCAGGACGCCGCGCCGGCTGTCGGACCGTTCTAATTGACAATGGATATCGTGAAGCGATCCGGTCAAAACCGGACGCCGCTGTTGTCAGCCTGACAGATGCTGCAAATTATATCATCGCAATGTCGAAACAGCAGTGAGGCAAGCTATGAAGCAAATCCATGACTTAAAGGTTGAGATCTTTGCCGATGGCGCCTACAAGGCTCGCGATGTCGAAATAGCAGTGAGGCAAGCTGTAAAGCAAATCCATGACTTAAAGGTTGAGATTTTTGCCGATGGCGCAGACAAGGCTGGCATGCTGGAAATGTATGCGAAGCCATTCGTGAAAGGATTTACAACAAATCCAACGCTGATGCGCAAAGCGGGGGTATCAAATTATGAGACCTTCGCCAAAGATATTATTGCCGCGATTCCGGACCGTTCAATATCATTCGAGGTGTTCGCCGATGATTTTGTTGAAATGGAACGTCAAGCGCGTCGTATTACGAAATGGGGAAAAAACGTTTCGGTCAAGATTCCAATTTCCAACACGAAGAACGAAAGCTCTGTCGGGCTTATCCGTAAGCTATCCCACGATGGAATCGCACTGAACATCACCGCCTTGTGTACACTTGACCAAGTTCAAGACGTCCTCGATGCAGTTAAGGGCGGTGCGCCATGTTATGTGTCGCTGTTCGCCGGTCGGGTTGCTGATACTGGACGCGACCCCGTGCCTCTAATGACGGCGGCTATCAAAAAGCTCAAAGCCGCTCCAAACACCAAGCTCATTTGGGCTAGCCCACGCGAGCTTCTCAATATTTTTCAAGCAGACGAAATCGGCTGCCACGTGATAACGGTTACCAATGATATTCTCAAAAAGCTGCCGTTGGTGGGCAAGAACATGAACGAGTATTCATTGGAAACTGTTAAAATGTTTTATGAAGACGGACGGGCCGCTGGGTACAGTCTGTGAGCGAATTATCAAGGGGCTATTAATTTGATGCGTCGCATAATTGGATAAAAAATAAACAAATTCGGCTATCCTAATTTTGAATTTATCAAGGGTGATCGAAACTGCAGCGAAGTGGCGGCTACTGTGCGCGGCCAGGGAACCGTCCGCGGCACTATGATTTTGGGATCTGCATATAAACAAAAGTATGATCCACCATTAAAATAAGCCCGCGACGCTCGGCTTCGATTACAAGACGAGTCGTCTCAGTCACGGCTTCTCGGCTAGGACGTGCTTACCCGCCTGCAACGCTTGCATTGCAAGGTCGAAATGCGACGCGGTCGGTGTGGCGATGACGGCTGCGTCGATTTCCGGATCCTTCATGACCGCGACGACGTCGCGGCCAACTTATACTGCAGGGTAACGTCGGCCCAGCAATCCGGACGGTCCTCACGTAGATCAACGAGGCGGCGTACTGCCGCTTGACGGACCTCCAAGAAGTTCCGAACAACATTAGGACCCCAATACCTATCCAATGATGCCGATACCGAGCAGACAGCAGATAGAGGCCAACGACACGTAGGACCTTGCGAATAGGCGTGTCCATCAAATCATGCCGCACACTATCCGCCTTTTTCTGCATCACCTCACGCGGGGGCCCTCCGGTAGTGAGAATGCATTCAGTCATGACCGCGCGAGAATTAAAAGCGGCTGCAGCGCTACCTCTTTGGCGAGCTTGACAAGGCGGAACTCGACCGAGTCAAGAGCGTCGTGGCCGCCAGAGCGTTTCCTAAAAGATTGCATCGGCGCAGACATTGCGAGGGATCCGCGATTTCTATCGCATCTAATAGTCCCGCGATCGCCAAAATTTCGGTTGCGAACCACTGTCATCAAGATGATTTTGAGGTCCAGCCAGATGCTGCAGTTGTTAATGTACCACAGATCAAGCTCAGCCACTTGGTTTATCAATTCCGGCGGTTAATGGCCATTAGAGTTCGCTCAAATGAGTGAACGATCGACCAGCGCAGCTAACTGGGCTGAGGAGCAGCAACATCAGCTTACGTTTGGGCGAGG
>Ga0306920_100012503_pt1 | contig 11521 bp, 13 predicted proteins | sample flu12Cox44000170_FD_204666 | JGI IMG/M metagenome (GOLD analysis project Ga0306920, IMG submission 204666) | Lab enrichment of tropical soil microbial communities from Luquillo Experimental Forest, Puerto Rico - flux4day.12C.oxic.44.000.170 (v2)... | ecosystem: Environmental > Terrestrial >...
CTAGTTTCACGCGCCGCTCGCGGCCATCGTTTCACTTCCGCCGCGGCGTCCCGGCCGGCGGTCCGCGGTGCGTCTTGCCCGTCACCGCCACCGTGGCGGGGCGGCACATGCCGGCTCTGCCGCGGTGCCTCGCAGCCAACGAGTCATTTCAGGGAGACAACGACTGCCAGATTCCGTTCGGTCAACCACGATGCCGAACCCCGCCGAATACCGCGATCTTTCCCGCACGTCGGAGAACTGGCCCGCATGGTGGCATGACCTAGATGCCTACGTGTTCTACGACGCCAGCGGCATGAGGAGCCTATCCGACGGACACCTCTGTCATAGGCAGCTTCGCTGCGAACTCTGATCGTTGACGAGCAGATAACTGCGAGGCGTCCGCTGCCGATCACTTGCGACGTAGCCGGTCGCGGCGACGTTTCCGCGGCAGTCGATCTGCTGGGCGTCGGTGAAGAAGATGCCCTGTGAATGGGCCCCGGTCCACACGTCGAGTTGGTACAGGTACCACCCATTGACGTTGCGGTAGAGATACGCACCCTGGCCGCAGTCGGGCGCGCCGGGGATCGGTTGCGGGTAGCAGGCGTACAGCGCTCGCTAAGCATTATTCGGGCCGAGCCCGGCTTCGCCGACGACCTCCCAGTATTCGTTCACTCCCTCCGCGACGCCGGTCCCGAACTGGGGGTTGTCTGCGCCTTCAAGATCGACGGGCTCAGCAAAATCGACCCAAAGGGTGGCGTGAAAGCTGAGCGTCTCGCTGCCGATGTTGGGAGTGAGGGCTTCGGCGGTGCCAACGATCAGGCCGACTGCCGGTTGGGTAATGGCGAGTGCACGGCCAGTGCCGTCGGGTCCCAAGGTTTGGAGTATCTGCGGCTTCCCCTGCCCCGGTCCACTGACGTAGTAAAGGTAGAATGGCCGCTTCTCGATCGTGTGGCCGACTGCGCCAGTAGGCCGCTGACAGGTATTAACGACGCAACCATCCCCACCGGGGTATGGGACCCAGGGGCGTGCAGCCCAAGCCTGGGTGCAGTGGACTAGCCCACGAGCCGCGGGCGGCGCCAGCACTCGACGTGTCGTCGAGGCGCGTCGCGTGTGGAGAAGGAGGACCCGGGTCACGGACCTCCTGCCCGAAGGTTGCGGCGCTGACGGCTGACTCGGTGAGCCCGACTGCGAATTCCGCGAATGCAATGCTGACGCGCACGAGGGCTTGTGCCGCTACGGAAAACGATCGGATCGCATCACAGTAACGCATGCTTCGATCCTTTCGAGCATCCGCCACCTCGGGCAGTCAGTGCGGGCGCACTTCCGCAAGACCGTCGGCTTCGACGGCAGATATCGTCGTCCGCACCATGGAGCGCGGCTCATCTTGAGGCCAGCGCCGGCCGCGGTGCATCGTCGCGCGATTGTCCCACATCAGGACGTCACCCGGTCGCCAATGGTGTTGGTACACGCACTCCGGTCGGGTTGCCACGGCGATCAGTTCATCGAGCAGCGCACGTGCTTCACCATCGTTCAGACCCTCTACGGCATAGGCATGTGAGGCGATGTACAGGGCAATGCGACCGTTGACAGGGTTGCGCCAGGTGATGCGCCAGCGCACAGGTGGCAGCGCTTCGCGCTCCGAAGCCGTCATCAAGTCAGGAGCGATCTGATCGCGCGAATATGCGTAGGCATGCGTTACGACCGCGTCTCGCAATCGTGACCGCACGGCAGGCGATAGGCGACTCCACGCCTCTCGGGTGGAGGTAAGCTCTGTGTCACCGCCGTGCCGAGGGACGACGCGTGCCGACAGAACTGATGCGAGTGCCGGTGTCTTCTTGAACGTACTGTCGGTGTGCCAAAGCTGATTGGCGCGGGCGGTCAGTGCCTGACGGTGTGTTTCTGGCACTAGAGTGCCGTCCCGAGCGATATTGTGCAGACGAAGGTAAAACGTCCCTGCACCTTCGGAATCGACCTTAACGCGCTCCAGGGGTCCGAATGCACGGGAGAACACCGCCTGCACGTCGTCGGTGATCTCCTGATGCCGGAAGAGGAGAACGCTGTGCTCCTCGAATGCCGCGCGCACCGACTGATAGGCCTTGTCACTTGCCGCTACGTCGGCCAACGCGACGCCGCGTACCTCAACGCCAAAAGTAGGCCCGAGCGAAACGACTTCCATGGTGACGGCTCCGAGACGGTTAATGCCGATCGTAGTGCGTGAGGTTAGGCCAGCTGTTGCGACTATGTGTGCGGAGCCGTCGGCATCGCACCGCGCGGTCCCAACTTGGGTGAGAATGATGGCATGCGGCGAAGTGCAGCGCAGACCAGGCTGCCCAACAATGCGAGCGCAGCCAGTCCTAGAAACGCGCCGACATCGCTGCCTGTCGTCTGCTTCAGAGAACCGATGATGCTGGGTCCGAAAAAGCCGCCGCTTGAGCCAATAGCACTGACCAGCCCGATACCAGCAGCTGCCGATGGTCCCTTTAGAAATCTCGTCGGGAGGCACCAGAACGAGCCCAGGAACAAGGGGCTAAGCATGGCGATCAGAGCGAACGCGGCCACGCGCAGAGGAGATGGCGCAATCAGTGCCGCCCCGATGCATCCAGCACAAGCCAACGCCAGCCCCAGTGCAGCTACGGCGCAGCGCTCGTCCTTTCGGTCGGACAGCATTCCGGCCAGGAAGTACACGAGTATCGCGACGGCGTACAAGCCACCGACAACCAGGCCCGTTGTAGCATTACTCGCTTTGAGCGCATCACGCACGAGCGTTGGAGCCCAAAGAGCGTATCCCAAAGCGACGGTATAGAAAGCAAAGTAAGGAATAGTCAGGACCCAGACGAGCGGATTCCCAAATGTGCGGAGGAGGGACACCTCTGACACAGCATTCTGCTGCTGTTCTCGCTCAAGGCGAAGAGAGAGCCAACGCCGCTCCTCCGCCGATAGCCAGTGTGCATCGTCGGGGCAATCGGTCAGGAATCTGAGCGTCGCGACGCCAAGAAACACAGAAGGCACGCCCTCGATGAGGAACAGCCACTGCCAACCACTGAGATGCCCGACGCCTTCGAGGCCCAAGAGCGCGCCGCCAAGAGGACCGCCGACGATTTGCGACGAGGGAATTGCAATCATGAAAGCGGCGTGCGCTCGCGCCCGGTAGGCCGTCGGGATCCAGTGGCTGAGGTAGTAGATGACTCCGGGGAAAAATCCAGCCTCCGCCACGCCGAGGAGGAATCGGAGGGTATAGAACTGCGCCGGGGTTCTGACCCATGCCATCGCGCACGCGAGCAGCCCCCAAGTGATCGCGATACGCGCGATCCAGCGCCGAGCACCCACGCGTGCGAGGATAAGGTTACTCGGCACTTCAAATAGCGCATAACCCAAGAAGAAGATGCCGGCACCGAATCCGAAAGCGGCGGCGCCGAATCTCAACGCGCCGTTCATCTGGAGGGCAGCCATGCCGACGTTGATTCGGTCCAGATAGCAGAAGAAGTACAGAAGGAAAAGAAGTGGCAGCAATCGCCTGCTGACCTGCGCGAGAGTGCGGACTTCGATTTCCTGAGTTTTCATGCGATCCCCCGCTGGAATCGCAGCGTTTGAGAGACTTCTCACGGGCTACGCCCGCAGCCACCCGATTAAGGACGTAGATTAGGCGCCAGGTTGGTTTATAATACAAGTTCAAATAACTTGAGAATTGATGAGGAATTCTCACTGAAAAACTTCACCTCGCGCCAGCTTCGAGCGTTCCTACTCGTGGCGCAACACAAGAGTTTCTCGAGAGCCGCAGGGTCTCTATTCATAACACCATCCGGTCTAAGTGTGTTGATACGCGAATTGGAAACACAACTTGGAGTCAGGTTATTCGATCGCACCACGCGTCATGTAGCTCTGACTGCCCCCGGCGCCGAATTGCTCGCGGTCGCCCAACGCAATCTGCACGAATTGGATAGTGCGATGTCGCGCATCGGGGGGTCGGCGGGCGAACCCGCGCTGTCATTGTCAATCGGTGCTCCCCCGTTGCTGATGGCGAGCATTTTGGCACCGGCTATCAAGGCATTTCGCTCATACCGGCCCGAGCTTCGCTTTCAATTGTTCGATGGAGCGACCTCAATCGCGATGCAGAAGGTTGAGGCCGATGAACTCGACATGGGCATCGGAGTCTTTTTCAAACATCTGCAGGGACTGCGACGCACGCCGTTGTTTCGTTTTCCTTTGGCGTTCATACGCGGGGGCAAAGACCCTTCATTTCGGCCTGCCACGACAGCCTGGTCTGCTCTAAAGGGCCAACCGCTAATTTCGTTGCCGCGATCGCTTCCCATGCAGCAATTTATAGACAAGCACCTCGCTCGGGCGGGAGTTGTGTACGAGCCCGCCCTGGTGGTGAACTACCTCTATACACAGATCGCGATGGTGGAGGTTGGGGAGGGGAATGCGGTCATTCCCTCATACGGTGAGCTGGCGTGCCGCGAAAGAGAGGTGACGATGAGCCAGTTGGTCAATCCCGTTGTACATGTGGACACTTGCCAGGTTCGACGTGCCGGGAGGAAGCTACCGGCAATTGCCGAAGAGTTCACTTCTTTTCTTCAAAGCCATATAGCCGGTTGGGCAGGTCGCTCGGGAATGCTGTAGTTCCTTCTGTTGCTGATCTCGCATGGCTCCAAGGCCAGCTGCGCCACCCTCCGCGCAAGCTCGGGATTCATGGGGCAGACGCCGTCGTGCTGAATTGAGAAGTCGGCACCAGTGAACATCACCGTGTCAACTAGAGAATCTCTGATCAACTCAATCTCTTTATCTCGGTCTTCTCAAGAATCTGGCACTCCTCACCAGGATTGACCTCGCAATTGCGAACTTGCTGATAAGAACTTCCGGTCACTCGGATTTATTCCGGCGAGCATGCCCAAGACTGCGAGATTGCGCTCTTTGCTTTCCGATCTGCCACGACGCGACTAACTGGCTACACCCTACTTGAATCTCGCCATGCTGCTGAACGTCTGGGATACGGCCGGAAACGATCAACGAACTGTCGACAGGTAGTTTCAGAGTGTGTCGGAGGCCGGGTTGCAAACCTGCCCAACCTCATCGCTGCGCCTGCACTCTCTAACGCTGTTCCGCCAGATACGCGATGACGTCCGCACGATCTTTGGAGTTAGGCATTGCAAAGAACATCTTCGCTCCTGGCACCAAGGCTTGAGGGTTAGTCAGCCAGCGATCGAGGTTCGCCTGATCCCACACGATGTGCGAGCCCTTCAGCGCAGGCGAGTAGGCGTAGCCGGGCACGGTCCCGGCAGTTCGCCCAACCACACCGCGATGCCGGGGTCCGACATCGTCTTCATCAATGGAATGACAGCCCATGCAGGCCTGGTAGACGGTCTTGCCGTGTACGGGGTCCCCTGGCGGCGCGTCCGGAGCGGAGACCGCGTAGACCGAGGCGCTCGCCATGACAATCACCGCCACGGCGATCCCGGTCACGCCTACGTAAGAGAAGAAGTTGATCGAACTCATGTCAGGTGGTCCTTTTGGGTGGCTCCAAGAGATCTGTCAGGCGAGTGCGGTGTCAGTCAATGCCAGTGATCGCGGGTGTGCACGCACCACCACGCTGGTCACACCGAGCATCCGTGCCAGTTGGTCACCAGGGACTTTCAGCGGTCCAGGTCCGGGACCCTCGCCTGGTGCGGGTTGCGGATACGCGGTCGAACGAGCCGTATGAAACGAGATGTTTCCCTCGACTTTCTGGATAATCTGGTGAATGTGTCCGTTCAACACTGTCACTGCACCAAATCGACGCAATTCGGCGAGCAGTGGATCAGCATCGCTCGTGCGCCAGCCCCACGGCTCATAGATCGTCCACAACGGCATGTGCGCAAAGACAACAATCGGTGTGCTGGAGGAGCGGCCCCGCAGATCCGCTTTGACCCACGCGAGCTGTTCCTCACCCAGGTAACCCGCACCCCCGTCTTTCGCCTGAAGTACGTTGATCAGCGCCACGAAGTGCACGCCGGCGTGATCAAAGCTGTAGTAGCCCTTATTGTTCGAGGCCTTGCCAAAGCGGTTGAAGTATTCGCTGACGGTGGCATCGGCCACATCGTGCTCACCCGGCACGGTGTGGACTTCGCTTGTGCGCAGCTTGGACATCAGCTGCTGCGCCACGTCAAATTCCTCAGACTTGGACAGATGTGTGATGTCACCGGTGTGCAGAATGAGACCGGGCTGCTCCGGCATGCGGTTCACAAGATCGATCGTGGCAGCCAGCGTGCCGTTCACGTCAGGGTTCGCGTCCTTATGGAATCCGATGTGCGTGTCGCTGATCTGAACGAACAGCGGTTTGCCTAGACGCGTGCTCGCCTCTCGGTCCGCTGCCGCGACCGCCAGATCGATCGGCGCCAGGATCCCACCCGACAGAGCGAACAGTGTGCCGGCACCGCCGAAAGCCATGCATTGCAGGGCTTTGCGCCGGGAGATGAATGGTGTGTCATTTGACATGTGAGCGTTCCTAGGTTGTGGTTGGGGGAAAGACTCGTGCCCCAGGCGATTTATTCCCGTCGGTCGCAGGGCGCACGGTTGGCGCCTGCCGGGAGGAAGACGGGGCCATTTCACCGACCGTCTGGGTGCCTCGTAGTGCATGCGGATACCTGGCAGCGAGCTTTGAACGGGTGTGCACTGTTGCGTGTATGGCCGGGTACCCTCAATGGACGATTAATCCTATTTCGCTGGGCTGTTGATCCCCTCAAAAAGCCAGCACAATCAAGGCTCTTCTCACACGCATCCTCTGCTCACTCCTCCCGTGAGCACGCGCGCGCGTAGAATTGCTCTCGGCTACCCAAGAACTACGACTACGCCCCGGTGCAATCCGACACTCGGAAAGGCGCCACGCGTTCCATGAGGGAGCACCGCCGGCGCCTGAGCAACCCTGAAATTGGTGCTGAGCAGGCGTTCCCGTGAACCCAACCGACCCCGTACCGCGGCGCCTGAAGTTCGGCTGCTTCGAAGCGGATCCGCGCAGCGGCGAGCTCACCAAGCAGGGGAAACGCTTTCCGTTGCAGGAGCAGCCGTTCCGGTTGCTGGTCATGCTGCTTGAGAGACCCGGAGAGCTCATCACGCGCGAGGAGGTACGGCAGAGACTTTGGCCGCAGGCGGTCGTGGACTTCGATCACGGCCTCAATAAGGCGATCAGCAAGATTCGCGATGCGTTGGGAGACTCCGCGGAGAAGCCGCGCTTTATCGAAACCGTCGCTCGACGGGGGTACCGGTTTCTCGCCGATGTTGCGACTGTGTCCGATGAGGTACCGCAACCTACTACGGCACAAGAGATAACCCCGGATAGCGTGGCCGGAACCGGCGATCGCAGTACCACGCGGTCCGTCGAATTGAACAGGTTTTTGCGACGGCGACCGGTTGCACTTGGGGTTGCCTCCTGCGCGACGTTGGCAGTGGTGCTCGCAGCGTCGTGGGCGCTGTTCCATCGGGAGCACTCGTTCACCCCGATTCACTCGCTCGCCGTACTGCCACTGCAAAATCTCTCGAGCGACGCTTCGCAAGAGTACTTCACCGACGGCATGACGGATGAATTGATCACACAGCTCGGGCAGAACCGGGCGCTGCGTGTCATCTCCCGTACGTCTGTGATGACCTACAAGAATGCACCCAAGGCGCTCGCCGATGTTGCCCGGCAGCTCGACGTTCAGGCCGTGGTCGAAGGTAGCGTGTTGCGCGTCGGTGATCGGGTGCGGATCACGGTGCAGCTAATACAGGTACCGAAAGACGAACATCTGTGGGCGCATAGCTATGAGGGAAACGTTCGCGACACGCTGGCCCTCCAGAGCGAGGTCTCCCAGGCGATCGCCGGTCAGATACTCACCACCCTGACCCGCCAGGGAAAGGGCCCGGTGTCCCAATCGAAAGCGTTGAACCCGGATGCCTACGAGGCGTACCTCAGGGGGCGGTACTTCTGGAACAAACGCGAGATCGTGGGGCTCGAGAAAGCGATGCAGTACTTCCAGCGCGCGATTGCCGCGGATCCGGACTACGCCGAGGCGTATGCAGGCCTGGCTGATGCTTACGCGTTGGCGGGCGACTGGGAGTATGGAGTCCTTTCGCCGCAGGTGGCGCTCCCGCGAGCCAAAGCGGCGGCTACCAAGGCGTTGCTCTTGGATCCAACGCTGAGCGAGGCACATACCTCGCTCGCCTTCGCCCTGGATCTGTACGCGTGGGATTGGAACAATGCAGAGCGGGAGTTCCAGCGCGCACTCGAGCTCAATCCCGGATATGCAACGGCCCACCACTGGTACGCCTATCACCTCATGGTGGTGGGGCGCGACGACGAAGGCATCTCCGAAATGCGCAAGGCGGAGAATCTCGATCCTCTCTCGTTGATCATTAGCGCGGGACTCGCGGATGTGCTCTGCATCGCTCACCGCTTTGACGAAGCAAGCCGGCAGATTCAAAAGACGCTTGAGCTGGACGCAAATTTCGCGATCGCGCACTTTGAGCTCGGAGAGCTGCTCGTGCAGAAGCACAGGCCCGACGCTGCAATCGCTGAGTTTCAACGAGCTATCGAACTTAATGGCCATAGTGGAGCTTTCGACGCCAACCTCGCGTACGCGTACGCGCTTTCCGGACGCGCCGTGGATGCACAGCGAATAGCCGGGGAGCTTGAGCAACTCAACGAGCGAAACGGCTCTCTAGAAGCCAACATTGCCCTCATCTATGTAGGCCTTGGCGACGCCGACGGGGCAATCAGTTGGCTCGATAAGGCCTACGGCGATAGATTCAATCCGTCTATCATCGTGCGTCCGGAATTCGATCCGCTGCGGTCCGATCCCCGATTCAAGGATCTGATGCGCCGTCTCGGCCTGGGTACCCGGTCGCCCATGTAGGTGCGTGAGTCCGGTGCGGCTTGCGGCCGATTCTGCAGCAGCGCGCCCTGTGGCGTATGGAGCAATCTGATCCGTGGTCAAGGTCGTCGGTCGGGACCCCGAGGGTCTCGGTTTGTTTATTTCTGTGGGATATATCTATACCCCCTCACAATCTCTACGGAGTTCCCCGTCAAGCCCGGCGCGACGTTGATCGAGGCTCTTGATCTCTGGGTTGAGCACGCGATGGCGGTTTGGGCCACTTGGCAGCTCGGCTCAGAGAGTCTGACTGCATCTCTCTACACGGCCTTGAGGGCTGAGTGTGAGTGGTCATCCGGGCCAAGGTATAAGTCGCGCACGGTGTCCTCATTCGTTGAGCGGCATTGACCGGCGAGGATGATCGGCCCCCTCGGGTTGGTTCACGCCGGATTGTTAGCCAGGTTTTCACCGTGCTCGGTCTGACCTCGTTGCCTATCTGGGTGTGGCAGCGAAAGGGTGGGTTGACAAGGATTGGCACTCTTAGGCCGCTGCGCGCGGGTAGCGCGATGCGGCGTGCGGGTCGTAACGTTCCCCACGCGCGAGGAGTGCCCAGCAGATCCTGGCGTGCTTGTTGGCGATGGCGACGAGGCTCTTGTGATAGCCGACCCGGTGGCGCAGAGCCACGATCTAGTGCTCAAGCTGTGAACGCTTCTCGGGCGGTCGGGCTAGCGCGGCAGCCACGCTAAATTCTTCTAGCCGACACCGTTTGGACGCTCGGGACAACTAGGTCGGTGTCGAAGTAGTTGAGCAAGAAGTAGCAATTACCCGGAACGAGATAAAGCTTCGATTTACTGCTTTCAATGCGCCGGCCACCGCTCATCGGTCTCGGCCAGCTTAATTACTGAGAACGGTGTGGTTTCCGGGCAGTCATTGAACGGCGCCATTGATCCGTTAACTAGTTTCCCGGCGGAGAACGCTGTCCTGTGGAAAGACGGCCAGATAATTAATCTGGGAACTCTGGGCGGCTATGAGAGCGGGGCGGGTTGGCATAACAGTCGAGGGCAAGTGGTCGGATTCTCGTCGAACATGACACCCGATCCTTGCTCACTGTTCGGTCTCGGAACTCAAACGCGGGCCTTTATGTGGGAAGACGGGAAGATGAAGCATCTGGGCACGTCAGGTGGACCCGATGCTGTTGCTGTCTTCATAAACCAGAAGGGACAAGTTGCTGGAATTTCTTACACGAATTCAATACCGAACGCGGGTGCGTGCCCGACCACGGTAGACCCGTTCCTTTGGGACAAGGGGAAGATGATTGACCTCGGCAGTCTCGGAGGAACGTCCGGCGGCCCGGCTGAAGAGGTCGGGCTCAACAACAAAGGTCAGGTAGTCGGCGCGTCAAACCTCGCGGGAGATCTGACAAGTCATGCATTTGTATGGCCGGGGGGGGACGGCAAGATGCGCGACTTGGGCACACTCGGCGGAAACAACTCAAACGCCGAGGCGATCAATGATGCAGGGGAAATTATCGGCGTCTCCGACACTTGGACTCCCAGCATGGTTTTTTCTGGAAGAATGGCGAGATGACAGACATTGGAACATTGGAGGGCGACTGTGTCAGCTTTGCGTTTGGTATAAACAGCAGGGGCCAAGTCGTAGGCGACTCGTTTTCGTGTGACACTGGCGCATCACGCCCGTTTGTATGGGAGCACGGGCAGATGACGGATCTCACCGTCTTTGTGCCGCCAGATACTGAAGTCACTCTGGCACACGTGGAAAAAATCAACGATCGCGGAGAGATATTCGGCGACGCCGTCCTTCCCAATGGTGACATACGCGCTTTCATCCTCGTCCCAGCGGGTGACGACGATCCTGCTACGACAGCTATTGCGCCTCAGAGGAAGGCAGTGAATTCGATTATTGGTGCCTCCGCATCGGCAAGCGCTATGGCTGCTGCGCGTGCCCAGCTTGCCCGTCGGCGCAACGGGTCATGGGTGCGCGCTCCCCTGGGTGCACGGCTAGCTCCGAAAGGACGTATCCTTCGGGAAGGGCCGGCGCTGGAAAATTTCTAAAAGGAACCGTGGCCTCCGGCAGTTAACGGTCCAAACGCGCGGAGAAGCTACGTTAACGCGTCTTGAATGAGGTGGCGACGACAGGCTCATAGGTGGCCGCGAAGATGTCTGGCTTGCAGGGATACAACTCGCCTTTCACGCCTCGGATGATCCAGTCACCGGGCTCGGCGATCATCGTTCCCTCAGGCGCTTTGATCGCCAGCAGCGCAAAATCCCGGTCACTCGGATGCACCTCGATAGTCCCATTGGTAAAGGCGTCTTCCAGCCATTGGGGGAGCACGTCGCACTCGAAGGGCGAACCGTTCCAAGTGTTCCCGTTGTAAACAGCCGCGGCGACTTGCACAGCCTCTATGACGACTGGCTTCTTGCGGTATCTAGCCATGCTCACTCCGTCCGCATCACGCGATGGGGTCATTTGCGCCGGAAGTCCCATTAGGCTTGGTGGGTCGCCCGCAGCGCTCCGCGTACTCGGCGAGAATCTCGTAGTCGGAAGCCAGCGTGTCCAGGTCGGCGCGAGCCTCTGCAGATTGCGTCGAGGAGGCTCGCGACCGAATGAGGGCGGCTATCCGACGGTAATACTCAGCTCGGTCGGCTAGAGACTCAAACTCGTCGGCCATCGCCCCTGACTCCCTTGTCGACGCCGGCGTCGCA
>Ga0306920_100012504_pt1 | contig 11519 bp, 7 predicted proteins | sample flu12Cox44000170_FD_204666 | JGI IMG/M metagenome (GOLD analysis project Ga0306920, IMG submission 204666) | Lab enrichment of tropical soil microbial communities from Luquillo Experimental Forest, Puerto Rico - flux4day.12C.oxic.44.000.170 (v2)... | ecosystem: Environmental > Terrestrial >...
AGGTTGACGAACCTCTGATACCAATTGAAATGATAAATTCGCGCCGCTTCGCGCATATCGCGCGGAATGCTCTTCAGCGAGGAATAAAAACTGAATGCCATGTTCCAAACCTGCCCGGTGAAAATAAGCAGGATGGCGCCCATCTCGACTCCCAGTTGATGATGAGGAAACAATGCCACCATCGCCAGCATGACGCCCGGAAGAAAGCTGAGCACGGGAATCGACTGCAGAATATCCAGGAGTGGAATCATGAAACGCTCGGCCTTCGCGTTGTAAGCGGCGATGTAACCGTACACCAGGGTAAATGCAAGCGAAAGCACATAAGCGATCAGGATGCGCAGCATGGAATACGCTGCGTACACCGGAAGCATTGCAGGACTGCGGGAAATCTCAACCTGGGGATTGAAGGGTCCAAACCACGTCCGAGCCAGCACTACCACGAAATAGAACAGTGTCAGTCCGAGACCGAAAATGAAAACGTCGGTCAACAGGGACCAGGTCTGGGTCGGCAGCAGAGACCAAGGCCCTTTCCCCAGTATCCGAATCGGCTGCCAACGGCCGCCCGGCATTACTTGGTGCCTTCCAACGGTGCAGCGTCCGCAGCCTCACTATGGAAAAGACGTCCGGTTTCGGAGTCGTAGTCGAAAATCTCGCCGTACCGTCCCCAGTTCAGGGCCGTATCAAACTGCTTTTCCATCTCGTCCGCGCTGAAGTGTTCATCCAGGATGTCGCGGAAGAACTCCTGCCCGATGGTGTGGTCGCGCTTCGCGTGCAGCGTATTCTCGATCAGTCGCAGAATGGCAACATGCTTCAGGGCAGCGTCCCGGAACATCTCCTTCTGCGTCTGGATGTCAGCCTCGCCGAACTGCCGGCCTTCCGGCGTAATCTCCACGTCACCTTCGTTCACGACCGCGAATCCCAGCATCACCGAGGCATCGACGATGGGAAGGATGTCGTCCACGTCCATCGCCAGGTCGTCCGCCAGCTTGTACAAGGTATCATGCCCCCCACGGTCTGCCAGGAGTTCCATAAAGCCTGCGATCCCGCCCGGCCGGGCGTGGGGCAACATCTGGAATTTCGTCCGTGTGCGCTCCTTCCCGTCGCTGGGCTTGGACACCGCCGCCTGGAATGTTGCCAGCTCCTCGGTGGGCTTGGTGAGCGCCTTGTAGATAAAATCAACGTAGGCCAGAAAGCGGGGTGACTTGCGATCGCGGTACTGCGGAATATCGATCTCAAAGTCCGAGCGTATGCGTGCCGGATTCCGCCCCAGCACGATAACCCGGTCCGCCAGGAGAACGGCCTCCTCGATATTGTGCGTGACGATGAAGATGCACTTGGTCGGCATCTTGTGATTGAGCCACAGTTCCAGGAGCTCAGAACGAAGATTCTCCGCCGTTAACACGTCGAGTGCCGAGAAGGGTTCGTCCATGAATAGCACCTCGGGCTCGACCACCAGGGCGCGGGCGAAACCCACCCGTTGTTTCATTCCTCCCGAGAGCTCTTTGGGATAGGCGGTCTCGAAACCGTCCAGACCTACCGTATCGATCATCCGCAGCGCCCTCTTGTGCCGTTCGATCGCTCCCGCGCCACGAGCGACCAGCGGTGCTTCGACATTGTCGATTACCGTTAGCCAGGGAAACAGTGCAAAACTCTGGAAAACGATGGAGACGTTGGCATTCTGTCCTGCAAAGGGCTGTCCGTGCCACAGCACTTCACCCGAGGAGGGCTTGGAAAGCCCGGTCAGGATCCGCAATAACGTTGACTTTCCTGAACCTGACGGACCCAGCAGGGCAATGATCTTTCCGGGAGTGACGTCAATGTCTGTCGGCGCGATCACCTGGATGCGATTGCCATCCGGATGTGAATAGTATTTCTCGATCGCCCGTCCTTCGATGATCGCGTCCGGCAAGATCAAGCTCCTGAATAACTTCCACCTCAGTCTAAGGGGTCTGTCCAGCCACAGACAAATGCTTTCCGGCGTCGACTGTGTGAAAGGACGATGAATTCATATGCGGCTGTTTAGGCTCGTGGACTTAGGCTGCGGAATACAGCCGCTGCTTCCTTCTCATCCTCACGGTGCGAGCAATTGCGCGAAAACCACGAGGAGCCTCGCGCCCAAGACAGGAGCTATAGGCACGGATTTCAGGCCATTAAGGCTCCCTGACAGGTGGATCGCGGAGCCCCCGACCCCGCCTCGGGTCGTCAGGAAAAACGGCATTGTGACTTTGCCCGACCGGCCGAAGCTTGCTGAAAAGGCCAGTCAAAAGGCGGTCGCACAACGGTTGCGGCTGGGTTGACGAGATGGGCGGCAGAGCGGCGTTTGACAGTGCATCTGAAAACAGGGGTCCAAATGGGTGAAAAGGGGAGAGTCTCCATCCTTGCGCTTTGGCGGTCTGCATCGGAACACTTCACCCACTGCACAGCCGGAAAAACGTAACTACGAAGTATTCCATTATCAGCGCAATATCCGATACACCTCGCGGCTCTGCCTCGATTGCGGACGCAACCTTATCCGGGATAACTCTTTCGGGAGGCGTCGAGTCAATACCACCACAACTTCAGCCTTGCGGCCGGAACAAGCAAGGCTATTGGAGTCGGCGAGCGTTGCTCGACGATATGTGCCACCTGCGTGACTTACGCCGCAGAACATGAGTAACTTTACGGCGTTTCCTGGCACCGGCAACTCAAGGGCGGATACAAATTTGCCAGATACCTACTGCTTCAAAGCGGTGACACATTCCAGCCATTTGTGAGAGTAGCGTGCCAAATGAATGGGGTATTATAGCGAGCCGTGGTCTCCATAAGAATGTTGCATCCAAGGAATATAATGACCCTCCATCTTAGGAAGGACTAGCGTGTGGGCCGTATCCTTTCGCAAATCAAGCATATCGTTGTTGTAATGTTGGAGAACCGATCACTCGATAACATGTGCGGCTGGATTTATTCGAATCCTGCCAAGCAGCCGACACTCTATCTTCCGGCAGATAGCCCCCAGGTTTATAACGGCTTAGATACAGCGTTCTGGAATCCCGCCAATGCAACCTATTTTTCCGGCCAGCCTGCGGTGAAGGTTCCGGTAGTTCGGGGTACGTCCAGCTACACCGTACCAAATCCCGACCCCAAGGAAACTTTCGACCATGTACAGTACCAGATTTATGGACCTCCGAAAGCTACGCAAAAGACATCGATGCTGGGGTTTGTGGTGGATTACCAGTATGCGACCGCCACTGACGCCAACCAAATTATGGAAGCCTACACAACCGACCAGGTGCCCGTCATTTCCGCACTAGCTCAGAATTATGCGATCTCCGACGCCTGGTTTTGCTCGGTGCCAAGCAACACATGGCCGAACAGGTCTTTCCTGAATGCGGGAACTTCCAACGGCAATGTGAATAACGGCAACCTCCCTAATCCCTTGCAATGGAACGTGCTGACTATCTTTAATGTTCTGAACTCCATAAATGTCGGTTGGAATGTTTACAGTGATGCCGAGGTTGCGCCGTCCCTGACACGAACCATGTTCCCGAAACTTTGGGATGCCCATCTCGACAGCCATTTCCATCACTTCGACGATTTTCAGCGCGACTGCGCGGCCGGCTCACTTGCTCCTTACTCCTTCATCGAACCGAATTTCTTGGCCAACCCCAATGACGAACACCCGCCTCATGACGTCTCGACCGGTGAAAAGTTCCTTTTCGACATATGGCAGGCAGTATCCCAGTCGCCGTCTTGGAACGAAACGCTTCTCATCATCACCTATGACGAGCACGGCGGCTGTTATGACCACGTGCTCCCTCCGCAAGGAGCTGTGCCACCGGATAAGGCCAGCGATCCTGGGCAGGAAAGTTTCAGGTTCGATCGATTCGGAGTCAGGGTGCCGTTGGTGCTCGTGTCTTCCTATATCCAGGCCGGAACGGTATTTCGCTCAAATATGTCGGTTTCTTACGATCATACCTCCATCCTGGCTACGCTTCGAGATTGGATTGGGATTAGTAGCAGCGACATGCTTCCCAGTGCGCGAATTGCCGCAGCTCCGAACTTGGCTCAGGTTCTTACGCTCTCACAACCGCGCACGGATATACCGACAGTCCCGGGGCCGGTGAGGGACCCACCACCTGCTTCCCTCTCATTGCCGCCCAATCCCGTGCAGCAAAGTCTGGTATCAGGTGCCGCCTACCGGTTTGGCGAAGACCCGGCTGCTGCTGTGGTTCAGGCTAAAACGTGTCAACACGCGATCGATTTCTTCCGAAGCCACGCTTCCCGTGCGCATTCCTGACATCATGGTGACCACCCGTTCGCACGGCATTTGCGGGCGGTAGATGTTACAAAACTTGTCCTAAGATTTTGCGGCAGACCGGGATGGCGTCCGGCGTTTAGCCGGAGCCCGGGCGCGCCGCTCGGAACTATGCTACCCAACTGCTGCTGTACGAGAGCAGTTCCGTGGCCCTGGTTGCCAAGATCGCTCCGGCCGCCCAGAGATTCTTCCAACCCATAGTGCTGGGGAGGTCGCTCGGTGTGCCAGAAGCGCCGCGGCCAGGCTTCAACTCTGCCCGGCCGCAATGGCAAGGGCCGCACAGATTTGCGGCCTCCCCGTGTCAGCGAGCGTTTCTTATGCCGTTCGAGTTGCCAGTCTCCTCACGGACATCGACAGCATCAGCCGCGACACCCCGGATACAATGAAGCTGATCCCGAGCAAGGTGCCTATAACCCACGCGCTGTTGACCGGCCAGTGCGCCCAAATCAGAACGCCCAGCAGGATGGTAACGATGGCATCAAACAGCACCCATCCCCAGCCGGACCGTGGGCGAAGCTGAAACGCCAAGACCACTGCAAACACCCCGTAGATCAGCAGAAAGACCGCAATCACCAGCGTTATGGCCAGCAAGCCGTTCTGCGGATGCATGAGGATGTAAACACCGGCAGCGATGTACAGCAGGCCTAAGAGGATCTCCAGTACTGTCCTGCCGCCGCTGTACGCCCTGAAGCCGTAAACGATTTGAAATATGCCATCGAGGATCGCCGTCCAAGCCACGACATAAACCACGATGACACCTGCGAATAGCGGCGAAAAAATAGCCAGCATACCCGCCAGGATCATCAGAACTCCCAAGGCAATCGACCAACCCGAGGCGCGCTTCACGTCATCCACTATCGTCTCCGCCATGATTTCTCCTTTAGATCAGCGCTGAAAACCTTATCTGTCATCAGCGGCAAGGGTTGAACCAGGGTGACAAAATAGGACCCAACCAGGGGGACACTTCCGTACTGCCCGACATTCTTGCAGAGTACGACTGAGCAATCAACGGCTTAGTGACAATTGTGCAGCCTCGACCTTGTCAAACTGGCGCATGTCCACCGTCACTTTATTGTTAGCCGATTGACTGATCACGAAGGCATTGGCGAACCGATATCCCCAAAGCACCTCCTGGGGAATATACGAGGTGCGCGTTTGCACGGTGGCGGAGAACGTCTCATCGAAGCCGCTGAGTAAAACCAGTATTTCCGCGTACGACGAGACAAACGACTGTGGTGTCTCGCCAGACAACGGGCTGTTGGCGTCAATGGGATGCACCACCGTCCAGGTGAGCGGAAGGAAGGTGACTCCCTTGCGCTCAAGTTCCAGGGGATAGTAGCGGCGGGTCCGCGTCCCGTTCACCTCTTCGAACCGGCTAAACAACACCGTTGCCGAGACCTGGATCAGTTCATTCCGACGGCCATTGGCAACCCGGAACTCCAGCGCGGTAGTGTCATGGTAGGGGGCAATCAGCGCGTGACGGCTGAAGACCATCCTGGCCGAGGGCCGCGAGAATCGCGCAAATAACAGGCCGGTTATGATCGCGAACCCCAGCAAACCCACCAGCGATTCCAGGGTCACGATCGCGTTGGCTGCAGTCCCTACCGGAATGACCTGGCCATACCCGATTGTCGAGAGCGTTTGCACGCTGAAGAAGAAAGCCCGCAGATATGTGTGGCGCTCCATGCCAGCGGCGTTACTGCCTAGGGCGTCCGGGCCGCACGCCAGGTAGGCCGCGGCAAAGAGACAATTTACGGCCAGGTAAACTACCCCCGTCGCACCGAAAAACTCCCACCAGGGCATGGTGAGCATGGCATGGTAGGCGCTGAACGAGGACCAGAAACCGAGGCCGGTGCGCTTCACGTTGAAAGTGCCGTCGCGGTTCAACAGGCGCTGCTGGCTTTCACGGGAAACGACCGCGCCAAATCCCAGGTCCCGCAGGTCCTGGTCATTCAACGGCTTGGTGGTTGCCCCTGTCGCCATCCCGCCCTCTCTCCTATGTCGCGAACCCGCTCTCGAACCCAAATGTGCGGATTGGATCAGCTTATGTGGTGTTGCAATGCCGCGCAAGGCGTATCGAACAGCTATTAGAATGTCTCTTGAGCTCTGACATCTCGTGGGCCACCAACAGCGATCTCACATACACAGCCTCGATGTGTTGTACGTCACGGCGCCAATATGCCCCGGTTCGTGGCTAAAGGAAGTCTTCCGGCTTGGAGGTAAGCATCCATCATGGTGAAGAGCAGCAAGAAAGGTGTTATCGGTATTTTGACTGGCGGAGGCGACGTTCCTGGGTTGAACCCCGCGATTCGTGCCGTGACCATTCGTGCGCTGCACGAAGGGTATAGCGTGATCGGTCTTCGCCGAGGATGGGCAGGTCTGATCGATACCGTCCGCGACCCTGACTATGACAATAGCGACAACTTCCAGCTCCTTAACGAAGAGCTGGTTAATCGCGCTGGTAGAACCGGTGGAACCTTCCTGCACAGCTCCCGCACCAACCCCGCCAAGGTCGGCAAGGTCAACGTGCCCAAGCATCTGCAGAATACCTATTCTGCAGAGAAGAACGACCTGACAGCAGAGGTGCTCAAGAATTTGCAATGGCTGGGCATCGAGAGCCTGATTCCCATCGGTGGCGACGATACACTGAGCTACGGCGTACGCCTCTTCCACGAGGGCGTAAAGATCGTGGCGATCCCGAAGACGATGGACAACGACGTGCCGGGAACGGATTACTGCATTGGCTTCAGCACTTGCGTCACACGCACCATCGAGATGACAAACCGGCTTCGCACTTCCGCGGGTTCGCACGAACGCTTCATGGTGCTGGAGGTTTTCGGGCGCTATGCCGGCTTCACGGCAATGCTCCCGACCATGGCGGGATCTGCCAATCGTTGCGTGATCCCCGAGCACAAGTTTAACATTGAGCGCTTGACCGAACTGTTGAGTGAAGACCGCCGGCGCAACCCAAGCCACTACTCGGTAGTCCTGGTCTCCGAAGGTGCCATGTTTGAAGGCGGCGAGATGGTATTCGAAAACCAAGCGGCCGACGCCTTCGGGCACAAGAAATTAGGCGGTATCGGCGAACTCGTCTCCGCGCAAATCAAGGCTCTCTCCCCGAAATTCAACCATGGAAAAACGATTGACACCATCGAACAAAAGCTGGGCTACCTGGTCCGCTGCGGTGACCCGGATGCCATCGACTCCATTGTGCCCATGGCTTACGGCAATCTCGCACTCGATCTGTTACTGAACAACATCCACGGGAGGCTCGTGGTATTGCGCGATGGCCGCTACGACAACCTTCCGATTGAGGTCGTCACCTCAACTAAAAAAGTTGTCAATGTCAAGGAACATTACAGCGTTGACCGTCTGCGGCCGCTCTACAAGAGCTTCGAGATGAAGCCACTGTTCATCATGACCAGCGAAGCGGCGTAGGCAACGGCTTAACTGGTCGCTGCTTTCGCGGATCGCATCCTTACTCAACGGAGAGGGCATCATCGCGACCTCCGTTCGCGTACGTGACACGGTTTTCCGACCTCGTTACCTGCTTGTCACGCACTATTAACAATCCGGGCCTGATTCTTTAGCGATTCAAATGGCCAGGTTCAAGTGCCCCTCGTGCGTGGCACGCCCTCGATCGCCAATTCACCAACTGCCGAAGTTCGATAGAGAGTACAAATTCTGCGCCTGTCCCTAACCCGTGACCGGGTGGGCTATCGCGGCGGAAGGATGCGAACCACACCCGAAGCTTTCTAAGCCCGTTGCCCGTAGTATGCTGTCGGTACATCAACTCCATGCCGCACACCAGTATCTTCAAGGATCTGTCATACGTCTTCATAGCCGCCATCGCCGGCCGCGCGCTGGCATGGAAGCTGCGCCAGCCTTTGATTCTGGGTTGTGTTGTAGCGGGCATCGCCATCAGCCCCTTCACACCGGGTCCAAGCCTTCACGATCCTCGTACCTTTCAAGTCATCGCCGAAGTTGGCGTTATCTTCCTGATGTTTTCCATCGGTCTTGAGTTCTCGCTCGAGGAACTGGCCACGGTCAAATGGGTCGCGCTGATTGGCGCGCCGCTGGGAATCGTGCTTTCGGGGCTGCTCGGTGGCGCGCTGGGGTGGATTCTCGGATGGGGAGTAATGACCGGACTGGTCATGGGCCTCATCGTCTCGGTGGCGAGCACAATGGTTTTGTCGCGGCTGCTTATCGACCGCGGCGAGCTGCAATCGCCGCATGGACACGTCATGATCGGCATCACCCTGGTGGAGGACCCCGTTCGCCCATCGGGCGCTTGACCAGATGTTGCCGCTGCGCGATGCTTTCGTTGCCGTTTTCTTTGTAACGGTTGGTGTCCTGATTAATCCCCGTGCCGTGCTCGCCTCGCCGCAACTGTTGCTGGCGATCCTGCTGCTGGTGATCGTGGGAAAGTTTTTCATCTGGACGGCAATCGTCAGGCTGTTTCGCTATCGCCTATCGACCGCCGTATTGGTCGTAACCGGGCTGACCCAGATCGGCGAATTCTCCTTCATCCTGGTGCAGGTCGCATACTCCAATCACCTGCTCAGTGACGCGTTCTACAACGCGACCCTCGCAGCCTCGCTGCTCTCCATCCTGGCGAATGCGGTGTTGGTGCGCGTCGTCCCCCGCGCCTTGCCGTCGATCCTGCCCCGTTTATCAACTAGACTACCCTCCCGCGTTTAGCATTGAAACCGGCAGTTTCGCCTCCTAAACTGGTTTCGCTCCTGTGATTCTTTTGCCTTCGCTTGTCCGCGTCCTCCTTACTCATACAAGAGCGGCCATCGTTTACGAAGCGGTGGAACATAATGGGGTACGCGCCGTACCTACACAAAATATTGTGTTTTCTATCTTGACCCCTCCCGGCGTTGGCCACTAAAGTAGCCATGGCGTTCGGGCTCATGCCGGGCGAAACCAGGTCTGTTCCCTGGGCCCGAGCAGCCGCTCCGGCGGAGGCGATGCGCTGCGAAAAAGGAGTGGAAGTTGCTCAAACTGAAGAAGCTACAGATTTTGGGATTCAAGTCGTTCTGTGACCGCACAGAGTTGAAGTTCCAGGGCGACGGGATTGCCGCGATCGTGGGGCCGAACGGCTGCGGTAAATCGAACATCTCGGACGCAATTTCGTGGGTGCTGGGCGAGCAATCGGCGCGGTCCCTGCGAGGCGTAAATATGCAGGATGTGATCTTTGCCGGCACCCGGGAGCGCAAGCCCACGGGAATGGCCGAAGTCACCCTGACGCTGATCGATCCGGAAGTGTACGGTGATGGCGGGGAGCCTGAGATCGATATCCAGGACGAGCTACCCGAGGAAGACTGGGATGAGGCGTCCGTGCGAGCCGCCAGGAAGGAAGATGCCGAGAGTTACATGGAAGATGTGCGTCCGGGTCAAGCAGGCGACAAACCAGGTGGGAGCGCGGAGGCACAAGCTGCAACCGAGGGTGAAGGGGCGGCGCAAGTGCCCGGCGAAGCCGCAAACAGTGCACAGCCGCAGGTAGTGTTGAAGATCCGCAGGCGCAAGTTTAAGCGCACGTTCAAGGCGGGTGAGATTGCGGTGACGCGGCGGCTATTCCGCTCCGGCGAGAGCGAGTACCTGCTGAACGGAAAGCTCTGCCGGCTGCGCGACATCCAGGACATCTTCATGGGCACAGGCTTGGGCCCTGAGTCGTATGCCATCATCGAGCAGGGACGCATCGGGCAAATTCTAAGCAGCAAGCCAACGGACCGGCGCGCCATCATTGAAGAGGCGGCCGGCGTCACCAAGTTCAAGACCCGCAAGCGTCTGGCGGAAGCTCGCCTGGAAGATGCCAAGCTGAACCTGGCACGCATCAACGATATTTTCGACGAAGTTACGCGGCAGATGAACTCGCTGAAGCGGCAGGCCAACAAGGCCGAGCGATACGCCCGGCTGCGCGACGAAATGCGGGCCAAGTTGCGGGTGGTGCTAGCCAGCAAGTTCGCCCAGCTGGAGGCTGAGTCCGCATCCCTGGAGGAGCAGCTTGCCGAGATTGGCGAAGCGTTGCGCGCGAGGGGTGAGGCGGTGGAAACGATGGAGGCCGAGCACAGCGAGCGCACCCAGCGCGGCTACTCCATCGAGCGCGCGGGAAATGAAAATCGCGAGAACCTGAATGGCCTGGCGATGGCTATCGAGCGTGCCACGGAACGCCGACGCATTAACCAGGAACGATGCGCCGAACTGGATGCCCGGTCGGCAGGTGCCCGGGCTGAAATGGGCAGCACGGAAGAACAGCTCGCGCGTCATCAGCAGGAGCTGGCAGCCCACCGCAGCGTTCTGGAATCGGCGAATGCCGAGGTCGCCAGGGCGCAAGGCGAGCTGCATCAACGACAGCAGGACGCGACGGTCGCTTCGGCGACCCTGATGGAGGTAGAGCACCAGCAGGAGATGCGGCGGGCAGCAATCTTGCAAACCGTGTCGGCGGCCTCGTCAGTGCGCAACCGCATTGCCCAGGCGGAAGGGCGGATCGCGGCGCTCGATCGTGAGACCCGGCGACTGGAGGAAGAGACCAGGAGTGCGCACCAGCAGCTGCAGGGCTTTGGCGGACAACGCGGACAGCTAAGGCTGGAGTTCAAGTCTGCGTCACAGCGGGTGCAGGCGCTCTCGACGCGAATCGACGAGGCCCGCCTGACGCGTGAAAAGTCGCGCAGTGCCGAGATGAACGCCAAGCAACATCTCGATTCCTTGCGGGCGGAACATGCCGGACTGATCGGCAAGAAAGGATCGCTCGAGGCGGTCATCACCGAGCACGGATACTCGACTGAGTCCGTGCGGCGGCTCTTTAAGTCCGGGGCGATGAGCGGCGGACTGGCGCCCGCAGGCGTGCTGGCGGATTTTCTCGAAGTTGAGGACCGGTATGAGCATGTGGTGGACGACTTTTTGCGCGACGAGTTGAACTACATCGTGGTGAAGTCGTGGGACGCCGCGGATGAAGGACTGCGGCTGCTACGTAGCAACGTCGACGGGCGGGCGACATTTCTGGTACATCCGGAAGACTCGCAGGCGAAGTTCTCGTTTGCCACCGAGCAGGCAAGCTATCACGGCGGGCAACGTGAAGGCGTGGTGCCCCTGAAAGACTGCATCCGCGTGCTAAACGGATTCGGCAAGTCGCTCGAAGTGATCCTGCCGAAGCTGGGTAATGGGTACATCGTCCCCGATTCCGACACCGGCCGTGACTTGGCGCTGCACAACCCGGATG
>Ga0306920_100012506_pt1 | contig 11518 bp, 10 predicted proteins | sample flu12Cox44000170_FD_204666 | JGI IMG/M metagenome (GOLD analysis project Ga0306920, IMG submission 204666) | Lab enrichment of tropical soil microbial communities from Luquillo Experimental Forest, Puerto Rico - flux4day.12C.oxic.44.000.170 (v2)... | ecosystem: Environmental > Terrestrial >...
ACAGACCATGAAGCTTGCCAGTCGAACCCTCGCTAGTGCCTCATTGATTGCGATCTGCGCCTTTGCGAGCGCTGCCTCCCGCGCCGACGACGGGGATGATCAGCCAAATCGCTACGTCGTCACGAACTTGACGTCAGACATTCCAGGTGTAGCCCCGAATACCGACCCCGTGTTGCAAAACGCGTGGGGCGTGGCCTTTACACCGGCCGCTAGTCCGTTCTGGATCTCCGATAACGCCACGGGGTGTTCCACGCTTTACGATGGCCAGGGGGCGATCGCGTCAACCCTGCAAGTAAAGCTGCCGCTGCCTGATGGCACAGTACCCGCTGGTGCCTGTAAACATTTCGACCCGAACAATCCGCCGAGCCCGACGCCGGCGGCGCCCACTGGCCTAGTGTGGAACCCGACTACGAACACGACCACGGGTTTTCTCGTGCCGGGGACGTCCCCACCGCTGGTGGCGACGTTCATCTGGGATACCGAGGACGGAACGATTTCGGCATGGACTGGTGGGTTGACCCCACCTGATCAAGCAGTTCTCGCAGTCAATAACTCGCCAGGCGCGGTTTACAAGGGCCTCGTTTTCGGCGTCAACGCAAACGGCGTCTTCCTATATGCGACTAACTTCCGCGCCGGAACAGTCGACGTATTTGACCACACCTATACACAGGTTGCCACGGATGGTGGCTTCACCGATCCGGATATCCCGTCCGGTTACGCGCCGTTTGGCATTCAGAACATCGACGGCAGCCTCTTCGTCACTTACGCCAAGCAAAACACCGCGAAGCACGACGACGTGGCGGGGGCGGGTCATGGCTTTGTCGATGTTTTCGACACGGACGGTCATTTGCTGCGGCGTTTTGCTAGCCGCGGGCCGTTGAATTCCCCATGGGGCGTCGCGAGGGCGTCGTTCGCGTTCGGCCGGTTCAGCGGCGATATCCTTATCGGCAATTTCGGCAATGGGAAAATAAACGCGTTCGATTCTGACGGGAACTTCCTCGGTGCCCTCAGGGACCTCAATGGCAAGCCGCTCGTGATCGACGGGTTGTGGACGGTGACTTTGGGCGGCGGCAGAAACTCGAGTTCCGACACGCTCTATTTCACCGCCGGTCCCAATGGCGAGACAGACGGGTTGTTCGGCACGATCACGCCAGTTTCAAAAGATTAATTACGCTCCCGCCGGATCGCATCGCCCGCCGGCTGCTGCGGACGATGCCCCGAGGGATTGCAGATTGTCCTGGGGCTTCTGGACAGATCGGCACATGCACCATGTCGAATGCCGCTATAGCGCCGGACCGGCTCCGACAGCACGGTCATAGTGGTTCAGTACGGTGACCACGCGGCTGGGGTCATGCCCTCTGAAGGTGGTGAAGCACCCAGTGTCACAGAGCAGATCGTCATCTCGCGGCGCGAGCCTTTGGCATCGGTCAACTCCGGCCGGTCGATCAGCCCGGCGACAATGTGCCGATCGACGTATTTGCCAAAAGTCTCGCGGATCTGCGCTTTTGATATGCAGCTCCCCGGCCATGCTGTTGAAGGACTACGTCAGCAGCCAAACTCGTCGCGCGACGTAGTCGAGACGACGGCGTTGAGCGCGCCCCAGGCGCGATGGCCGACGCTGAGCCGCCGACATCCCCAACATTTAATCGCACGCCCTTAATACGTAAATTGCTGGCGAGATAGACTTCCCCACCACTTCGGAACGCATCTTCCCCAATGCCAGTAGCCCGCCTCATCTTGCCAGCGGGTGCGCCGATATCCGTATCCGCACCCTTGGGCCACTGACTCGATGTGTGGGTTGGCGCCAAAGGCGGTTGGGCCAGCCTTTGCTGGGGACAAGGGGGCGGCTTGGACGGAAATCCCGCACAGGAGCACCACGCCGGCGCAGATTGCAATGATGCGCACGATCAGCCTCCACTCTTTCTCGGCAGCCTATGGCAGCAAGAAGCCTAACCTCTCGACTGCCTCTCGCTGCGGCAGCCGGTCGATCGGCCGCCGGGTGATGCCGCTCGTCGCGACTGACATTGACGCTGGTGCGATGTCGTCGGGGCGCGGTGTACTAGGAGCGTGGCGAAATTCGGCGGCATCCGCAATTCGGTGATGTTCTCCTCCGGCGACTGAGAAGACCGTCTCAACCCGCCAATGTGGAACCGGCGCGTCAACCCACTCGCACGCGAGTACGCGCTCGACATGATCGGGGTCGGCGAAATAAATAACTTCATCGCCGACTTCGAATGGCTGTCTCGGCTGTGACATTTGCCTGTGTCCATCACCATGCTTGCTTATATCGCTCCGCCAAGCCAGCCAACGCCCCAGCAGGCCAATCCGAGGCGTCACGCGAAGCCGCGTGGCAAACGGCCGCAGCGCCAGTCAAGGTCGGCTAACACGCGATATCGCCCATATATGCCCGATTTGGCGATGAAGCGACTACGCTGCGTCATTGTCGTGGCGTTGCGCGACCAGCCTAGCGCGGCGCATAGCTCGGTTGCGGGGGATAGCCTGAGGCCGGTGCATAACTCGGCTGCGGGGGATAGCCTGGGGCCGGCACATAAGCCGGTGCCGGTGCTCCATACGATGGCGGCGGCGGATATCTCCGCGACGCCATGCACTGCGCATAAAAAGTATTGTATTGTTGCTGCAGGTATCCCGCTGCATTCTGGGCATTGGCGGCGCCAAGGCCTGCGCCGACGACGGCACCCGATGCCGCGCCGATGCCGGCGCCGCGCCCACCTCCGACTGCAGCGCCGAGCGCTGCTCCGAGACCAGCGCCAAGAAGAGTGCCGCCTATAGCCTCGGAATTGGCCTGGTCGCGAAACGGGGCGGTCCGCGCGTCCGCATATTGCCGGCATGCCTGATCATAATAATACGATTGTGCCATCGCGCCGGCGGTCACGGTGAACGCCGCCAAGATCGAGCCGACAAACGTTGTCGTGACAATCTTCATCGAATGATTCTCCCTTCCTGGCTGACAGAACCGAGTCCGACTGGTCTCGAACCGACGACGCCATCAGGAGCTTCCTTACGTCATGATGTTTAACATCACCTATAGATCATCATTTTGAACAGTTAGGGCACGGCGTGATTTCTGGGAAATGGGGCTCATCCGCTCGGCGCCGCGGACGATGCTCGAAGATGCGTTCTGGCTCGCAGCTGGAAAAAGGGCATTGGCCATCAACCAGTCGAGTGAAGCTGGGAAAAAAGTAAACTTTAGTAATGTTCGATCTCGACCCATGCCGCGGGTCGAAAGCGTGATCTCGATCTCGCTCACGTGGGAAGAGAGACGAGCCCGGCCGACATGGCAGTAAGATTCCCGGTCGAGAGGCAAACCAAAGCAATAGGGTCTTTCCGGTGAGAGGCCCCATCTGTTCCATAAGGAAGCCGATGAGGAAACAGATCCATTTCTGATCATTCCTTGCCGGAGTTCAGGTCTGGCAAGCCATCAACCTCGCGAGACGGTCTGCGGGACTCAAGCGGTCTGCGGCCAACGCCAAGCCAACGATGGGGAGACGCCGTCCCGATAGCGCCCGCCGACACACGAGGCGTACCACGCCGCAGCAGCCCCGAGCAGCAAAGAAACCGCTGTGGAGAAGCCAAGAATTACCGCGCTTCGGCGCGCCTTCTGCACCGCTGTAATAGCTGCGGTAATTGCATCCGTGACCCGGCGCTCAGCATCGGGCAGCGCAATGCCGGTCCTGTTAGCGGCCAGCCGCACGAGGTAGGCCCGATCATCCGCTGTAATTCCCTGCCGCCCAGTTGCAGCAAGCAAAATGCGCCCCGCTTCGGCGCGGCTGTAAGTAAGATCGCCGGCGGCGGGTGGGCGCTCGGCGCGGAATAACCGATCGAGTTCGTAGGCAATGAGCCGCTCACCGGCAGTCGCCTCAGGAGAAATTGCCGGCTGTACTGCCTTCGACGCGAGGCTCGCGGCCGAAGCGGCTGCAACAAGGCCGATGATTAGGACTGCAATAGCCCAAGCCAGCAGGCCATGCGTGCCATCCCGGAACTCGACCACATCGCTATGCGCAGAAGTGGTCCAGCGTTCTCGCAGGCGTCCCGCCACATAGCCGCCGAACCCGAAGCTTACGAGCGCTGTCAGCAATAAATACAGGCCGGAGGCCACCGCCAGGGCTGGTGATGCGTCCCTCCATGTTGGAGATGATGAGACGATAGAGAAGCCGATTGCCGATCCAGCCGCCATCAGGATTACTGATACCGCCGCGGCGACGAATGCGCCGGCAATAACAGGGGTCCACTGCAAGAACGGGATCGCCGCTTCGACCGGCACAGTTTCAATGCGCTCAGTGGTTTGCACGGGATTACTCCTCCGACGATGCGGTGGCCATCAGCGCAGGCCGAGGAAAGACAAAATGAACAGAACAACCACGATCAAGCCGACGAGATAGATCAAGCCATTCATCGGTTCCTCCCTAGTTGACAACAATAACTGCAAGTAGGACACGGTGATCGGAAGAACGTTCCAAGTCCGGCCACTTTGCTGTTATCGGGCGGCCCCCGTAGCAGAGCCTGCGCCCAATAACCCGCCGGATCACCCTTTGTTGCAGAAGCAATTAGGGATGCACCGGCCTCTGCCGCACCGGGTACGGCGGTACAGGCCGCTCGGTGGGCGAGACCTGGACCTCGGGCGGTCGCCATGTTCTCCGTGGCTCTGCGTTATCTCGCTATTTTCTCGCGAAATTCGACGCCCGCTGGCCTCAGTCGCCCAACTAAGATATTTGACCTCGACGACAATCTCGGGTCGCCGCCAATGCACCTGCCCGAGGACGAGCGACGAGTCCAGCGGCTAGTTCGTGACGTCGGCGCATCTCAGTGTCATCTCGGTTGCCGCAAGCGGCGGCGTGGCGCTCGAGAAAGATGCCGGCCTCAAGCCGCGCGGCCCGTAAGCCGGATAGGTGCCTCTCGAAAGGTAAGCTGCGCGGAGCACGACCCGATTGATTTATGGTTGCTTGATCCTGTCGATGTGTCGTACCAAGCGAACCGGCCTTGAACGCTTTCCCGCGACCAAAGGTCGAGGCTGAGTGGGTCCAATCCAGTCCGCGACCGGCGACCGAGGAGCACATGCAAAAAGCAAATCTCTCTCGGGAATTATCCGAGGAGCAAGGATCGAGCATCCCTGATATGCGGCCGCAGCGTAGCGCCAATCCTGGGCTCGGCCCAGCGAGCACGATCGAACGCGCCGCCCAACGCTTGGATTGGACAATCGTATTTGGGATGCGGCACGACACCCCGCGCGGCCTCGAAGAGACCACGAACCCGCAATCGCGGGCTTCGCGGCTGAAGTCCAGCCGCGCCGGGGGGCCTCGGCGCCTGTTGATCTCCCGCCTGTGCCTCGCGTCCGTCGCAGTTGTCGCAGCTGCAGGCACTGGCATTTTGTTGCTTACGCATTCCGCCGACGAGAAAACCGCCACTAAAAGTGCTCATGCGACGGCGGCTCCAGCCACGGCTGACGAGGCCACATCCCTGATGCGAGGTCTGGCAACGATGCCGCCAGCCGCCAGCACGACGCAGAGTGTCACGCTAGCCGGAGGGGCGCCGACACCAGCGGCTCCGGAGGGGGAGCCAAAGCTAATTCTTGGGTCCCCACTTTTACCGCCTAGTTGGCCTCAGCCAAAGGTCGCGAAGACGCCTGCCCAGACGCTAGAAGCGACTTCGACATTTGCGTCGCTCGCTCCGCCGAACCAGCCGAGTGCGTCCGCCTTTTCCCGCGCAGAGATCGCTGGGCTTCTGGCGCGTGGCGATTGGATGTTCGCGACTGGCAATCTCGCCTCAGCGCGTCTTCTTTACGAGCGCGCGGCGGATGCGGGCGAGGCGCGAGCGGCGGTGAGGTTGGGGGAGACTTTTGATCCGGTCTATCTGGATGGCTCCAATCTGCGCGGTATGAAGGGGAATCCGGATACGGCGGTGTTCTGGTACCGCCATGCTCGTGATCTCGGCGCCACCGGGATCGCCAGTCGGCTGAAAAAGCTCGAAGCGAAATAAGAGAGGAATTGACCCGAGCGGATTTTACAGCCCGACGCCGCTTGGCTAAATCAAGGAGATCGAAAAGCGCCCTCATGCCTCGCGGGCTGGTTCCGATCTCCCCCACAAGCACCCTTTATGGCACGCTCCCTTCTGTTGTCGCTTGCCCTAAACGTTCGCGGACGCACCGGTCTAGTCGGAAGAAGTCGAGAGAGGCGGTGCTCGACGCTAGCCAGTCGAGAGTTTCCGCAGGAAGCCGGTGCGCTGCGCGGCACCGGCCGCCAAAAACGCCGCGTCCTGGCCGGACAGGATGAAACGGGCGCCCATATCGATGTAACGCGGCATAATGGTCTCATTGTAGACCCCAGCCATTCCAGGGAATTTTCCGTGCTCGCGGGCGGCGGCAATCATCGTCCGGTAGGCGTCGGCGACACGTTCGTTGCCGAAGTCCCCATGGATGCCCATTTCGGCGCACAGATCGTTGGTGCCGATCAGCAGCACATCGACACCCGGCACTGCGGCGATCTCTTTGGCATTGCCGATTGCCGTCGGCGTTTCGAGCATCACGATTGTCAGGTTGGCAGCATTGAGTGCGGCCGCGGCTTCGCCCGAGCTGGCGGAGCGCAGCCCATAATGCGGCCCGATGCCGCCCATCGAGCGGTGCCCGACCGGTGGATATTTCAGCCGATTGACGACTTCGCGGGCTTCGGCTGCACTGTCGACATGCGGCATGACAATGCCGAGAGCACCATTATCGAGAGCCCGCGTAGCAATCGCATATTCGCCGTTGGGCACCCGTGCGATCGGTGCGATCCCGGCGTCGAGCGCAGCGATAGAGATCTGGGCGCAGGCTTCGAGCGACATGACGCCATGCTCCATGTCGAGAAACAGCCAGTCGAAGCCGGCGACCGCCATTGCCTTGGCGATCTCGACGCTGCGCGTCATTCGTACTCCAACGCCGAGTGACAATTGGCCTTGTTCGAGTTTTTTGCGGGCGACGTTGAGGACAGTGGCGGCCATTGATGTTTCCCCTCGGGTCATTGATGCAATCACGGTGACGATGGCCAGTTTCAGTGCTGCGAGGTCATCGGGTGGTGATCGGCCTCGCCGGCTCGCATCATAACAGGCTGTCGCGGCGTCTGCTCTGATATCGTTGTTGACGGAGCCGTTCCTGTCCGAAGGAAGGCTGATACCGGTATGGACCCGATCTCGGCTGGTTTTCGCCAGCCCCACGCGGTCGCGTCAACAGCCTAGTTGCACTGATCAGTTCATCCCCTCGGCTAACCCGGTCAGCCGACGGCTGATTGCATGGAGGCGCCGACGCGCCGCATCGTCATAAGCCTGAGCATGCGCACGTCGTTCACTCAATCCGTTGAAATAGCGGCCGCTACCGCGTTTGCCGGCGGGCGGGACGGCGAGATTGACGATCGCCGCGGCACCTTCCTCGACGGTGCTCATCGGCGTCACGCCGGCCCGGCGGACCATGGTCGTGTCCATATAGGTGGCGGGATGTAGCGCGTTCACCACAATTTCGGAGCCTGCAAGCTCTTGCGCGAGATCGATTGTGAACATGATATGTGCCAATTTGCTTTGGCAATAGGCTCGGCTGCCGCTGAAGCCGTGTTCCAGCATTAAATCGTCAAAGTCGATCGCCTGCTGTCCTGCGGATGCGACGTTGACGATCTGCGCCGGCCCGCCGTGCCGAAGAAGGGGCAGCAGCAAATGGGTCAGCAGAAACCCGGAAAGGTAGTTCACGGCAAAACGCAGCTCATATCCGTCGGCACTCTCTAGCCGTGTGACGCCGGCGGTGCCGATGCCGGCATTGTTGATCAGAATGTCGAGCCGAGGCTCGGTTTCGAGGATGGTATCGGCAAGACGGCGCACTTCGGCCAATGATGCAAAGTCAGCCGCCAGGAAATTCGCGGTGCCGCCGGCCGCCTTGATGTCCGCCACCACGCTCCGGCCTCTGTCCTGGTCGCGGCCGTGGACCAGAACATTTGCGCCAGCCTCGCCGAGTCTGATCGCCACTCTTCGTCCGACACCGTCGGTCGATCCAGTTACTAACACCGCCTTTCCGTCCAGTTTCGTCATGTCTCGACCTCGGCTCGTTATCTGCTGGTGGCGCTTTGCGGAGTCCAGACCTCAAATCGTCGTACCGGCTAGCTCGGTCAGCCGCTGCTGCCGCACATGCAAGCCCCTGCTGGCAGCCTTGCTGTCCTACTTTTCCACTAACGACCAAACGCCATTCCACTCGGCGCATGGCGCGGTAGCGTCGAACTGCGCGATGCGTTCCAGGAACAACTTGCTGGGCGCGTCGCATGGGGTAACGTCGAGACACTGCTGGAACCCGGTTCGCGCCTTCTCCCAGTCCTTACACCGATACGCATCGAGCGCCTCGGCATAGGCGTCACGCAATGCCAAAAGGTCGGGCGCAACATCTCCTTTGCGGCCGAGCAACTCGAAAATGCGCTGCGGCTCGGTCTTACCGACAACCAGTACTGTATCGATCTCCCGTGTTTCCATCGCATCGGCGGCGAGGCGATTGGCCGCCTCGCTGATTAGCACGCGCGTGCCGTAGGTCTTACTGGCGCCTTCGAGACGCGATGCCAAATTCACCGTATCCCCGATCACCGTGTAGTTGCGGGTCTGCTCCGAGCCGATACTGCCCACCACGACGTCGCCGGTGGCGATGCCGATGCGTATATCGATCTCCGGGAGACCGCGCTTGAGGCCGGTGAGGTCTGGCAGCTCGGCACGAAATGCAGAAAGGGCAGCAACTTGATCGAGCGCAGCGAGACAGGCGAGACGAGCCTGTTCGTCGGCGCCAGTAAAGGGCGGGCCCCAAAAGGCCATGATGCCATCACCAATATACTTGTCGATGATGCCGCTATGACGCCGGACCGGCTCCGAGATCACGGTCATGTAACGGTTCAGTACGGTGACCAGAGCGGCTGGGGTCATGCCCTCGCTGAAGGTGGTGAACCCTTTCATGTCGCAAAACAAGATCGTCATCTCGCGGCGCGAGCCTTTGGCATCGGTCAGCTCCGGCCGGTCGATCAGCCCGGCGACAATGCGCGGATCGACATATTTGCCAAAAATCTCGCGAATCTGCGCTTTGATGCGCAGCTCGCCCACCATGCTGTTGAAGGACTGGGTCAGCCGACCAATCTCGTCGCGTGAGGTAATCGGCACGACAGTATCGAGGGCGCCACCCTCAACCGCAGCGGTACCAGCCAGCAGGCGACGCACCGGGCGCACCAGGCCGAGGGTGACGGCGGCAGCGACGGTGATGCCGAGCAAGGCGGCAATCGCCAACAGCGCCAAGCCAATCTGGACGACGTGCCGCTGGTAGGCGCGGGTCCCGACGATTGCGGCGCCGGCGAGCCGACGCATCTCGCTCCGCGAGACGTCGATTTTACGATCGAAATCGTCCCGCCAATCGTCAAGCTCCCCGAGCAGCTCGGCTGCCAGCCCCTTATTGTCTGCATCGGCCGCAGCCAGTAGCCTGCCGAGTACAGACTCGTAACGTTGCCTCTCCTCCTGCAGCGACTCTATTCTAGCATCGAGCCGCGCCAGAGCGATGTTGTCGTCAAAGTCGAGAGGATCAGCGATCTGCTCGTTGATGTGCTGGCGCGCAGCCCCGATCTCTCGATCGCTCGCCTTGCCGGTATCCGCGATCAGCTGACGCAGATCGTCTACTTTCGATGCGTTATCCTGCCGCTCGGCAATGGCGAGGAGCAGCCGGCGGGTATAGGCCGACTCTTCGACCGAGCCGATGTTGGCCTGAGCGAGCGCGACGTAGGCGGGAAAATAGTTGTGATCGATAATAACAAGCTGGTCATCGACCGTGCGGGTCATCTGCATGCTCAACAGCGCGACCACCGCCATAAGGATCAGCAGCCCGACGGCGATGCCAAAGATCTTGGCCCCGATGGTGATGCGCATGACTGACTCCAACCGCAATTCCCGGCCCATCCCGTGCGCCGGACGAACGAATAAAGCCGGATTATACCCGACGCAGGCAGGCCCTAGGCCGAGCTTAACGGCAGGCGAGACACCGATCACCAACCGCGCTCACCTTGACGGCGATGGGCGGTTGCTGAAGGTGTGGCCCGTGATGGAGTGACGAGGCACCGGTGGGGCGGCATGTCGCCGCAAGAACGTCCTGTCATCAGCATGCGCGCGAAGAACGCTCTCGCGATATCCGGATAATGCGCTATTTCATGGGTATAGGGCGATCCGAGGTTCTACTTCCAGCGCCGCGCACGTGCTGGTAACTGCACTTAGCTTCGATAATCTCTCCGCCGGGCGAAATCCAGGCGAATGGTACCAAAGAGGTCGCTGGCGCGCTGCACAGCCTAAACGGGCAACCCGCCGGCCTCACCGGACGGGGGCGAGGAACGCCGCCACTCAAATCTCACTCAGCCGGTCGGCAGGTTGGTCGATCGCGTCGCTTCGAACAGGAACCAAGTCCGCTTTTCGGTCTCGTCAATAAAAAACTATGAGTAGGCTCGTCGTCGCCACATCATTGTGGCGCGCCGCAACGTCGTGCGCTTCGCGCATCATGTTCGGTGGGAACCACTCAAATCCCCAAGGCGTTGGGCACCGTATTGGGAGGTTCTTACAGCCGGGGAAAATTAACCATGGGAGAACCATCGACGACCACGAGGCGGGATAGCGAACACTACCGGGGACTGGCGAGCAAACTTCGCGGCATTGCGCGCCAATCTCACTCTCCGGGTGCTCGACAGAAGATACTCAAGCTCGCTTCATGGTACGAAGTCAGAGCAAATCACCTCGAAACACGAAGCCCAACTGCGGATTTCGCCCCGGATCCCTGTTAATCGGATCAGCCTCACCCTGCACGTACATTCCGCCAGCGCCGCCACCAGCACGCTCTGAGCCCTGATAACTTTCAAAAAGCTCGGTCGAGAACCGACCGGTTCGGTCCTGCGGGACGCGCAATTCCTGCTGGCCGACCCGCATGATCAATGTCCGGCCGTAAAGGTCCGACCGGTAGCTCAGCCGACCCGCCGCCCGTCCACCCTTTCTCGGCGTCCAGCGCCTCGGTCATCTCCGCCTCGAGCACCTCCGGCAACGCCGTGCGCATCAGCGCCCGCAGAAATTCCTCGTCCTCCCCCACAACAGCTTTGACCTCGATCGTGCCAGATTACCCTGGCTCTTAATCATGGTCTGCATCCTCGCCAAAGGATCCAGTGACGCGCATCACCCGCATCCCATGACCATCCGTCTCAGCGCCCTTTGCACAACTTCCCGACACTATCATTCCTCAGCCGATGCGGTGCGTGAAGCCCGCCTCTGCGGCCCCTAGTGGTGCGAACCTGACATCTGGTACCCGGCCCATTACCGAGATTGCTTCGGTCCGCTCGCAATGACACCTCAAACGGCCGTCATTCCAAGGCGCGGAGCGACGAAGCAATCTTGTCTGTCCGCGATGATCCATAATGTGCGACGCAGCGCGGGCCGCGGCCAGGTCCGGGTTGCGGCAGCACCGTGACCGTAAGCAATCGTGGGATCCTCTCCC
>Ga0306920_100012508_pt1 | contig 11518 bp, 12 predicted proteins | sample flu12Cox44000170_FD_204666 | JGI IMG/M metagenome (GOLD analysis project Ga0306920, IMG submission 204666) | Lab enrichment of tropical soil microbial communities from Luquillo Experimental Forest, Puerto Rico - flux4day.12C.oxic.44.000.170 (v2)... | ecosystem: Environmental > Terrestrial >...
AGAGCTTTTCACTGCCCGGCACGAGTTGCTGAACTTCCCTGTTGTCCACGGTTGCACTTCATCATGGGTTGGTCCGACGCTTACTGCCGAACTGCAGCCCTCGGCAGTCATCTGGAAAAGTGCGATCAGTGCCAGTACGAACGCATCTGCTAAGACTCGTGTCGCAACCGGCATTGCCCAAAGTGCCAGTCTCTGGCCCGCGCCCAGTGGATTGAGGAGCGTCAAGAGGAACCTCTCGACACCGAATATTTCCACGTCGTCTTCACCTTGCGGAAGAGATTGCCGCCATCGCCTACCAGAACAAGCAAGTGGTCTACGACATTCTCTTCCGGGCCACTTCCGAAGCCCTACGCACCATTGCCGCCGATCCCAAACATCTGGGCACTGAGATCGGTTTTTTCGCCGTGCTGCATAGTTGGGGACAGAACCTGCTCTTAAACCCTCATTCATAATGCCTTGCCTTATCATCCGATTGATTTTCAAGGAACAACTCAGTTTGATGGTCCGTGCGACCCCCTCGTAGAAGTAGCTTGCCTGTCCGACGGAGGTGCTCGAGGATACTGCGAACCGGCTCTGTGTCTAGATCGGAGCGACGTATTTCCCAAGGCGCACAGGGAGCCGTTTGTTCGCGGTTTAGTAAACCTGCTTCCACCAGCCGTTCGAGCGAACGGTGACTCACGGCATAGCCGAGCCGCTTCGTTCAAGCCGAACGGGGACGATTCATTTGCAGCTGCGTGTGTATACCACCCTTCCAATGAATCGGGAAGTGCAGAGTTTCCTTGTTGGGATCGGTGCGCGCGACGATTTCTTCGATGACACCAACGAAAGATCATCTTCTTGAGTGTGGTTGGGCAGTGCTCGCTTTGCCATACTTCAGCGAAGTTCTCACCCATGGAAAGGATCCTTGCCTCCTCCTCCACAGAGAGGGAATACTGTTGCCCCTCAAGCGCGGCGAGCCGGTCAGTCCGCAAACCGTGTCTCGCTTGAGCCGGGATTTTTATGAGGCGGTGCGGCAGTTTCATCAGGCGCCGCTGCAGGATGAATGGGCGTACCCATTCCTGGACGGCGTCAGTCTGCGGATGCGCCGGCCCAGCGGGCGGCAGCGGGTGCAGATGTTGTGGCCTACGGGGTGCGGGGCGACGGCACCCGACAACTGCTGGGCTTTATGCGCAGTAAGGGGGAGAGCCAGAGCGCCTGGGAAGGTCTACTCGAAGACCTGTACCGCCGCGGACCGAAAGGCGAGAAGTTGCTGCTGATCGTCACCGACGGCTGTCCCGGGCTGGCGGCCGCGATCGAGACCGTCTATCCGCGGGCGTTGCATCAGCGCTGCTGGGTGCACAAGATGCGTAATATCTTGGAGAAGGTACGCCGCCGCGACCATGACGCGGTGAAGGCCGATGCCCAAGGATCTATCGGGCCGAAAGCCGTCGCCAGGCCGAAGCCGCCTTTCGCACCTTTCGCCGCCGCTGGCGACCGTTGTATGGCGCGATGGTGCGACAACTGGAGCGCGATCTGCCAGAGTTGCTATCGTTCTTTAGCTTCCCACGGCACCTGTGGAGAAAGCTGCGCACCACCAACATCATCGAGCGTTGTTTCGTCGAGGTACGACGGCGCACCCGGCCCATGGTGTGCTTTGTGAACGTCAAAAGCGTAGATCGCATCATTTATTCCATCTTCCAACGCTTTAACTTGGAATGGAAAAACCGCACCCTCCGGGTTATTACACAAGCAGCTTGACGTCACCTGCCTGGCAGTTGATCTTGGACGTATATCGCACACAAGGTAAAATCCTTCGAGGAAAAATGGACTCGGTTCATCTCAAAGAAATCGGAGGCGAATCAACAACTATAGAAGCGCAAAATGGGGGATGCTAAGGTCGACCGAGTCGGCAGTCGTCGCTCCTAGCCGATCCTGACGCGAACTTTTTGTTGAAAAACACTAACAAGAAGGAAAGAGGCGAAAGGCTGAGGTCCTGGGAAAGGCAAAACCGTGACCAAAAACCGCGACGAAACAATGATCTTAATTATTCCCACTCCCTTGATTAATGGGGAAGGCCTCAGGCATGATAACAATCCCAGCGAAGCTTTGCTCCGGCTTTATTCTCATCCCCGGAACGGCTATTCACATCGCGCTGGAACATACCCTTCACATCGCCGGAATACCCACCGGAGACGTTGAAAACCTCCACAGCAATTCTGACAGTGGGCAGTGCGGTCTAAATTTGCAGTATTATTGACGCTTTAAGGGAACCACTCGGTGGCCAATGTCCTTTGCATCGACGAGAGTCGAAGTACTGGGGGCTTTCTCGTTTCTGGGTTCGGAGGGTGTTTGACGGGTCGAACTGAACTGGGGAGATCTGTGCTGTGAGTGTTGGCATCCGAACCGACCGAGAAGGGGACCGCGCACGTATAGTACCGACCGGTCCGTTCGACTTGGCCCATGCGACTACGGCAGCGCGAGCAGTGGAGAACGCGGAGGCACTTTTGGCTGGGTGTGACTCGGTCGATGTCGACTTAGCGCAGCTTGATCGAATCGACGGCGCCGGTGCAGTCTTGCTGGCACGGCTTCTCGATCGGCTCGACGCCGACGGGCACCACGCCAGCCTCATCGAAGGCTCCAACGGCGAAGCGGCTCGCTTGATCGCAGGTTATCGCGAGCGCCGGGCGGACCAACCACCGCCCCAGACCCGCGCGATGAGTCTGCTTGCACGGATTGGCGCGCTAGCGGCTCATCTGCCTGGCAAGGCAAACGAAGCACTTGATTTCACGGGTCGCTGTGCCCTCGCGTTGCCGAAAGCGGCCGCCACACCGAACTCAGTCGATTGGCGTTCGTTGCCGAGGCTGATTCAAGAGATCGGCGCAGACGGGCTACCAGTCGCGAGCGCTGCTAACCTTCTGGTCGGCCTCATCATCGGCTTTCTCGGTGTCTCGCAGCTCGGGCCTTTAGGGGCGGCCGCCTATATCCCCGGACTGGTGGTCGTCGCGCACTTCCGGGAGCTCGGACCGCTGGTCACCGCGATCGTTGTGGCCGGACGATCGGGAGCTGGTCTCGCGTCGGAGATCGCCACGATGACGGTGTCGGAGGAAATCGACGCCTTGCGGTCCATGGGGTTCGACCCCGTGAGGTGGTTGGTCCTACCACGCTGTCTGGCGCTCGCTGCCACGCTGCCGCTCTTGACGTGGATCGGCGACCTGCTGGCCTTGATTGGCGGTCTAGCGGCGGCAACTGCCTTCTCCCAAATGACTCCCCGCGCCTATATCGAGGCGACCGGGGACGCAATCACGGCTGGCCATCTGCTCGCAGGTCTCGTGGAGACTCCTTTTTTGGCGGTCGCAATTGGATTGATCGCATGTGGTCAGGGGCTGCTCACACGCGGCGGCGCAGCCGCTGTCGGCGCCCGGACGACGACCGCCGTGGTGCTAGCCATCTTCTCTGTGATTGTGATCAGCGCCGTGTTCACGTTCTTTTTCGCGCTCCTAGGCATCTGAACATGCCGGTATCAAAGCCGCACATCACCGTACACGATCTGCGCGTAGGTTGGGGAACACGGGTACTCATGGAGCACATCACCTTCCAAGTCGACCGCGGAACGATTTTTGCGATCCTCGGCGGATCGGGTAGCGGCAAGAGCACGCTGCTCCGATATTTGATCGGACTCGAGCGGCCCCAAGCCGGTCGCATCGACATCGACGGCGTCGGAGAGCCGCACCGCTACGAGGGCGTCCCGCCCTTCGGCGTGCTTTTTCAGTCGGGCGCGCTCTTCAGCTCTATGACGCTGGCGGAGAACCTCGCTCTCCCCTTGACGAGATGGACCCCGATACGCGGCGCGACCGCGTGGGAGCTAGTCCAGGCCAAGCTCGATCTCGTGGGGCTTGGTCCGTTTGCCCGGCATCTACCGGGCGAAATCTCGGGCGGCATGAAAAAGCGCGCCGGCATTGCTCGTGCCTTGATGCTCGAGGCCGATCTGCTGTTCTTCGACGAGCCGTCCGCCGGGCTCGACCCGATCTCGGCGGTCGAACTCGACCAGCTCATCCTCACGCTCAGCCGCGATTTAGGCATCACGATCGTCATAGTGACCCACGAACTGCCTAGCATTTTTCTGGTGGCCGACCACTGCATCGTGCTTGACAAAGTGGCGGAGGGAATCGTAGCGGAGGGCGACCCGCGCAAACTGCGCGACGAATCGAACATCCCGTTCGTACACAATTTCTTTACGCGGTCGGCGCCAGGCGTGTCCGCGGATCAGGGAGGGTAAACCCTATGCCTGCCGAGAAGAGCTACGCGCGACTTGGCCTCTTTATAGTGGTGACACTGCTCGTCGTCCTGGTAACGGCGGTTTTCTTCATTCAACAGCTGAAGAACCGTGCAGCAATAGACATGGTCACCTACACCACCGAGAATGTCTTCGGCCTGGATGTCTCCAGCGTCGTTCGGTTCAGGGGCGTGCCAGTGGGTCGGATCACGGGAATACGTGTGGACCCAAAAGGTACCATGGTCGAAATCGACTTCGAGGTGTTTCTCGATCGCCTTAGCACCATCGGCTTGAACGTTAGGCGAATCCGGACGATTTCCGATATTGCAGGCGTGTTCCCCAAAGCTCGGGCCCATGTCATGGGCAACCCGATGACAGGGGAGGCGTACTTGTTGATCGATCAGCCCCAGAATCCTCCTCCACCATTGGAACTTGGGTTCAAACCGAGCCGGCCCTACATTCCGTCGATGCCCTCGATGTTTGCAAGGGTGCAGGATCAGCTGCCTGCGCTCTTGGATCGCGCTGATGCGACGCTGCAAACCCTCAGTGAGATTATTGCCCGGATGCCCGATAGCTTCGACCGGAGCGACCGATTCTTCACCCACGTTGAGCGCATCATAGACGAGAGCCACCTACCAACGCTGAGCGCCGACTCGCGGAAATTCTTTACGACGACAAGTGCGCAGATCGAGCAGATTAGGTCCGAGATGGACGGAGTGATCGGCACGGAAGGGACACTGGTCAAGTTCTCTGAAGAGGCGCGGGCCGCGATCAAGGCCGCGGACCTTCCGGCGGCGACCCAGTCAGCGCGCGAAGCGGCGGACAATTCCAGACTTGTGTCAGACGATCTCCGACGCTCCTTGCCGGCAATTCGGGATTCGCTCGAACAATTGAGCCAGTTCTCGCGAATGCTCGAGGAGCAGCCCGAGTCGATGGTCTATGGTCCACGACCACCAGAGGGTAAACGTCGATGATTCGTGTCTCCCGATCAGGTGCCTATGTGCTCGTAGCGATCGTCTGCCTGGGTGGAGCCGCTTGCCTGCGCCTGCAGCGCCCCGCAACGACACCGAGACGCATGCTCGAGCCGCAACTGTCCGTGCCAGCGAAGCAAGTGACCAAGGCTGCCAACGCCACCCCCGTCCGGTTGCTTGATACACAAGCACTCGGACACATCGGCCGTCCTGTGCTGCACCAGCAACCGAATGGTGAGTTGACCGAAGACGCTGTCTGGCGATGGTCGTCCGCTCCTGACCGGTATCTGGATACGGCACTTCGCCTCGAAGTGGCGTCGAGTCCCGATGTGCTCCTCGTCGATACCAGCCGCGCTCCAGCACTAGCCGCCACGCTCCTCGAATGGGACCTCGAGTCTGCAGGGGGAACGCGACTTGCTGGAGCTGTGGAGTTTCAGGTCACAGGGACCGACCGTGTGGTCCATACACAAGTGGTGCGAACCAGCGAGCCCGTTTCCGCGGAACTACCCGGCGACTTGGCCGCCGCAGCAGGCCGGCTCTTGCACCGCCTGGCTTCTGAGGGTCTCGCGTGCGTCGCAAGTGAACGATAAGGAAGTGGCAATGCGTTCGGAGCATTTATGGCTTACCTAGGTCGAAGCGAGTTGCGTGAGAACCTCCTCAAGGTCGGTGTGCGATGTGCGACCGCGTTTAGGCTGAAGGTGAATCGCCGGTAAAGGAACGCTGCTCACGTGTGAATCACTTGTCGGTAAACGCACCTAACTGCTGTGTCCACATATGTTTGGCGCAATGGCTGGACGACTCTCTCGGGATGGCAGAACGTAGCGCTTGCCGCCAAACCCTGTCTGACGGATACTTCTTCAACGCTTTAAGTGGGGTTGGGTCACTAGGGATACCACAATGAGGATCTCAAGTATCGCACACGCTCTACCAAGTCGACGAGTGACCAACCAGGAACTCATTGGAGCGCTGATCGAAAGGAGCCGATTATACTTTGCACCACAGGATCTTCGGCTCCTCGAAAACGGTTTGCGCAGGTCCTTTAGACTTGCTGGTACGGAGATCCGATATCACAGGGCGAATGGTGAGAAGGCTGTTGACCTCGGCCTAAGAGCCGGCCGCGATGCTCTGCACGCAGCTTCGCTCGATCCTGCAAAGGTCGATCTGCTCATCTATGCGGGAGTAGGCCGAGGCTGGATAGAGCCTGCTATGGCTAACCTATTTCAGAGTGAGCTTCAATTGCACCGCGCGACGTGCTTTGATGTCTTGGATGCATGCGCGAGTTGGTTGCGCAGCTTGTTTATCGCCCAGTCTTTTATCGATTCTGGCATTTACAAAAAGGTGATGGTACTCAATTGTGAATTTAATTTTAAAGAATATGCTAATTTTGAGATCAGGAGCATTGACGAACTACGTACTTCATTCTCAGCTTTCACGATGGGCGAAGCTGCGACGGCCACCATCCTAAGCGAGGATGGTCCGCGGAACTCGATTCACATTTCCTTCAAAACCTGGGGCGAGAAGCACGATCTCTGCAAGATTCCACTTCCTCACGCTGCAGAATTCTCTAGCAACGGATGCGGGAGCGGCAAACCTATGCGCTTCTTTACTGCGCCCACCCAGCTACTCTCGTTTACCATCCAGGAACTAGTCTCGCACGTCAGAGAAGCAAAAATATTGACTCATTACGAATATGACATTGTAATCGGGCATACGGTAAGCATGGCCGTTTCATCGGAGGTTGCCAGACAGCTTAAGATAGAGGACAGTAAGATTTTTGAGACTCATGGACGATTTGGCAATACCGTGTCAGCTTCTTTGCCATTGGCTCTCTCCGTTGCTGAGATGGAGGGCCGATTGCGACGAGGGATGCGAGTCCTGCTATTAATGGGCAGCGCTGGGGTGTCCACTGCCGTCTGCTCATTTATTTATTGACAAACCGCCCGGGTATCACTACCTCGTGGCTCGCCAAATTTCGGGAATGATAGTGAGCGTGATCCCTGAGTATATTCGGCAGTTCTACAATTTCGAATCTCACTACCTGATGATCAACGGCTTTCACTATCACTACATAGACGAGGGTAAAGGTGAGCCAATCGTATTGCTTCATGGCAATCCGAGTTGGTCGTTCATGTACCGAAATCTTATATATGCTCTGCGTCCTGACTATCGGGTGATCGCACCTGATCACGTAGGATGTGGACTCTCCGATAAGCCGGACAGCACAAAGTACAGTTATTCTTTAGAACAGCGAATCTCGGACTTAGAACAGCTTCTCGACACCCTGGGAATATCGAACAATATTACTTTAGTCATGCACGATTGGGGAGGACCGATCGGAATGGCCTACGCTAGGCGACATCTTCACGCGATCAATCGCTTGATAGCCTTGAATACTGCTGCTTTTCTCCTGCCGAGAGGGAAGCATCTCCATTGGTGTCTCCGGGTTGGTCGCAGCCGCCCCTTTGGAGTGCTCCTGATTCGCGGACTTAACGTAATGGTTTTGGGAGCTACATACCTAGGATTCCACAATTCGTTGCCACGAGAGATTAGGCGCTGCTACGCGGCGCCCTACAACTCTTGGCGAAACAGGATTTCTATTCTTCGGTTTGTACAGGATATTCCCCTCGCTCCGTCGGATCAATCTTACCCGGTGCTCAAAAGCATCGAGGAGAGTCTCTTCCGCTTCCGGCAGATACCGCTTTTAATCTGCTGGGGCGAAAGAGATTTCATTTTTGACGCCGAATTTCTGGACGAGTGGATCCGGCGCTTCCCCGGAGCGGAAGTATACCGATTCCCCAAGGCAGGCCATTATGTTTTGGAGGACGCCGGTGACTCAATCATTCCGCTTGTGCGGGGTTTTCTGGATAGACATCTCAAGGGAATAGTTTAAGGTGACTGATCCGGTGAACATTGCGCTCCAACTTTCTGTTGTAGCGGCGGAGCATCCCTCTCGTCCCTGTGTCATTTCACACGCCGCAGTCTTAAGCTATCGGGGTCTCGAAGAGCAAAGCAATCAGTGCGCATGGGGCCTACGGCATTACGGTGTGGAGAAGGGGGCCCGGGCAGTGATGATGGTTAGGCCAGGCATCCAGTTTATGATAGTTAGCTTTGCTCTCATAAAAGCCGGCGCAATCGCAGTATTTGTGGATCCCCTGATCGGCCGGCAGAATTTGAGCCGATGTCTGGCTGAGCTACGACCTGATGTGTTCATTGGATCGTTGCGTGCACAGATTGCCCGCGTTGCTCTAGGTTGGGGTCGTGACACTGCAGGGCTTTGTATTAACACGAGTAGAATGAGCGTTCCAGGAGTAGTGGATTATGAGGAGGTGATGCGTCGCGGCCAGGTGGCGCGCGTTCCACATTCAGTGCTCGTAGATCCCGATCAACCTGCCGCCGTCGTCTTCACGTCGGGTAGCACCGGAGTTCCTAAGGGCGTTGTATATACGCACCGAATGTTTTCGGCACAGGTCGCCTGCCTAGCAGATCATTTCGGGATCCAGCCCGGAGAGGTGGATCTAACAACATTCCCTCTTTTCGCCCTCTTCAACCCAGCCCTCAGAATGACCACGGTTTTTCCTGGCATCGACTTTACACAGCCGGCCAGGGCCAATCCAAGCACGATCGTCGAATGCGTCCAAGCTCACAATGCAAGCCACATGTTCGGTTCTCCTGCACTTCTGGATCGACTGGGTAATTACGGACGGCGGACGGGAGTCAAGGTTCCCACTATGCGACGAGTATTGGTGGCCGGAGCACCTGTCTCCATGAAGACCCTGATTGCGCTGCATAACTTCTTGGGGCCGGAAACTGAGATTCACTCATGCTATGGGGCTACCGAAGCGCTACCAATTTGTTCCATTTCTGGCCGTCATCTTCTGTCAGAGACAAACGCACACCCGGAAAAAGGAGCATGTCTGGGCCTTCCAATTAGGGGAATAAGTTTGGCGGTTGTAAAGGTCGTCGATGGACGTATCCGAGTGTGGTCTGACGATCTCTCGATGAAGACTGGAGAAGTTGGCGAACTCGTGGTCGGCGGCGCAAATGTTTCCTGCACTTACTGGGATCGGCGCGAGAATGAAATGACCAAGATAAAGGCAACCGGCGACACGCCTCTTCACCGTACAGGTGACCTTGGCTACATTGATGAACGGGGTTACATCTGGTTTTGCGGTCGAAAATCTCAGCGAGTCATCACTCCTTCCGGGCCACTTTACACGGTACTTTGTGAACGAATTTTTGATCAGCATCCAAGCGTCCGCCGAAGTGCGCTAGTCGGTGTTGGCAAACCCCCAAATCAGAGCCCGGTTCTCTGTGTGGAATTGGAGAGTGGGAGTCACCGGAGATCATCTGGACAAATCGAACAAGAACTTCTTAGGCTGGCCCGGCGATATCCCCATCTTCGACAGATTGACACAATTCTGTTTCATCCCGGTTTTCCAGTCGACGTGCGGCACAATGCCAAGATAATTCGAGAAGAACTGTCGATCTGGGCCGCGAAGAGGATTTCATGAGGGCACTAGTCACGGGCGGAGGTGGCTTTCTCGGCGGGGCCATTGTCCGGCAGTTGCTCGAGACTGGCTATTTAGTAAGAAGTTTTTCGCGCAATAAGTATCCAAAGCTCGACCGTCTCGACGTAGAAGTCCGCCAAGGCAATATCACTAGCCCTGAGGCCGTGAATGAAGCTTGCGAAGGCTGCGATATTGTCTTTCATGTGGCGGCCAAGGTTGGAATTTGGGGGCGATATCACGATTACTATAACGTAAATGTTCGTGGCACCGACAATATCATCCAAGCTTGTCGGTCTTTGGGAATCGGCCGCTTGGTATATACGAGTACGCCCAGCGTAATATTCGACAGCGGGGATATGGAGGGAGTAGATGAAGCGATACCATACCCCTCCAACTATAAAGCTCCATATCCAAAGACCAAGGCGATTGCTGAAGCCGCCGTCTTAGCTGCCAATGATGTGAGGTTGGCAACAGTGGTCTTGCGGCCGCATCTGATTTGGGGTCCAGACGACACCCATCTCATTCCAGCCATTCTAAATCGTGGGCGTCGCGGCAGGTTGTTTCGAATTGGCTCCCGGTCCAGACTTGTAGATTTCACGTATGTAGACAATGCTGCGGAAGCACACTTGTTGGCTGCCCAAAATCTATGGCCGGGATCAGAAGTTGCTGGCAAAGCTTTCTTTATCAGCGACGGAAACCCAATTCCTCTGTGGGACTTCGTGAATCGTGTGCTTAAGTGTGCAGGCTTGCAACCGGTTAATCGATCGGTTAGTCAAAGGTTGGCGTACGGCGGTGCCCTATTCTACGAGCTGCTTTACACAATTCTGTCAATTGAAAGAGAGCCGCCGCTGACCCGTTTTCTTGTCGATGAGCTGGTCACCGCGCACTGGTTTGACATCTCGTCCGCAAGTCGGCTCCTTGGCTATCATCCAAGAATCAGTACCGATGAGGGATTCGAGAGGCTGACCCATTGGATTCGCGAGCCGTCCGCTGAGTTGATCTCCTGAAGTTCATCCTTGCTTCTAAAGTAAATTAAGTTCAGGTACAAGAGCCCGCCAACTTGCCAAACGGATCTTATCGGTGATCCGAATCTGAGCATCGTGATTGAGTAAGGGTTGGCAATTGATCGCTGTTGGCCGTCTGAACAGGTTCGTAATTGAAAGACATGCGTGTGCGGCTCTTTTAGATTGTGCAATTGGGTGGGGATAGGGGCAGTCTCGCTGGTGCGAGAGCTCTTACGACTCTTCTTTCTTCTTGACGATTTTTCAGGGCGCTGCGACGGCTGGACCGGGATAAGGAGACCGCAGACGGGACAGTCTCTGGCACGCGGTGATCCGTGTAGTGTGTCACGTGGTTGCGTTCGTATTCCGGTTTTTCGTGAAACTCCCAATAGGCATCGAAATCGTCGCCGATTAAGAACACCCGCCCGCAGAAGCAAACCGCCGCAGATCAACAAACAATGTTTTCAATTATTTAGCGAGGTGTAGCAGAATGTCGTCGCCTTCGGCACCAGCAAAAAACGCCGGTTATTAACGAGTAACGGCAAATGGCGCGCGCGTCGCGCGCGTCGTCCCACCCAGTCCAGTGGTCGCGCACCTTGATGCGCCAGGCGGCACTGGAAAACTGCAGACTGCCGACCACGATCGGCTGCGGCTGGGTAGTTGCGATCAGATACTCCAGGTGTGCCCCAAACGGCACTTTGTACCCGAGCGAATGATAACGGTCGACGAGCGGTGTTTGGAATCGAAGTGATCGACCCATGGGACGCGTTGTTTGTTTTGCCGCCA
>Ga0306920_100012510_pt1 | contig 11516 bp, 14 predicted proteins | sample flu12Cox44000170_FD_204666 | JGI IMG/M metagenome (GOLD analysis project Ga0306920, IMG submission 204666) | Lab enrichment of tropical soil microbial communities from Luquillo Experimental Forest, Puerto Rico - flux4day.12C.oxic.44.000.170 (v2)... | ecosystem: Environmental > Terrestrial >...
ACGAGTTGAAGAAGGCCGGTATCATCGCTCCGGGTTGTTGCTTACCAAAGGGGGAATAACCACTCGTGGCGACAAAAGGCGAGAGGCTCGAGACGAACACATTATTGCTAAGCGTGATGTCTTGGCACGGGATATCGGACTGGTTTGCGCCACCATTATTGTCAAGACCAACAACCCCGCTATTGGTCGTCGACCCCTGCGACCAGTAAATCCACCCGCCGCTGAACGCCAGTTGTTCGGTGGGGTGATCACCGGTCGGCAGGTTGGTGATGAACGAAGTGACTCCCCCGGTCATCGGGTTCACGGTGACGATGCGCGAACTGTTGTTCTGGCCACCGCCGTGGGTCGACTGATTGGAGTCTGTCGCGAAGAGACGCCCGCCCGAGAGACCGTTGACAAACGCGATGTCGATCGCCGGTCCTGCTGGCTGGAACCCGCCCCCGCTGGGCGTAGGTTTGCCGAGGGGACCGCGGATCAACGTCCCGTTTCGGTTGAAAACCAGCACGTCGGGCGTAAACGGATTGGTCGAGCTGAAAGTACCGCCGACAGCGGGGTCCCCTTGCTCGTTGCACCGGCTACCCCCCAAGCCGTGCCCGGATTCCAGTACGAATACCTGGAAGCTCTGAGAATTGCCGAGGAACGCGATCCCCGTCGGAAAGTTGAGGCCCGAGGCAAATACCGACGCCGTAAACCCCGGGGGAAGATCAATGGATGGCGGCAGGGTCGGGTTGAAGTTTGCGGTGTTGTCCGTACAGATCGGGTTAAACACTACATTGTTGGCTGCAACCGATGGTAACGACAAGAGCGACGCAGCCGCGAGCGCCGCGGTCAAGGTGAGTGGACGTTTAAGTCGCATGGCGTTATCCTTCCTTTCACTCGGTTTTGGTCACGGAAATGTACTTGCTTGAATTGCGTCGGGCGTTTGGCGCGCCGGAGGACGTCGGGCGCAGTGAGATTGGCGCTCCGCGAACAGCCGCCTGATAAGAAGCTGCATTCCTCCCCCAATGGGTTATTCGGCCTGAGGGCCGATTTTGTGGGGGAGAACCTGCTCGAACATGATAAAGGCGTCAATTAAATATTAAGGTTAACACGTTAGCCTTTAGGGTTAATCTTGTGGTAAAAATCAGGTCCCACCAGACGCTCGGTACTGAGAGAAATGCCGATGGCCTGGGCCATCGCCTCGGCCGGTTCGCCGGGTGGCCTGGTGGGAAGCGACTAACTCTTTGGCCTAATCCGGTAAGCCGGAGATCAGATAAAGGCGGCGAGAACGCGAGGCCCGGCCCGTCCCTTGCTCAAGGGCAGCATCACGAAGCAGGCGCGGTTAGTCGGCGTCTTTCCACATCCCCCGGCACTCGCCTCTGAGCTGCTCTCTAACTTCCCAGAGGTGATGCTCCATCCCGCCTCGCTCCCAGGGCGGCGCGTAAGATATGCGCTCGCGGATCTCGTGCTCTTGATGCCGAAGCCGCCAACAGTGCTGCAGCAGAACGGCGCAGAGCGCCGGGCTTAGGGTCAACGAGTTGAACGCCGAGATCGCCACCGAGATCGCGATCGTCAGGGCAAACTGATTATAGAGCCGACCGGTGATGCCGGGCAGGAAGGCAACCGGCACGAACACCGCCATCAGTACCGCCGAGGTGGCGATGATCGGGCCAACGACCTCCTTCATCGCGGCCACCGCCGCATCGACTGGCGACAAGCCCCGTTCAAGCTGGCGCTCTACGTTCTCAACGACGACGATCGCATCGTCGACGACCAGCCCGATTGCCAGCACCATGCCGAGCATGGTCACCATGTTGAGCGAAAAACCCATTGCCAGCATGGCTGCCAGCGTGAAGACCAGCGAGACCGGGATCGCAGTCGCGGGAATGATTGTCGTGCGCCAGCTTTGCAGGAACAGGAATACGACCCCGATCACCAGCGCCAGCGCCTCGGCCAGTGTCACCATCACGTCGTGCATCGAGGCAGACACGAACATCGTTGTGTCATAGGGGATCCGCCACGCGAGACCCGGCGGGAAGCGGTTGCCGAGCCGCGCCATCTCCGCACGTATCTCCTGATCCACCTGCAAGGCATTAGATCCCGGGGTCTGGTAGACGGCGACAAAGACGGCGGGCCGACCGTTCATTCGCGCGCTCGAGGTGTACTGCAATGCCCCAAGCTCAATGCGCGCGACAGTCGCGGAGGTGGACCACCGCCTCGCTCGCTGTCCCGGCACGGATGACGATGTTGCCGAACTGCGCAGGGTCGCTCCGCCGGCCGAGCGCGTTCACCTGATACTCGAACTCGGTGCCCCACGGCGCGACCGGGCGCTGCTCCTCAACCCGAATTTGGCGAACGCGTGGAACGTCAGCGGCTGGGTCAGGGTCTGGCGCGGCGAGCCGGAGGTGGCGATCGAGACCTCGGCCAGAGCAACGCGCCTGAGCCAGCTCGATCCGCTAATCAATCGGACGCGAACCACGACCGCGCACGCCCATTTCTTTGCCGGCCGTTATGACGAAGCCGCGTCATGGGCGGCCATGACGTTGCGCGAGTGGCCCGATTACCAGACGGCGTTGCGCATCGCGGCGGCGAGCTATGCGCTCGCTGGGCCCTGCAAGAGGCAGGGAGCGCGAGGGAGCGGCTGCAAAAAGCTCGATCCTGGGCTGCGCATCTCGAATCTCGAGGACGCAGCAGACCGCGACTGCCGAGGTATTGCAGGTCATCAATTTCTCGCCCGGCGATCTTATGCCGGTCTTCGACGCGATAAACGAAAGAGCGCTCCCTGGCCCCTCCGTTTCGTCCGGTGCGCCGATCACATCAGCCGGCGAGTGTTGACGCGCTCAGTCATTTCGCAGTCTCCGGGCACTCAACCTTGCCGTGATCCGTTCGAAACTGGTGGAGACCACAACCGGCCGAAATTGCAGGGCGAGAAGTCGGTATCGATCGATCAGCTCATAAGCTGAGCCGTCGTCATTGATCCAGACCAGGATCTCGCTTGGCTTCGGCATGACGATTGGCCTCGTTAAGAATGGCGGCGCCGGGCGCGGGAAAGAGGGCCTTGACGCTGCCCACCATAAATCGTTCAACGTGCAATCGGCGCCTGGTCTATGATACCCAAAGCCGCCCATTTTTCGCGCGCACTGCTAAAATTGTTTGTCGGGCATTATCCCGTTTGTCGGCGCCGCGACCCTGTGGTCATTAGCTTTGTCGGTGTACGCGCTTCACTCGGGCAAGGAGTTGGACGGGTTCCAGCGTACCCCGCGCTTTCGTCAAGGCCACCGGTAGATAGTAACAGCGTGACCTCAGGTCTCGCTGAGTTCGATCCCGTTCTCCGCGCACCACTCCCGCAAAGCCGTCTCCTCGGCCTTGTTCGAGAAATCATACCACCGTTCGAGGGCGCCCCGTCTCACCAGCAACTCCTTATATCGGCGGTAAGCACCTCTTCGGCTGAAGATTTGGCGAACTTCGTCGTAGTCGTCGACGAGGAACTCACGAGCGAAATCCAAGGCCAAAGGCTTCCCAAGATCGAGCTCTCTCTTATCCGGAATTGAAATGTATTTCTCGTCGTCGATATCATCGGGCAATTCCTCGTCGTTGTCGCCGACCTCGGAATGCCAATAGATATTGCCCGACTGCCGGTCGAGATAGGCTTCATTCTCGCCCATGCCGCCGCTGCTCACGAATTCGAACGCGAGCTGTAGGTCCGAAAAGCTGATAGCCATCGTGCCACCTCACAGTATCTGATCGACGACATGGAAAGAGTGCTCCGCATGCCATTGGGACCGTCCCGAACATCGCCTGTCAACGCCGATCGGCCCGGGCGGTGCTCGATAGGTATGGATGCAGTTCGTCGCCGCCCGATTACCAAGGTTTTCGGGGCCGCGTTCGAGTTGGGCTGATCGAACGGCGAGATTTCTCCGCCGCGATCAACGCACTCGAGCCGATTGCCGGCGAGCTCGAACGCATCGGCGGCAGCCGCCCAGCTCGACCTGGTGGAGTTCACGCCGTTGGAGGCCTATGCCAGAGCGGACCGTCTGAACGATGCGCACCGGATGCTGAGCGTACGGCGTCGAGGCTCCTTGCGCATACCCATCGCCGGGTTGTCGGCGCCGCATCCGTGAGCGGTCAACGAAGGAGCGATCGAAATGCACTACGGCTTCTATCTCCCCACCCGCGGCCCGACCGCGACACGCGACGGCATTCTCGCCGTGGCACGCGAAGGCGAGCGGCTGGGCTTGCAAGACGCGGTGCGCTTTTCCTTCGGCGAAGAGTATGACGTGACGGCGCGCTCGCTCCTGCTGTTCCTGCTGCGGCCTGAGCGGCGGCGGAGGTAGAGCCGACTATAGACAGCTCTGCAATCACGCGACCTGGAGGCGACCCGCGTCAAGCGATTAATCGGCGGCGATCATCTAGTCGTCCGTGAAGAACCCATGAAGAGTGTTGGTTAGGCGGTTTGGGTTGGTGCTGGGGTGGCGAGCAGCATCCGCCTCAAGGCGCGCAAAAGCCGCTCGAGCCAGCGCAGGAGCAGGCTGAAGTTGTAGCCGGCAGCGGCGAGCACGGCATTGGTGCGGTCGCCGTCGCGTCCTTTGAGGTAATTGTGACCCATCCGATGCTCGGCCTTCATGTGCCCAATGGCCAGACAGGTTCAGTAGCAGCGCCGATCGAGGAGGGTTCTCTCAAAAGGAGATTGGTTGCCCGATGCTGTCCGACTGGCGCGCTCACAACAAGAGCTCAGGCGGTGATCGCGACTAAATACCGAGCAGCGGCAACAGCGATCGGATGTCGAGGAAAATGTGGTCAGGCGGCGGCACACTCGGGTGCAGGTCGATGCTACGGCGGTTGATCCAACACACCGTCAGGCCGAGCGGCTTGCCGCCGACCATGTCGGTGAACTGCGATTGACCCGAGTGCAGGATTTCAGGCACCACGACCCCGCGTTCGCGATGAGGTATCGAAACAACGCACAGTCAGGCTTGTAACCGCGGGCTCGTTCAGCCGTGCAGACCAGATCAAATTCCCAACCAAGCCGAGTGGCCCCGAGGAGGTCGTCGTCGATGTTCGATACGACGGCCAACCGATATCTACCTGCCAGCCTTTCGAGTGTCGGCAGCACGTCGGGGTATAGCTCCATCTCCGGAAATAATTCGAAGTACCGTTCGATAAGATCGGCTGTGCCGCCCATGACGCCGAAATTCTTGAACGCTTCTTCGAGAGAAAGCTCGCCGATCTCCCGGTAGCTGCGGTACGGGTCCCGGTAACGGACGATGTTGCGGCTTTCCCAGAATTGATAGAATGCTAGCGCGTCGATGTTCGACGCGCCCGCCTGTTCGAGAATCAGTCGAAACGCCTTGGCATTTATTGGCGGCGTGTTGATGAGTGTGCAGTAAACGTCGAACGACAGCAGCTTGTACATGCTCGATCCTTCGTTGCAGCGCTTTCAGCTTACCCTTCAGACGCCGGAGCCGGCAAAAATGATCCTGATCCGGTCAGCTTCGCCCGCAAGATCGCGGCCAGTGCGAGACAAACACCCCCATCTTCGGGGAACGCAGTCATAGAGCAATCGCCTCGGATGCCTGTTGAGAGACTGCGAAAATTTCACGGATGTGCTTATCGCCCCCATAAGGCCCCTTTTTTGCGACACCGCTTTGACAGCGGCGGGGGATAGCCGGCGAGCAGTGCAAGTACCTGATCGTAGCATGCCGCAGGCGCAACCTGTTGACCGCCAACTCGGCGCGGATCGCAGAAGAAGTAGCGCTGAACCATCAGGTGGTACCGTTTAGGAGCCCCGTCGATCCCCGCCATGCCCGGAATGCTGCGGAAATCCACGACTTTTGTGCCGCGGTACCAAAAGTTCGAATCCATCTCTCTCCAGCAGAGAGTCGAGCGAACTTTCGGTCCCTGGGTGCGGCGGCTCGACCAGGCGAAGGGCCGGGAACTCGGCATTGGAGCCGCGCCGACCGAGGGTAGACGCTGCAGTTGTTCCGAGGATGGCCGACGAAGAAGAAGGCGTCGAGCAGGGAAAGCCCGACGCCAATAGGGGGACAGGGCTTGGCTGAGAAGGACCAAGCCCTCTCATTTCTACCCACTCATCAAGGGCAGCGCAACTGAAGCCGGACCTGGCGCTCGCCGGAGAGACAGCCCAGCGCTGGGTCGCTTGCCGCACAACACTCTAGCCGGCCAATCAGGCGCCAGTAGGCTGCCGCGCCTTCGCTCCGCTATCTCCACCCGGCCGGGGACTGCCGAAGCCGCGGATATCAAATTGGCTCCGAGTGGCAGCCGAGCGATTGCCGACGTTCGAGATAAGCGGCGACCAGAGCCGTCGGGACCATATTCTGCAACTCGGCAGGTGAGGTCAGACGGGCCTCGATGATCTCTCGGTTGTCAAGCCGAAGCTTTGGCAACTCGGCCAAGCGTAGCTCAAAGAAATGCACCCGGTCACGTCGCCCGTCCCAATTAGTGCAGGTGGAGCCAGCGGGGAGCAGCGCCGACGCTCTAAGCCCGATCTCCTCCGCCAGCTCCCGCCGCGCCGCCGCTTCTGGCGTCTCGCCGCGCCGCACACTGCCGCCGGGAAAATGCCACCCGGCTCGATATGAGGGGCGTACTAGCAAGAGTGCGTCGCCGACATAGACCGCCACGGCGACGCCCACACGCCGCGGACGCGTTAGTCGCCACCATATACGGGCGAGCGGGAAACCAAGGCGGAAAGCCGTCCGCCAGGCAAGGTCGAGAAGTGACGACCGCGGGGCTCGCCAAAGAGCTGACATGGCGCAACCTCTATACCCCATGGCACCCCAAAAAAAGCACAGCGGCCGCGGTGTTCGAGCACAGGCGTCAAATCGTTTCGCCGTCTCGTACCTAGCTCAACCTGATGGCAGCAGTTCCTACACCATACGATCAGGTGCACACCGGCCAGCAGCGGCAGCCCCAACCGTCATCGGCGGGCCGGGCTCTGATCTCACGGTCTCCAGCGGCCCGCGCTGGGGATGCAGTGCGGGCGGCAGCGACGACCTCCAGCGAGGAGAAGCCGATCTTGCGCCAGATCTCCTCGCGATGGAACGCCTGGCTCAGCCCCCAGCCGGCATAGACCCGGCCCATCGCCTGGAAGCCGCGCGTCGGCGGGGTGGCGAACCAGCCGTCCTGCCAAACCGGATCGGCGGTCAGCGCCGCGTTGATACCAGTGAGGTCGAGACGATCCCGAAATAGAAATTCGCGGCCAGATCGATAGAGAACGAGCTCGGCAACGGGCCGATCGGGTATCAGGCTTACCAAACCTCACATGACGGTGGTTGGTGTCAAGCCAGCATTGCATTACCTAAACCAAAAGGTACTCCCGTCCCTCATTGGTCTCCGGGCCAGCCCTCTCGTACATCGCCCGAATTAATCCCGATGCGAAATTCGATCTTATGGCTGAACTGCTGGTAAGTCGCCATTGGGTTTCATGCTCCCTTTAACGCATCGAGGGCGCTCACGGTGGTTTTTTCTACATCAAGTAGGCCGCGCGTCTCCACGCGCGGCGGACGCGACGAAAAGGTCCTCCAGATAGCAAACCGGGCGAAGGCTCCAAGTATGGGGGTGGAGAACATAGTTCGCGAATCCGACGGGCTCACCTTCTGGGCTGAATGCGAGGAGGGAACCGATCGGTTCGCGCGGCGAAAGGATACGTTGCCATCGGCCGTTAGTGGCTTCATCAGAAACACGACCGTTGAGTTCCGCACAATATCCTTGCCAGAGGCTGAGCCAGTCCCGCGCATCGGGCGCTTGAGCTGGGCGAATTTCTATCACTCTCTTAGGCAGAAGAGGGTTGGGCGCCACGTCGGAAATATACCCAAAGTCTGCACCTCGCACATGTGGGGGCGCCTCAGTGCCTGACGCTCATGGCGGCCCCCGGATGGATACCCTGCAACGGAAGGAAGAGAGGGCGGGTGCTGATCGGGTTCGCGCGCCGAGCAATCTAGACTTCTGCGCCGCCGCCAAGCGCCTTCGCCGGGAGCGGCGATAAGACCACCGGTCGGTCGCCTCGAAGAGGCCGGGGTGGCCGGAGGGTTGCGTCGCTCGCGGGCTGCTCGCCGGGCGCGGCCACCTATCGCCGACTGCCGGAAGATGGGATGGTCGGAGGGTGCGACCCCGCTGCCGATCTACCCCCGGTATGCGGGAGATCTCGTGTGATCGCGCGTGTATCCACATGCTGACAAAGTTCCGACAAATTTTATGCGGACCCCTCGTAAAACGCGGTTCCGTCGCGCAGTTCTTTGCCGCCTACGAAGGAGTGTTAATTGATGAAAGTCTTCTGGTCATGGCAGTCCGATACGCCGGGGAAAATCGGTCGCCACTTCGTACGCAACACTTTGATCGCGGCGATCGAGCAACTCAAGCAAACACCTGAAATCGAGGAGCGGCCCTCGCGCGAAACCTGGTCGGCGATGCACTTGGACGAAGGCCGCAAAGGCATTTCAGGCAGCCCTGACCTTGCGAAGGTGATACTTGAAAAGATTGAGCAATCCGCCGTATTGGTGGCCGATGTTACGCCGGTCGGCGTTGTCACCACTGAGCAAACTGGCAAGAAGACATCGGTAGAACCAAAGAAATTGATTAATGCCAATGTGGCTATTGAACTCGGGTACGCGCTCAACGTCTTAAGCGATCGTGCGATACTTATGATAATGAACGAGCACTATGGGAGCCGCACAGACCTTCCTTTTGACCTGCACACTAAGGGAGGCCCTCTTATGTTCAACCTATCGCCCGACGCTACGAGCCAATGATCACGTTGGCAACTTCCCAACTGAAGGCGACTTTCGTGGAGGCGTTATGTTTATGTATGACGCAAAAGCATCCGCCGAATTTTTCGACTACTGATTGGGACAGACCGTTACAGAAGATGTTTCGCCGTAAGTATAAAGATGAAGTCGTCGAGTTAGATGGCAATCATTTTATTGAATGTACATTTGAAAATGTCACCATGAGATATCAGGGGAGGCGCCCGTACATGGCAACAAAAACACAATTTATAGGCACCCTACCGGAAATTTCTGTCAAGATTACGTCGGATAATCCGCTGGTGATCGTTGTAACTCTGCCAGTCGACCAGGCGGACGGGCACGTTCGTCTTGCCGAGGATGACGGCGCCGGCGGCTTTCAGCCGCGCCACAGCCAGCGCATCGCCATCCGGGCGCCAATCGCGGAATTGCGCATAACCCCAGCTCGTCGGCAGGCCGGCGATGTTGAATTGCTCCTTAACTGTCATCGGTATGCCGAGTAGGGGCCGGTGTTCGCCGCGGGCGAGCGCCGCGTCGGTTTCGGCGGCGGCGGCCCGCGCGCGCTCGAAATCACGAACGACAACAGCGTTGATCTTCGGATCTAGCGCTTCGATGCGAGCGATGGCGAGGTCGCATAACTCGCGGGCGGAGATCTCGCGCGCCGCAAGCATCCGACCGAGTTCCCCGGCAGTTCGGTAATTTGGCATGGCATCTCCCAATCCGCTGCGCCAGACTACCGGTCGGAAGAGCAAAATTTCAAAGCCAATCGCCGGCGGCCGCCGTCACCTGCGAGCAGCGATGGGGCCGAACTATCGCCCGTCGAACGCGACTACCGACGGCGCGTGTACTTTGTCGATGAGCGGCAACGTCAAAAACAGTGACCCATCGCTGATCGAGCCGATTGTTCTGCCGTAACCGTTCGGCGCTGTGGATTGGGGCGGCGCGTGATAGGGTGGGTGGATCGGGAGCGATCAAACCAATGCAGGAATCTCAAATCGCGCAAGCGGTGCTGCTGCTCGACCTGATGCTCGAGCATTTTGCCTACGACGGTCACTGGACGCGCGGCCGTTATGATGACGGAAACGGCGGCCATTGCCTCGTCGGTGCTCTTCTGCATCTGAGCCGCAAGCATTCGCTGCCAAGGGCACCGGCGGTCGCGCTCCTGCAGGATGCGATGCCCCGTCCCGGCCTTCCGCTTGTGCACTTCAACGACAGTTGTTGCGGCAGCGTCGCCGAACTACGCTCCATCATCCTCAAGGCCCGCCGCCTCGCCGACGATCTTGCGGAGCAAGACCGGGCGGCCGCCGCGGCCAAGACCTGGTTGCTTGCCCAGATCGGCAAAAAACGGAGCGCGTCGTCGGATATCGCGGACACGGCGCCGAAGCCGTTCGCCCCCGAACGCCTCGCCGCCTAGCGAACGACCGCAACAGCTGGTGTATCGAATCCAAACTGCTGCGCCGGGATAGGTTGCCACATGGGAGGAAGTCCAAGATATGGGAATCCGGATTATCTTCAGAATTGTATTTTGCACGGTTTTGGCACTCCACGTGCCGCAGAACGCTGAGTCACAAGAATCTAAAACAACGATTCCTCGTATTGGCTATCTCGGTATGACACCGAGGCCTCCGGACGAAGACTTTAGACGAGGTCTGCGGGAACTCGGGTACGAGGAAGGAAAGAACATTTTCATCGAATTTCATTGGATCGAAGCCAGCGGGCATACGCCCGCCCAGGAAGCGGACAACCTAGTGCGTTCAAAACCGGATATAATAGTTGCCGTCGCTTCTCCGGCAACACAGGCGGTAAAGGACGCGACCAGTACCATACCGATAATATTCGTGGGTATCGGCGATCCAGTCGCGTATGGTTTTGTGCCCAGCCTCGCACACCCTGGAGGTAATCTGACGGGGTTATCATCAGGACTACTAGAAATTGGCACCAAGGCACTCCAGATTTTAAAGGAGCTTGCTCCAAGTGCTGAGCTTATCGCAATCATCTCGAACCCCGACAATCCGGGAGACCTCCCAACCAGGAAGGCGATTGAGAACGCCGCACCGGTCGTCGGGGTGAAAGTCGCTAATTATCCTGTCTCGAAACCGGATGATCTTACCCGTGTTTTCGACACATTGGCGAAGGCTCCGCCTGATGGACTTTACGTGATACCCGATCACCTCCTGTTTACCCAGCGAGAACGGCTGGTCGAGTTCGCCGCCAAGAATAAGCTTCCCGCAGTGTATGGTTTACGGGAGTACGTACTATCTGGCGGCTTGGTAGCAATCGGTCCGAATCGAACGGACATGTACCGGCGAGCGGCGAGTTACGTAGATAAGATTCTGAAGGGCGCAAGCCCGGCTGATCTACCGGTCGAACAGCCTACACGCTTCGAGCTAATTCTCAATACGAAGGCCGCCGCTGAACTTGGCTTGTCGGTTCCAATCTCCGTAATGGTGGACGAAGTTATCGAATAGCTTGGAGCGGGTACACCGCCTAAAAAGATCCTATAGATAGTCGATCATTACCGGATCATGACGGAGCCGATGGTTGGCCGCAAGCAACCACTGTCGGCTATGTCAACGACGGCCTGACGCTTTACTTCCTATGTGCCCCGCAGAGCCAAAAGGCACAGAACCTCGGTCGTGACGACCGGATCTAGTTGACTATCGACCACGACACGTCCTACGGAGCAGTCCGCCCCTACCCGCCGCATCGGTACTTTCGGCCTCACAGTTTTCGCTGCTTGTACCTTTTCCCTTGGCATCGCCGGACAGGTTCCCAAGTTCC
>Ga0306920_100012511_pt1 | contig 11516 bp, 10 predicted proteins | sample flu12Cox44000170_FD_204666 | JGI IMG/M metagenome (GOLD analysis project Ga0306920, IMG submission 204666) | Lab enrichment of tropical soil microbial communities from Luquillo Experimental Forest, Puerto Rico - flux4day.12C.oxic.44.000.170 (v2)... | ecosystem: Environmental > Terrestrial >...
TCTATCCGCAGCTGACCGAAGTTCAAGCCCGCGCCTTCCAACTTCTCGGCGTCGCCGTTAACTTGTAGCCAGTAAACGCAACCACCTCGACTGCAATCCGCGAGTCGGATCAAGCACTTGCGTCGCGGCGAAACAGCAACTTCCGGCTAGGTCACTGCCGGCGGTTTTTTGGGTGGTCGCAGGCTCGGCCGCGCGCTCGGAGTTCAATGCGGCTCGGATACGTCGATCACGCGTTTCCGGCTCATGAGCAAGGTATCGTCGAGAAGTCTGGCCACAATCCTCAAGGAAATCACCGCAACGCTCGCCTTGGGCAATTTCGCTTCTGTGCTCAGCAGCACCAATGAGCAAAGCAGCATTTCCTTTGCATGCTCGCGATCATCGTGAGGGCATTGGTCGAGCAATGGCGCTAAGAACCTCGAAATGCGCTCATGCAGGCGCTCAATACGCGCACGCGATACCGTAGAAAGAGCTGGGCTATTTAAAATGCGCGCTAGGTGGCTCATCGGTGAAATGTATCGGCCTCTGTGACAGGCAGATTGCGCGAGCAGGTAAAAGGAGCCGGCAGGCGTGCGCATCGCGGGCGCGTAGAGAGATCGGCTTATTCGCCTGCGCGTGGCTTGTAGTCGAGGATGTCTACAGGGTCGCTCCGACTACAGAGGAAACTCTTGTTAAGGGCACGCATTAAAAGCTCCGTGCGTACCTAAGGAGCCGCTTAATGCCGCTTAATAATGCGCCGGTCAGGGTGCAAATGTCGCCTGCACCACCAGAAAATCAATGCCTCGGGACACCCGCTCACCCGCACTCCGGATAGAGCGACCGCAGGCCCTCGCGCGAGGCCTCACACGCTCCCCGCTCGGTGATCAACCCCGTGATGAGCCGCGCCGGGGTGACGTCGAAGGCGTCGTTGCGGGCTGGGCTGCCGGGCGCGGAGATCTCCACGGCGATCACCTGCCCGTCCCGCGTGCGGCCGCTCATGACAAGCACCTCGTCCGCGTTGCGCTCCTCGATGGGGATGTCCCGGCCGGAGGCCAGCGCCCAGTCGATGGTCGAGTGTGGCAACGCCACGTAGAACGGTACCCCATTGTCCTTGGCCGCCAGGGCTTTGAGGTAGGTGCCGATCTTGTTGGCGGCGTCACCGTTGGTGGTCACGCGGTCAGCGCCGACCAGCACCAGGTCCACTAGGCCCTGTTGCATCAGGTGCCCACCGGCGTTGTCGACGACGATGGTGTGCGGCACGCCGTGGGCCCCGAGCTCGAAGGCGGTGAGCGAGGCGCCCTGATTGCGCGGCCGCGTCTCGTCCACCCACACGTGCATCGCCGTGCCGCCATCGTGTGCCGCGTAGATGGGCGAGAGTGCCGTGCCGCGGTCAACGCAAGCAAGCCAGCCGGCGTTGCAGTGGGTCAGCACGTTCACCCGCTCGCCCGGCCGCTTGCGTGCGATGGCACGGATCAGCTCGGCGCCGTGTTCGCCGATGGCGCGGTTGGTCTCCACGTCGGCCTCGCAGATGGCAGCAGCGCGCGCATAGGCGGCAGCGACCCGCTTCTCGTGGGGCAGGTTGCGAACCGCGGCGCGCATTTCCTCCAATGCCCAGCGCAGGTTGACCGCCGTGGGACGTTGCCCGGCGAGGTGGTCGATCGCCTGATCGAGCGCCGCATCGGAGGTATCCTGGCGCAGGGCAAGACAGACGCCGTAGGCCGCCGTGGCGCCGATCAGCGGCGCACCGCGAACCTGCATGGTTTTGATCGCCCGGGCCGCATCCTCCAGCGTCCTTAGCGTCGCAACGACCAGATTGTGCGGCAGCTTTGTCTGATCGATGATCTCCACCGACCAGCCGTCCGCCGCCAGCCAGATCGTGCGATAGGGTTTGCCGTCGATGTTCACGCCGCTAATCCACGGATTGCACTGGCGGACCGAGTGGAATGTGGAGCGTCTCGTCCAAACCACAAGTGGTGCAGGAAAGCACATACCATTCCGCGTGCGGGCGTGCCGAGCGGTCGATGATCTTCAGGCCAACCTCACCGCACGCAGGGCACGCTGCCGGATGGTGCGGGCGGGCTCGCCACGCGGCGACGCAGCGGTAGGCTCGGCCAAGACTTTCCGCATCGAGCGCCATGGACAGCTCAATGCCCCTCGAAGGCCATCAGCACGTGGCCGGCAATGCCCAGGGCTGCAAGCCGCTTGAGGCCACCAAGCTCCGGCAGGTCGATGATGAAGGAGGCGCCGACGATCTCGCCGCCGGACCGCCGCACCAGCTTGACGGCTGCCTCCGCGGTGCCACCCGTGGCGATCAGGTCATCGATGATCAGCACGCGCTCGCCCGGCCGGACGGCGTCCTCATGCATCTCGATGATGTCGATGCCGTATTCCAGCGTGTATTCCTGACCGATGGTCTTCCAAGGCAACTTGCCCTTTTTTCTCAGCGGCACGAACCCGCAACCCAGCCGGTCGGCGATGGCCCCACCCAGGATGAAGCCGCGCGCTTCGATGCCGGCTATGGCTTCCACTCGGGCGCTCGCGTAGGGCGCCGCCATCTGTGCGATTGCCGCCTTGAAACCCGCCGCGTTGCCGAGCAGCGTCGTGACGTCCCGGAACAAAATGCCCTTCTTGGGATAATCCGGGATGGTGCGGATCAGGGCTTTAAGGTCTTGCATGGGCACTCCCGAGCTTGTGGCCGGTCGCCATCGTAGCAAGCGATGTCCCGCGCGTCATTGGTGCGCCCGGCGCGGCGTGGTTTTCCGCCGCACGACCTGAACAGTCCCAAGGCTCACCAGATCAGCACAGCAACCGGTAGTACGAAGGCGGCGAGCCTCGCCAACGGCGGCACGCACGATGGGCTGAGGCGGAGGTGAGCTCGCCCAACCAAAGCTGGCACCCGTCGCCTCTGAGATCTCCACCCGGGCCGGCCCGCGTCGTCTCGTCAGGCGAGCTTGCAGCCGGTGCCGGGATCGGCCAAGTTTTCGCTTGCGATGCCGATCACCTTGTTCTGGCCCCCTTCGGCTCTTCGAAGATAGATGTTCTGCGTCACGTTTTGCGCGGGCGACATGGAGATGGGGCCGCGCGGAGACTCGATCTTGGCCGCCCGCAGCGCCTTGTAGAGATTGGCTTCGTCTTCGATGTCGCCGTTGACAGCTTCAAGACCCGCGGCCAACAGCTGGGCGGCGTCGTAGCCCTGCACCGCATAGACGTCGGCGTCGCGGCCGGCCTTGTCCTTGAAAGCTCGGCGGAAGCCGATGTTCTTCGCGTTGTCGAGACCGTCGCCATAGTGCAGCGCAGTCTCGATGCCCTCGGCTGCGGCGCCCTGCGCGTCGAGCGTGCCCTCGGTGAGAAAGCCCGAGCCACACAGCGGCGCCCTGAGACCGGCGGCCGCGTACTCCTTGACGAACTGCACCGCGCCGCCTCCAGCAAAGAACGCGCCGACCACATCCACACCGAGTCCCGGGATTTGCGCCAGTAGCGGCTGGAAGTTGGTCTGTGGGAATGGCAGCGTCAGGTTTGGCAGCACTTGGCCGCCGCCCATCTCGAAAGCCTCCTTGAAGCCGGCACCGCTTTCCGCCCCCGCGGCATAATCCCACGTCACCCATACGGCCTTCTGGTAGCCCTTCTTGCCGGCAGCCGCGCCCATACCGTAGGCCGGTTGCCAATTGGTGAAGGAGCTCCGGAACACATTCTTGGCACACAGTTCGCGTGTGACGGCGACGTTCCCGGCATTGGGTACGATGGTGAGCGTGCCGCTCTCCGATACCACCTTGTGGATCCCCATTTGCACGCCCGAGTGCACGGTGCCGATCAGCACGTCGACCTGGTCGCGCTTGACGAGACGGTCGGCGTTTTGCGGCGCGAGCTCGGGCTTGGACTCATCGTCGAGCTTGATGATCTGCAGCTCGCGCCCGCCCAGCTTGCCGCCCTTTTCGGCAATCAGCACCTCGATGGCGAGCGTGATGTTCTCGCCGAGCTTGGCGAAGGTGCCCGAATAGGGGAGCATCAACCCTACCTTCAGAGGTTTGGCCTGTGCGATGGCCCAGCCGGTCGGGATGGTGGAAGCGGCGGCGAGCGCGGCGCCGCGCGCGATCACGGTGCGGCGCGAAGGGCCGTGCCCGGTTGCAGCGGTCATTGCGTCCTCCCTGGATTTGCTGGGGCGACGATATAGCCGATCGATTTGGCCCAGGAAACTTCGAAACGCTGCTCGATGCGGGCTATTCCATCCGGGGTAGGCGAGGCGCACCTCGGTGTGGCGGGCAAAGCCTTCCAGCCCCCGTCGCCAGAAGGCGATGGGGCCCCTGTTGTTGGCGAGCCCATGCAGCCGCCAAGGGTCGGGCCAGCGCGCCAAAAGCCGGCATGCGCGCGCAAGGCGCGCCACAGCCTCCGCCAGCGATTGAGGATGAAGAATTCGATATTCTTGCGGCGTCCGCCACCCCGGATCGAGCCGCACCCAGGACAAAGCCGGCGATCTCGCCACCGGCCTTGGCCCACCGCGCCGAGCGCCGCTCGTCCCCCGTGCAGCAGGCATTGAACAAATGGCCGACAAACGCACCCTTCTCGGGCGCGCGGGCGCACTGCGACATGTCGAAAATCTGGAACTGTAAATAGCGCCAGAGCACGTTCCGCGCGCGGAAACCTGCTCGATCGCCATTTGCAGCGTCATCTTGAGCGCATGGCCGTTGCAGTTTGGTGATGCGTGCACGTTCGCTACCCAACACGTGGGGGGTGCGTTCCCGGGATGGGTCTTGCCAGCCGGCGCGTGCTGGATCTCGGCAAAAAGCCCCGCTATGACACGACGGCGGCTGGTTCGGCGAGCTCAATTGGTCGACCGGCGCCACAAGCGGGGACACTCTCTTGCCTATCCGCTCGAGCGATCCCGTCCGCTGCGCCGAGGCGATCGTCGATCGCATCGGACGCGACATCGTCCTCGCCATCCCGATCGGCGTGGGCAAGCCTGTCGCTCTCGTCAACGCCCTCTACCGGCTGGCCGAGGCCGATCGCCGGCTGCGCCTGCGCATCTTCACCGGCCTCAGCCTGGTGCGTCCGGCATATCGCACCAGCCTCGAACAGCGCTTCATTGCGCCTCTGCTCGACCGCCTCTTCGGCAGCTACCCCGACCTCGACTACACGCAGGCCCTGCGCCGGCGTGGCCTGCCCCCCAACATCGAGGTCACCGAGTTCTTTCTGCAGGCCGGCGCGTGGCTTTCCAACACCGGCGTGCAGCGGAGCTACACGAGCCTCAACTATTCGCACGTGGCAAGCCACCTCGCGCGCATCGGCACCAACGCCTTCGGCCAGCTGGTGGCGCCCCATCCGCAGGGTCAGAGCCGCATCAGCCTGAGCTCCAACACGGACGTCACGCTCGACATGCTACCCTACATCATCGAGCGCCGCGCGACCGGCCGGCCCCTAGCGCTCGCCGTCGAGATCAACGCCAACCTGCCCTACATGCCGGGCGCCGCCGAAATCGGTGTTGATGAGTGCGATGTCGTCCTCGAGACCGAACACCCGCACTATCAATTGTTCGCGCCGCCGAAGGAGCCGGTTTCGCTCGCAGATTACGCCATGGCGCTGCACGCCGCGACCCTCATCAAGGATGGCGGAACGCTGCAGATCGGCATCGGCTCGTTCTCCGACGCGCTGACCCACGCGCTCGTCCTGCGCCACACCCGCAACAGCGAGTTCAGGGCCCTGCTCGACAGGCTCGGCGCACCGCTGCCGGCCGATGCAGAATTGTCGCCCTTTTCCGTCGCCCTCTACGGCTGCACGGAAATGCTGGTCGATGGGTATCTCGCCCTGATGCGCAGCGGCGTCCTGCGCCGCCGCGTGGCCGCTGCCGATGGGCGCGCGGTGGTCCTGCACGCGGGCTTCTTCCTGGGCAACCAGGCCTTTTATCGCGAGCTCAAGGAGATGCCGCGCGAGATGCTCGAGCGCATCGCCATGACGGCCATCTCCTTTACCAACACGCTCGACGGCGATGCCAGGACCAAGCGCGCACAGCGCACCTACGCTCGCTTCGTCAATACCGCCATGGTGGCGACACTGCTCGGCGCCGTCTCTTCCGACCAGCTCGAGGACGGCCGCGTCGTCAGCGGTCCCGGCGGGCAGGGAGACCTCGTCGCCATGGCCCACGCGTTGGAGGGCGCCCGGTCCATCATCGGGGTGCGTGCCACCCGCCGTGCCAACCGCCGCACCGCCTCCAACATCGTCTGGCGCTATGCCAACGCGACGGTGCCCCGCCAGTTACGCGATATCGTCGTGACCGAATACGGGATTGCCGATCTGCGCGGCAAGTCCGACCGCGACGTCATCGCCGCCATGCTCGCGCTCGCAGACGCCAGGTTCCAGCCGGGGTTGCTCGCGGCGGCCCGCGGCGCCGGCAAGATCGAGCCATCCTTCACGCTCTCCGGCCTGGCGCCCAATCGGGCCCATCGGATCGAGGCCGCGCTCGGTCCAGCACGACGCGCAGGCCTGTTACCCGACTTTCCGCTGGGCTCTGAAATGAGCGAAATCGAGCAGGGGCTCGCCGCTCCGCTCACGTTCCTGAAGTCGGCGAGCTATTCTGATCTGATGCGGACGCTGCTTGCGGGACTGGCGCGCTTGGCCGCCTCACCGCGGGAGCAGAGTGCGCTCGATCGGCTCGCCCTCGCCTCCCCGCGCGCACTCAGCGAGCGCGTTTTGCGCATCGTCCTGCTCGGAGCGCTGCGGCGCGGCTGGATGCCCCAACCCTGAGCATCGGCATGATGGTTGAAGAAAATCAATAAGTTAGCCAAAAAGTCGGCACGACATTTGGCTGCGGCATTGGTCAGGCGCGCAAGCGCGCGGCCAGGGGAGTGGATTGGCGCAGTGGATTGGCCGAGTGGATTGGTCGAGTGGATTGGGCTCAGTGGAATGGGCTCGGGGGGTTGGCTCAGCGCCTGCGTTTGGGCGACAAGGCTGGCGAGCCCGCTGCGTGGATTGAGCCGCATCTTGGTCAGTTACGACCCATGTCCGGTTGAGACCCATGTCCCGGCGCTCTACTAACTTGCGCATGCCGACTGCCCCCTTGATTGGCAAGCATTGACAGCGGCCGTCGGCTAGCTCGCATGCTGATCCCATGAATTATCGGCACTCCTATCACGCGGGGAACTTCGCCGACGTGCTCAAGCACGCCGTCTTCGCCCTCGTGCTTCAGCACCTGAAGGGCAAGGACACGCCGTTCCGCGTGATCGACACCCACGCTGGCGCCGGGCGCTACGCGTTGACCTCCCCGCAGGCCGCCAAGACCGGCGAATGGCAGGGCGGCATCGCTCGCCTCCTGGGGCCCCACGCCAAGCCCTTGCCGAGCGACGTCGCACGCCACCTGCAGCCCTACCTCGATGCCGTGCGCGCTGACAACGCCAACGGTACGCTCGGCATCTACCCCGGCAGCCCTGCCATCGCGCTGCGTTTGATGCGCGCGCAGGACACGCTGATTGCCAACGAGCTGCACCCTAAGGAGCGAGCGCGGCTTGCGCAGGCCATCGGCGGTGATCGCAGGGTCAAGGTCATGGGGCTCGATGCCTGGATCGCCCTCAAGGCACTGCTGCCGCCCAAAGAACGCCGCGCGGTCATCCTCATCGATCCGCCCTTCGAGGCGAGGGACGACCTCGACAGCATGGCGACAGGCCTCGCGCAGGCCCTGCATCGTTTCGCCACCGGCGTCTACATCGCCTGGTACCCCATTAAAGACTTAACGCCGATCAGCCGCTTCCACGCAGCCGTTGCCGCGCTTTCGACGCCCACGTCCAAACCCCTGCGCATCGAGCTCATGCTTCAGCGACCGGTCGAGCCCGACCGCCTCAATGGCTGCGGGCTCGTTGTTGTTAATCCGTCATACATGCTGGAGGAAGCGCTCGCCGCAGTTCTCCCCGAGCTCACACGACGCTTTGCAGCGGCCGAAGGCGGCGAAGGATTTCGTCTCGATCGCCTCGATTCCTCCCCCCGCAAGGCCATAAAATACAAGCGCTGATTTGCCTTGCACAGGTCCCGGCAATCATCGATACTCCGCCGCAGTTCGGGCGGCCTATCGGACCCGGCGGAGACTGCTGAGACTGGCCTGAGATGATTAGCGCAGACGCGTCAGTGTTCTCTTGCGCCTCACGTTCCCCGACATCGGACGAGACTGCCTAACGCCACCCGCGCCGGCTTGCCAGCTGGCACGATCCGTCATTCTTTACCGGGGACATGGAGACCTCGCATGCGGCAGACCGGAACTGTAAAGTTCTTCAACCAAACGAAAGGTTTCGGCTTCATCACGCCGGACCAGGGAGGCAAGGACGTCTTCGTCCATATCACTGCCGTCGAGCGCTCGAACATCGGCACTCTCGACGAGGGCATGCGCGTTTCTTTCGAAACCGAGCCGGACAAGCGCGGCAAGGGACCCAAGGCCGTGAACCTGCAGCCGGCGAGCTGAACCGCCGCCCGTCGCAAGCCCGCGCCGCGGGTTGCGTCACCCGCCCGCCACGGGCGCCCAACAATCCACTGTTTTCCGCGTCCAAGTGCGCAACTGACCAGTGTACAAGACAGCGATCTCGGGCAATGTCCCCAGACTCGCTGTCTTTTTATTTTTGGAGGGAGCGAAGAGCTATGCGCAACTACAAGCGTGTGATCCTGCCGGCGCTGGTGTTCGCCGGCGCTCTGGCCGCAGCGGGGACCGTGGCCGAAGCAGCGTGCGTCAGCAAGGGCGGCCGGGGCAGTGGCCCCTCACGCGGCGCGGCGATGTTCCAGGCCTGGGAAGCGGTGCTGCAGGCAACCTCGTGGGGCTCCTGGGCGCAGTTCATGGCCTCTGGCGCCAAGGTGGGCTCGGCGCCCGGTTACAGGGTCAGCAACATGCGCACAAGCTGCAAGGCTGGCGGCATGTGGGGATCGGAGTGCGTGATTACGGCCCACCTCTGCAACTGAGGTCTGGGCGACGCAAATCTGGGGCTCCCTAGACTCACCCCAAACAAGGGGTGGGGTGGCGTTGCTCCGGCGCAAGGCGCAGGCGTGCGCCGAAGCGGGGCAGCAGCGGGTGGGACTGGCGAGTGGGACTGGCGAGTGGGACTGGGTGGGTTCGCGCTCCAGCTCGAAGCCGCGTATCTCGAAGCCCGTAACAAGTGAGAAGGACAAGGCCAAGGCCCTTGCCAAGCCGGCGCGCAGGGTCGCCGCTCCCGGCGCGCTGCCAATGCCTAAGCTCAGCGGTTGATCGGGGCGCCACGGCGCCGCTCATCGCGCCGTCGGTATCATCCATCCGCGCGGGCCACGCGCGGCGCCTGGCGATTTGCCCCAACGCCGAGCGCTAGCGCCACGACATCCCCCACCCAAGCCGCGCAGCCTGCATTTTTTACGTAGGCCGATGGACGCCAGCCAGTCGCGCAGGGCTTCTCGTTGACATTTCGGCACCCGCGGCGCGGGGCGACCGACCCTTCGGCGCTTAACGCCCTGGAGCGCAATCCCTCATTGCTGGGCGGCGGTCGCCGCGGCGATGCGGGGACTGCAACGGGCCGCCCCGGCGATGGCGGCAGCCGGTGCGCCTGCTATCGCCACAGATCGGAGAACGTGGCACGATGAGGGCGGCGATCGCTCGGCGGGCGAGCGCCATCACGGGCGTCGACAGCAAGCGAGGCGACCATGCAGTTCAGTGAATTGGTGCAGCGGTTTGCGGCGGCGGCAGCCGCAGGCGACGGGGACGCATTGGCCGATCTCTTCACGCCGGACGGCACCTACGACGACTACTTCTTTGGACCCAGCACGGGCCGCGAAGCCATCAAGAAGATGCTTGCGCACTTCGCCGAGGGCGGGCGCGACTTTCGCTGGGAGTTCTTCGATCCCGCGCTCAGCGGCAACACCGGGTATGCAAGTTATCGCTTCAGCTTCGAGTCCAAGCGTCCCGAGGCCAATGGTGCGCGCGTGGCTTTCGACGGCATCGGTCGGTTCGATCTCGAGGGCGGCCGTATCCGCCGCTATTCGGAGGTGTTCGACCGCGGCATGGCCTTGGCGCAACAGGAGTTCGAGCCCGAGCGGCTGCGCAAGATCGGCCTGAAGTACGCTGGCAAACTTAAGGCGCGTCCGGAGTGGGCACGGCACGCGGTGAGGTGACCCTTCGCGCGCCATGCTCGGCAATCCTCGTCGGGGAATAATTGGGAACAAGACCGCGCAATGCTTGACGCACGCCGCAGGATGACAAGTGCCGCGTTCTTGTGCCGGGCCCGCGCGGCAGCCAGGAGGAAGCGGGAACGGCGGGCCAGGCCCCCGCGCGAAGGCCTCGCCGATGCCTCGCTCGCGCCAGGCGCACGAGCGCTGCCAACCCGCCGCAATCGCTCGATCTGGCGGAAGAGAGATGGTAGGTCGAATAGGTACATCGAACCCGTCGCGCGCCTCATAATCGCCTTGTCGGTTCTGCTGGCGATTGCCGGACCATGCAGGGCGGGCCCCGATGCCAAACAGTTCTTCGAACAGCAGAGCCGCCAGTCAGGTGGCGGGATGTAGGGCGCCTGCTGAGCTGTCTCGCGGCGCCTGGCCAGCACCCTTGATGCCGTGCCCAAGATGTGTGATCGCGCCGGACACGTTCGACACGGAAGACTGTGAGGACCAATGAACAACCGCATGGTCAAGCTCACCCGCCGGCCGAGAGGCATGGTGACGCGCGCCGATTTCACCATTGAAGAGGGTCCTCTACCCGAGCCCGGCCCCGGCGAGTTGCGCGTGAGGATCGCCTACATTTCCCTCGATCCGGCCATGCGCGGGTGGATGAGCGAGGCTCGGTCCTATATCGCCCCGGTGCAGCTCGGCGGGGTCATGCGCGCCGGGGCTGCAGGCATTGTCGAGAAATCAAACAACCCCGCGTTCAAGGTCGGCGATGCCGTGCAGGGCGCGTTCGGCGTCCAGAAGTATGCCATCTCCAACGGCGAGCAGGTGACCAAGCTCGACACCAACCAGGCCCCGCTCGAGCGGTGGATCGGCGGGCTCGGCATGCCGGGATGGACCGCCTACTTCGGTCTCCTCGACGTCGGTCAGCCGAAACCGGGCGAGACGGTCGTCGTGTCGGCGGCCTCGGGCGCCGTCGGCTCGGTGGTGGGTCAAATCGCCAAGATCAAAGGCTGCCGCGCCGTCGGCATCGCCGGCGGGCCCGCGAAGTGCCGCTATGTGACCCAAGAGCTCGGCTTCGATGCTTGCGTCGACTACAAGGCGGGCGGCCTCGCCCAGCAGCTCAAGGCGGCGTGCCCCAAGGGCATCGATGTCAATTTCGAGAACGTCGGCGGCGAAATCCTGGACACCGTGCTGCTGCAGATGAACGTGTTCGGCCGCATCGCGCTTTGTGGGCTCATCTCCGGCTACAATGCCACCGAGGTGCCGCCGGGCCCCAAGAACATCCGCGCCGTGCTCACGCAACGTCTGAAGATGCAGGGCCTCATCGTCTTCGATTGGGCCAACCGCGTGCCCGAAGCCATCGCGCAGTTGGGTCAATGGCACAAGGAGGGCAAGCTCAAGATTCGCGAGGACGTGCGCGAGGGGGGCATCGACGCGTTTCCCGAGGT
>Ga0306920_100012513_pt1 | contig 11513 bp, 7 predicted proteins | sample flu12Cox44000170_FD_204666 | JGI IMG/M metagenome (GOLD analysis project Ga0306920, IMG submission 204666) | Lab enrichment of tropical soil microbial communities from Luquillo Experimental Forest, Puerto Rico - flux4day.12C.oxic.44.000.170 (v2)... | ecosystem: Environmental > Terrestrial >...
GAGCCGGACCGGTTGCGGATGCCTTCTTCGTCGCGCTGAGACTTCCGAATCATTTCCGCGCGATCTTCGCGGAGGGCGCGTTCAACGCGGCCTTCGTGCCGGCCTATGCGCGCATCCGCCAACAGGGAGGCGCCGATCCGGCAAAGCTCTTCGCCGACCGCGTGTTTACCATCCTCTTCGGTTGCGTTGGCTTTGTGGTTGTCATCGCGCTGCTCTTCACTCCGGAAGTGATCTCGCTGCTCGCCCCGGGCTTTTCCGAGGATCCTGGCCGATTCGCGCTGGCGGTCGAGCTGACGCGGATCACGTTTCCGTACCTGCTGCTCATGTCGCTGGTGACGCTGTACGGCGGCATTCTCAACGCGCTCGCCCGCTTCGCCGCGGCCGCCGCGGCGCCCATTCTGCTCAATTTGTCGATGATAGCGACGCTCGCCGTCGCGGTGTTCTTTCCGACGCCGGGCCACGCCGCCGCCTGGGGCGTGTTCATTGCCGGCATTCTCGTGGTGCTGCTGGTGGGCGGCGACACGTGGCGCCACGGCGTGATGACGGCATTCCGCTGGCCGAAATGGGACGAGGACGTCAAACGCTTCTTCCAGGCGCTCGGGCCCGCGACCATCGGCTCGGCCGGCATACAGATCGCGCTGTTCGCCGACACCATCATCGCGAGTTTCCTCGCCGCCGGCGCGCTTTCGGCGCTCTACTATGCCGACCGGCTCAATCAACTGCCGATCGGCGTGATCGGCATTGCGGTTGGAACCGTGCTGTTGCCGGAAATGGCGAGTCGGATCGCGGCTGGTGACGAAGTGGGCGCTAGACACGCGCAAAATCGCGCCATCGAGCTGACCTTGCTGCTGTCGATTCCCTGCCTCGTCGCGTTTTTGATCCTCCCCGACCTCATCATGCGCGCGCTGTTCATGCGCGGAAAGTTCACCGCGGCGGACGCGACCGCGGCGGGACAAACGCTGGCCGCCTATGCGCTGGGCCTGCTGCCGTTCGTGCTGATCCGCAGCGTTACCGCCACGTTTCTCGCCCGCGGTGATACGGCGACCCCCATGAAGGCGTCGCTGACTGCGGTCGCGATCAATGTGGGCTTCAAGGCCGCTTTCTATTACTTCACGTCACTGGCGCAGGTCGGTCTCGCACTCGCGACCTCGATCGGCGCTTGGCTCAATCTCGGGCTTGTCATTTGGTTCGCCGCGCGCCGAGGCCACCTCACATTCGATCCTCCCCTGCGCGGCGCGACTGCGGGGCTCACCGCCGCCGGTGTCGCACTCGCGGTGGTACTCTGGCTGGTGCAAGGCCCGGTCGCGCGGCTGTTTGCAGATTGGACTGCCTGGCGCGACCCGAGCACGCTCGCCGCGCTCGCCGCGATTGGCGGCGCTGTCTATGGCGCAATCGTGCTCACCCTCTTCGGCAAGCAATGGCTCGCGGCGTTGCGGACGCGAAAACGCCCGACTGCGCTGGCGCCGCCAGCGCTGCCCGATTGATCAGCCGCGATGCGCGCGCTCCCGCGGGACGAGCGAGAGCACGCGCCGGCTGCCGTTGTGCAGCGTCTCGACCTCGACCGTGCGCCCGATCTTCTCGCCAGCGAGGATGCGGATGAGATCGTCCGCGCCGGTGACCGTGGTGCCGTCGAGCGCCAGAATGATGTCGCCGGCGACGAGCCCCGCCCGGTCGGCCGGGCTTGCGGGCTCGACCGTGGCGATCATCACCGCGCTCTCCTGGGTCAGGCCGGCTGCATGTCGGCGGCGGCGCGAGAGCGTGAATTGCTGGGCAGCGATACCAATATAGGCGCGCCGCACCCGGCCGTGTCGCACCAGCTCGCCGAGCACGAAACTGGCCGTATTGGCCGCGACCGCAAAGCAGATGCCTTGCGCGCCCATGATCACCGCGGTGTTGATGCCGACGACCTCTCCGTGGGAGGACACGAGCGGTCCCCCCGAATTGCCGGGATTGAGCGCGGCATCGGTCTGGATCACGTCGTCGATGAGCCGCCCCGAGCGCGCCCGCAGCGATCGGCCGAGCGCCGAGACCACGCCCGTGGTCACCGTGGATTCGAATCCGAGCGGATTGCCGATGGCGATCACGAGCTGGCCGCGCTTGAGCAGCTTGGAATTGCCGAGAGCCGCGGCCGGCAACGTTACCGGGGCCTCGACGCGCACGAGCGCGAGATCCGTGTCCGGATCGTCGCCGACGACGCGCGCCGTCAGGCTGCGGCCGTCGACCGTGGTGACCTTGACGCGCGCGGTGGCGGCGCCGACCACGTGGCTGTTGGTGAGCACGAGCCCGTCGGGCGCCACGATGACACCCGAGCCGGTGCCGCCGTGACGGCGCTCGTCACCGGCCGTGACGTCGAGCCGTACCACCGCGGGGCCGACGCGCTCCACCACGTCGATGACGGCGCGGGAATAAGCATCGAGGAGGGCCTGGTCATCCGGCGGAACGGGGGGCGAACTGGCAAGATCGGACGTGGGTCGGTCGAGCATGGAGCGTTACCTGGGGCGCGTTTGGCGATGCCGGCATGGCCGGGCACCGTGCGCAAGTGACTGGTGGACTTGGGGTTCGCCCACAGATATGGGGTGCGCTGTGCGGAGAGGGAAGAGTGCGCTCGCCGTTCACAAGGGCGCGACCACTGTCCGGGCCGGTCCTCCCGCCTCATATAACCCGTATTCGTCATGACGTTGGGCCCCACCTCATGCCCACATCCGCCCGAATCCTCGCTGCCGCTCTGGTCGCTTTTGCGTCCTTGCTTACCGGTTGCGGCGAGGCCCAGAAGCAGGCCGCACCGCCGCCGCCCAAGGTGACGGTCGCCAAGCCGCTCAAGCGCACCATCGTCGATCAAGACGAATACGTCGGCCGTTTCGTTCCGGTCGACGTGGTGGAGGTGCGCGCGCGCGTATCGGGCTATCTCGATCAGATCCACTTCACCGACGGCCAGATCGTGAAGCAGGGTGACCTCTTGTTCACCATCGACAAGCGGCCGTACCAGAATACGCTCGATCAGGCCCGCGCCAACCTCGAGACGGCGAAATCGAACGTCGTTTTTACCCAGTCGGACCTGGCGCGCGGCCAGCAGCTCGTGCGCGAGCGCACCATCAGCGAGCAGATTTACGAGCAACGCGCCCAGGCATTCCGTAACGCCCAGGCTGCGGTGGCGGCAAGCGAGGCGATGGTGCGCCAGGCCGAGCTCGATCTCCAATACACCGAGCTCAGGGCGCCGATCACGGGTCGCATCGGCGACCGGCGTGTGACCATAGGCAACCTGGTGACGGGCGGCGCCGGCGGCAGCACGACCTTACTGGCCATGATTGTCTCCGTCGACCCGATCCGGTTCGAATTCACGTTCGACGAGGCATCGTTGCTGCGCTACCAAAGGCTGGCAAGCGGCAGCGGTGAAACAGCCGGCCTCGGCGGCACCCCGGTTCGATTGAAGCTCATTGACGAGTCTCACTTCTCCCACGACGGCCGGATGGATTTCGTCGACAACGTCATCGATCGCGCGAGCGGTACGATTCGCGGGCGTGCGCAGCTCAGCAATGCCGATGGCCTGTTCACGCCCGGCATGTTCGCGCGCGTGCAGGTGCCGGCCTCGGCGCCGTATCAGGCCCTGATGGTCCCCGATGCGGCCATCGCCACCGAGCAGGCACGCAAATTCGTTTACGTGGTCGATCAGGACAATGTTGCGCGGCAGCGCTACGTCACGCTCGGACAGGTGGTCGATGACCTGCGAGTCATCAAGGATGGCCTGTCGGATGGAGATCGCGTCATCACCAATGGCTTGATGCGGGTGCGCCAGGGGCAGAAGGTGACGCCCGAGGAGCAGCCTGCGTCGCCGCAGGCGAGCGTCCCTGCTGCCCCAACGACCAACAAGACCGATTGAACCGGCGAAGGCGCGATGCGCATCTCGCATTATTTCATCGATCGGCCGATCTTCGCGGCGGTCGTTTCCATTGTGTTCGTGATTGTCGGTGGCGTGTCGTATTCGCGCTTGCCGGTCACGCAGTATCCTGAGATCGCGCCGCCCACCATCAACGTCTCGGGGCAATATCCCGGGGCCAATGCCGACATTGTCGCAGCGACCGTGGTCACGCCGATCGAGCAGCAGATCAACGGCGTCGAGAATATGATCTATATGTCCTCGAATTCGACGGCGGATGGGCGCTTTTCCATCGACGTGAGCTTCGAGCTCGGCACCAGCCTCGACATCGCTCAGGTCCAGGTGCAGAACCGCGTTGCTATCGCGCAGCCGCGGCTACCGGGCGACGTTCGCAACATCGGCGTGACCGTCACCAAGAAGTCGCCCGATCTGATGATGGTCGTCCACCTCTATTCGCCCGACAACTCGCGCGACACTTTGTTCATCTCGAACTATGCGACGCTTTCGGTCACGGACATTCTCACGCGCATCGACGGGGTTGGCTCGATCACCGTATTCGGCAGCCGCGACTATGCGATGCGCATCTGGGTCGATCCCGATCGCCTGCAGGCGCTCGGTTTGACCGCCACCGATGTCGTCTTGGCGCTGCAAGGCCAGAACGTTCACGTCGCGTCCGGCGTGCTCGATCAGCCGCCGATTCCCAAACAGGGCGCGTTTCAGATCGCGGTGCAGACGCTCGGCCGCCTCGCCAATCCCGACGAGTTCTACAACATCGTGGTGAAGCAGACCGCAAGCGCGGTGGTTCGGCTGCGAGACGTGGCCCGCATCGAGCTCGCCGCGCAGGACTATTCGACCAATTCGTATCTCGACCGCGATGCCGCCTTGGGGATCGGGATCTTCCAGCGGCCGGGCTCGAATGCTCTGGCGACAGCCAAGAGCATCATCGACACGATGGAGCAGCTGTCGACGGGCTTTCCCGCCGGCCTCAAATACGCGATCGTCTACAATCCGACCCAATTCATCAAGCAGTCGGTCGATGCCGTGACGGAAACGATCCTGGAGGCGATCGTTCTCGTCGTGCTGGTCGTGATCCTGTTCCTGCAGACTTGGCGCGCAGCCGTGATTCCGATCGTTGCCATTCCGGTGTCGCTGATCGGCACGTTCTTCTTCATGTCGATGTTCGGCTTCACGCTGAACAATCTTTCCTTGTTCGGGCTCGTGCTCGCCATCGGCATCGTCGTCGACGACGCGATCGTCGTGGTGGAGAACGTCGAGCGCAACATCGCGGCTGGACTCGATCCGCGCTCCGCCGCCTACAAGAGCATGGACGAGGTCGGGCAGGCGTTGATCGCCATTGCGCTGGTGCTGTGCGCGGTGTTCGTCCCCTCGATCTTCATCACCGGCATTTCCGGGCAATTTTATCGCCAGTTCGCGCTCACGATCGCGAGCGCGACGGTCATCTCCCTGATCGTGTCGCTGACGCTCTCGCCCGCCATGTGCGCGTTGCTGCTCAAGCCGCGCCAGCGGGGCGCGCGGGTGGCCTGGTGGGCGCGGCCGATCCATGGATTTTTCCGAGGCTTCAACTGGGGCTTCGATCGCTTCGCCGGTGGCTATCACTGGCTGATCGCTCGCGCGGTGCGCATCGTCGCGGTCATGCTCGTTCTCTACCTTGCGATCCTGGCCTACGGTCTCAACGAATTCCGCAATACGCCGATCGGGTTCATTCCGCAGGTCGATCGCGGCTATCTGATTACGGTGCTGCAGTTGCCGCCAGGCTCGTCCTTGGCTCGCACCGATGAGGTTCAGCGGCGCGTGGTCGAGATCTGCCTGCAGACGCCCGGCATCGCGCATGCCGTGAGCATCGTCGGATTCAGCGGCGCGAGCTTCACCAATGCGCCGAACTCCGGCGCGGTGTTTCTGATCCTCGAGGATTGGGCCAACCGCGGGCGTGATCCGAAGCTATCCGCCGCAGGGATCACGCGCGAGCTGTTGAGCCGGCTTTCCGGCATCCAGGAGGGGTTGGTCCTCGTGGTGCAGCCGCCGCCGATCGCGGGGATCGGCAACACCGGCGGATTCCGCATGATGGTCGAAGATCGCCAGAGCCGGGGGTCGCAGGCACTGGTGGAAGCGGCCACCACAATCATGGCAAAGGCCAACCAAATCCCTGGTCTGACGCAAGTCTTCACCTTGTTCGAGAACTCGACGCCGCAGCTCTATCTCGACATCGATCGCACCAAGGCGCAGCTCCTGGGAGTCAGCATCCCGGACGTGTTCGCTGCGCTGCAGGTCTACATTGGCTCGGTTTACGTGAACGACTTTAATCTGTTCGGGAAGACTTTCCGCGTCACCGCCCAGGCCGACGCGCCGTATCGCATGGACGTGAAGGATATTTTGAAAATCCGCGTACGTAATTCCGCCGGCAACACGGTGCCGCTCGGCTCGTTCACCACCGTGAGCAACATTGCAGGACCTTACCGGATACCGCGCCATGACCTTTACCCCGCGGCCGAGCTCGACGGTGGGCCCGCGCCAGGCTATTCGCAGGGCCAGGCCATCGACATCATGCAAAAGCTCGCCGCTGAGACGCTGCCTGAGGGATTCGGCTACGAATGGACGACGCTCGCCTTCCAGCAAGTCAGGGCCGGCAATACGGCGCTGTTCGCGTTCGTACTCGCCGTGGTGTTCGTCTTCCTCGTGCTCGCCGCGCAATTCGAAAGCGTGACGCTTCCGCTTGCCGTGATCATGATCGTGCCGATGTGCCTCGTTGCCGCGATCAGCGGCGTGATCCTGCGCGGGCAGGACAACAACATCCTCACCCAAGTGGGATTCGTCGTGCTGATCGGGCTCGCCGCCAAGAACGCGATCCTGATCGTGGAATTTGCCAAGCAGCTCGAGGATCAGGGCCGCGATCGCTTTGCGGCAGCGGTCGAGGCGGCACGCCTGCGCTTGCGTCCCATCCTGATGACCTCGTTCGCCTTCATCTTCGGCGTCATGCCGCTGGTTTGGGCGATCGGCGCCGGAGCGGAGCTGCGGCAAATGCTGGGGACTGCCGTGTTCGCCGGCATGATCGGCGTGACGGCGTTCGGGCTTATCTTTACGCCGATCTTCTACGTGGTCTGCCGCTGGATCGTGGAAAAGACTCGCCGACGCCGGCACGCACCGGAAGCGCCGCCCGTGCCCGCTGAGTAGACGCGTCCATGCCGCCGATCAAATTCGGTTTTGGCGGAGCGGTCACGCGCAAAGAAGATGACGCGCTCCTCCGCGGCGCCGGCCGCTACGTCGCCGACCATGCCCCTGACGGCGCGCTGCACGCGGTGGTGCTGCGCTCGCCCCATGCGCATGCGCGCTTTCGCATCACCGACGTCGCCAAAGCCACGGCGATGCCGGGGGTCGCGCTGGTCCTCACCGCAAGCGATACCGCCGAGCTCGGCAACCTGCCGTGCCAAGGGGCAATACCGGATACCGAGGTCACCGTTCCACCTTATCCCATTCTGGCGCGCGAGGAGGTGCGCCATGTGGGCGATGCGGTGGCCTTTGTGGTGGCGGAGACGTTGGACCAGGCGCGGGACGCGGCGGAAGCGATCGCGATCGAGTGGGAGGTGCTGTCCCACGTGGTCGGGGCCGCGGCGGCATTGGCGCCGGACGCGCCGCTGGTGTGGCCGCCGACGATCACCACGCGCGGCAATCTCGCGTTCGAAACCGAGCTCGGTGACGCCGAGGCGACCGCGCGCGCCTTCGCCGAGGCGACGCGCACGGTGGCGCTCACGCTCGTCAACCAGCGGCTCGTCGCCAACTATCTCGACACGCGCGGCGTCGTCGCCGAGTACGACGGCGCGCGCATCACGCTCACCCTGAGCAGCCAGGGCAGCCATGCGGTGCGCGACGTGCTGTGCACGGACGTGTTCAAGATCGCCAAAGACAAGATGCGGGTCGTGACCCCCGATGTCGGCGGGGGTTTCGGCACCAAACTCTTTCCCTACCGCGAATATGCGCTTGCCGGTTTAGCGGCGCGGCGCCTCGCGCGGCCGGTGAAATGGGTCGCCGACCGCAGCGAGCATTTCCTCGGCGACGCGCAGGGTCGCGACAACGTCACGACGGCGAAGCTCGCACTCGATGGCGATGGGCGTTTTCTCGCGCTCGACATCGATCTCATCGCCGACATGGGCGCGTATCTTTCCTGCTACGCGCCGTTCATTCCATTCATCGGAGCCGGCATGTCCCCCGGCCTCTACGACATTGCGGCCTGCCATGTGCGCGTGCGCGGGGCCTTCACCAATACGGTGCCGGTCGATGCCTATCGCGGCGCCGGGCGTCCGGAGGCGGCCTATGTGATCGAGCGCCTGGTGGACGTTGCCGCGCACGAGATCGGCGTCACGCCCGACGAGCTGCGGCGCAAGAACTTCATCAAGGCCATGCCTTACACGACCGCGACCGGCAAGACCTACGATTCGGGCGACTTCGCCAACCACCTGCGGCGCGCGCAGGACAGCGCCGACTGGAAGGGATTCGAGCGGCGGCTCGCGCAATCGCGCAAGGCCGGACGGCTGCGCGGCATCGGCATCGCGACCTACGTCGAGGCGTGCGGCAACAACGGCCCCGACGCCGCGCGCGTTCGCCTCGATGACGATGGCGGCGTCACCATCCTGGTCGGGACGCAATCGACGGGGCAGGGCCACGCCACCGCCTATGCCCAGATCGTCGCCGATCACCTGCGCCTGCCACCCACTCGCGTGCGGATGATCCAGGGCGACACCGACCTCATCGCCACCGGAACCGGCACCGGCGGCTCGAGTTCGATTCCGTGTGGAGGCGCATCTCTCGCCGGCGCCACCAGCAAGCTTGCCGACGCGCTCAAAGAGGTGGCGGCCGACGCGCTCGAAACGGCCGTGAGCGATCTCGAAATCGCCGAAGGCGGCGCCGTGCGCGTGGCGGGCACCGACCGGCTGATCGCGTTCGCCGATCTCGCCCGCCGTTCCGCGACGCGCCAGCGGACGCTCTCGGCCGAGGACGCTTTCATGCCGCAGGAGGCGACCTACCCCAACGGCACCCATCTCGCCGAGGTCGAGATCGACCCGGACACCGGCGCAACCCGCATCGTGAGCTACTGCGTGGTCGACGATTTCGGCGCGACGCTCAATCCGTTGCTGCTGGCCGGCCAGGTGCATGGCGGCACCGTGCAGGGCATTGGGCAGGCGCTGATGGAGAATGCGGTCTACGACGCTTCCTCCGGTCAGCTCGTCAGCGCCTCGTTGATGGACTACGCCCTGCCGCGCGCGGCCGATATCCCGCCGCTCGCCTTCGAGACGTGCAACGTGCCGTGCCGGACCAATCCCCTGGGGGTGAAGGGGGCGGGGGAGGCGGGCGCCATCGGGTCTTGCCCGGCGGTGATGAACGCCATCGCCGACGCGCTCTGGCGGGCTTACCGCATCTGCCATGTGGACATGCCGGCGACGGCGGAGCGCGTCTGGGCGGCGATTGCGGAGGGCAAGCGGGTGCACACCCTGTGACCTGCCCACCCGTTGCGCCGTTCACGGAATCGTGATCGCTGGGGGCCAATTGCGGGAATTCGCCCGCCCTTTGCGGCGCCCGCGCGCGCCGAATTCCGGCGTCGGAGGCACCGGCAAGCTCCTGACTCTAGTGTGGTTTTTGGATTTGACGGTGCTATGAACGCGCTGCAAACCCTGGCGACCGCGGGCCCAGCTCGCCAGCCGGGCTTCCAGTTTTCGTCTCACCGGGAATAAAAAAATCCATCAGGATGTTTACGCGATGCCTGCCCAAGCCGCGCCCTCCGGCGCGGAAATCAATCCACGAGGGAGCAAGAGAGATGATCCGCACCGCGCTTGTCGTTGCAATGTTCGCGTTCGGCGCCACCGCGTTAGTGGCACAAAGCGATCCGATCGCTGCCCGCAGGGCCCTGATGAAGGCCAATGGCGACCAAAGCAAGATTGCCACCGACATGCTGGAGGCCAAGCGGCCCTTCAATCTCGATGAAGCCAAGAAGGTGCTCGCGACCTTCGCTGAGGCAGGCGAGAAGGCGCCGGCACTTTTCCCTGACAATTCCAAGACCGGCGGCGATACCGCGGCATTGCCGGCGATTTGGGAAAACAAGGCCGATTTCACGGCCAGGCTCGCCAAGTTCGCCAGCGACTCCAAGGCCGCCATGGGCGCAACCAAGGATCTCGACAGCTTCAAGATTCAAATCACCGAGGTACGCAAGAACTGCGGCGGTTGCCACCAGACCTACCGCAAGAAGACGTCATAGTCGTTTGCAATCATCACAGTTGGGGGCGGCCGTCGGCGCGACGGGCCGCCCTCGGCTTTGATGGCACACCGGCGCTCCGCGATATGTCGTGCGATATCGGATAGGATCGGAGAAGCGCGCCGATGCTGCGCAAGCTCGTGATGGTGGTGGTGCTGCTCGCGGTGGTCGGGGCTGCGGCGTTCTGGTTCATCACCATGCCGGCGAGCGTGTCCGCCGACGCGCTCGGGTCCTACACGCTCGACCTCGACAACGGCAAAACCATGTTTTACGCCGGCGGCTGCGCGGCGTGCCATGCAACTCCCAATCAGGAGGACAAGACGAAGCTCGGCGGCGGGCTTAGCCTGAAATCGCCGTTCGGCACATTTTACCCCCCGAACATCTCGCCTGACCGCAACGACGGCATCGGCGGCTGGAGCGAGGCGGATTTCGTCACCGCCATGTGGAAGGGCACCTCGCCCGACGGCCGCCATTACTATCCGGCCTTCCCGTACACCTCGTACCAGCGCATGCGGCTGGAGGACGTGCGCGACCTGTTTGCCTATCTCAAGACGCTGCCGGCGGTGCAAGGCAAGGTGCGTGACCATGACCTGCCGCTCTACCTCAAGTTCCGCCCTATGCTCGGCGGCTGGAAATTTCTTTTTCTCAACGGTGAGCAGTTCAAGCCCGACACGTTCAAGTCGGCGCCGTGGAATCGCGGCGCTTATCTGGTGAATGGCCCGGGCCACTGCGCGGAGTGCCACAGCCCGCGCAACCCCCTCGGCGGCATCATCGCAAGTGAGCGCTTTGCCGGCGGTCCCGATCCGGAAGGCGGCGAGGGCTCCGTCCCCAACATCACGCCGGCAGGTATCGGCGACTACTCGCAGCGGGATATCGAGCGCATCCTCGAGACCGGAGATATGCCCAGCGGCGATTCCGTCGGCGGGCCGATGACGGCCGTGGTGGGCAATACGTCGAAACTTTCGGCGGAAGATCGTGCCGCGATCGCGCTCTACATCAAATCGCTGCCGCCGGTCCAAGGGCCGAAACCCCCTTGAGGAGGACCGACGGTCGTCCCCGCGAGGGGCAGCCCCCGACGCTTGCGCGGGGACGACGCCCAACGTGATGCCGGACAACCAACTGCATCTCAGAACGCCTTGAAGGTGATGATGGTGCGTGTGTCTTGGATGCCCGGAATGGTCTGCACCTTCTCGTTGACGAAATGGCCGATGTCGGTCTTGTCCTCCACGTAGAATTTCACCAGCAGGTCGAAATCGCCGGCGGTCGAATAGATTTCGGAAGCGAGCTCGGCGTCCGCGAGCTTGTTCGCCACGTCGTAGGATTGGCCGAGTTGGCACTTGATCTGGACGAAGAAGGGGACCATTCGCGCCTCCGTGCGGC
>Ga0306920_100012515_pt1 | contig 11513 bp, 7 predicted proteins | sample flu12Cox44000170_FD_204666 | JGI IMG/M metagenome (GOLD analysis project Ga0306920, IMG submission 204666) | Lab enrichment of tropical soil microbial communities from Luquillo Experimental Forest, Puerto Rico - flux4day.12C.oxic.44.000.170 (v2)... | ecosystem: Environmental > Terrestrial >...
GCACAGTCCCGGCCGGCCCTTCGCGACGTCCCCCGCCCGTGGACCAAGTCGCAGGAGAAACTGGCGTTGCTCTACAACGAGCAGGGCCGGCGGCCGGAAGAGATCGCGCAGAAGCTCGGCCTGAGCACCTACCTGGTCACCCAGATCATCCTGACCTCGAGGAACCGCGGAAAGCTCTAAGCGCCGGCGCGGGCCGTGGGGTTGCCCACGGCCCGCACGTGTTACCGGCGTCATCCGTCGCTGTCAGCGGGAGACATCTGCCGTGGCTAGCGCCTGCGCGGCGGGCGGGCTGACCGGGTGGACGGGCGCCTCGTGCAGGCCGAGGCGCTGGTGCAGGCGGCGTAGCGGTCCGGGCGCCCACCAGTTGGCTGGGCCGAGCAGGGTCATCGTGGCCGGGACCAGGATGCAGCGGACCAGGGTGGCGTCCACCGCGACGGCGATAGCCAGAGCCAGGCCGAATTCCTTGATGCCCAGGGTCTGGCCCGCGGCGAACCCGAGGAACACGATGATGACCAGGAACGCGGCCGAGGTGATGATCCGCCCGGAGCGTTGCAGGCCGGTGGCCACGGCGTGATTGGTGTCGCCGGTCTCGTCGTGGGCCTCCTTGATCCGGGACAGCAGGAACACCTCGTAGTCCATGGAGAGCCCGAACGCGAAGGCGAACACGATCACGGGGACCCAGGCCTCGATCGCGCCGAAGGCGGTGAATCCGAGGATCCCGGCCAGGTGCCCGTCCTGGAACACCCAGACCAGCGCACCGAACACCGCGCCGAGTGACAGAGTGTTCATGACCAGGGCCTTGACCGGGATGAGCACCGATCCGGTCATCAGGAACAGCAGGGCGAAGGTGGCCAGGCCGATGATCGCCAGCGCGTAGGGCAGCCGCTGGGCGATGGTGGCCTTGAAATCGGTCAGCACGGCCGCGGGCCCGGTCACCCACGTGCGGAAGTGCGGGCGGTCGGCGCGCACCGTCGTGACCAGGTGCTCGGCCGTGGCGCCCTGGGCGGTCCCGGCCGGGGTCACGTCGATGGCGGCCACGTTGCCGTGCAGGCCTGGTTCGACGCTGACCGCGCCCGCCCCGGGCAGGCGGGCCAGCGTGGCGGCGTACGCGGCGATCCGCGGGTCGCTCGCCGGTATCTTCGCCACCACGGTGACCGGGTCGGCTCGCATCTCCGGGAATTCGGCGTACAGGGCCAGCGCGACCTGGCGCCCTTCGCTGCCCGGGGGCAGCGCTCGGGGGTCGCCGAGGCCGTAGTTTGCGTGCAGGAACGGCAGCGCGGCGGCCAGCAGCAGCGCGCTGACCCCCGCCGCGGCCAGCACCGGGCGGCGCTGCACCGCGCGGGCCAGCCGTCCGAAGAAACCGTCCTCGGCCTCCTGCCGGTGCGCCATCTTCAGCTTGCGTCCCCACGCACCCAGCAGCGCGGGCAGCAGGGTCAGCGCCGAGGCCAGTGCGACCAGCACGGTGGCGATCCCGCCGACCGCGACGGAGGTGAACGTGGGGTCGCCGAACGCGAACAGCCCGGACAGGGCTGCGGCCACGGTCAGTGCGGAGAACGTGACCGTGCGGCCGGCCGTGGCGGCGGTGAACTCGACCGCGCCGTGGATGTCAGCCCCCGCGGCCCGGACCTCACGGAACCGGTTGACCATCAGCAGGCTGTAGTCCACGGCCAGGGCCAGTCCGAACAAAGTGATCACGTCGACTGAGTAGCTGGACACGTCGGTGACGTGGGTCATGGCCATCAGCAGGATCAGCGCGCCCGCGGTGGTGCCCAGTGCCGCGGCGATCGGCAGCAGCGCGGCACGCCACCCGCGGAAGATGAAAAACAGCGCGATCAGCAGGACCGGCAGGGCGAGCGCCTCGCCACGGAACAGGTCGCTTTTGACGGCGAGCATCCCGTCCCGCATGACGCCAAGGTCGCCGCCGACCTGCACGGTAGCGCCGGGCACCGCGTTATGCGCGGCCGACCGCATCGCGTCGACAGCCATCTCCCGCGCCATCATGGGCGCGTTCGTGCGGACCGAGACCACGATCACGCTGGTGTGGCCGTCAGCCGCGCGAAGCATCGGGTCGTTGCTGGTATAGGCGTTAACCGCGCCGGTCACCTGCGGCAGCCGCTCCAGCCGGGCGGTCAGCGCCTGCACCGAGGCGCGGGTGCTGGCGGCCGCCACTGGCGGCCCCTTCACCAGCACCACCGCGGTGGGGCCGATGCTGCTGGCCTGCTGCACGATGGCAGAGCCCTGGACCGACTCGGTCCCCGCGCCGCCGTTGGAATCGTGCAGGCGGCTGAAGACCATGCTGCCGATCGTGATCCCGGCCACGAACAGCAGCATCCAGGCCGCCAGTACCCACCGACGGTGCCGGACGCAGAAACGAGCAGTAGATGCGAACATGGTCACCTCCAAAAGGTCTTGACCGCGACGCTAGATAGCTGCGGCCTCGGGAGAATCCGCGCTAGCACGTAGATCGGTACCTAAGCGGCTTCCGGGAACGGCCCGGTGGCGATGATGTGACACCCCCGCTACCTGGGGATTTCCCGGGGCAGGCGGGCCCTGCGGGTCCGGCCGGGGGGTTCGGTCCCTGGCCTGGTGGCGGGCTGGCCTACGTGGCGTTGTACGAGCCGGTCACGATGCCGGGCCAGCAGTCTTCTGCCAGGCTGGCTGGCATGCGGCAGCCAGCAGAGCCGGAGTCACCGGTGACCGGAGCAAACCAGGACCGGGACCAGGGCCCAGGCCAGGACCAGGGAGCAGGCCAGGCCGGGGCGGCCAGCTTGATACCGGCGAGCCTTTTCATCGTCGAGCGTCGGCTACCGCGGATCGACGATCATCAGCTGATGGTGCTCCAGTCGGCGCTGACCAGCGTCGCCAGCCGCTTCAGCGCCCGCGGTGACGGCGTTCATCTTCTGGGCTCTCTGTTCCTCTCTGGTCAGGAACGCCTCCTGTCGCTGTTCACGGCCGACAGCGCCGAATCCGTCCGGGCGGTCAACGAGGCGTCGCTGGTCCCGTTCGCCAGCATCGAGCCCGCGGTCGGCTTGCCCGGCACGGGCGGGCCGTAGGCCCCCTTCACCTGGGGATTCCTGCGGCGTACCCTTCGCTGATATGGGGCATAGGGGAGGGCAGTCGCGGCGGTCCAACCTGCCGTCCGAGTTGACCAGCTTCATCGGGCGGCGAATTGAGCTGCGCGAGGTCAAGAGCATGCTGACCAGCACCCGGCTGCTGACCCTGACCGGGAGCGGAGGAGCCGGGAAGACGCGGCTGGCGCTGCGGGCGGCCGCGGAGATGTCACGGGGGTTCGCTGACGGTGCGTGGCTGGCGTTGCTGGCCCCAGTCCAGGATCCGATGCTGGTCCCGCAGGCGGTGTACGGTGCGCTGGGGGTGCAGGACCTGTCCGCCGGATTGTCGCTACCGTCGCTGGCCGAGTACCTGGCGGGCAAGCGGCTGCTGCTGGTGCTGGATAACTGCGAGCACCTGCTGGACGGCTGCGCGACCCTGGCCAGCGCCCTGATCCGGTCGTGTCCGGACCTGCACGTCCTGGCGACGAGCCGGCAGGCCCTGGGCGTGGCCGGTGAGGTGCGGATGGAAGTGCCGCCGATGTCGCTGCCAGACGCCGCCGATGCGGTCTCGCTGGAGCAGGCCGTGAACTGCGACGCGGTCCGGCTGCTGGCCGAGCGTGCGGCCGCCGTGGTTCCCGGTTTCGCGGTCGGTGCCGGGAACGCGGCGGCGGTGGCGGGGTTGTGCCAGCAGCTGGACGGGATCCCGCTGGCGCTGGAGCTGGCCGCGGTCCGGCTGGGATCGCTGAGCCTGGATCAGCTTAACCGTGGCCTGGCCAGGGAGCTGTCGGTCCTCGGCGGCGCCAATCGCGGCGCCGAGGCGCGGCAGCAGACGCTTGAGGCAACGATCGGCTGGAGTTACGGACTGCTCGATGAGCCGGAGCGGCTGTTGTGGGCACGGCTGTCGGTGTTCGCCGGCGGATGCGAGGAGGACGCGGTCATCGAGGTCTGCTCTGATCCGCTTCTTCCGCCCGGCCGAATCGCGGGCCTGCTCGGGGCCCTGGTGGAAAAGTCAATCCTGAAACGCCAGCTCAAAGACGGCAGTCCGCCCCGGTACTGGCTGCTGGACACCATTCGCCACTACGGCCAGGCGCGCCTGGACGAGCGTGACGAACAGGCCATCATGCAGAAGCGGCACTTCGACTGGATGTGCGCGCTGGCGAAGTCGGCAGGCGCCTGGGATGCCCGGCAGCCCGAGACGTTCAGGCGCATGTCGGGCGAGCGGGACAACCTGTGGGCGGCGCTGGAGTTCTGCCTGCGCCAGCCCGGTGAGCTGGCTGCGGCGGCCGAGCTGGCACAAGACTTGTTCGCGTACTGGACGGCCCACGGGCCGTACGGTGACGTGCGGCGCATGCTCAGTTCCCTGGTCGAGCTGACGCCGGACAACTCCATTTCTCGCGCGCGCCTGCTCATGGTCTCGGCCGCCATAGCAACGAGCCAGAACGACTACGACGGCTGTGCCGCGCTGAGTGCGGAAAGCTTCCGCATCGCGACCGAGGTGAGAGACGTAGAGGCAACCGTCTGGTCCTTGGTTTTGCGAGCCATGCCCCCGTGGAATGCGGGAGATACCGCGGCCGCGGCCGAGCTGGCCGAGTCGGCCCTGTCGCTGGCCACGATGATGCATGTCGGGCGGGCCGAGCTGGATGCGCTGGATGCCCTGTGCGGCATCTTGGTCACCAGCGGAGAGCTGAGTCGGGCCATCGAGTTCGGTGAGCGGGGCCTGGCCAAGAGCAAGGACCGCGGCGAGTTCTGGGTCCGCGGTTACCTGCTGAATTTCCTGGCCCAGGCTCACTGGCTGCGGGGCGAGGTGGAGCGCGGCGAAGCTCTGGCGCGAGAGGCAGTTGCCTGCAAGCACGCTCTCAACGACCGGTTCGGTCTGACCGTCACCCTCGAAACCCTGGCCTGGATGGCAGCTGAACTGGGCCAGCACGAGCGGGCCGCCTGCCTGCTGGGCGCGGCCGAGCGGGTCCGTGATGAAATCTCCGTCACCCTGGTGGAACTGTTCCGGACGCAGCATGAGCGGTCCGCGAAGGTCATCATCCAGGGAATCGGCCGGAAGTCGTTTGAGGCCGCGTTCGCCCGGGGCCAGGCGATGACGATCGGCGAAGGGGTCACATTCGCGATCGAGGACAAACAGCCGCCAAGACCAGCGCCGAGTGTCAGGACTAAGTCGCGCGCTATGCTCACCCGCCGGCAGCTGGAGATCGCCCGGCTCGTTGCGGACGACCTCAGCAACAAGCAGATCGCGGGCCGGCTGTTCTTGTCCGAGCGGACGGTGGAGACCCATGTCACCAACATCTTGAACAAGCTGGGCCTGAACTCCAGGGTCCAGCTCGGCCGCTGGGTGGCCGACACCACCGAGACGGGCTGACCATGGGCCTCGTGCTGGAGGCTACTCGAATCGGACGTGGTCCGGCCCTGTCATCCGGTTGAGCAGGGGCAGCGTCACGCCGATCACGATCAGCGCGATGGCCAGCCCGGCGCCCATGGTGACGAAGTAGACGTGGCTGAGCTGCGGCACCGGCGTGCCCGGCGGCGCCATCTGCGTGACGGCTAGGACCGACATGCCGTAGGCCAGGCCCGCGGCCACGAGGGTCGCCGCGGCCAGCGGTAGCACCGCCTCCAGCAGCAGGACCCGGTACAGCGCCCGCACCGGGGTGCCGCTCACCCGCAGCAGCGTGAACGGGCGCTTGCGGTCGGTCAGCCCGCCGCCGATGGCCACCGCCAGGCTGCACCCCGCGACCAGGATGGTGAGCGCGACCGCGAAGTAGACGAGCCGCTCGAAGACGGTGGCCCGGCTGGACCTGATCGCGATCGCCTCGCCGAAGGTCCGCGGCGGGGTGGGGTCCACCCCGGGAGCGGTGGATACCTGCGGCCGCGCGTGCCCGGCCAGGAACGTGCGCACCCGCTCCAGCGTGGCCGGGCCGTTCACCCTGACCAGCACCGCTTGCAGCGGCAGCGCGGCTAGGCGGCCGGAGTAGCCAGGGTTGGCCGGGCTGACGAACGCTTCGGTGCTGTAGTGCGGGTTGTCGCTGTAAGTCAGGTTGCTGTCGTCGGCCTGAACGGCCTGGACGCCGGGGGCGCACCGGCCGAGCACGGCCAGGTCCCTCAGCATCGAGCAGCTGACCACGCCGACGTACTGACCCTGGTAGTTCGGGTCGGTCGCCTGCGGCAGTAGGTACAGCGGGTAGACCGTGGCTCCGTCGAGGCCCCGCAGCTCGCTGACCAGCGTCGCGCCGTCCTGCGGGGTGAGCCCGGGGCCGAACCCATTCGGACCGGGCAGCGAGAATGTGTCGAGCAGCACGCCGCTCAGCGCGGCCGAACTCGGCGTCAGGCTGAGCGCGTCGATCGTCGGAATCAGCGAGCCCGCGATCGTGCCGAGGAACACGGCCAGCACCAGCCCGCGCACCGCCCGGAACGCAGCCTTGGGGTTGTCTTCCAGCCGCCGGGTGGCCAGCAGCGGCGAGGGGCCGCCCAGGACCCCCGCGCACCACCGCGCCACCGTGGCCGTGAACCACGGCCCCGCGATGACCAGCCCGATCATGACGATGAGCAGGCCGGGATAAGCCGGGGTGCCGATGGACTTCTTCGTGGTGGCCAGCAGCCCGACCACGAACAGCACCAGGCCGATGCCCAGCGTGAGCAGCCGCCAGGCTGACGGCGGTGGCGGGGAGGTCCGCCGGCTCACGCCCAGCGGGGAGATCCGCACCCGGCGCAGCGCTAGCAGCGACGCCACCGCGGACGCGGCCGGCACGGCGACCAGCATGGCCAGGTAGCCCCAGACGGTGGGGGTCACCTCGAGGGAGAAGTACCGGGTGCCGGTGAGCTGGGCCCCGGCCAGCCAGGGCCGGGCGACCAGGAACACGCCGATGCCGAGGATCGTTCCGGCCAGCGCGCTGATCACCGAGTCGACCGCGGCAATGACGCTGATATCCCGCGGCGTGGCTCCGGCCAGCCGCAGCGCGGCGAAGCGCTCCTCGCGCCGGGCCGCGGCCAGCCGGGTCGCGGTACCGATCAGGATCAGCACCGGGAACAGCACGGCGAGCACCCCGACGCCGAACGCGTACCGGAAGAACGGCGTGAACACCTCGGGGCCCGGCGCGGTCCCGATCGCCGTGACCAACTGCGTGCCGGGCACCGCGGCCAGCGCGGCCGGCTGGTACCCGACGTAGACCGCCAGCTCGTCCGGGCTGGACAGCGCCGCGTCCCCGATGGTCCCGGCGAGCAAGCCGGGGAAACGGTCGCCCAGCTCACCGGCCGGGACGGTGCGCAGCAGCGCGGCCAGCGCCGGGGAGACCACGTACTGGCCGGGGCCGGGCAGCCGTGACACGCCGGGCGGGACCGGGGCGCCGGGGCCCAGCGCGGCCACGTCGAGCCGCTCGATGGTCCGGCCCTCGAAGTAGTCCACGCTGTAGTTCCACAGCTCGCCCCGGCTACCCAATGCCCTCGGCGCCGAGTTGCCCAGTGCCTTCGGCACAGGGGCGCCCTGCGTGCACTCCCAGCAGGACCGGTTGGCGTCGGCCTGGAAGGCGTGGAATTCGGCGAACACGCCGAGCAGCACGGCCACGCCGAGCGCGACCGCGACGGTGGTGAGCAGCAGCCGGGTGAACGCCTCCCGCCCGCTGTGCAGGGTGAGCCGCAGGCCGAGCCGGATCATCAGCGCAAGCCCCCGTGCGTTCCGCTGGTTTCCAGCGCGGTCACCCGGCCATCCCGCACCACGACTTGGCGGTCCGCATAGGCCGCGACCCGCGCGTCGTGGGTGACCAGTACCATGGTCACGCCCTGCTCCCGGGCCAGTCCGGTCAGCAGGTCCATCACCTTTTCCCCAGTCAGCGAGTCGAGGGACCCGGTTGGCTCGTCGGCGAACAGGACCCTCGGCCCGACGGCGAGCGCCCGGGCCACCGCGACCCGCTGCGCCTCACCGCCGGACAGCTCACCGGTGCGCCGGTCTCCCTTGTCCTCCAGGCCCAGCCGGGCCAGCCACTGCCCCGCGGCCTGGTAGGCCGCCTTGCGGCGGACCCGGCCAAGCAGCAGCGGCAGCGCGACGTTGTCCGCCGCGGTCAGCTCCGGCACCAGCTGGCCGAACTGGAACACGAACCCGAACGCCGTGCGCCGCAGCTCGGTCCGCCGGGTCTCATCCATCTGGTCGAGCCGCTGGCCGTCGAAGCTGATCTCGCCCTCGTCCGGCGGGAAGATGCCGGCCAGGCAGTGCAGCAGCGTGGACTTGCCCGATCCGCTCGGGCCCATGACGGCGAGGATCTCGCCCGCGGTCACCTGCACGTCGGCGCCGCGCAGGGCCGGCGTCTGGCCGAACGACTTGACCACGCCGCGGGCCCAGATCAAGGGGCTGCTCATGAGGCACGCACCAGTTCCGCCAGCTCGCCGAGCCTGGCCGTCGTCGTGTCGATCCAGTGCAGGTCGGCTTCCAGGTGGAACAGGCCGTAGTCGGCCAGCAGCGTGTCGATCAGCGGGCCGGCCCGCCTGGCCTCGGTCAGCTCCCGCATCCGGCGCAGGTGCGCGCCGCGCTGGACGTCGAGGTAGTGCTCGGCCGGGTGGCCGAGCATCAGCGCCAGCACCACCTTGGCGAACAGCACCGTCTGCAGGTGCGGCTCGGGTTCGGAGGGTTCGGCCAGCCACGCCTCGACCTCGGCCGCCCCGGCCGGGGTGATGGCGTAGCGCTTGCGGTCGGGACCGCCGCCGGGCTCGGCCTCGCCGGCCACCGCCTTGCCGTCCCGGGCCAGCCGGGCCAGCGTCGCGTACACCTGCCCGTATGGCAGCGGTTTGCCGCGGCCGAAGTAGGTGTCGTAATCCCGCTTCAAGTCATACCCGTGGCTGGGCTCGCGTTCGAGCAGGCCCAGAAGGGTCAGAGGCACGCTCACAGGGGCAGACTACGCCGAGAGTATACGCTCAGTCAATAGTCGACCAACGGGCTGCGCGGGCCGGTACGCTGATGCCTGCGGAAACGATAGAGGAGGCCGTCTCGTGGCTCCGGCCGAGGACTGGGTGGTGCGCACCGCGGGCGACGTGCGCGCCGAAGGGGAACGCAGGCATCCCGGCGAGGCGCCGACGTGCGCGTCCGGGATCAGCCCGTCCGGGCCCGTGCACCTGGGGAATCTGCGGGAGCTGATGACCCCGCACTTCGTCGCGGACGAGGTACGCAAGCAGGCGGTGCCGTGCCGGCACATCCTGTCGTGGGACGACTACGACCGGCTGCGCCGGGTTCCGGCCGGGTTTCCCGAGTCGTTCGCCGAGCACATCGGACGGCCGCTGACCGCGGTACCGGACCCCTGCGGGCGCCACCCGAACTGGGCCGAGCACTTCAAGGAGCCGCTGCGCGAGTCGCTGGCCAGGCTCGGCGTCCGGCTCACCGAGATCAGCCAGACCCAGATGTACACCTCGGGTGCGTACACCGAGCAGATCATCATCGCCATGCGCCGCCGGGCCGACATCGGCGCGGTGCTGGCCAGGTACCAGACCAAGCGGCCCGGTCAGGCCAGCGCCGACCCCGAGACCGACCCCGACGACGACGATCCGCAGAACGCGGGCACCCGGGCCTACTACCCGTTCAAGCCGTACTGCGCGGTCTGCGGGCGCGACGACACCACGGTGACGGGGTTCGACGACGAGACCACCGAGATCACCTACGCCTGCGCCTGCGGTGCCCAGCTGGGCCCGGTGCCGATCGCCGAGGTGGCCGGGAAGCTGGTCTGGAAGGTCGACTGGCCGATGCGCTGGGCCTACGAGCGGGTGACGTTCGAGCCGGCCGGGGTCGACCACTCCTCGCCCGGGTCCAGCTTCACCGTCGGCGCCGCGCTGGTGTCGGAGATCTTCGGCGGCGAGATGCCGCTGCACTTCGGCTACTCCTTCGTCGGCACGAGCGGGGGGTCGTCGAAGATGAGCGGCTCGGCCGGCGGCGCGCCCACCCCGGCAGACGCGCTGGAGATCTTCGAGGCCCCGCTGATCCGCTGGCTGTACGCGCGGCGCCGGCCCGAGCAGTCCATCACCCTGGCCTTCGACGCCGAAGTCGGGCGGGTCTACGACGAGTGGGACGCGCTGAGCCGCAAGGTCGCCGCCGGCACCGCCGAACCGGCGTCCGTAGCGGTGTACGGCCGAGCGGCCGGGACCGCCGAGGGACCGCTGCCGGTCACGCCGCGGCCGCTGCCGTTCCGCACGCTGGCCTCGGTGGCGGACATCACGGCCGGCGACCAGGCCCAGGTCCTGCGCATCCTGCGGGACCTGACGGCAGAGGACCCGGTGGTCTCGCTGGACGAGGTCCGGCCCCGGCTGGATTGCGCGCAGGCCTGGGTGGCCGGGTACATGGATCCGGCCGACCGGACCCGGGTCCGTTCCGAGCCGGACACGGCCCGGCTCGCTGCGCTCAGCGAGGAGGAAGGCGGCGCGCTCAAGCTGCTGACCGAACGGATGGGTGACGACTGGTCCCTGGACGGCCTGACCACCCTGCTGTACGGCGTGCCCAAGCTGCTCCGCGGCCTGCCCATCAGCGCCCCGCCGACCCCCGAGCTGAAGGCCGCCCAGCGGGCCTGGTTCATCCTGCTCTATCAGCTACTGATCGGGAAGAACACCGGCCCGCGGCTGCCCACGCTGCTGCTGGCGCTGGGCCAGGACCGGATCCGCTACCTGATCACCCCCGGGTTATACCGCAGCGTCTTATACAGCGCCTTATACAGCGGGGCGCAGCAGCGTGGTGCGCCGCCTGAAGCCGGCCCGCGCCCTGGCGTGCCGCGGTTGCCCCCCGGGCCGGACGACCGGTACGGCCTCCGGCCTGTCCAATTGATAGGAGGGCCGCTGCACCATACGGAGCGCCATGGCCAGCCCGGCCGGGGTCTGCGGCCGCAGCGGGGAGTCGGCGGCCTGTCCCCGCAGCCCGCGGTAAGCGATGGCGTCCAGCAGGGCGGGCACCCCGGCGCGCACCTGACGCGGGGTGCACACCTGTCCCTTGTGCCGGGGCGCGGGCGGCAGCGCGGTGGGCTCGTCACCGGGCCAGTAGCCGGTGAGCAGCGCGTAGAGCATACGGGCCAGCGCCGTGGTGTCGGCCGCCACCGGGTTCTCCGCACCTAGGCCGCAGAGGGCGGCGTCCAGGCCGAGGCCGGTGATCTTGAGGCCGCAGCCCGGGTGCCAGCGCAGCGACCGCGGGGTCAGCCGCAGGTGCGGCCGGGCGGCCCGATGCGCGACCGCGATCGCGTCGGCCGCGTCGGCGATCATCGCCGCGGCCAGGGCCGGCGACGGCAGCCCGGATAGCACCAGGTCCTCCAGGTGCGTGCCGGGCGTCCATTCGGTCACGATGTACGGGCACTGCTGGTCGAAGTCGGTGTCGTAGACGGTAGCCAGCCGCGGGTCGGATACCTTGGCGGCGGCCTGCACGGCGTCGGCCACGGCGCACGGGACGGGGCCCCCGGGCAGCAGGTAAATCGTGACGGGGACGGCTGAGCAGCTGGTCGGTGGCCT
>Ga0306920_100012516_pt1 | contig 11513 bp, 9 predicted proteins | sample flu12Cox44000170_FD_204666 | JGI IMG/M metagenome (GOLD analysis project Ga0306920, IMG submission 204666) | Lab enrichment of tropical soil microbial communities from Luquillo Experimental Forest, Puerto Rico - flux4day.12C.oxic.44.000.170 (v2)... | ecosystem: Environmental > Terrestrial >...
CGTAGACATCGATGGGGCGCCGCTTCTCGGCCAAGTGCCGGGCCATCCCCGCGTCGCCGTGGCGGCGACTGCCAACGGCTATACGCTTGGCCCGCTCATCGCCCGCGAGGTCGTTCGCCTGGTCCTCGATGGGGCAGTGCGGGACGATCTCAAGGCCTTCGGTTTCGGCCGGTTTCGAGACTTGAACTGATCTGGCAGGGATATGGGGAGTCGGCTGACTGTCAGAAGGGACTTAGCTGACCGTGTCGATCGCAAACTGGAAGAGGGATTTGATGTGATCGGCCATTGCCCTTCTCGCGCCCGCCGCATCCCTCTGTTCGATCTTGTCGAGCAGGCTCTCGTGTTGGCGGGTGTCCGGCTCCAGCCGCTCGGCGAGACGCTCGACCTCGAACAGTTTCGTCGTCACGCGGAGCGATTTGACGATGTTGCCGACAACCTGATTGCCGCAGAAATCGGCGACGATGTCATGCACCTCCTTGTCGGAGGCCCAGTGCTCCTCCTGATCGTATCGATTGCTGGCCTTTAGGCGCTCCAGGGTCGCTTTGGCCGCCCGGATGCGCTCGGCCGGCGCCAGCTCGACGCACATCGCGGCGGCGGCCGATTCGACAATCTCGCGCGCCTTCAGGCTCTGCAGATATTCCTTGAGATCGACCTTGCGCACGAAGAACGACTTCGTGTTCGACTTGAGGAGCAGCCCTTCGAGCTCCAGTCGCTGCAGGGCTTGGCGCACCGGCGTCCGCGAGATGCCGAGATAGGCCGCAAGATTCTGCTCGACGACGATTTCTCCGGCGTGGAGTTCCTTCTTCTCGATCAGCCGCGCGACTTCGCTATAGGCGAGCGCCGCAAGGTTATTCGACGTCTGTCGTGCCGCAAAAGCTCCCGGTTCGGACCGCGGTTGCCTGCCGTCAGGCAACCGCCGGGCCCGCCCGCGGGTTTCCGCCGTGCTTGAAACCATGGCGACAGATATCCTCCAGCAGCAATTCCGCCTAGTGCATCTCCACCGAAATGTCCACAGCGTATACCGTCGGAATCCCGCCGGTTCTGATGGGCGGCGCTCGACCTGTCCGGTGAGGGAACTCGCCCTGGCCAACACCGGCCCGAGCTACCCGCCAACCGACACTGCCCGCCTCCGCCGGAATACTACGCCTCGCTTTCGCACTGCACAACGAAAGGCGTTGACCGCAACCCTTCCAATGTTAGCATACAAACGGTATACAGAACAAATCCAGGGGGTCGTCAATGCGTCTTGATCTCGGGCTTCTGCGGTTTTGTGCGGTCTTGCTCGCCAGCGTCTCCGTTCCGGCGGCGGCGCTCGCCGCTCCTTCGGGTACGCTGGTCATCGCCGACAACGAGACGCCGGAAAATCTCGATCCCGCGAATGCGTCGAATTCCACCGTCGACGAGCTCCTGATCGGCGCGTACGACGCGCTGGTTCAGTTCACCGCAGGAGAGACCACGGTCTCACCGCGGCTCGCCAAGAGCTGGGAGATTTCAGCCGACGGACTGACCTATACATTTCATCTTCGCGACGACGTGCTCTTCCACGACGGCACCAAGCTGACCGCGGCAGACGTGAAGTTCACGCTCGACCGCTTGAAAGCCGCCGCCGGCAATGTCCTCAACGACATGGGACCCTACAGCTCGGCGGAGGCCGTCGATGACACGACGGTCAAGCTCAGTCTGTCGAAGCCCTTCGGACCTTTCCTGCCGGCACTCTCGCGCATCTACATCGTGAACAAGAAGCTGGTCGAGCCGCATATGGGCGACAACCACGCTCGTCAGTGGTTGGCGCTGAACGAGGCCGGCTCAGGCCCGTACATGATCACATCCTACAATCCGACCGAGGCGGTCGGATTGAAGGCCTTCGACAAATATTGGGGCGGCTGGCAGGGCAACCATGTCGCCGAGGTGGTCTTCCGCTATATCACCGAACCCTCTACTGCGCTTAGCCTGCTGAAGAGCGGCGAGGTGCAGATGGCGCCGAAGATCACGGTCGAGGACAAGGTCGCGCTGCAGAAGGAGCCCGGCTATATCGTCGATGTCGGCGCCGCGGCGACGCCGCTCTTCTTCGAGTTCAACACCGCCGGCAAAGGCCCCACCGGCGACGCGAAGTTCCGGCAGATGCTCGCCCAAACCTTCGATCGCCAGCTTCATCTCGACCAGGTGCTGATGGGCTTTGGCAAACTGCCTGACGGTCCGCTGCCGGCGAACTGGATGGGGCATGCGGGCGGCAACGAGCCCGCGTTCAATCTCGATGCGGCCAAGAAGATGGTCGAAGAGAACGGGTGGAAGGGCGTCACGCTCACCGTCCGCTATCTGCCGGCGATCCTGGAAGAGAAGAGTGCGGTCGAGCAGCTCCAGTCGAACCTCGCCGAGCTCGGCATCACGCTAAAGGCCGAGGGCACGACTTGGCCGGCGCAGTACGCGACGGTTCAGAAGGTCGAGACCACGTCGGACATAAACATGATCTATGCTTTCCCGGGTTTCCCCGACCCGCATGCCATCCTCAATACCAATTTCAACGGCGCGCTGGCGGGCCACAATGGCGGCTTCAACTTCGCACAGTATTCCAATCCAAAAGTCGATTCCCTGCTCAACCAGGCGGCGGCATTGACCGACCAAGCCAAGCGCATCGAACTCTACAAGGAGGCGCAGAGGCTGATCGGCACTGACTATCCGGTGATCACCGTCTCCAACCCGGCCTCGGTTGTCGCCCTGTCCGACAAGGTCGTCGGCTACAAGTACAACGTCGCCCATCATCAGACCTACAACTACATGGACATTGGTCTGAAACAATAAGCGCTGCGGCAAGGCAGGACTTTGTCAGGGACGGGATATGAACTACGTCGCGCAGCGGATGGCGTTCTCGATCCTGTCCCTGCTCGTCCTGCTCTTCATCACCTTCATGCTCAGCCATGTCATGGCAGGCGATCCGGCAGCGGTCGCGGCAGGGCCAAGCGCCGGCATGGCGAAGATCGAGCTGCTGCGCCGCGAGATGGGGCTCGACAAGCCCGTCCTCATTCAGTTTGCGATCTATTGCGGCCACGTTCTTTCCGGCGACTTCGGCATGTCGTGGTTCACCCGTCAGCCGATTGCCGAGGACCTGATGCGCGAGCTGCCCCCCTCGCTCGAACTCGTATTCGTGGCGATGCTGATCAATCTCGCAATATCGATGCCGCTCGGCCTGTTGACGGCACGCTATGCCGGTAGCCGCTTCGACGACATCGTCCGCCTCCTGGTCATCGCCGGCGCCGGGCTGCCGGTTTTCTGGATTGCCATCCTGCTCCAGCAGATCGTGGCGGGCGACTGGCACCTCCTGCCGATGACCGGGCGGCTTAGTTTCGCCAACCGCGACTACGCCGGGTCGACCGGCTTCTACCTCTTCGACAGTCTCGCGAGCGGCAATTTCGCCGTATTCGGGGATGCGCTCGCCCATCTCGTCCTCCCGGCCTTCTCGCTCTCGCTCCTCTTCACTGCCGTCGGCGTCCGCATCACGCGGACCGCCATGATCGGCGAGTTTCGCAAGGACTATGTGGTACTCGCCCGCGCCAAGGGAGCGAGCGAGGGGCGCATCATGTTGCGCCACGTCTTCTCGAATGGCGCGACGCCGGCGCTCACCGTCTTCGGCATGCAGTTCGGCTGGATGCTCGGCACGACCGTGCTCGTCGAGGAGATTTTCGGCCGGCCGGGCGTCGGCCGCTACGCCGTCAAGGCGGTCTCGCAATCCGATATTCACGCTGTCGTCGCCGTCGTCTTCGTCGTCGGGCTCGTCTTCCTCCTTGCCAATCTGGTTGTCGATCTCCTGCTCTATCTGATCAACCCCCGCCGTCGCACCGGGAACTGACCGGATATGCTGCAGGCCGTTCTCGCCGTTCCGCGCGCCGCCCTGTCCTTCCCGAGGAACGGGGTCGAGAAGGCCGCGATCGTGATCGCGATCCTGATTGTTCTCCTTGCCGTGCTCGGGGTTTGGCTCGCGCCCTTCGATCCGCTGAAGATCAACTTCCGCGGCAAGCTGGAACCGCCGTCCTTCACCCATCTCCTCGGCACTGACGGCTCCGGCCGCGACGTGTTGAGCCGTCTCCTCTACGGCGCTCAGCTGACGCTCGCCTCTACCTTCCTGGTGCTCGCCGTGATCGTCGCCGTCGGCTGTGCGATCGGTATTTTTTCCGCTTTCATCGGCGGCGTCGTCGACAACCTGCTGATGCGCCTCGCCGACATCTGGCTCGGCTTCCCGCCGCTCATCCTTGCCTTTGGCTTCGCCGCGGCGCTCGGCGCCAGCCTGCAAGCGGCGATCTGGGCGCTCTTCTTCAGCTGGTGGCCGACCTATGCCCGGCTGACACGCATGGTCACCGTCGACATCCTATCGCAGAAATTCATGGCGAGCGCCGATGCGCTCGGCGTGCCGGTGCACCGCAAGATACTCAACTACGTCATTCCGAATGCCTTCGATGTGCTGATCGTCCAGGCGACGCTCGATGTCTCGGCGGTCATGCTCGCGATCTCCGGCCTCTCCTTCATTGGCGTCGGCGCACAGATCCCGACGCCGGAATGGGGCGCCATGATCGCCGACGGCCGGTCCTATGTCGCCAATGGCTGGTGGATCGTGCTGGCGCCGGGCCTGGCGATCTTCCTGACGGCGCTGGCCTTCAACGTGATCGGCGACATGCTCCGCCGCGAGCTCGATCCGACCTCCTCTCGCCGTCAGTGAGACCGCCGCTAGCTGCGATGGATGAGCCGCTTCTCAAGGTCGAAAATGTCGCGATCTCGCTTCGCCATGACGGACGCAGCATGGTCGCCGGCGTCAGCTTCGCCGTCAATGAGCGCGAAGTGTTCGGGATCGTCGGCGAATCCGGCTCCGGCAAAACGCTGCTGACGCGGACGCTCTTCGGCCTTCATGACGACGCCTTTCTCAGCCGTGGCAGCGTCACCTTCGCTGGCGAAACGGTGCCGCTCTCCGGCTACGCGGCGGCAATGCGGAAGCGACTCGGCCACGCCATCGGCTTCGTCCTGCAGGATCCGTTCTCCTCGCTCAATCCCACGATGCGCGTCGGCAAGCAGATCACCGAGGCGATCTACCTTGCAAAGGGCTGGCCGATGGGAGCGGAAAGGACGAAAGAGGCGGCGATGGCGCTGATGAGCGAGGTCGGCATTCCAGAGCCGAAGCTCGCGTTCGACCAGTTTCCCGATCAGTTTTCGGGCGGCATGCGCCAGCGCATCGTTTTCGCGATCGCGTTGTCGCAGGAGCCGAAGCTGCTCGTCGCCGACGAGCCGACGACGGCGCTTGACGCGATTACCCAGCGCCGCGTCATCGACCTCATCCTCGACCGCAGCCGCCGTCACAAGCTCGCGGTTATCCTGATTAGCCACAATCTCGAGCTGCTCCGCCAAAGCGTTGACCGCATCGCCGTCCTCTATGGCGGCCAGCTCCTCAACATCGTCACTGCCGGGGAGATCGGCACGCGGACGATCCATCCCTATGCCGAGGCGCTGTTCGCCTGCATTCCGGCGCGCGATAAGCGTCTTGCCGACGTCCGCGCCATCCCCGGCGAGCCGGTAGCGGCCGGCGCCGCTCGCATCGGCTGCGCCTTTGCCTCGCGCTGTTCGTTCGCCGAGGCGGTCTGCCGCGAAGCTCCGCTGCCGGTCAATCCCGGTGCAGCTGCGACCTTCAGCGCGTGCCTCCTCGGGCGCGGAGTGCACTAGCGTGGCAAGCCCCGAACCGCTGGTCGATCTCGCCGGCATCTCGAAGAGCTTCGCCAGAAGGTTCCTTGTCCAGAATCGGACCTTCCGGCTCCGCGACATCGATATCTCCATCGGCCGCGGCGAGGTCGTCGGCCTCCTCGGCGAGTCCGGCAGTGGCAAGTCGACCGTCGCCAATATCATTACGCGCCTGACCGGCTTTGACGGCGGCCGCTATCACTACAGGGGCCGCGACGTGTCGACCCTGACGCGGAAGGAGAGCTTCGCCTTCAAGTCCGACGTGCAGATCGTCTTCCAGGACCCCTACGGCAGCCTCAATCCGCGCGCCACCGTGCGCAGCAGCGTGATGGAGAGCCTGCTCCTGCACAAGCCCGGCCTCAGCCGGCGAGAGCGGATCACCCGGGCCAACCGGCTTCTCGAAGAGGTCGGCCTTAACCCCGAGCGGGGAGACCACTATCCCCACGAATTCTCTGGTGGCCAGCGCCAGCGCATCGCCATCGCCCGCGCCCTGGCCGTCGAGCCGGAACTCCTTGTCTGCGACGAGCCCCTCTCCTCGCTCGACGTATCGATCCAGGCGCAGATCCTCGAGCTCTTCGTCCGCATGATCCGTGAGCGCCACCTGACCATCGTCTTCATCTCGCACGACGTCAACGTCGTGCGGCTCATCTGCGACCGGGTCTACATCATGAACGATGGCCGGATCGTCGAGAATGGACCGGCACAAGATGTCCTCAGCAACCCGCAGAACGAATACACGGCGCGCCTTCTCGAGGCCGTCTACTGAATTGAGGCAGTCGTGAGCCGATACAAGCTGGCCATCGATATCGGCGGCACCTTCATCGACGTCGTCCTTTTCGACGCCGAGAAGAAGCTGCTCACCGCCTTCAAGGTCACAACCACCCCCGCCGATCCGGCGGCGGGGGTCGTCGCTGCCGTGGGCAAGCTCAACGCGCCGGCAGCGGCGATCTCCGACTTCGTCCATGGCACGACGCTCGCTCTCAATGCCATTCTCGAGCGCAAGGGCGCCAAGGTCGGCATCATCACCAATGCCGGGTTTCGCGACATCCTGGAGATCGGCCGCGGTTCGCTTGATTTCGCCAACATGTACCGATTCGATTACCAGCCGCCGCCGCCGATCGTCGAGCGCCGGCACATCATTGGCGTTCCCGGCCGAATGGACTTCGAGGGCAAGGAGGTCGAGCCGCTCGACCGCGAGGCTGTATTGGCGGCGGCGAAAGCGCTCCATGAGGGCGCCGGCTGCGAGGCGCTCGCGGTGAGTTTCCTTCATTCCTATGCAAACGCCGCCCATGAGCGGGACGCGGTCGCGCCGATCCGCGCGCGCTATCCGCAACTCGAGGTCTCGGCCGGCGCACTCCTCGCCAATGAATATCGCGAATATGAGCGCACCAGCACGGCCGTGCTCGACGCCTATATCAAGCCGGTCCTCAAGAACTATCTCGGCCGTGTCTCCGCCGGCATTGAGGCGCTCGGCTTTGCCGGTCAGAAGTTCGTCATGAACTCCTCTGGCGGTGCGCTGACCTTCGGCCTTGCAGAGGCCGAGCCGATCGCGACTGTCCTGTCGGGCCCGGCGGGCGGCGTCTCGGGGGCGCGCTATATCGCGCGCGAGACCGGAAGGCGGAACTTGCTTTCCGTCGACGTTGGCGGCACCAGCCTCGATGCCTGCCTGATCGTCGACTACGAGCCGACCGACGTTTTCGAGGCGCGGATCGAGAACCTGCCGGTCCTGCAGCCGATCTACGACCTCAGGACGCTCGGCGCCGGCGGCGGCTCGATCGCCTGGATCGACAACAAGCTGCTCCGCGTCGGGCCGGAGAGTGCCGGCGCCGCACCGGGCCCCGCCTGCTATGGCCGCGGCGGCAAACGGGCCACCGTCACCGACGCTGCCGTGATCCTCGGCTACATCGACACCGGCAACTTCATGGGCGGCGAGATGAACGTCGCCCACGACCTGGCCGCGGCGGCGCTCGCAAGCAATATCGCAGAACCGCTCGGCATCTCGCTCGAGGAGTCGGCGCGCTCCATCTTCAGCGTGCTCACCTCGCGCACCGCCTCATCGATCAAGGAGATGATGCTCGAGCGCGGGCTCGATCCGAGCGAATTCTCGCTCCTCGGGTTTGGCGGCTGCGGTCCGCTCCTCGGTCCGATGTTGCAGGACGAGCTTGAAATGGCCGAGCTCGTCATCCCGCCGCTGCCCTCGGTCTTCTCGGCCTGGGGCATGCTGGCGAGCGATCTTTCCTTCTCCGATTCAATCTCGGTGCTGGCGACGATCTCGGCGGCGACGATGCAACGCCTCACCCGGCTGGCCGGCGACCTCGCCGTGCGCAGCACCACGGAGCTCAGCAGCAAGGTCGGGCGCGCGATCGAGCCCGGCGTCGCCTTCCTGACCCGCATTCGTTTCATCGGTCAGGAACATACGCTGAGCGTGCCGTATCAGGTGGACAACACCGCGGGCGTCCTGTTCGAGCGCTTCTCGAAATTGCATCTTGAGCGCTTCGGCCACACCTTCGAAAGCGAGGCCGAGATCGTCTCGCTGATGGTCAAGCTTGTGGTGACCACCGAAAAGCCGAACCTCGCCACCCGCGCCGCCGCGTCGACGGCGCGCATCGGCTCGGCCGCGCATCGCATGTTCGACCAGGCGAGCGGCGCAATGGTGGATTGCCTCAAGCTGAGCCGCGAGGCACTGGAGCAATGTCGGGTCTATACCGGTCCGCTGCTCGTGGTCGACGAGGGCTCCTCGCTCGCGATCCACGGCAACCAGAGCCTCAAGATCGACGGCTACGGCATGATCTCCGTGCGGCGGTTGGAGAATTGAGATGAAGATCAGCAAGGCAGCCGAGATCGAGATCATCTCCGCACTGTTCGTCTCGGCGGCGGAGCAGATGCGGCGCACGCTCGTCCGCACGGCCTTCAATGCGGTCATCTATGAGGTGCTCGACTTCGGCATCTCGATCGCCGACGCCGAGGGCCGCATGGTGGCCGAGGCGGCCGGCATCACCTCCTTCATCGGCGGCAACGACTATGCGCTCAAGATGCTGATCGAGAAGATGGACATGTCGACGCTGCGCCCGGGTGACGTCGTCATCCTCAACTATCCCTACTGGAACTCGGCGCATATGTCGGACGCGCTTCTGATGTCGCCGATCTTCCTCGATGGCGCCACGATCGACCAGTTCCTCTGCGTCCGCGCCCATTGGCTCGATCTCGGCGCCAAGGACGTGGGCTACGTCATCGATTCCACCAATATTCATCAAGAGGGGCTGATCCTTCCCGGCATACGCATCGTCAAGGAGGGCAAGCTCGACGCTGACCTGTGGAAGGTGCTGGAGGCGAATTCGCGGCTGCCCGAGGCGATCAGGGGCGATTTCGGCGCGCAGATTGCCTGCCTGCGGACCGGCGAGAAATGCGTCCGCGACATCTACAGGAAATTCGGCAAGGCACGCGTTGGCGCCGCTATCGAGGCGTTCTTCAGCCACGCGCACGAGAAGACCCGCGCGGCCCTCCGCCATCTCCCCAAGGGCTCGTGGTCGGCCGAAGAATGGCTCGACGACGACGGCGTCAGCGACCGCATGATCCGCATGGCCGTCGATGTCACGATCGCTGACGACCGCTTCATCGTCGATTACAACCGCTCCGACCCGATGGTGCCGGGCCCGGTCAATGTGCCCTACGGCGCCACCGTCTCGATGGCCAAGACCTACTTCAAGTTCCTGACGTCGCGCGACACGCCGAGCAATCACGGCAACTTCATGTCGCTCGAGGTGAAGGCGGACGCCGGCAATCTCTTCCACGCCGTCTATCCGGCGTCGACCTACATGCCCTGGACTCACATGGTCGCCTTCGAGCTGATCGCCAAGGCTCTGGCACCGGCGATCGCATGGCTGCCGATGGCGTCGGGTGGCGACGAGCCCGGCTTCATGGCGATGGGTACGCACCACCGTACCGGCAAGACCTATGTGATCAGCAACAATGAAGGCATCGGCTGGGGCGCAACCTTCAATCATGATGGCGCTACCGCGCTGCAGCACCCGGCGACCAGCACGGTCCGCAACACGCCTATCGAGGTGCTAGAGCGCCAGGCCAATCTCTTCCACGAAGGGTTGGAACTGATCCCCAATTCCGGTGGCGTCGGCCGCTATCGTGGCGGCCTCGGCGTCAGGCGTCAGGTGCGGATGGTCGGGGATAGCGAGATCATCTCGATGAAAAAGAAGGCGAAGACCGGCGGATGGGGTCTCCATGGTGGCCAGCCGTCGACCGTGCAGAATCACATGGTGCTATGGCCCGGCGAACCGCGCGAGAAGAAGGTGGGCATGTACCGTGCGCTCCTGAAAGCCGGCGAGCGCTTCGTCAACTACAGCGCCGGCGGGTCCGGATGGGGCGATCCGGCGGAGCGCCATCGCCGCGAAAGCGAACACGACATCCGGAACGGCTATGTCGATCCCACCGCCTCGCCGATGGAGCCCGTGGAGGTGGAGACCTATGCCAAGTCCTGACTATGCGCTGACCGAGGTCAGAATTGTCGATGTCGCTGCCGGTACGCTGATCGACCATCACGCCGTCGTCGTCAGCCGCGGCAAGATCAAGGCGATCACCGAGGAAGCCGGGCTCGATCCCGCCATTCCCAGGATTGCGCTCGGCAACCGATACCTGTCGCCGGGGCTGATCGACTGCCACGCGCACTGCTTCATCGGCCAGTTCAACGACGGCCGTTCCGTTTTGCCGTCGGAGATGACGGCTCGCGCCGGACGGCATCTGGAGGGCATGCTCCATCGCGGTTTCACCACCGTGCGCGACGCTGGCGGCGCCGACTACGGCCACAAGGCGGCGCTGGAGAAGGGGTTGTTCAAGGGGCCGCGCCTGTTCGTCGCCGGCCGTATCCTGTCGCAGACCGGCGGCCACGGAGATCATCGCGGCCGGGCGGAGACCTGCAGCTGCGCCGAAGCGCTGGGTAGTCTCACCTGCATCGCCGACGGGATCGCCGAGGTGCGCAAGGCCGTCCGCGAGAACATCCGTCAGGGTGTCGACCACATCAAGATCATGGCGGGCGGCGGTGTCTCCTCGCCCGGCGACAAGCTCGTCCACCCGCAATATTCGCTCGACGAGATCGCTGCGATCGTCGACGAGGCCGGACTCGCCGGCCGCTATGTGATGGCGCACGTCTATAGCGATATCGGCATCCAACGGGCGGTGAGCTACGGCGTGCGCTCGATCGAGCACGGCAATTTCCTGTCCGAAGAGACGGCAAAGCTGATGCGGGACAAGGGCGCGCATCTGGTGCCGACACTCATCACCTACGAGGCCGACGCCCGCTACGGCGCGGGATTCGGTTTCACCGAAGAAAACCTCGCGAAAAATGCCGAGGTCCTCGCGAGCGGTCTCCGCTCGCTCGAGATCGCGCTCGCCAGCGGTGTGAATGTCGGCTACGGCACCGATCTTTGCTGGTCGCCGAAGACCTACCAGGGTGACGGGCTGCTCATCCACCAGAAGGTCTGCGGTCCGGCCGAAGCCCTCCGCCACGCCACGATCAACAATGCCAGGATCGTGCGCATGGAAGGCAAGATCGGCGCGATCGTCCCGGATGCGTTCGCCGATTTCGTCATCGTCGAGGCTAATCCGCTCGACGGGCTCGAATGCTTTTCGAAAGATCAGAACCGCGTTGTTGCCGTTATCCAATCCGGCCAGCCAGTAAGAGACGACAACGCGCTCATGCGCAGCCAAGGTAACTCAGCAAAATCGATAGACCGGTCCTGAGGCGGAACGGAGAGCGAAGGATCGGCGGCGCGGGGGGGCAAGCCCAT
>Ga0306920_100012517_pt1 | contig 11512 bp, 6 predicted proteins | sample flu12Cox44000170_FD_204666 | JGI IMG/M metagenome (GOLD analysis project Ga0306920, IMG submission 204666) | Lab enrichment of tropical soil microbial communities from Luquillo Experimental Forest, Puerto Rico - flux4day.12C.oxic.44.000.170 (v2)... | ecosystem: Environmental > Terrestrial >...
ACCAACAACTTCCCCGAGTTCACCGGGCGGCTTTGCCCAGCGCCGTGCGAAGCCGCCTGCGTGCTCGGGATCAACGCGGACCCGGTCACGATCAAGCAGGTCGAGGTCGAGATCATCGACCGGGCGTTCGCGTCGGGCTGGGTGGTGCCGACGCCCCCGGCGGTGCGGACCGGGCGGACGGTCGCGGTGATCGGCTCCGGCCCGGCCGGGCTCGCCGCCGCCCAGCAGCTCACCAGGGCCGGGCACGCGGTGACCGTCTTCGAGCGCGACGACGCGCCCGGCGGCCTGCTCCGCTACGGCATTCCCGAGTTCAAGCTGGAAAAGCGGCACCTGGACCGGCGGCTCGACCAGATGCGCGCCGAGGGCACCGCGTTCCGCTGCGGCGTCGAGGCGGGCACCGACGTTTCCGCGGAAACGCTGCGCGCCTCCTTCGACGCACTGGTGCTGGCGGGCGGCGCCCGGGTGCCGCGCGACCTGCCGATGCCAGGGCGCGAGCTGGACGGCATCCACCAGGCCATGGAGTACCTGCCGCCGTCCAACCGGTTGTTCGGTGACTCACCGATCACCGCCCGCGGGCGGCACGTGGTCATCATCGGCGGCGGCGACACCGGCGCGGACTGCCTGGGCACCGCGCACCGGCATGGCGCGGCCTCGGTGACCCAGCTCGAGATCTTGCCCCGGCCGCCCGCGGGCAGGCCCGGGCACCAGCCGTGGCCGACCTACCCGATGATCTACCGGGTCTCGAGCGCGCACGAGGAAGGCGGTGAGCGGACCTACGCGGTGACCACGCTGGAGTTCCTCGGCGACGCCGGCGGCCGGGTCCGGGCCCTGCGGCTGGCCGACGCGGCCGGGTTCGACCCGGTGCCGGGCACCGAGCGCGAGCTGCCCTGCGACCTGGTGCTACTGGCCATGGGATTCACCGGGGCCGAACGACCCGGGTTGCTCGCCGGCCTCGGCGTCGATTTCGACCAGCGCGGGAACGTCGCCAGGGACGGCTCGTACGCCACCTCGGTGCCCGGGGTCTTCGTGGCCGGGGACATGGGCCGCGGCCAGTCGCTGATCGTCTGGGCCATCGCCGAGGGACGCAGCGCCGCCGCGGCCGTCGACCGCTACCTGGGCGGCGTCAGCGAACTGCCCGCGCCGATCCCGCCGACGGCGCGACCGCTGACCTGAGCCCCGCAGAGGACATATCCTGCTCTCGGCGAACTTAAGGGACTCGTTGGTTCAAAGGGGCGGGTATGAGGACGGTGTGCCCACAAGGTCACGACTCGGCGAGCGATGACTTCTGTGACGTTTGCGGCACGAGGATTAGCACTCTGCCCTCCCGCCGGGACGGCATGACCGGCAAGCATCACGCGCCGGGGCATGGCGCCGTGGCCGCCGGCGAGATCTGCCCGCGCTGCGGAGCAGCCGTGGCCGGTCAGTTCTGCGAGGTATGCGGCTTCCGGCTTTCCGCCCGCCGGCCGTTCGCCCCTCCGGGCCGGCCCGCCGAGCCGTGGGAGATGTCGCCGCCCGCCGCGACATCGTCCGGCCCGCCCGAATCGCTGTTCCCGCCGGTTTCCCGGCCCGAGCCACCCTTCTCGGCCTGGAGCCGGCCGGAGCCGTCCCCGGCCCCGCCCGCCCCAGCGGCGAAACCCGGACCGCCCGATGACGCCGGCGTAGTGGACCTGCTGGAATCGCTATTCTCCCCGCCCTCCCCGCCCTCCCCGCCCCAGTCGACCCCTACGCCCCGGTCGGCTCCTACGCCCCAACCGGCTCCTACGCCCCAACCGGCTCCTATGCCCCTTCCGGCCCCTCCGGTCTCGTCGGCCCCTCCAACCCGCCCTCAGCCGTCACTCCCGGTCCAGGTGCCCGCCGAGCCGCCCGCGGCGCCACCATGGCCTGACTCAGCGTTCGCGCCTCCGGCCTGGCCTGAGCCGTCGTCCCCAGCTCAGGGGCCCGCCGCGCCGCCACCCGCGCCGTTCCAGCTTGAGCCGACGCCCGTGCCGGTGGTCCGGCCTGAGCCGACGCTTGCCGCGCCCGGCTCCGCCCCCCCGCCCACGACCCCGATACCATCCCTCGCCAGCATCACCTGGACCGTGCTGGTGGCCTCGGACCGCGCCTACTTCGACCGGATGCAGGCGACGCGCGGCCGCCTTGGCCCGGCTGTCGAATTTCCGGCTCACGCCGCGCAACGGCGGATCCGGCTCACCGGCAAGCACATGCGCATCGGGCGGCGGAGCGCGGCCCGCGATCTGGTACCGGAGATTGACCTGGCCGACCAGCCGGTAGACCCGGGCGTCAGCCGGCTGCACGCCGTCCTCACCCCGGCGCCGGACGGCACCTGGTCCATCCAGGATCCCGGATCGGCCAACGGCACGCTCGTCAACGGCCGCGAGATCATGGAGGATGAAATCGTCACCTTGCACGAGGGCGATCGGATCAACCTGGGCGCATGGACGGTCATCACGGTGCACCGCGGCTAGGGGCGGGTAGCCGCGCCCGTCCCGGCGCGGATACGGACTCCACTAGCGTGGGATGCCGCGCGGGCCCCGCCTCGCCTGCTGGTGTTGCTGCGCTCCCGGCGCGCTGCCGTGACTGGTGGTGCGCTTCCGCCGCCCCCGTCTGCCCGGCTTATAAGGCGTGGATGTCCCAGCCACGTTGTTGATACGACGTGGATGTGGCATCCATATCGTTATGGCCTGGGTACGGGCGGCACCGGAGTGACGGAAGTCCGTTTTCGCGCCCATCCGGCGGCCCACCGCGGTATCCGCGCCGGATGTACGGGCCCCGCCCGGGCTGGTGGACGCGTATCACGCGTCACGGCAATCTGCTCGGAGCGCGAAGACACCAGGGATCGGGTCCGCAGCCGGACGCGGTACGCCGGGCCACGTCCCCGGCAGATCCCGGCGACACGGGCGCACGCGAGCGGTTTGTCTCACCCGCTCCCGTCCTCTGGTATGAACTAACTACAGAAATACGGCACCGGGCAACCGGTGTGATGAGAGCGGTTTGGCGGTCGGCCCATGACAACGAGCGTCGGCGTTGCGCCAGCGACGGTGACCCCCGCGCCCGCGGTGCGCCGCGCCGGGTGGCGGTCCCGCCTGGAGGGGGAGACCACCCCCGCGCGGCTCCGGCTGCTGCTCGCCCTGCTGATCCTGCTCTGCCTGGCCTGGGGCGCGCTCGCCGCGCTGACGGCCGACCAGCACGCCTCGGCGGCGGCCGACGTGGTCGCGGTCAGCGAGCCGCTGAGCCTGGACGCGGAGCAGATCTACACCAGCCTGTCGGACGCCGACGCGATCGCGGCCAGCGCGTTCCTGGCCGGTGGCCTGGAGCCTGCCGAGGCCCGGCAGCGCTATCAGGCCGACATCGCCCAGGCCGCCGTCCGGATCGAGGCGGCCAGCGCCCTGGTCGGATCGTCCGCCGCTCGGACCGAAATGCCCGGTCATCCGGCCGGCCAGACGCCGGCGGCCGGCTCGGCCGTCGGCGACGACCTGGCCATCCTGTCCGGCCAGCTGCCCGTCTACACCGACGAGGTGGGCACCGCCCGGGCCGACAACCGGCTCGGCCTGCCGCTCGGCGCGGCCTATCTGCGCGAGGCTTCCGCGCTGCTGCGCGGGACGCTGCTGCCCGCGGCCAGCGACATCTACACCCGGGAGAGCGCGCAGCTGACCTCGGCCAGCGCGCAGGCTACCGGGCTGCCGCTCATCGTGATCGCGGTCGTGGCCGGGCTGGCGCTCGGCTACGTGCTCTACCGCTCGTCCCGGTGGCTGTCCCGGCACACCCACCGGGTGGTCAACTACGGGCTGCTGCTGGCCGGGCTGGCCGGGCTGGTCTCGCTGGTGTGGCTGGCCAGCGCGTTCGTGATCGGCCGGGGCGACCTGCTGCACGCCCAGCAGCAGGGTTCCGCGCCGGTCCAGGCGTTCGCCCGGGCCGAGGTGGCGGCGCTGCGGGCGCACGCGGACGAGAGCCTCACCCTGATCGACAACAAAGGCGACGACTCCTATCAGGAGGACTACCTGGCCCAGCAGAAGCTCCTCGGCCCGGGACCCGGCTCGTTGCTGGCCGCGACCGGCAGCAGCCAGGCCGCGGCGCAGGCCCAGGCGTGGTACCAGGCGCACAAGGCGCTACGCGAGCAAGACGATGCCGCGAACCATCCCGCCGCCGTGACGTCCGCGCAGACGGGCGACGCCGCCCGCAGTTTCGCGCGGCTGTCCGCCACCCTCAGCGAGGGGATCGGAACCCATCAGGCCACCTTCGCCGCCAGTGCCCGCGGCGGCCGGGACGCGTTCACCGGGCTGGCCGTGGGCATGATCGTGGCGTCGCTGGTGATGGTGGCCGGCTGTGTCTGGGGCCTGAGCCGCCGGCTCGCGGAGTACCGGTGAACGCGCGGCCCCGCCCCGGCGTGCCCTGGCGGCGGGCGCTCCTGGTGGTGCTCGCGGCGTCCGGGCTGGCGCTCGGAGCCGCGGCGGCAGCCGCCGCGCCCGGCCAGCCGCCCGTCGTCCACGCGGCCAGGGCGGTGAGCGCGCCGGCCGCGGGCACCTGCGACCCGACGGCAAGCAGCCTGCGCCCGTACGGACCGCCGCAGGTCACGTCCGGCTCGTTCATGGCGAAGGTCCGCGCCCGCGGCTACCTCATCGCCGGGGTGGACCAGAACACCTACCGCTTCGGCTTCCTCAACCCGCTCAGCGGGCAGATCGAGGGCTTCGACATCGACATGATCCGGGCGGTGGCCAACGCCATCTTCGGCAACTCCGACCCGAAAACGGTGCACTTCAAGGCGATATCCGACGCTCAGCGCATCCCCAGCGTCACCTCGGGGGCGGTGGACATCGTGGCCCACACGATGACGATCACCTGCGACCGCCTGAAGGACATCGACTTCTCCAGCGTCTACTTCAACGCGGCCCAGAAGGTCCTGGTGCTGAAGAACTCGTCCGCGACCAGCCTGGACGACCTGCACGGCCAGAAGGTCTGCGCGACCAGCGGGTCCGACTCGCTGGACCGCATCAAGGCGCACCAGGCCGTTCCGGTCGCCGTGGCGGGCTGGACCGACTGCCTGGTCCTGCTGCAGCAGGGAAGCGTGACGGCGATCTCCACCGACGACTCGATCCTGGACGGGCTGGCCGCGCAGGACCCGTGGACCAAGATCATCGGCAAGCCGCTCACCAGTGAGCCCTACGGCCTGGCGATCTCCAAGCAGCACCCGGAGTTCGTCCGGTTCGTGAACGCGGTCTTGCAGCAACTGCGGACGGACGGCCAGTGGAAGGCCAGCTACGCGCACTGGCTCGGCAATCCGGTTCCGCCGCCGCCGCAGGCAAAATACGCGGGCTGACCGGTGACGGGCCAGGCGGTGGGGGTGCTGACGAGGGGAGCGGGGTGGCGATGAGCGCCTGCACGAACTGTGGCGGGACGATCGAGGACGGCTACTGCACCGTATGCGGCCTGGCCGCCGCCCCGGCTCAGCCCCAGAGTCCGGCATCCGGCTCGGCGGGCTCCGCGTCCGGGGGATCGGGGTCCGGCGGGTCAGGGACGGCGGGCTCGGGGACGGCCGGCAGCCGCCGGACCTCCGGCACCCGGGGCACCAGAGGGTCCCGGCGGACCAGCGGACGGTCGGCCCGCGGCCGGCTCGGCGCGGGGCTGGTGGAGATCCCCCCGGTGCCCTACCGCGACCCGGCCAGCGCCGTGCTGGCTGACCCTCAGGTCCCGGAGAGCCGCCGCTTCTGCGCGAATTGCGAGCAGCCCGTCGGGCGCGGCCGGGACGGCCGCCCCGGGCTGCCCGAGGGTTTCTGCCGCAACTGCGGTACCCGGTTCTCGTTCAGCCCGAAGCTGGAGCCGGGCGAGCTGGTGGCCGGCCAGTACGAGGTGCTCGGCTGCCTCGCCTTCGGCGGGCTCGGCTGGATCTACCTGGCCAAGGACCACAACGTCAGCGACCGCTGGGTGGTGCTCAAGGGCCTGCTGAACACCGGGGACGCGGACGCGATGGCCGCCGCCGTGGCCGAGCGCCAGTTCCTCGCCCAGGTGGAACACCCGAACATCGTGCGGATCTACAACTTCGTCCAGCACGCGGACCGGCGGACGGGGGAGTCGGCCGGGTACATCGTGATGGAGTACGTGGGCGGCAAGTCGCTCAAGCAGATCCTCCAGGACGCCCGGCGCGTCGGCGGTTCCGTGCCGGTGGCGCACGCCATCGCGTACGCCATCGAGGTGCTGCCGGCGCTGGGTTACCTGCACGACCGGGGCCTGGTGTACTGCGACTTCAAGCCGGACAACGTCATCCAGACCGAGGAGCAGCTCAAGCTCATCGACATGGGCGGCGTGCGCGGCGTCGACACCGAAGGGCCCATCTACGGCACGGTCGGCTACCAGGCGCCCGAGATCGGCACCGACGGGCCGTCGGCGTCGTCTGACCTGTTCACGGTGGGCCGGGCGCTCGCCGTGCTCACCTTCGAGTTCAAGGGCTACCAGAGCAGCTACAAGTTCACCTTCCCCGACGGGGTGCCGCTGCTCGAGCAGCAGGAGTCGTTCGCCCGGCTGCTGCGCCGGGCCACCCACCGGGACCCCGAGCGCAGGTTCGGTTCGGCCGGGGAGATGGCCGAGCAGCTCACCGGGGTGCTCCGCGAGGTACTCGCGACCGCCGACGGCACGGCCCGGCCGGCCTTCTCCACCGTGTTCAGCCCCGAGCTCCAGGCGATCGGGGCTCAGCTAGCCGAGGGGAACGATCCCCCCCAGACCCCCGGGGGTGGGTCCCGCTACGCGAGACCCACCGGGGCGGAGATCATCGCCGGGATGCCGATGCCGCAGGTGGACCGGGCCGACCCGGCGGCAGGCTACCTGGCCACGCTCGCCGGCCTCGACTCGGCCCAGCGAGCGGCCGCGCTGGTCGGCGCCGGTTCGGGCGACGCAGCCGTGCCCGCCGAGGTGGCCACATCGGCCGAGAGGCGCCTGGCGCTGGCGCGCGCCCAGCTCGACGTGGGCGACTACGCCGCAGCCGGGCACACCCTGGCCGACCTGGCCGCCGAGGACCCGTCCGACTGGCGGATCGCCTGGACCGACGGCCTGCGCCGGCTGGTGCTCAGCGACGCCGGCCCGGCGGCCGCCAATGGCGCGGCCGTCGACGCGGCCGCCGCCCGCGGCGCGTTCAGCGCGGTCTACGACGAGCTGCCGGGCGAGCTCGCGCCCAAGCTCGCGCTGGCCTTCGCGGCCGAAGCCGCCGGCGACACCGCATCGGCCGCCCGCTACTTCAAGCTGGTCTGGACGGTGGACCGGTCGTGCATCAGCGCGGCGTTCGGCCTGGCGCGGGCCTGCCTCGCGACGGGTGACCGGCCCGGCGCGATCGCGGCGCTCGCGGCGGTGCCGGAAACGTCCAGCTATCACGCGGCCGCGCAGATCGCCGCGGTCCGGATCCTGGTGTCGCCCGGGGTGGACCACGATGACCTGCGGCAGGCCAGCGGCCGCCTGGGGCGGCTGGCCCTGGACGAGGCGCGCCGCCAGCAGCTCACCGTGGAGATCCTGCGCGCCGCCCTCGGCTGGGCCACCACCGACCAGACCGCGCCGTCCGGTCAGGGTCAGGGTCAGGGTTCGGGCCGCGGCCTGGCACGCGCCTCCGCCGACGGCCTCATCCTCGGCTGCGAGCCGAACGAGCGCTCACTGCGCTTCGGCCTGGAACGCGGTTACCGGGCGCTGGCCCGGCTGACTTCTGACCGCAGCCGCCGGATCGAGCTGGTCGACCTGGCCAACGCCGTCCGGCCGAAGACATGGTCGTGACCGGACCGGGCGGCCGGCCGGTGAACCTCATCTCGTCGGTGTGCGTTTACCCAATGGACCCCGCGAGTGCGGGCAAAATAGTAAACGTCATGGTTCGTCAGTTCCGATGACGGGGAGCGACATGGCGGGTCGGATATGACGGCCACGGTGACCGGGGGCGGCCCGGCGACCGGCGGCGCGGCGACCGGGGGCGTTACGGCGACCGGCGGTACGGCGACCGGCGGTACGGCGGGCGGGCGCCCCGCGCCGGCCCGGCGGGCAGCCCGACGGCGACGGTTCTCGTTCCCCCGGGCCTCGACCACGCCGGGAAAGGTCCGGCTGATCCGGCTGGGCCTGGTCATCGCGTGCCTGGCCTGGGGCGCGCTGGCCGCGCTCATGGTGGGCCAGCATGCGTCGGCGGCGAGAGATGCGGCCTCGGTCAGCGAGCCGCTCAGCCTCGACGCCCAGCAGATGTACCAGTCGCTGGCCGACGCGGACGTCACCGCGTCCACCGGCTACCTGTACGGGCGCATCCAGCCCTTCCAGGGGCGCCAGCGCTACGAGCACGACATCGCGGTCGCCACCGCGGACCTGAAGGCGGTGACGGCTGCCAACCGTGCCTCGGGCGACTCCGCCGTCAGTGGCAGCCTGAGCACGCTGTCCACGGAACTGCCCGTCTACACCGGCTACGTGGAGGACGGCGAGATCTACAACTCGCTCGGGTACCCGGCCGGCGCCTCCTTCATCCAGGTCGCGTCCGAGGAGATGCACCTGCGGCTGCTGCCCGCCGCCCGCGCCGTGTACGCGCAGGAGAACGCGCGGCTGACGGCGGCGAGCGCGCAGGCCACCGGGCTCCCGCTCGCGGTGCTCACGCTCGCGGTCGGCCTGGCCGTCGGCTTCTTCCTCTACCGGTCCCAGCGCTGGCTGTCCCGGCGCACCCACCGCACGCTCAACGTCGGCCTGCTGCTGGCCTCGGTGGCGGGCGCGGTGGCGCTGGTCTGGCTGGTCGTGGCGCTGGCCAGCGGCCGGGCGGACCTGTTGCAGGCCACCGGGCACGGCTCGAGGCCCGCCGAGACGCTGGCCCAGGCCGACATCGCCGCGCTGCAGGCCCGCGGCGACGAGACCCTCAACCTCATCTCCCGCACCGGCGACGCCGACTTCCAGCAGGACTTCCGCGCCGCCCAGGGCACGTTCAGCGCGCTGCTGGCCACCGCGAGCCAGCAGAGCACGGCGAGCGCCGCGGACCCGATCGCGGCCGCCCGCCGCGACGCGAGTGCCTGGTTCACCGTCAACCAGCGGGCCCAGGCGCTGGATAAGGTCTACGACTACGGCGCCGAGACCCGGCTGGTGATCGGGCCGGGTCCGGACACGGCCGGGACGCTGTTCGGCCATCTCGAGGACGACCTGGACGCCGCGATCCGCGCCGGCCAGGCCGTCTTCGCCGGCCATGCCGCGGCGGGAGCGGACGCGTTCACCGGCTTGGAGGCGGGCATCGTGGTCCTCGCCCTGGTCATGGTGGTCGGCTCCGTCTGGGGCCTGTCCCGGCGGCTGGCGGAGTACCGATGACTCCGCCGGTGATGACCAGGGACCAGGCCGCGGCCGCGGTCAAGGCGGCGGCGGCCGAGCGCGACGCGATCCAGGCCAACCTGCTTGAGCTTGACTCCAGCTTCGGCAAGCAGTTGCTGGCCGGGGCCGAACTCACCGGCGGCACCAGGCGCCGCTGGGACGCCACCGCGGCCACGCTGGCCACCCTGTGGCAGGTCTTCTCGGCCTACTCCGCCGTGGTCGACCAGGCGGCGGAGGCCGCGGCCAGGCACCTCGGGCCGCGCGAGCTCGCCGCCATCACCCAGCTCCTCACCGCCCGTTCGGTTCAGCTGGCCTCGGGTCCCACCCCGCTGGCCGGCCGTGACCTGGCCGACCCCGGCCGTGAGGACCTGACCCTGGCCACCGCGGTGGCCCGGATGCGCGGCGCGTTCAGCACCGTGACCGAAGTGGTCTCGGCCGCCGAGCATGTCTGGACCGAGGTGGCGGGCCGCCTCGACACGGTCGGCGCCGAGCTGGCCCGGGTGACGCCGCTGGCCGCCACGCTCGGGGACGAGGGGCTGACCGGCAACCTGAGCGCCGCCCAGGGCAAGCTGGCCCGGCTGCGAGACACGCTGAACTCCGACCCGCTGGCCCTGTGGCAACCGGACGGCACGGTCGACACCTCGGGGGTGGACCGCCTCGCTGAGCGGGTCGCCGCCGCCGCCAGCCGGGCCGACGAGCTGACCCGGCTGCGCGAAGAAGCCCACCAGCGCGTCACCGAGGTCACGGCGGCAGCGGCCGCGGCCCGTTCGGCCCGCGAGGACGCCGTCACGGCCTGGCAGCAGGCCGCGGCGAAGATCGCCGCCGGGGCGCTGCCGCCCCAGCCCCCGGACATGGCGGACCTGTCCGGTCGGCTGAGCGACCTCGGCACGCTGCTGGCCGGCGCCCGGTGGACGCGCCTGGCGTCCGAGCTGGACCTGCTCGACCGCGAGCTGGCCACCGCGACGGCTGGCTTCAGGGAGGCCGAACGGGCCGTGGTGGCGGCCATGGCGAGACGTGACGAGCTGCGCGGGCTGCTCGGCGCCTACAAGGCCAAGGCGGCCCGGCTCGGCGCGGCCGAGGACTTCGGCTTGGCGCAGCGATACGACCAGGCCCGCGACCTGCTCTGGACGGCGCCCTGCGACCTGGCCGCGGCCGAGGCCGCGGTGGCCGGCTACCAGCAGGCCGTGCTGGGGGTGCGGCCGCGATGACCTGCACTCAGCCCGGCTGCGGCGGGACCATCCAGGACGGGTACTGCGACACCTGCGGGCTCGCCGCGTCCGCCCCGGTCTCCTCGTCCGCCCCGTCGGGCCCCTCCGCGTGGTCGGGTTCCGCGCCAGCCACGTCAGGGGCCTCAGGTTCGACGTCCGGCCAGAGTTCTCCGTCCAGGTCCCGGGGCCGCGGCCGGGGGAGCAGCCGGTCGGCGCGGGGTCGGCTCGGCGCGGGGCTGGTGGAGATCCCCCCGGTGCCCTACCGTGACCCGGCCAGCGCCGTGCTGGCTGACCCTCAGGTCCCGGAGAACAAGCGCTTCTGCAGCGGCTGCGACCAGCCGGTCGGCCGGGACAGGAACGGGCGGCCCGGCCTGACCGAGGGTTTCTGCCGCAACTGCGGTACCCGGTTCTCGTTCAGCCCGAAGCTGGAGCCGGGCGAGCTGGTGGCCGGCCAGTACGAGGTGCTCGGCTGCCTGGCGCACGGCGGCCTGGGCTGGATCTACCTGGCCAGAGACCGCCACGTCAGCGACCGCTGGGTGGTGCTCAAGGGCCTGCTGAACGCGGGCGACGCCGACGCGATGGCCGCCGCCGTGGCCGAGCGCCAGTTCCTGGCCGAGGTCGAGCACCCGAACATCGTGCGGATCTACAACTTCGTCCAGCACGCGGACCGGCGGACGGGGGAGTCGGCCGGGTACATCGTGATGGAGTACGTGGGCGGCAAGTCGCTCAAGCAGATCGTGCAGGATGCGCGCGCTTCCGGCGGCTCGGTGCCGGTGCCGCACGCGATCGCGTACGCCATCGAGGTGCTGCCGGCGCTGGGTTACCTGCACGACCGGGGCCTGGTGTACTGCGACTTCAAGCCGGACAACGTGATCCAGACCGAGGAGCAGCTCAAGCTCATCGACATGGGCGGCGTGCGGCGGATCGACAGCGACGAGCCCATCTACGGGACCGTCGGGTACCAGGCGCCCGAGATCGAGACCGACGGCCCCTCGGTCAGCTCCGACCTGTAC
>Ga0306920_100012518_pt1 | contig 11512 bp, 9 predicted proteins | sample flu12Cox44000170_FD_204666 | JGI IMG/M metagenome (GOLD analysis project Ga0306920, IMG submission 204666) | Lab enrichment of tropical soil microbial communities from Luquillo Experimental Forest, Puerto Rico - flux4day.12C.oxic.44.000.170 (v2)... | ecosystem: Environmental > Terrestrial >...
CGATTCCTCAGCCCGCTTCTGCTCCTAAAACACGAAAGGTCGGTCGCCCGCATAACAATCCGTCCGGCCCGGTCTTGCCTATACCGGTGAAAAACTGCCCTTTATGGATGCGCACTAGACTAGGGCAATGCGACGACTTCTATACGCGCTTGCTATGGATGCTCGACGGCGAGATGGACGCCGATGCGCCATTCCATTCGGCGTTCGGTGGCGACCGCGGCGTTCCGCTCCGCCGCCAGGCGCTGCAGTGCCAAGGCGCATTCGACAACGCCGACTACCGAGGCGAACTCGATCAAGATGCCGTCGCCGGTGGTTCTGACTACCCGCCCGCCGTGCTCGGTAATCAGCGGATCGGCCGCGACCCGATGCTCGCGCACCGCCTGCGCCGTGCCCGCTTCATCGAGCCCCATCAGCCGGCTGTAGCCGACCATATCGGCTGCAAGGATGGCGGCTAGGCGGTGGGTCGAAGCCATGGCTGCGGCAGGCCCCCTGGTCGAAGATCGAGCACCCTGAGCTTACCACACCTCGCGCACTGCGACAGGTGCCTGGATCGCCGCAGCGGCCGTTGGGGTCACGCCGGGGCTGGCGATCCTCTCGGCGCCCACAATCGTCCGACTGTTCCACCGCCTGCTGTCGTCGCGCCCCAAGGTGGCGCCCGAGCCCGAACGTGAACCGACGCATGAACGACCGACACGCGTTGCGCTCGATCGGGATGATAGCTGCATTAGAGGACGAGTTCCTGACCATGGCCTCATATCATGCCGGAGTGAACAGATAGAGAACAAGCCTATGCACAGCCTTTCAGCCGGGGTAACGCAATCGTGGTTCGTTGCGAAGGCAGCCGTCGCGCTTGTCCCCATCGTCATCTTCGGGGCCGCTGATGTGACCGGCTGGTTCCTGCGTCGCACCATTTGGCGGCGCAAGACGATGGCGCCTCGGTCGGAGCGTGCAAGGGACGAACGGGCACCGATATGAGGCGCGCGGACGTGTTGCTGACCGCCTCGATGCTAGATAGCCGGGTCAGTGTCGGCGGGCGGTAGCGGTGCGAGCAGTCTCCCAGCCTGGGGCACACCTCGTGACCGGCCGAGGACTATCAGCTCAAGATAGAGCCGGCGTCGGTTGTCTTTGCCGCGGCTGCACTCGATGGCTCGAATCGAGCTCGCCGGTATGGTACTGATTTACCCACGTAGAGAAGTTCGGCGCTAGCATTTGTAGCTCGATGATGTTGCTACGCCGCCAAAGGTCCTGATCATCGTCGATGCGGGGGACCGCGGGTTCGAATCCACCTTCCTCCAGCGGTGAGTCAGACGAACATCCGCATTGCGCCGCTGACTCGTTGGCATTTCGCGAACGGGCGGGTGGGGCCGCTACATCTCGAGCATCTTTATTTATGGAGCGGCACAATACTGGACCTGCGATGGGAACAAAGCGCCTATCCGAACATGGCCTTCGCCGTGACGTATCGGAGGCGGGGGATTAATTTCCATCGTGCAGCGAATCGGCAAGAGCATTGCGGGATTGGTTGCTTTTATTGTGGAGGATTTTTGGCCCTGTGGGCACTTAAGCATTATCCGGCTAAACCGTGAAAATCTGGCTTGTAACGTAGTTTATTTTCTGGCGCTCGGTTCCCGCAGAAAGTGGTGAATCCGGGCGAGCCGGCGAAGAGCGGCACGAGCACAGGAAATCCGATGGCCAGAAGTTGATCCGTGGTCGATAGCGGCAGTACGCAGTGATACCCAGCTACCTGACGCAGACGTGCCGATGTCATCTGCTCATGAAGCGGCAGAGCGCGTAATTGTCCATCATGATGATGTCTAGGCCTACCGTCGACTGCAGCACCACCTGCAGGCCGCCTGACATCACATCGATGCGCCAGAGCCTCCCTTAATTTACCCACCCCGTTGTCCCAAAAACTCTAACGACGGACACCTCGAAAATCGTCCTTAATGCACGAAAAAGTTGAGCGATTTACGGGACGACGGTGGTATAGGTGCGTACTGAAGATGTGGTCGGCCACAATCCGATCAAAGGCGTCAAGCGACCGAGAGTCGGGAAGATAATAAATAACGGAACCATTAAGTATATTGGAGATGCTACGGTGGTAGAAGAGGTTTCGGTTGCTGAAGACGGAGATAGCACGAAAAGGGGTTTCCGCTTCGATGAGCTCGGTCAGACTGCATTTTCTATTGTACAGATGGTTACCGATTTCGCAGTTGTGACAGCCCTTTCGTTCCTGTCATTAAGATTAGTAATATTGTTACGCCCTGGCGCCGAGTTCTTACCTGATTATCTGTATTTGTTGCCTAGCGTTGCGTCGAGCTTTGTTATGATATTTAGCTTCGCGCGCGCTGACATATACAATGCTTTTAATTGTGCTTACGACTGCTGGGGCGTGTTGCAAGCTACCGGCAAACGCTTCGCCGAGGTGATCCTGCTCCTGACAGGATGTTTCTTTGTCCTGAAAATATCGGATGATTTCTCGCGGTTGTGGCTCTTGACCTGGTGCGTCACCAGCACGATCGGCCTTTGTGCCCTCCGGCTGATGGCCGGAAACGCCATTCAAAAGTTGATGCAGAGCGGCAGGCTGACCAAGAACGTAGCGATTGTCGGGGCTACCGAGCACGGCGTGCAGTTGGGGGCCCAATTGGTTCGAGAACGCTTGAGCGAACGCCTTGTCGGATTTTTTGACCAGCGTTGCTCGCGACGCGTCACTCCGGCTGATGGTACGATCGTGGCCGAGCTCTCGACGCTCGATCGGCTATTATGCAGAGGACGAGTTGATGAAGTCGTCATTGCTATTCCTCCCCACGCTACGAACAGAGTTTTAGAACTCGCGCGCTGCTTCCATCCGTTCCCGATCTCGCTAAAGGTCCTGGCACCCCAAGGCTACGAGCATTTTCGGATGCTGGAAAGTACGCGATACGGCGACATCGGTACGTACCGTGTGATGAGCAAACCGCTCGATGACGTGGCGGTGGTGGTCAAGTGGCTGGAGGACAAGGTGATCGCGGGCCTCTGCCTGCTCTGGGTGCTCCCTTTGATGCTAGTGATCGCCGTGCTGATCAAATTGGACAGCAGGGGGCCCGTGTTCTTCAAGCAAAAGCGACTAGGTGTAAACAATCTGCCGTTCGAAGTTTTCAAATTTCGAACGATGTACATCGAACAGGCGGATCAGCTCGGCAATCAGCTGACACAGGCCGGCGACCCCCGCATCACCCGCGTCGGTCGTTTCCTTCGCACGACCAGCTTGGACGAGCTTCCCCAATTGATCAATGTACTGCGAGGCGAGATGTCGTTGGTCGGTCCGCGCCCTCATGCACTGGCGGCAAGCGCCGCCGGGGTCTCCTACGCCCGCGCCGTCGGAGGATACCCCATTCGTCACCGGGTAAAGCCGGGTATAACCGGGTGGGCGCAGGTTAATGGCTGGCGCGGCGAAACGAACACGATCGAGCAGATTCGCCGCCGGGTCGAGCACGATCTATACTATATCGAGAATTGGTCTTTAACGTTCGATCTTTTGATTCTCGGGAGAACATTGGTTGCTGTCCTTTCCCGAGAAAACGCGGTTTAGACGGGCTCATTGTAATCGAAACGCATGCCTCAAGATTTTTTCTCCACTCGTCATGCCGGCCTGTCGCTGTTATTCACGGCCTCGGCTGGGCAAATTATACGAAGTCCAAGACCATCGAGTCGGATGGTCGAAGCAACTCTAGTCACGTCTGAGAATGACGTTCACTGCGCTCACCGCATATACATTGCAAACAACGCATTCATTTCAAGTTGGACTGCGACCAAACGGCCGAGGGCACGAAGAGGACAGACGAGGCGATAATGGGAGATGAGCGGCAATTTTCGTATCACGACCCCGGCCAAGCAGCCGACAGTGGCTTGACGGCACGAACACTGTTGTCGAGCATTCGACAACATCTGGCTGTGGTCGTCGTCATTTGCTTGTCGTTGGGCACCGCGGGCGCGATCCTCGGCCTCGGACTACCGGCCCGGTCCCAGGCTGAGGCGGTCCTGATCGTCCACTTGCAGCCGCAGCGTATATCAGATCTCCGGGAGGTGCCTCCCGACCCGTTGGCGGTCGTTCGCACTGAGGTAGACGTGCTGCAATCCCGGTTGGTAATCGAGCCGGTAGTACGCTCGCTGTCATTGTGGAGGCTACCGGAATTTCGCAAGAGCAAGTACCCTGGAGGATGGAGGCGGGAAAATCTCGAGACAAATCTGGAGACCATGTGGAACAGTGTAAGAGGTGCCAAGACCGAGCCTTCTCGGGAGCCCATGGCGGGTACCGCATTAGAGGATACCGACCAGCCATCTCAGGAACAAATCGACGAGACCGTTGAGAAATATGCCCGTCTTTTGCAGGTCCAAACGGATGGGCACTCGATGACGATCCGAGTCTCGTACCAAGCGTCAACACCCGAACTCGCCGCCGCAATCGTCAATGCGAATATCGAAAGCTATGAGAACCTGCAAGTCCAATCCAAAAAGGCAGCGGCTCAGCGAGCCAACTCCTGGCTCGCTGAAAAAGTAGCCAAGGTGCGCGATCAGCTGCAAGCCGCCGATACTGCGGTCGCCCGCTACCGGGATAAGAACCACCTCACCGGAACCGCAAAGGATCGGACGGCCCTATCTCAGCAACTCGCGACGCTAAATAGTCAGCTAATCGCCGCCCGCGCCGACCTCGCGTCGAGCGAGGCGCGGGCGGCGCAGATCGGCGCCGATCTCGGCAAGACGCCGGATACGGCTAACGCGCCTGAACCCGTCGAGGCCGTCACGTCACAAACCATGCGAGTCTTGCGCGACCGAGAAGCGCAACTGGTACAGCGCGAGGCCGAGCTCAGCGTCAATCACGGGGATGCCTATCCGGAACTTGAACGCGTCCGATCCTCGCTGAAGAATCTGCGAGAGCAAATCGCACATGAAATCCGGCGAAGCCGTGCCGCTGCCCTCGAAGTGGTGGAACGATCCCGCGCCCGCGAGGGATCGATGGAGCAAAGCATCGAGGAGCTGACGAAGCGGGTCAATTCTTCGGATGCCGGGCTCCAGCAACTGCAAGGAGAGGCCGAGTCGTTCAGAACTGCCCTGCACGAGCTTCAGAGCAAGGCAGAGGGAGCGGAGGCGGATTCGGCGTTGATCACTCCCAATGCGACGCTCGTTTCTCCCGCCAAGCCGTCGAGTCTGTCGAAGTCGATGAAGGCGCCGTTACTTGCAGTCGTCGGCGGCTTTGTCGGGCTCACCCTCGGCAGTTTGCTGGCGGCAATCCTGGAGCTTCGGGACAAGACGTTCCGGACCAGCACCCAGATAGAGCAGCATGTGGCGCCGCGAACGGTCAGTGCGACACCGCGGGCTAGACGTCGTGCGCGGAGATCCCCGGCAGATGTGATACTGGACGATAACAGGTCCGTCTTCGCCGAGGCATTTAGGCTATCCTGGGCCAATATCCAACTTGCGGTCAACGGCGTCAAACCGACCCCGTTGGACGAAAGGCGGTCCGGCACCGTTCTCGGCATAACCTCGGCGGCCAGCGGTGAAGGGAAGTCCACCCATGCTCTCGCCTTTGCAAGAACCGCCGGGCTCGCGGGCGAACGAGTCGTTCTGGTCGACGCGGATCTGCGTCGAGCGGGTGTCTCGCAGCTGCTCGGCCACAGCGTTTGTTATACAGTCAATGATTTTCTACAAGGCCGCTGCAAGGCTGACGACGTGATTGCCATTGAAGAGCGATCCGGCATCCACTTCGTTCCAAGCACTCCCGGCAAAGCCGCTTGGACGAGCCAGGATCTTCGGCGCTTCGCTGATCTCATCGATCACCTGAAACGGCAATTCGCGATAGTGATCATCGACCTACCGCCGGTCCTCGGCCTCGCCGAGACCGTCCGTCTGATGGTAGTTACCGACGGCATCGCATTGATCATTCGTTGGGGCCGCACTGAACGCCATTTCGTGCTATACGCAATGGATGCTCTGCGCAGCGCCGGCGTCCCCGCCAGTGCGGCAATCCTGAATGATGTAGACCTGAAAGCGCAACACCGGCGCGGCTATTACGATCGCACCGTGGTCTATACAGACAAGAGGCTTTACCGCGCGGCGCAAGCAGCATGGAAACCGCCTTCTCGAAAGGCCCTACCGGCTCCTGCCGACATGGCGGGCGCAACCCCAGAACGCAGCGCCAAGGAAGAGCAAGTTCGGCCCATCGATAGAGGCCTATCTGATAACTTAGCGCGCTCAGCTGCGACATCGGTGGCTGCCTCGAAATCCGACATCGTGCGATTATACGACACCATCGCCGCGGCTGAGACCCAAACCGAATCGACTTGCATTCGGGGTCGGACTTGAGAGCGGCACGCTGATGAAAATTGTTATGCACGAGATGGGGACATACGCCCATGCTCAGCAATTGGCCAAAGCCCTTGCATCCCGCGGGCATGACATCGCTTACCTCTATTGCCCATCGTCGCAAACGCCTTCCCGGTCGGCGATGTGCTTTGCTCCTGGCGACGAGGTGGCTGTCTTCCCGATCGAGCTCGCTTCGGAGTTCGCCAAGTGGCAGCTCCTCAAACGGTTCACACAGGAGAGGGCTTACGGCGCCAGGGCGGCGGCCGCAATAGCTCGTCTTCGTCCGGACCTGGTCATTTCGGGGAACACCCCGATCGAAGTTCAAGCCGTGATACAGAAGATGTGCGCGCGCTCCGGAACACCTTTCCTTTTTTGGCTGCAGGATATTTACTCGATCGGCGTCAAATCGGTTGTGTCAAAACTGCCCATTATGGGCCACCTGATAGCGGCCCGATATGGTTATCTCGAGCGGAGTGTAGTACGCCGCAGCGACGGTATCGTGGCGATTTCAGATGATTTTCACGACCTCGTCGTCAGCTGGGGTGTCGACCCATGCCGCATCACCGTGATAGAAAACTGGGCCGAATTACCGGATGTTCCGCTGCCAACAAAAGAAAATGATTGGGCGGCACGGCAGGGGCTCCGGGGAAAACGTATCCTCCTCTATTCAGGCGCTCTTGGCTTTAAGCACAATCCGCAGCTTTTTCTCGAGCTGGCGGGCGAATTTCGTGATGAACCAGATGTTCGCGTCGTCGTCATTTCCCAAGGTTATGGCGCCGAATGGCTGGCGCAACATCGCCAAGGGTTCCCAGGGTTAGTCTTGTTGCCCTTTCAAGCCGCGGAGGATTTTCCAAGGGCGCTTGCATCGGCTGACGTGCTGCTCGCGGTCCTCGCGCCGGACGCCGCAAGGTATTCCGTGCCGTCCAAAGTTCTCGCATACATGACGGCGGGAAGGCCGATTCTAGCTGCGATCCCAGCGGAGAATTTGGCGGCCCGCACCATTCTTGCTGCATCCGCCGGCGTAATTGTGGATCCCGAAGACCCAACCGAGTTGCGCTGCCTGGCAAGATCGCTCATGGATGACGCCGCCCGCCGCAAGCGGCTCGGCACTGCGGCGCTCGCCTACGCACGAGCGAATTTCGAGATCACCGGCATTGCCAGTCGGTTCGAGGAAATTTTTCAGCGGGGTGCAACGCAACCACCGTCCACAGTCACCAGATCCGGCGATCGGGTCGAAACTGTCGCGCCGTCGCGCTGACCACGCAGAGAGCGCATACCTTGCCCTTACCACGCCGCCGCTTCGTTGCCGGGTGAGCCTCGCCCCCAACGCTTAGCATATCACGAAAGTATATCCCTCCAGTGGCTGTCAAAGCGAACTATCACCTCGTTTGTGATAATACCATGGGGTTGAACCAGCCGAGGTGCGGCGCAACTCTCTCCAGCCAAGTCGAATCTGATGGGAAGAACTCATGTTTCCTGACTCGGCTCGACTAGCTATCAAATTGGCCCGTCTCTTGACCTTCGCAGCCGGGCGGCGCGGGCTTCGACATGGGGTCGCGGCTACAGTTGAGCATCGGCAGGCACTCGGTGGGCTGGATGTCGCGACTGTTGTCGATATCGGGGCGAACAAGGGCCAATTCGCCTTATTCGCAACTGCTGTGTTCCCCACCGCAAATATATACAGCTTTGAGCCTCTCGAAGAGGCGGCGGTGCGGTTCCGCGAAGTGTTTGGCGAAGACGTCACGCTATTCGAGACGGCGATCGGACCTCGTGAAAAGGAGACCGCTATTTACGTTTCCCAGCGGGTTGATTCATCATCCCTTCTGCCGATTGCCAAGCAGAGCGAAATATTTCCCGGCACCGAATTGAAAGAGGAACGTAATATATGTGTAGCTCCTCTGATGAAATATCTTAGCGCACACAACATACGCACACCGGCGTTGCTCAAAGTTGATGTTCAGGGATATGAGCTTGAAGTGCTGAACGGGTGTGAGCCGCTGCTACCGCTATTCCAGTACGTCTATGTAGAACTTTCCTATATAGAGCTCTACAGTGGGCAAGCGCTCGCCTCCGAGGTAATGTGCTATCTCGCAGAGAAGCAATTTCGACTTTCAGGCGTGTACAATCAGTCCGCAGCCGCGGACGGAAAACCAGTACAAGCAGATTTTCTTTTTGCGAACGCTCGAAAAGATGGTGCGACCAAAGCTTAATGATTGCTGGTCACGGGACGAGATGGCGTCGAACCGGGATATCGGATACGCACATGGAACGATCGCCAGATCATTCGTGAGAAGGATATCAACCTCGTGGAAATCATGAAAAACGGCGGAGAGACAAGGAGGCGAGCCTTTCATTTGCCATACGAAGGAGCGCGTCGGGAGCGACAGCTGCGGTGTCTGTGGCTCACGCGCGTCGATCCGATGCTGCCCGATGCGGGTGACCTATCGTACACCTTTCATCTTCTCACGAGCCTCGCTCGCGCAGGGGTGAAGCTTACGGTTTTGGCGGCGGCGCGCGCGGGCCATTGTGCACGGCGCCCAGTTGCCGACGGTGTCGAGTGGAGGTTATTCGACCCCGACAAGGATTGGGAATCGCACGGAAATTCGGCGTTTTGGAGCCTGTTCAGCCGACTTCCGAATATTGCGGCGCGCTACAAGACTGCCACATTTCAACGTGAGCTAGATGCGCAATTGGTAAGGGAATGGGACGCGATAGTCATCGACCATCTGGGGATGGGTTGGACTTGGCCATGGGTCGAAGCCTACTGCCGGAAGAATTCTGACGTGATTTCGGTCTTCATCGCGCATGGGTGCGAAAGCGAGATCCGGTGGACAATGGCGCAGAACTATCGCGGGAATGTTATTCGCAGAATCGGCTTGCACTTCGATGCGCGAAAGGCCGGTCTGCTCGAAGGAAAGATGGTCCAGAAGTCGACCTTATTATCCGTCATCACGGCGGAAGATCGCCGGAGTTTTGGCAATTTGGCGAAAAGCGTGCTCCTTGCGCCGGGGTATGCGGGCACGCACGCTGGCTCTCGCGAAATCACCGCGGCGACACCGCGGCGTGCGTTGATTTTCGGCAGCGCGTTGTGGTTCGCGAAGCAAATGAACCTGATCGAATTTGTCGCTGCGGCAGATGAGCTCTTCTGGCGGAACCAGATCGAGTTGTGGGTGGTCGGAAAAGTACCGGACCACCTGCGCGCCGGCAGTCATTACCGTGCAACGAGATTTCTTGGCTTTGTGGACGACCCCGAGCCAATTTTCCGCGACGTCAGGATCGGTATTGTCGCGGAGCGGACGGGGGGCGGCTTCAAGCTTAAATCGCTCGACTATATTTTCAACCGAGTGCCGATTGCGGCGATCCGAGGGGGGATTGCCGGCCTACCGCTGAGACCGGAAATCGATTACCTTTCGTATGATACGATGAGCGAGCTCGCCCAAGGCGTCGTGGCGGTGATTGGCGATCTCGAGCAGCTCAACTCGCTGCAGAAAGCTGCCTATACCAAATGCAACACCGGCTTCGACTGGCCTGACCGCGGCCACCTCCTGCGGGACGCCATGCAACAAGCGGTCGACGGAAAAAGCGCCGCAATGGCGTTAACCTAAATGTGTTAGGGTCTTCAATGTACGCTAGTCGACCCGAATACCTCCGACAAGGCCTTCTCGTGGGCTCGGACGCGGACGTTTATCGCGTTTTCGCGAGCCTCGTAATAGCAATGATTTTTCTTCAAAAATTCGCAATAAATATTGGTGACGGTACAGTTGGCTTTAATCTCGGAATTTTGTGGGTGGGCCTCGGCCTGCTTGCCGTGGGCAACTATGTGGAGTTTGCGCCGAGCCGTTTAGCTTTATTATCCGCCCTCCTCGTCGCGATGATGTTCAGCTTGGGCAGTGATGTACCGCTTCGATTGCCAGCTTTTGGTCTGGTTGTAGCTACCTATACCGCCTTTGTGTTGCAAGTCCGTGTGTCTTACGAGGTCGCGTCCCGCTGCCTTATGGTGTTCCAGACCTGCATGGTCGCGATCGCGTTCATTGTTCTCGGTCAACAAGTGCTTCAGTATACGGTCGGAAACCAATTCTGGCCGAACCTCGATGACCTCGCACCCAAGGCGTTCCTCGACCATGGCTTCGCTTACATCCGGCGGTACGCCTGGGATTCCCCCTACCTTGAGCCTAACGGGATCTTCTTTCTCGAGCCTTCCGAGCTGTCATATTACCTGGCCATAGCTATCGCTCTAGAGTTGCTCTGGTTCCGGAACAGTTTGCGACTCTCCCTGTATGTGATTGCTATGCTTGCGTGTTTGGCGGGCACTGGACCGCTCACTTTAGCGATAACTGCTCCGCTTTGGGTGATAAGGCTGCCGCGCAAGCTCAGCTTCATCCTGATCTTTACGGGCGCGCCGATCGTTATCGCGGGTTTCGCGGTCGGCTGGCTCGACCCGATGCTAGCCCGATTAAACGAGCTGTCGCAGGAGAACTCTAGCGCCTATTCACGCATAGTGCTGCCCCTGCAGGCGATCACGGATCAAATCGCGAGCCCAGGAAATTGGTTCACTGGCTGGGGCCCAGGGTCTATGGTCAAGGGCCGCGACATCGTTGCATGGCCGTTTTCGAAGCTCCTGTACGAGTACGGTCTTCTGACCGCGGTACTGTTTCACGCCTACCTACTTGTCTGCATGTTCGACAGGGCGCTGAGCGGCATCCTGTCGATTGTAATGCTTGTTCCGTTCCTATTCTTCGGCAGCGGATTTGTATCGCATGCTAACGTCATGCCTCTGCTTCTATTTGGGGCGCTGCTGCGCATCAAGACGCCCACCGCGCCGACCCAAGGTTCATTGTCGTATGCCGACGGCGCACGCGAGATCGTCGCTCGCAACACGGTATCTTCAATCGCAGAGACTGGCGTCTTGCCGAGGAGGTTCTAAGACCGACGCAGCCGCGAAAGACTGCCGTTCCCGGAGTGGTCGAGATTCAGGTGTTGATCGTCGAACACATCAAGACAGATCGCACGTTCTCGGCGAGAGCGAGACAGAGCGGAATGAAGGATTTACCGTGGTGAACCCCGATTTCGGCGGTGGCGCCTTGTATTCCTCGCGCGCTCTGGAATAGCAGAAGAGACGAAAAGATCTCCCGGTCAATACGGCTAAACCATCCGCTGATCCGTCGGGCGC
>Ga0306920_100012519_pt1 | contig 11512 bp, 13 predicted proteins | sample flu12Cox44000170_FD_204666 | JGI IMG/M metagenome (GOLD analysis project Ga0306920, IMG submission 204666) | Lab enrichment of tropical soil microbial communities from Luquillo Experimental Forest, Puerto Rico - flux4day.12C.oxic.44.000.170 (v2)... | ecosystem: Environmental > Terrestrial >...
CATTGCGATCTCCTTGAGGGCCTCGCGGTTGCCCCAAGGAGATCGTATGACTTCGCGACCCTGCTCCCGAAGCTGTGGAACTGCCTCTATTCGCTCCGGCATAGCCGGAGGCTTAGCGGGAGAGTTAGCCGGGAGCCCCTACGTGATTGCGCGTGCAGGTCTCGACCTCGCATCAGCCGAGAGGAAGCAAAGTGCGCCGGAGGCTCGGACAATCGCTGGCCCAGCGTCGAGCGTAGCCTTGCCTATGCCGACCGCATCTGCGGCAATCGCGGCGACAACCTGCAGAGTTGCGCCGCTGCCTGAGACACGGGGTGAATAAACTGACCGCAAAGAAACGCAATGCACCTATCGTCGTGTACGCCCCGGGCGAATAAGTGAACTCACCGGGAGCGCAAATCTTCATTTCTCCAGCGAGCAAGCCTCCGGACGTGACATCGCAGGTGCGCCACGTTGGCAGAGGTGTCACCCATCAATGTGACGGGGGCACTTACCCGCATCGCAGTGCTTCACCAGGCGGGTCACTCGAATTTCATTCCGGGGCATCGGCCGCGCCTTGCGTTGAGCTTCGTTTCCGACATTTTCGTCCGCTCGTCCGCTCTCGCAAGGCCCGGCCGACCTTTCCCTTACAAGGAAGTGCTCTGTCGCTGGTCAGGCAACGTCAGCGCTTGCGCCAGGTACACGGCTTGATATCGCTCCAGGTGCGGGGTTTTGGTCGAGGATGAGGCGAGGCCTTTTAGACGGGATTGGCCAGGCGATCCAACCCCCGCCCCATCGTCCCTGCCACAATCCGGCCAACGACGAGCTCGCGTCTAGCCGAGCCACCTTCTGGTGCGATCGTTGGCTCTTCCACCCGGGAACCCACACATGCGACACTTGAGCCATGCACCAGCCGGCCCTCCTTTCTGCCCTTGCTCTTGCGCTTCTGGTTGCCAGCCTTACCGTCGTTGCGCGCCGGGTTCACATCATATCTCCGATTCTCCTGCTCGTCGTCGGCGCCTTGATTGCGTACACGCCGGGTATACCTCAGCTCATCCTCGATCCTGAACTGGTCCTGCTGACCCTGCTGCCACCCATTCTCTATTCCTCGGGCGTCGGCATGAGCTGGCGGGGCTTCCGCTCCAATCTTCGGCCGATCCTATTGCTTGCAATCGGATGCGTGCTGTTCACCGCAGCTGCCGTTGCCGCGCTCGGGCATTTCCTGCTCGGCATGTCCTGGGCGGTCGGGTTCGTGCTCGGCGCCATCGTCGCGCCCCCTGATGCGGTCGCTCCCATGGCGGTGATGAAGCACATGCGCCTTCCTCGCCGGCTGATCACCGTGCTCGAGGGCGAAAGTCTGGTCAACGATGCAACCGCTCTGGTGATCTTCGGTTTTGCGCTCTCGGCCGTCGCCACGGGTACTTTTTCGCTGCCTGCCGCGGCGGGCAAGTTCCTGGCCATTGTCGTGGGCGAGATCGCTTATGGGGTTGGCATCGGCTGGCTCATGCTGCGGGTCCGCCATCTGGCCACCGATCCTCTCGCCGAGGTGCTGCTTGCGTTGGCCACACCCTTTCTCGCCTTCTGGCCGCCCCATGCGGCCGGCAGCTCGGGTGTCGTCGCCTGCGTGGCGACCGGTCTTTACGTGTCGTGGAACGGCCAACGGCTGATCCGGCCGGCCACCCGTCTTCAGGGCTACTTCATCTGGGGGCTTGTTACCTGGAGCATTGAAGCCCTGGTGTTTTTGCTGACCGGCCTGCAGGCGCGCGCCGTCATCTCCCGGATCTCTGGTGAGGGATGGAACCGAGCGTTGGTCGCAGGTGCGCTGGTCAGCCTCACTGTCATCCTCGTGCGCTTTGTGTGGGTGTTTCCGGCCACCTACCTGCCGCGCTGGCTGATCCCGGCCGTGGGCCAGGCGGATCCTCCTCCCAACTGGCGCGTGCCCTTTGTCGTGTCATTCTCGGGACCCCGCGGGGTCGTGACGCTTGCCGCCGCCCTTTCCATCCCACTGACCATAGCGGGAAACGCATTTGCGGATCGCGACGTCCTACTCTTCGTCGCCTTTTGTGTCATCGCTGTCACTCTTATCGCACTGGGAGCGGCCTTGCCGCTCGTCGTGCGCGGGCTTGGTCTGGCCAGCGCCGGCAAAGACGAGGCGGCTGCCGATAAGCGCGATGAGCGCCGTGCGCGCCTTGAAGGTCTTGATGCAGTGCTGCACGCACTCGACACCGCGTCTCAAGCTGCTCAGCCCGTTGCCGTTGATGCGGTGCGGCGATGGCACACCGACCGTCGCGCCCACTTGGCCATTACCGCCGATGAATCGAACGAGGATGACCCCGTAGCCGAATCCAGCCGTCTTCAGCTGGACTTAATCGACGTTGAGCGCGGCTCGATTGCGCGCGCCTACGCCGATAACAGGCTCACCGACGAGGCCCGACGGCGCATCGAGCGTGAGCTCGATCTCGAGGAGGCACGGGTCCGTCATGCCCTGGCGAGCACCAGTTTGAAAGGCGGAGATCCTGCCGACTGATGGCATGGCACCCCTTCCTTGGCGAGCGTGCCGCGAGCGCACATGGCCATCTCGTCGCTATCGTTACGCTTCGCGGCGCTGCCCACGCATATCCGGGCGGCACGCCAACAGGCAGAGCATCTCATAAAGCAAGGTGGCGCCATTGAGCGCGGTCCACCGCCGATATCAAAGGGAGGCGAAACCTCAGCCAGGTCGGCACCCACGAGCTGTAGGCCGCATAAGCCGCGCACCAATCGGATGGCCTCGCGCATGGTAAAGCCTCCCGCCTCTGGCGTGCCGGTACCTGGGGCGAAGACGGGGTCGAGCGCATCAATGTCGAAGGATAGATAACACGGCTCGTCCGCGACGACGCGGTGCGCCTCCCGGATAATCCCTTCAATGCCGAGAGCCTCCACTTCGTCCATGAAAACAACGCGCATGCCCTGTTCGCGCGAATAGTCCCAACCTTCGCAGGAGGTCTGTGCACCCCGAATTCCGATCTGAATCGTGCGCTGAGGATCGATGGTGCCGGCCTCGACGGCTCGACGGAATGGGGTGCCGTGCATGAACCTGCTGCCGGCAAAGCTGTCCCAGGTGTCCGTATGCGAGTCGATGTGGACCAGTCCAAGCGGGCTGCGTGCGCCCAGTGCCTTGAGGATGGGATAGCTGATGGTGTGATCGCCGCCCGTGGTGAGAGGCATCACGCCGGCTTTGGCGATGCGCAGGTAGCACTGATGGATGCTCTGAACGGAAGCCTCGAGATCGAAGAGGTCGGGGAGATCTATGTCACCGATATCTCCTATCGTCTTGAGATCAAATGGATTTTGCCGCGTCGCAGGATGGGCGGTCCGTATCAGCTAGGACTGGTTGCGCACCTCGCGGGGACCGTGGCGAGCACCAGATCGGTTTGTGACACCGCCGTCGAAGGGCACTCCCGCCAGGGCAATACCAATGGTTGAGAGGTCTTGGACAAGGGGCGCGCATGAACGTGGCGATGCCCATATAGCGCGGACGCTCGATTTGGGTCTGATCGGTTTTCATGGTGCCTTGCCCTGTCCTTGCGTCGGGCAACAAATGATAGCCCTGCTGGGCACCCCATCAAGGAGATGCGACTCATGAGCGGACACGGTTACGAGCACGGGCGTCTCGACCTGCCCTTTGTCGGGCATTGCTCCTTCGGCAAGCGACCGATTTGCCAACGTTGGGAGGAGATCGATGCAGACGTCGCTGTGCTCGGCATTCCCTACGACATGGGGACGCAGTACCGCGCAGGCGCGCGATTCGGCCCGCGGGCAATCCGCGAGGCCTCGACGTTGTTCTCGTTCGGCCATGCCGGGGCCTATGATCACGAGGACGAAGTGACCTATTTGCCCCTCGACGAGGTGCGCATCGTCGATATCGGAGATGCCGATATCGTTCACACCGACACCACTAAGAGCCATGCCAATGCCGAGCTGGCGGTGCGCAAGATTCTGGAGGGCGGGGCACTCCCTGTCGTCCTCGGTGGAGACCACGCCGTCAACATTCCTTGCATCCGCGCGTTCAGCGAGCATGGCTCGATTCACATCGTTCAGATCGACGCGCACCTCGACTTCGTGGACGTACGCCACGGCGTGCGCGAGGGGCACGGCAATCCGATGCGGCGCGCGGCCGAGCAGAAGCATGTCACCGGATTGAGCCAACTAGGCATCCGCAATGTCTCTTCTACGGCCCGCGAGGGTTACGAGACCGCGCGGGCGATGGGCTCGACCATCCTTTCGGTGCGACAGGCGCGCCGCCTCGGCACCGCCGGCGTGCTCGCGAAAATACCCTCCGGCGTCCGCTACTATGTCACCATCGATATCGACGGCTTCGATCCCTCCATCGCGCCGGGTACCGGAACGCCAAGCCATGGCGGCTTCCTCTATTACGAGGTGATGGAAATCTTACAGGGGCTCGTCGCGCAGGGCGATGTGGTCGGCATCGACCTGGTCGAAGTTGCTCCGGCGTACGACCCGAGCGGCATCACGGGATTTCTCGCCGCGCAGGTCCTGATGAATTTCCTCGGTTTCATTTTCGTCGCCCGCAAGCGCAAGAGGATGGCTCGCCCCGGCTGAAGAAGGAATCGGGCTCCTTCACCACATGGACGAGAAAGTCGGGATCCTGCGCCTGCGGCCGCTTTGAGCGATACCCCTGGGATCGGTATTCTCCGAAATGGGGATGACGGTCTTGCCGTCGGCAGACCACATCGCGGCACTTGGTATGCTGGTCCTTCGCCGTTGGCGGCAGTTTGAGAGCCACGGCAAACTGCCCGCCGTCCTCCTCGATGGTCATAACATCGTGCGTTAGCGGATCATGCGCCGTGTCGTAGATCCGCGCTCGGATGTCGATCAGCGGAATCATCATTCGTGGCGATGCCGCGGGCTGGCTTCCGTCGGTGCGGAATTGGCCTCTAAGTTAGGCGCTCTGCACGTTCGCTAGGCAAAGAACCGATATTGCGCCGCAGAGCGAGAAGTTCCAATGCTGAAAATTACGCGCATTACGCGGCGTCACGCAAATGGCACGCTGGTTGCGATGAGGCGGGGTTGAGGGGGTACGTGAATGCCGGAGACGATCGAGCTCGACCTTAACGGGAAGAAGCGTCTTCCGCTCCGGCAAATATGTGCGGCTGTAATCGCTGCGAAAAACGGGTGGGCCCATACATTAAAGGGTCGCCAGTTCATCCGCATAACGGACCCTTGCGGGAAGCAGGCCGGAGATTTTTGGGCCTTCAATGCCGCCGATCTGGACGAGCATCTTTCGGCGATGCACACCCGGGTCTGGGTGAACAAGCTTTGTCCTGGCCTAGGGGAGTCATTCCATACCAATCATCGCCCCCCAATTCTTCAGGTAATCGCCGATACCTGTGGGGTGCACGATCTGCTGACGGCTGCCTGCGAGGAGAATCGCTATAGGCTCTATGGAGTGCAGGGGGAGCATCCCAGTTGCGAGGGAAACCTTCGCCACGTGATGCAGCGGTTTTTTTCCGGTCGCATGTACGTCCCGCAGCCGCTCAATCTGTTTTCGAACGTAAAGGTATTTCCCGATGGTCGCGTATTGACCGGTGAGAATCCATCGAGGCCCGGCGACTACGTTGTATTCAAGGCCTGGATAGATTGTGTCATCGCCGTTTCTGCGTGCCCTCAGGAATTCAACCCAATCGCGGGCTGGTATCCAACTGAGCTTCACGTTGCAATTTTTGAAGAGACATTGCCGTGATCCTCAACGACATCCTCGTATCGGGCGGCTTTAGGCGCTCAATATGGGCGCCGCGCGGATCCAAAATCACCGTCATCGATGTTGACGCTCAGCAGACAGGCGATTTCGTTGCTGTTGCGGAGCAAGACGTGACCGACGGATTATCGGACATCGAAACGCGTCGTGCACTGCTTTCACTCTGCATTAAAACCGGCGATCTCCTGTATTCGAGCCGCGGCCGCCCCATGCTCAAGGTCCTCGAGGACACCATCGGTGTCCGCACGGTGCCAGCATGTGACGCATCCCGCTACGAGGTCGATTTCGGGATTCCGGGTCATCGCAACTGCCTCGAAAACATGCGCGCCGCGTTGGAGCACTACGGCGTCGGCATCCTGGAGGTGCCGGATCCCTTCAGTCTCTTCCAGAATAGTCCCGCAACCGCCGACGCTCGCACTGGTTTTGTCGATGCCCCGAGCAGGCCAGGCGGTCGCATCACCCTCGTCGCGCTCATTGACCTCATTTGTGCGCTTCCTCCTTTCCCTCAGGACATCATTCCGGGCAACGGCCTTGCTCCAAGCGACAGGTGATGATCCTAGTCCGCACATACGCGGCCCGTGAGGCTGTTGCCCCCCACTCAAAAGCAAGGAGTGTGTGACATGCTTGGCAATGCAATGCTCAAAATCTGCCTGGGTCTCGCGATCCTGGCTCCGGGCACCTCGGCAATGGGAGACGTCCTTGACGATGTGAAAAAGCGGGGTGAGCTCGTCATCGGCATGGAGGCGCAGTATGTGCCATATGAGTTCTTCAAGGATGGTCAGATCGTTGGATATGACGTCGATATTCTGAACAGGTTTGCTGACAAGCTCGGTGTGAAGGTCAAACTCGTCGATACCGAGTGGAACGGCATCATTCCAGCTCTTCTGGCGAAGAAATTCGACGCGATACTCTCGGGGATGACGATCACCAAAGAGCGCTCGCAGAAGTTGAACTTCGCGATGCCTTATGCCGAGGCCACCAATGTGATCCTGGTTCGGGCCAGTGACGATTCGATCAAGACTGCCGAGGACCTGTCGGGCAAGAAGGTGGGTGCGCAGATCTCTAGTGCCGGAGATAAGGTGGCCAAGGAGTTCCAGGAGGTGCTCAAGGCGAAGGGCAAGGCCGGCTACTCCGATTACAAGCTTTACGATCATTATCCCGAAGCGTACGTCGACCTGACCAATGGACGGACCGATGGAGTTGTGAATTCTCTCTCGACTCTGGCCATCGTGATGAAAGAGCAGCCCGGAAAATACAAGACCGTCGGGGGGATCCAGAGCCTCAAGGCCTATTTTGGCATGGCGTTCCGCAAAGAAGATACCGACTTTCTCAAGTTTGCGAACGAACAGTTTGCCGAGATGAAAAAGAACGGCGAACTGGCGGCTCTGCAGATAAAGTGGTTTGGCTCGACCATGGAGGCCCCCAATGAAATACCAGCAGACCTACCGTGACGGTTGCTGCTAAGGAAGAGGGCGATGGTGGGTGGGGTCGATTGGGCAGTGATGTGGTATGCGATCCCCTACATGTTGCAGGGGTCGCTTGTCACACTGCAAATCTCGGCGCTCGCAATGGTACTTGGCTCCATTGTCGGCCTCATCTGCGGATTCCTCCTACTTTCTGAACTGGTGGCGCTCAAATGGCTGGTTCGTGCGTACGTGTACTTCGTACGCGGAACGCCCGCACTGGTGCAAATCTTTTTGGTTTATTTTGCGCTTCCGGTAATAGGTATCGACATCCCGGCGTTCTGGGGAGGAGTCGTCGCGCTCGGGTTCAATGCCGGCGGCTTCATTGCCGAAATCGTAAGGGCTGGTTTGCAGTCGATTGACATGGGCCAGACTGAGGCGGCCAAGGCGATTGGAATGACAAATCGGCAAACCCTGCAACATATCCTGTTTCCGCAGTCGCTGCGGCGCATAACTCCACCATTGACCAATGAGCTCATCACCCTCGTGAAGGGTTCTTCGCTGCTGTCCGCAATTTCGATCTACGAGCTGACTCGGTCCACGCAGCTTATCATATCGCAAAAATTTACGCCGTTCGAGCTGTACGCGCTTTTAGCCGTGTTCTATCTCGTCATAATTTCAATCCTGTCACGCATCTCGGAATACGTCGAGGCGCGGCTGGCATGACCGCCGCGATCGACCCGCTATTGCATGTGCGCCGGCTTTCCAAGATTTACGCCGGCGTACCGGTGCTCGATCGGGTGGACATCGATGTTATGCGTGGCGAGATTGTCATGGTGGTAGGGCCAAGCGGAGCCGGCAAGTCAACGATGCTCCGCTGCATCAATCGCATTGAGGATCCGAGCGAAGGCGAGGTGATCGTCGACGGAATCAACATGGCAGGCGAGCTTCGAGGGGGGAGGCTCATAGCGGACTCGAGCACGCAAACGGCCCGCAAGCGCCAAAAGGTCGGGATGGTGTTTCAAAGATTCAACTTGTTTGCTCATTTGACCGCTCTGGACAATGTCGCGATCGGACCGCAACGCGTGTTGCGCTTACCGCGCGAGGAATCGCGGAGGATCGCCAGCGAGCTTCTCGAGCGGGTGAAACTCAAGGCGCATGCCAATAAACGACCCTGGCAACTCTCCGGCGGCCAACAGCAGCGAGTCGCAATCGCCCGGGCACTCGCCATGCAGCCTGTGCTCATGCTGTTCGACGAGCCCACTTCGGCGCTTGATCCCGAGCTGGTGGGAGAAGTGCTCGAGGTCATCCGCAATCTCGCAAAGGACGGCATGACTATGCTTGTGGTAACGCACGAGATGCAGTTTGCCCGCGAGGTCGGCACGCGAATTGTCTTCATGGATGGCGGCCGCATCGTCGAGGAAGCAGCACCGCAGGTCTTTTTCACGAGCCCTCGGCACGATCGCTCACGTGAATTCCTCCGACGGGTGGGGCGTGGGAATGCGGACCAAGTGGGATAGATGGTTCGACAGGTTCTGTCCGGTGTGCTGGGTCGAAACCTCAGCCGTCCGTTGCTCGCGGGGTTCCATTGTCTGACTCTTGGACGGTCTCGACAGTCTGTTGGACCAGGGAGCCCCACACATGCGAGCCTTTCACATGGTGAGGGCGCACCAGCAGTAAACCAACGATGTGGGCGAGCTGATTGCGACCTGAAAGAGCGGCCGTGTGCAATCACACCTTCCGCGCGACGGGCGTTACCAACTATCTCAACAGCGGCGGCATGCTGGAGAACCACGCCACAATCGCCAGCCATTCGGGCACCCGCAGCGGATGACGTGACACGCATTGTTGCCCGGTCGACACCAATGGTAGCGGCGGCAGCCAAGTGAGCGGGCGAAATTCTCGATCGCTTTGTTGACAGGCCTTGCACCCTCGATCATCGCGAAATGACCCACATCATAGATGATCTTTGCTTCGTGCCTGGACACCGAGCTTGCCACCGCATCCATCCACGGGGTGGCCATGCCCAGCCGCATGGACATCCGCTTCAGCTCGAGTTGATGTAGGTCGATTGCAGTAGGAGTGCGGGGACAGTGATTTGCCGCAACGCATCTCGCGGGTTCGTCAGGTCCCATCGAATCAGATCCAGAAACAGTGCCCAAGCGGTCCAGGCCAAGGCGCTAAGCATGACCGGTTCGCGGCCTAGCCCAGCTACGAGGCCTAGTTGCTCGGCAAGGGATGTGCCGATACATTCTGAAGCTCCCGAGTTCTGCTTCATTCCACATTGCGACCCCATTCGGCCAAGGCAGGCAATGCCCGCCGGCGACGGCTGGGGGGACGAGGTGAAGTTCAACGGCTACTGCATCGAGGCCAACAAGGTGTGCTCAACGGCCGTCATCTTCATCCGCAAGGGCCACGACTTCACTGAGCGCTTCGCGTCGAGACGAATAGACGTTTGGCGCAGCGAACCAGTCGGTGTTCCACAGCGGGGCGAGATAGCCGAAGGCCGCACTGTCGGAAAGTTGGACTACGCTGTGTTGCGGCGACCATCAGGGAGAGGAGCGACGATGCGCCGGCATCAGCAACGCACAGCGCCCGGCAATTCTGGACACGGCGGAGCGCAACCTGAATTGATATCCAGCCCGGTTAGCGCAGAGGAGCTTCCCCGATGACAATCATCGATTCCCAGGTCCATGCCTATGAGGCGAACACTACGAAGCGACCCTGGCACAGTGTGCCCAACTGGCCCGATCACGTCACGGGTGACGAGATGGTGGCGGCGATGGACAAGGTCGGCGTCGACGGCGCGATCTTCATCTCCGCCTTTTCCATGTACCGCTACGACGCCAGCTACGCGGTGGAAGTGCAACGGGCCCATCCCGGCCGGTTCGCCATCGTCAAGCCGGTCGACCCCGACGATCCGGCGGTGGCCGATGTCATCGCCGACTGGAGGAAGACGCCGGGCACGGTCGGCATCCGCATCATCCTGACCAAGGAGGCAAAGCGTGCGCCGAACGACCCGGGCCTCCACCGGATTCTGCGCGCAGCCGTTCGCCACGACTTTCCGGTCAACATCCTGTGCTGGGGCAACCTGGACGAGGGCGCGGCGCTGATCGATCGTCACCCCGACACGAGATTCATCATCGACCATTTGGGCATCATGCAGCCGCGCACGCCGCCCGCCCCGCCGCAACCCTGGGCCGACCTGCCGAAGGTGTTGGAACTTGCCAGGCGCCCGAACGCTGTGATCAAGGTCAGTGGCGCCTGCACGCTGTCCCGGGAACCATATCCCTTCCCGGACATCTGGGACCCGCTCGCTCGCGTATTCGATGCCTGGAATTTCGACCGCTGCCTGTGGGGCACGGACTGGACTCGCGCGTTCGCAATTGTCAACTACGAGCATGCCGTCGAGTCCTTCCTTAATACTAGCCGCCTCAGCGACAGTGAGAGGACAATGCTGATGGGCGGTGCCTGCGCCAAGGCCTACGGCTGGTCGCCGAAGAAAGGTTAGTTCAGCAGTCCACGCAGGAATTCGGGCAAGACTTCCTTTTCAGCGTCCGCTAATTCTTTTCGGGGTCTGCGGACGAGGTGCTCCGCTGCTCGTGCAGAAGATCGCATATAGGCAGCCAGAGACTTTGCGACGACGACTGATCTCCTCTCAGCGATCATCAAGGCGGTGAGGGGTCGCCGGCATCACCCAAGCGTCAGCCACCCGCGGACCTTTAACCGAACGGGCAGCTCGGCGTCGACCACCGTCGTTTGTCCTGCCCGATCCGGCAGGCGCCCGGATGAAAAGGGTTACAGCAACCTTTCGGATAGGGCCTTGATGTCGTCCTGCACGACCACGCGCACGGGGACCTCAGCTCGATGTGGGGAACGGAGACATCGACGCGCGCCCCGCATGCGTCGGCTGCTGCTGCGCGGGAATGTCCAAAGCATGGCGGTATGAGCACAGGACCTAAGAGCCTGAATCGGAAGTTGGCACGATATTTCAAGGGGTCGCCTGCGTCAGCCGCTTCAGCATGACAGCTATCATCGAGAGCTTCGCAAAACCGAAGGCGATCATGGCGAGGGCTTCGTAGTGGGCCATCAAACGGCGATTGCGTCGCAGCCAAGAGAATGTGCGCTCGATTACCCAGCGGCGACGCAAGACTTTGAACCCGCCATCCTTGTCGGTGCGTTTGACGATTTCCAGCTCGACCGGCAACCCGACTAGGGCGCTCGCGAGCTTTCTCAGCGCCGGTCTGATCGGCGCGCATAGGGGATGCGTTCGGGGAGGTCCTTGCGCCCCAGGGTCACACCGTAGAAAAAGCGTAGCGACGACACGATTTGGTTCAGCGTCGCCCAAGCAACGCCCTCCGACACCAAGTGGACC
>Ga0306920_100012520_pt1 | contig 11512 bp, 12 predicted proteins | sample flu12Cox44000170_FD_204666 | JGI IMG/M metagenome (GOLD analysis project Ga0306920, IMG submission 204666) | Lab enrichment of tropical soil microbial communities from Luquillo Experimental Forest, Puerto Rico - flux4day.12C.oxic.44.000.170 (v2)... | ecosystem: Environmental > Terrestrial >...
GGTTTCCATTGGTCGCAGGCGGAGCAGTGGAGCGTGTCGGGCCGCACTGCTGTCCGTCTGGCTACGGCGGCACAGTCGATGCATCGGGTCGACGTGGGATTGATCTGGCGGCCGCAGTCGACACACCGCCCTGTCTTTTGTCTTACTGCGAGCCGGATCTGTTCCCGGGCGTAATAGGCCGCGTCGTCCACCCGGCGCACCGCTTCTCTGCTGACGCCGTAGCTGGCGGCGATCGCGGTCATCGTTTCCCCGGCCCGGTAGCGCGCTCGGGCTTGCTCCCAGTCGAACTTTCGCTGATACCTGCGCCCGCTGGCCGTGACCACGGCCATCACCGCACCGGCCCTGGGCCACCTGCGACGCCGGCGGGGAGCACCCGAAGCGCCACTGAGGCATGAATCACCCTGCAAGTGTAGGCAGCGTCACACCATTGGATAGCCACATCGCGGCAAACGTCAGCCGCCTTCACCCCTTCCGGGTGTGAACTGGTGCGTTAGCGTCTTCCGGCCGGGATGGGATGACTACGCTGTTCGCCGATCGGTCGGGCGGATTCACACTGGACGCCTCGACGATCAGTTTGGGCGATCGTTCACCAGCATGCTCGAGCCCAACACCCGTAAGCGACCGGGAGTAACCGGGCGGCGATGAGCCTGAACGTACGCTTGCCTGCTCGGAGCCGGACCGGGAGCCAGGCGTTCGGGCGGCTGCGGCGGCTTCGCGAGCGTCATCGGGTAGTCGCCGGCGTTTCTGCGTTGACCGTGGCGCGGTCGCCGGTTGTGGGTGTCTGGGTGTGGAGCCGGCTGGCGGTGTGGGCGGCGGCGCTGTTTGCCCTGTTTACGTTCCAGCCCAACCGCGACCCGGTCGCGGGCAGGTTCGACGATCCGACCTTGACCCACGATCTGGGGGCGATCACCGATGTGTGGGCGCGTTGGGACAGCGTCTGGTTTCTGCGCATCGCCGAGCATGGATACGTGCTGCCATCCCATTTCGACACGGCTTTCTATCCGTTGTACCCGGCCGCGATCGCCGCGCTCGGCCACGTGCTGGCCGGGCATTACCTGCTCGCCGGACTGCTGATCTCGCTGATCGCGTCACTGGGAGCGTTCCTGCTCCTGCATGGGTTGGCCGAGAAACGGCTCGGCGCCGACACCGCCGGCCGCGCCGTGCTCTACCTCGCCGTCTTTCCCATGTCCCTGTTCCTGATCGCGATCTACAGCGAATCGCTGTTCCTCCTGCTCGCCATCGCCGCCTTCGTGCTCGCCGAGAGAAACCACTGGTTTCCGGCTTGGACGGTCGCAGGGCTGGCGCTGCTCACCCGCATCGCAGGCGTCGCGCTTTTGCCTGCGCTGTTGTTGATCGCCTGGCGGGCACCCGATCGACGCCGAGCACTCGCCGGCGCCTGCATCCCTGCTCTCCTGTTTGCCGCCTACCCCGCATACCTCGCCGTCCACACCGCTGATGCGTGGTCGTTCCTGCGCTCGCAGGGCCACTGGCAGCGACACCTCTCCTACGCCGGCCCGCTGGGCGGCATCTGGGACGGTCTCCGCGCCGGCTGGGCCGGAATCGAGCAGCTGGCCAGCGGCTCACACACCCACAACTACTGGCCGGCCGTGTCGATCCACGACAGCGACCCGACCCGCACAGCAGCGATCAACCTGTCCACGCTCGCCTTCCTGGCGCTGTTCATCTACCTCGCCATCCTCACCTGGCGCCGGCTCGGAGCACCCTATGGCCTCTACTGCCTGACCGGGCTCGCGATCCCGCTCAGCGTCCCCAGCAGCAAATGGCCACTCTGGTCGATACCCCGCTTCCGTCTTCCCGCTTGAACGTGGCCTGGACGGGGCAGACCTCGACGCAGGGTGGATTGTCACAGTGGTTGCACAAGCGCGGCAGACTGAAGCGGTGCACGCCCGGCTCAAACGCACCCGCCTCCGTCAGCACCGAGCCGTCCGGATGCGGCTCCATCGTGCCCGTCTCGATCACCTGCACCCATGTGCGGTAGACGCCGACCGGAACGTTGTTGGCACTCTTGCAGGCAACAGTGCAGGCATGGCAGCCGATGCACTTGCGCAGGTCGATCACCATCACCCAGTGGTGGCCGCGCTCCGATTGAGCCCGCAGGCGCTGAAAGCCGTCGTGGAGAATCGACAGCCGGCGCGAGTTAAGGATCCTGCTCATCCACGAGCCCTCCTCCGTCCAGCCGTCTCGGGCATGAAGCTCCGGAGCCTTCCAACTCGCCCACTTCGGCTCCGCCTCATACACGGCGAGCTGCTCCGCCCGCCGCTCTTGAAGCCGACGCTTCAACCAGCCACGGGCCGGCGTGCCCGCCGCTGACCGTCGCCTGAGCGACGTTCCCGCAGCAGCGAGTGCCGCTCGCGGAGTCGCAAACGAGGCCAGGGCAGGGGCGGCCAAAGCCAACAAGCCGAGCTTCCGCAGAAAGCCCCGCCGCGTCTGGCCGCTCGAATCAGCTCCCACCTCGGCCGGCACGCCACTCGCATACCGCGATGAGGAAACCCGGTTGCTAGGGACTTGTCGCAACCCGGGCCCGGCTAAACGCGTCTTCCGGACGGTCACAGGCATGCGGCAGTCTGGGGGACTCAGGCCTTGCCACGTATCCGGAGATCCCCGTGGCTCTCATCCGAAAAACTCGGCAGACTTGACACGGCAAAACCACAAGAGGCGTATCGGGATGACGGCCTTTCTAAATGTTCAGGTCTGTTTGCCTGAACCGAAGACGCCTCCGATCCTGCTCTGTTCTCGGGACCAGCATCCGGTGACAAGTTCGTCCTTCGGATTCCCCGAAGATGAGAATGAGTACTTTCCCGCCAAGCTGAACGGCAGGAACTGCGGACACCCACTGCGTGCGCCCGCGCCATCCTTCCGGACATGAGTACGGCTCTCGTTGTCGATGATCACCCGATCGTCCGCGACGGGATCCGGCTGCTGCTCCAGCAACGTCGAGGGATCGACACGATCACCGAAGCAGCCACGACTTCGGAGGCGCTCGAACAAGCACGCAAGCTTCAACCCGGGTTGATTGTGCTCGATGTCGGGCTCAGAGACGAGAACGGCCTGGACGTGCTCCCGGCATTGCGCGCCGCCGCACCACAGGCAAAAGTACTCGTGCTCTCCATCCACGACGACCCCAGCTACGTCCGGCAAGCGCTCGCCGCCGGGGCAGACGCGTACCTGCTCAAAGACTCCGCCGATCGAGACCTGCTCACCGCCATCTCCACCATCGAGGCCGGAGAGCGCTACATCGAGCCGCAACTCGGCGCCCGCGTCGTCGAAGCCGACGAACGCGAACGCATCCACCGCGACACCGACACGCTCACCAACCGCGAACACCAAGTCCTCCAACTCCTCGCGCTCGGAAACACCAACCACGAAATCGCCCACCAACTCGGACTCTCCGTCCGAACCGTCGAATCACACCGAACCCACCTCATGCACAAACTCGACCTCACAACCCGCGCCGACATCATCCGCTACGCACTTAACGAAGGACTCCTCCAAACCGGCAGCAATACAGTGCACTAGACGCCCGGCCGAGTGATCCGCGCCCACGAATAGGCGGAGGCTGCCCGCCAGGGCGCCCGACCCGCAGGCGCCGCCGCTCGACCGCCGCTCGCCAGGGCCGCGGTCGCAGGCCAGTCGGCTGGACGACTCTCCCGCTTCGAGGCCTTCCGAACAGGAACACCGCCTCGCTGTCGTCGCCCAGCGTGAGCGCGGCATGGTGTCAGAGCCGGTCGCCTGCCGCAGGGTCGCGTGGGTCTTGCTCGTCGTCCAGAACCTTGGCGCACCGGGTAGTCGACGCTGAGTCGGTCAGCCGCCGCGGGATGCACCGCGAGGCCGGCACTTCGTTTGCTAGAGCTCGAGCATCAGGAGTGGCCGAAGCGGACGTCGGGGAGGATGCGGCCGAGCCAGCGCGGTCGCGCCCACGCCCAGTGGCCGAAGACCCGAAGCAGAGTGGGGATGAGCACGAGGCGGACGAGCATGGCGTCGAGGAGGACGGCGATACCGAGGATGACGCCCATCTCCTTCGGCGGCAGCGGCCCCGATAGTGCGAAGGTGAAGAAGACGGCGACCATGACGGCGGCGGCGGCGAAGATGACGCGGCCGGAGTGGGCCAGCCCGCCGATCGCCGCTTCCTTCGGGTCGCCGGATCGGTCGTAGTGCTCCTTGGCCGAGGAGAGCAGGAAGACGGTGTAGTCCATCGAGACGGCGAAGATCATGGCGAAGAAGAACACGGGCCCCCAGGCGTCGAGGAAGCCCTGTGACTGGAAGCCGAGCAGCCCTGCTCCGTGGCCGTCCTGGAAGATCAGCCGGGCGATGCCGAAAGCGGCGCCGGTCGCGAGCAGGTTCGTCAACACGCCCAGGGCCGCGATCAGGGGCGCCTGCAGCGCGACGAGCAGGAGCAGGAACCCGAGCGCGAGCACGACGCCGATCACGAGCGGCGTCTTCGCCGACAGCGCCTGCTCGAGGTCGTGGTCCTCGGCGGCAGCGCCGCCGACAAGCGCACCGGCAGGCAGGCTCGAGCGCAAACGATCGATCGTGCGGCCGACGGCGGTCGAGGACGGGTCAGCGTTCGGGGTTGCCTGTACGAGTGCCAGACTTGATCCGCCAAGTTGCGGGGCCAACACGCGGGCGATGCCGGGGTCGCGACGGGCGATGGCAGCGACCGCGGCGGCCTCGCTCCGTGGGGCGACGATCTGGAGCGTGCCCGGGGCGCCGGGCCCGAACGCCTGCTGCACTTGCCGGTAGCCGACCCGGGAGGAGTCGTGGGTGGGGACGACCTTGATCGAGGGCATGCCGGTCCTGAGACCGATGATCGGCAGGGCGAGCAGGACGAGAACGAGCGTCGCCGCCGGCCCGAAGACGTGCGGATGGCGCCAGAGCCGCTCGCCCCAGCGGGCGAAGCGAGCGGAGCGGTGCTCGCCGGAGTGCACCCAGCGCAGCCCCCCGGCGTCGACCTTCGGCCCGAGCCTGGCGAGCACGGCCGGGAGCAGGGTCAGCGTCGCCGCGAGGACGAAGAGGACGCTGATCATGATCCCGAGCGCCATCGAGCGGAACGCCGGACTGGGCACGAGCATCACCGCCGACAGCGAGATCAGCACCGTCATCCCGGAGAACAGCACTGCCTTGCCGGCGGTGTCCATCGTGACCGCGACGGCGTCGCGGACGGACAGCTTCGAGCCGAACAGGGCGCCGCGGAAGCGGTGGACGATGAACAGGGCGTAGTCGATGCCGAGCGCGAGCGCGAACATGAGCGCGAAGTTCATCGCCCAGATCGAGATCTCGAACCCGTGCGTGAGCAGCGCGAGCAGGCCGGCGGAGGCGACGAGGCCGAGGATGGTCAGCATCAGCGGCAGCCCGGCGGCGACCAGCGACCCGAAGGCGAGCACGAGAATGACCATTGTCACCGGCCAGGAGAAGAGCTCCGACTTCATCATCGCCGTGCGGTTGGCGGTGTTGAAGTCGCTCCACATCCCTGACGCGCCGGTCAGCGAGACCTGAACGCCCGACGCGCCAGCGCGCACCAGCTTCCCTTTCAGCGGGTCGGCGGCGGCGACCATCGCGGTCGGGTCGCCCTTGGCGCCGGCCATCACCACGGCCGTGTGGCCGTCCGCGGAGATCGTTGCGCCGCGGCGCGGCGGCTGCACCGAGGCGACGTGGCTGCTCCCGTGGAGAACCTGCTCGACCGAGGCGATCGATCGCTGGAAGCCGGGCGAGAACACGGTCTGCGTCGGCGAGTGCAGCACGACCATCAGCGCCGAACTGGACAGGCCGGCGAAGTTGGTCTGGATCAGCTTCCGCGCCTGCACCGACTGCGATCCGTTCGCCTGCCAGCCCGCGCCTGACAGGGCGCTCTCCACCTTCGGCGCGAAAGCGCCGAAGGCGACGGCGACGATCGCCCACGCGATCGCGACCACGCGAACATGATCGGCCGTCCAGCGACCGAGCCGACCGATCGGGCCGACCGCCCCCGGGTGCTCACCGGCGGCGGGCCGGGCCTGTCGTGCAACTGCAATTGCGCTCACCTGCCGCACCCCCGCTCGATCCCGACGACACGCTGAAGCACGACCGATGCCGGGCAGCCACCGACAACCACGACCAACCACTGATTGACGCCGACGAACGCCGTCAGGAGGAGGAACCACGGTGTGACCAGAACCGCCAGCAGCACGCTGAGCAGCGTCATCGATCCAGCCAGCGCGAACAGCACCCGCTCCAGAGGCCAGCGACCGCGCATCAGCGACCAACTCCTTCGACCAGCGCGTTCAACGCCCGCAACTGCTGCTGCACCGAGCCACAGATCTGATCGCAGAGCGCGAACACGCCCTCGTCAGCGATCCGGTAATAGACGTGATTTCGGTCCTTGCGGCGGGCGACCATGCCCGCCTCGGCCAGCATCGCCAGATGCTTGGAGACGTTCTGCTGCGACGCGCCCAGCTGCTCGCTCAGCTCGTTGACGGACGCCTCGCCCTCGCGCAGGCGGTCGAGCAGCTTGATCCGCGTCGGCTCCGCCAGCACCCGAAAGCGGCGAGCGATCAACTCAGCCAGATCGTCAGGAAGCGGGTGCGGAAGGCCCATGTAACTCCTCTCAAGGGAATACCCTAAACTCGCTTACCGTTGTATAGCAGATAAAGCGGGCACCCGCAAGTGCCCCCGAGAAAGGAGCAGGTCAGATGCACGTCACCAACGAGACGTTCGAGCGCGAGGTGATCGAGCGCTCCGCCGAGCTGCCGATCGTCGTCGACTTCTGGGCCGCCTGGTGCGGCCCCTGCCGCGCGCTCGGCCCAGTGATCGAGAAGGAGGTCGAGAAGCGACACGGGAAGATCGCACTCGTCAAGATCGACGTCGACACCGAGCAAACGCTCGCGGCGCGCTACGGCATCCAAAGCATCCCCACCATCGCCGTCTTCCGCGACGGGAAGCCCGTCACTGGCTTCGTCGGTGCCCATCCCGCGGCCGCGATCGCCAAGTTCCTGGACGACCTGCTCACAGACGAGGCCGAAGTAGCAGCCTGAGCGGTTCAGCTCGCGGCGCCGGAGACGTCTCACGCCGCTGATCAGTAAACGTGGAGCGGCCCGCTTCCGACACGGAGGTCGCGGGCCGCTCCCACGCACCCAGCGCGAAGCGGAGAACGCTCGACGCGCTTACCCGACTGTCACCAGCAGTCGCAGCTTGTGGTCGGATCCAATCATCTTGATGCCCGTGCTCGTTCCCCCAGGCATCTCAACCGTCTTCGTGCCAAGCCGGTAGACGCCCTTCTTCGTGAAGCTCAGGGTGACGCTGTGGTTCATCATCATCGGCCCTCCCGTGTGCATCAGCATCGCCGGGTCTCACGCGAGTCAAGCGTTTTATCAGCGCTCACGCATTCCTCAGGCGTCACGAGCGGTACGTCCTGGCACCCACGGGTCCTCGGCTAACTTCAACCTCTTCCGCTGTGACAACCCACCCGACGTTGCTGTGCGCATCGGTACGACCTCGCGACCATGACTAAGATGGCCTCGATGTACGGAGATCACATGAGCGGCTCGGACTGGGTGTTCTCACTGCTCTGGATGGTTCTGGCGCTTCTGCTCGTCGTCGGTGTTGTCTGGGCGATCACAGGCTTCGGGCGAAGGGAGCAACCGACGCGACAGGAGCAACCGACGGACGGCGGCTCGTCTCGCTCGGGACGCGAGATCCTCGACGAACGACTCGCCCGGGGAGAGATCGACCCCGACGAATACGACCGGCTCCGCGAGCGACTCGAGCGTCCGACGACGCCACAGAAGCCGACCCCGGCGTAGGCGATTCGACCTAGCCCCGCAGCGCGACTACTCCGCTTCCGACTCGCTTCCCGGCAGCCGCAGCCGCTTGAGCGCCACAGCGTTGACGGCAACCAGAATGCTGGAGCCGGACATCGAGATGGCGGCGATCTCGGGGCGGAGGGTAAAGCCGAACGGCTCGAAGACGCCAGCGGCGATCGGGAGTGCGAGTGAGTTGTAGCCGATTGCCCAACCGAGGTTCTGATGCATCTTCCGGACCGTGCCGCGGCTGATCTGGACGGCGGTGGCGACATCGTGAGGGTCGGAGCGCATCAGCACGACGTCGGCGGTCTCGATCGCGACGTCGGTGCCGGCGCCGATGGCGATGCCGACGTCGGCCTGGGCCAGGGCGGGCGCGTCGTTGACGCCGTCTCCGACCATCGCCACCTTCCGTCCTTGGGCTTGGAGCGCGGCGACCTTGGCGGCCTTGTCCTGCGGGAGCACCTCGGCGAGGACCTCGGCGATGCCTACCTCGGCGGCGATCCGTTTGGCCGTCGCTTCGTTGTCGCCTGTGACCATGACCGGGGTGATCCCGAGCTCTACAAGCGCCTTCACCGCCTCGGCTGCGGTCTCTCGTGGCGCGTCGGCGATGGCGATCAGGGCCGCGGCCTTGCCGTCGAGGGCGACGTGAACGACGGTTCGCCCTTCACCGGCAAGCGTCGCTGCCTGCCTCCCGAAGCCGTCCAGCGACGTCCCCTCCTGTTTCAGAAGGCCAACGTTGCCGACGACGACTCGCGTTCCCTGAACCACGGCCGTCGCCCCATGCCCCGCCACCGACTGGAAGCGTTCGACTACAGGCAGCTCGAGATGTCGTTGCTCGGCCGCGCGAACGATGGCCTGGGCCAGCGGGTGCTCGCTCTCGCGCTCGACCGCCGCGACCAAGCGAAGCAGCTCGTCTTCGTCGATCCCATCACCGCGGACGATGGCCACGACCTCGGGTTCGCCGCGGGTCAGCGTGCCGGTCTTGTCGAGGACGACGGTGTCGAGCGCCGCTGCCTGCTCGAGGGCGACCGCGTTCTTGAACAGGATCCCGCGTTTGGCACCGAGGCCGCTTCCGACCATGATCGCCGTCGGTGTCGCCAGCCCAAGCGCATCGGGGCAGGTGATGACGACGACGGTGATCGCGAACAACAGGGCGTCGAGGACTGAGCTGCCGGCTATCCCGTACCAGACGAAGAAGGTGCCGAGGCCGCCGAGCAGGGCAACGAAGACGAGCCAGAAGGCGGCGCGGTCGGCTAGCCGCTGGGCCGGCGCCTTCGAGTTTTGCGCTTCCTGTACCAGCTTGACGATCTGCGCGAGGGCCGTATCGGAGCCGACCGCGACGGCGCGGGCGCGCAGTGTCCCCTGCTTGTTGATCGTCGCCCCGACGAGCTTGTCGCCGGGCTTCTTGGATACGGGCAGGCTCTCGCCGGTGACCATCGACTCGTCGATCGAGCTGTCGCCCTCGACGACCTCGGCATCGACCGGCACCTTCGCCCCTGGCCGGATCAAGAGTAGATCACCGACCTCGACCTCGGCCGTCGGCAACTCGACCTCTTGGCCGTCGCGCAGGACGACGGCTTTCGGCGGCGCGAGGTCGAGCAGGGCGCGGATGGCGTCGTTGGCTCCGCCGCGGGCGCGCATCTCGAACCAGTGCCCGAGGAGCACGAAGGCGGCGAGGAAGGCCGAGGCCTCGTAGAAGACGTCGCCGCTGATCCAGAAGGTGGCCGCGACCGAGTAGATCCAGCCGGCGCCGATCGCGACGGCGACGAGCACCATCATGTCGAGCGTCCTGGCTCGGAGCGCAATCCAGGCGCCGCGGAAGAAGATCCACGAGGAGTAGAAGACGACCGGCAGGCTGAGCAGGAACATCCACAGGTCGCCGCGGATGCCGCCTGGCGTCGGCGGGTAGGAACCGAGCGGCGACCAGAGGGCAATCGGGATCGCGAACAGCAGCGCAACCAAAAAGCGGTTGCGCATGTCTCGCACCATCGCCTGCATCGACATGCCGGCATGACCGCCGTGGCCGTGACCGTCCGCCGCGTCAGCTCGTTCGACCGCGGCGTGGTCGTGTGCTGGGGCGAGCGGCTCCGACCCGAGCGGGTCGCAGACGTGGCCCGGCACGGATCGCCCGGCGCAGTGGTAGCCGCACTCCTTGACCCAGCGGCGCAGATCCTCGATCGATGTCGCGTCCGGGTCGAAGGCGACGTTCGCCGTCTGTGCGACCGGATTCGCCTCGACGGACACGACGCCCGGACGCCGCCCGAGCACCTGCTCGACGACCGTCTTCTCGCTGGCGTAGTGGAGCGAGCCCACGTGGAGGACGGCGCTTTGAGGCTCGCTTCGATTGCTCACTACAGGCAGGGCCGGCGCATGGCGGCTAGAGTCGCCGAGCGCTGCCGAGAATGTGCGGGGCCGTCGGGAGCGCGAGCGGCATCGGTTTGAACAAGAAGCGTTCGCACCTTGCAATCTCGAAACCGGCCTCGCTGATGGCGGCGAGCGTGTCACGGCTCGTATGACAGCCGCCGCCGATCAGTGGCCAGACGAGATCGAACGCCTGTTGCGCTCGCGCGGCGTACCGACCCTGCGCGCGTACGTGCTCGTAGAAGCGCAGCTCGCCGCCGGGTCTGAGGACGCGGCGAACCTCTGCAAGCGCCTGGCGCTGGTCGTAGACCGAGCAGAGCACGAGCGACGCGACGGCACCGTCGAAGCTGGCGTCCTCGGCGGGTAGCGCTTCCGCGGTTCCGTCGAGGACGGTGATGGGGACGGGAGCTGTCTGGGCTGCCTGGAGGCTCCGCTCACGAAGGAATGGTTCGGGTTCGACGGCGACGACCTCGCTGACGGCGCCGGGGTAGTGGGGAAAGTTGAGGCCGTTACCCGCACCGATCTCGATAACCCGGCCCGCCAGGCCACTCAGGAGCTTCTGTCGATTCTCGCGCTGGCCGCGGTCCTCGAGCTTATGCGCAGCGCGGTCGAAGCCGCGCGCGAACAGCGGGTGGGAGACCGGTCTTCCGCTCGCCATCGCCGCTCACCTGGTGCGCGCGAAGCGCTGCACCGCCTGGAGGAGCTCGTCGCCCTTGGCTCTGGCCTCGTCGGGGTCGCCGGAGGCGAGGGCGCCGGCGACGCAGTGCTTGACATGGTCGTCGAGGATCTGGAAGGCGAGGCTCTCGAGCGCGGTGTTCACGGCTGCGATCTGGGTGAGGATGTCGATGCAGTAGCGCTCCTGCTCGACCATGCGCTCGATGCCACGCACCTGGCCTTCGATCCGGTGCAGTCGTTTGATCAGCGGCTCCTTGTTGTCGACGTAGCCGTGCTTGTGCGCGGTTTCTGTTTGGCTCACTGGGTCACTTCCTCTCGGTAGCTCCTGAAGCGTCGGAGACGCAGGGAGTTGGAGACGACGAACAACGACGAGCAGGCCATCGCCGCCGCGGCGACGATCGGGTTCAACAGGCCGGCGATCGCCAGCGGGATCGCCGCCACGTTGTAGGCGAAGGCCCAGAACAGGTTGCCTTTGATCGTCCCCAGCGTCCGCCGGGCGAGACGGATGGCGTCCGCGGCGGCGCGCAGATCCCCGGACACGAGCGTCAGATCGGAGGCTTCGATCGCCACATCGGTGCCGGTGCCGATCGCCAGACCGAGGTCGGCCTGAGCCAGGGCCGGGGCGTCGTTGACGCCGTCCCCGACCATCGCCACCCGCTGCCCTTCGCCCTGCAGCCGCT
>Ga0306920_100012522_pt1 | contig 11510 bp, 8 predicted proteins | sample flu12Cox44000170_FD_204666 | JGI IMG/M metagenome (GOLD analysis project Ga0306920, IMG submission 204666) | Lab enrichment of tropical soil microbial communities from Luquillo Experimental Forest, Puerto Rico - flux4day.12C.oxic.44.000.170 (v2)... | ecosystem: Environmental > Terrestrial >...
CCCGCCACACGCAACCAGGCCAAGACCAAGTAAGATTGTAGTCAATACGATCTGTTCTCTCGCCACGCCGATTCCTCTCGATGAACCTCTCGTTTCATCGGCGGGTGCGGGAGAGTTGTTTAGTGAATTCCCAAAACTGTCGGTGATATGGGCGACACCGGGAAGGAAGCTCTATCCTTTTCGAAATGACATGGCGCGTGCATGAATGTTTTCTAATGATCCGAAGGTGTTAGCCGAGGTCGATTACCGCATTATGCGGGACATCGTTGAAGCTGAGCTTCAGTTTGTGGCGAGAGGCCGCCGAGTTACTGAGTGAGGGCAAGGAGTGACAGGGCTAAACTAGGGCGGCAAACCAACCCATCGCGAGCAAAACCATTGTGCCAGGAGACCTAGTCACAGCGAACGAAGTATCGTGGCATCAGGTATCTGGTTCTTCTGCATCAGTTGTGGACGCTGATCATTTTCGTTTGTAGAGGCGAAACCAGTCAGACTCAGCCTCGAGGGCAAATCTCTGTTCTACCTCCCGGCCATAGATCTCATCAAATTTATCTAAGAATTCCGGATTCTGAGCCGGATGTCTTGGTAGCATAACCACCGAGGCGTCTCCAAAATAGTCATCGATTGAAGGCCTAAACTTGTCACTGACGGTGTAGTTAAAACTTGTCGAGGCCAAACCTCCCCTTGGCGGCTGCCATCCGAGCACGTAAGGAAATGGATTCTGCATATCGATTGTTAGAATCTTATCGCTGGACTTGCAATATTTCCGAAGTAGAGTGGTGCCATCATTGACATACTTGGTGTAAGTAGAGCCGTTTGACCGCTTTAGAGCCGGATTCAAGTCCGGTCGGTCGCAAAGGAGCAGGTCGGCAATCCGCGGTTCTGTAAACCGCACTGCACAACTTGCAGGGGGATGGCTCTTCAGCAACGCGGCTGCCGGCAACGCCAAGGCGTCGATCGCAAGCTGAGGCCAAATCAGCAATCCCGCTAGAAGTAGCACCGATGCATAAAACGGCAATGCTAATTGACGCCCAACAGCAGAGGAATGGAATTCAGGATCCGCCAACCGATTGGCTACGAGGATTCCGAACGCAGCAAGGAGCGGAAGGCCGGAGGGCTGCATATTGGTAGCTAGCAGTGCGATATCTGCGATACTTATGATCATGGCTGTGAGGGGCAGGTGCAGCTCAGCAAGCTTCTCCGGCCAGCGTGGTTTTAGGAACGAAGCGGCTACCGCCAAGGAGAAGCCGCAGAGCAGTGGCACCATTTGGCCAGCGATGGTATGGATCGGAGTCTCCATGGACAGTGATTGCGACCGTGCAGCAGCGGCGAGGCGCAAACCCCGCAGCATTGCCGCCAGCTCGAAGCGCAAGTAGGCGAGCCCCACAACGGTCACGGCGGAGAAACCTGTGACCAGCCCCGCAAATCTGCGCTGGCTTGGAGACCAGAGTAAAAAAGAGACTCCTACAAGCCCCAGGCCTGCAAGGAAGTAGCTAGCTTTTAGGAACAATGTTAGTGAAAGTGCCGCACCGGTCGAAGCGCCTCCCAGCCATTCTTGTGAGCCGGCCTTGGATTCATGGAAGCTCTGAAAACACTCTACCAGAATAATTACTAATAAAGCATAGCCGTAGCGGTTGTATACCATTGCCGGCGATAACGACATTAACGATGATCCAATCGGATGTGGCGAGCAGGCTAATATCGTGTTGTAAAGCGCGAGAAATGCTCCTGGAACAGGAGCTAATCGTGCGCGACAGACCTGGTAGGTCCACAGGCCGACCAGTGCCGCAAACATCGCGGAGCCGTAAGCAAGGCCGTTGGACGATAAGTGACCTAGTTTGAGCCCGAGCGCAACGACTAAGAACGTTAACGGCCCCCACGGGCTCCAGAAGTCTATATGCGGTCGCAAGCCTTGCAAAGCACGCCAGCCATTTTCAAGCAGAAAAAAATTGTCGTGACCGTCAATAAATGTTGGGACGGCACCTATCCAAGCTACTCCGGCACAGATCGCGAGAAGTGCCGTCACAAAAATAAACGTTACCCACATATTCCGGCCTTTGTTGGTTCGCCACACGGCCAGAATGCCAGTAAACATTCTCTCAAACAACATTGCGACGGCTATCCGCATGGGATTTCCTATCCTCGACTCAACGACGCGACTGTCGCTCTCTGTGCCCGGCGATCTAACTTCTTACATAAGTGTGCAGACTAGGCTACGGCTGCCAATCTTCCAATGCAAATCGAAACAAACATCCTTTCAGGTGGAGCACACCACAAGTTACAGCACGAAGAGTTTCATGGACCGGATCTGTAAGGTCGCGCGACGATAAGCATTTGCTTCCCTAGTGGCTTTAGGGGTGATCTTAGGTATAGCCAAATGAGTATCGGCCATATCTTAAACCGGCTCTTCACCGTCAGCGGCGTGAAGCGGGGTTTGCAATCCACAATCTCGTAACCCCGCGCGCGAAGGAGATCGCACATCGCGAGATGTGAATAAACTGTTACGTGCGTGTAGTCATCGAAATATTCCCGGTACGCATAGCGGTAATTAGGTTGCAGCAGGCATAGCACTCCGCGGCGCGACAATTTGGATTCTAACTGGCGGAGAAAGCAAGTAAAATCGTCCTGGGTTACGTGCTCGAACAAGTTGCTGGCAAATGCAAAGTCCACGGAGCCATCTTGTAGGAAGGATAAATCGGTTACGCTTCCCACATGCCCTTCTACCCCCGGTTGAAGAAATGCAATCATGTCGGGCCAAAGATCTATAGCGATGCGCCGCCGGGCTTTTACGTTATTGATAAAGTGGCCATAACCAGCTCCAAGTTCGAGTACGCAGTCGTTTTCGCAAATCCATCGGCGAAAATAAAACCGGAAGAGCGAACGCCACAACGTCTCTCGTCGAGCGTCATACTCGAGGCGGGTCCGATGATAGCCGGCGTCCACAGTCACGAAAGCAGACTCCACCCAAACGAGATCCCCCAAATCATGCGCAATCCCACCATGAGCGCCCTACCGTTATTCACATTCCCGCCTTTGCTTATGCCCACCCGCGGGTGAAATGTCACGGGGCACTCCACGATGGAAAAGTCATGGTGCAGTGCAGTGTCCAAGAAATGCGCATTAAATTCAAGATTCACCGATGGGTTCAATCTCGAGAGCAGCGCGGCACCAGTTTCGCGACGCAAAACCTTATAGGTGGTGCCTACATCCGTGAATGTTCCCTTCCCGAGGTGCTTAAGTTCAAGCAGCTTGCCCGCGAAGAAGTTTCCGTAGTACATGAAAGTGCTGAGCTGCGTGTCATATTCGCGTAATTGTTCCACGATACGCGTGCCGTTGACGATATCGGCGTGAGGACTATAAACAATAAACTTGTCCAGATCGCCGGCGCGAAATGTCAAGTCGCCTTCACAAATGGCAATCAGGTCGGTATCCTGCCATTGTAACGCCTCTGTCAGGCAGCGATAGACACAATGTCCGTAACCCTGGAGCGGTTCATTCACCGCAATCGCACCTGCGGCCAGCGCGAACTCCAGAGTGTGATCACGACTGTTGTTACTTACGACGATGACCCGCTTGACCATCGGATGAGCCAGAAAGTCCTCGACAGCTGCCGCAATGCTTAGCTCGTCGTTGTAGGCCGTGAGAGCAACGGTGATTCGCGGCACACTGGAAACCGAGAGCGATAGTCGGCGAGTGGCTCGGCGTTTCAGCGGTAGGTACAAAACGAGATCAACTGCGATCAGAATGACGCCAATCGTCGTGGGAAACCCGCTGGCCCACAACATCTTCCTTATCAGATCCAAGAAAAGACTAGGTCGAAAAAGAATCAAGCGAATAATAGAGAAGAGAATTGCGGCGAAATAGCAACTCAATCCGACCAACAAAGCCCAGCACCCCCAATACGACAACGAAATTCGCGCGAGCAACGGGCCATGGGACATCGCGTGTTGTTTGGAGCGGCTGAGCAAAGACGCTTACTCCCGGGCCCGTCAAAGCCCGACACACATTCAAATGCAAATCAACAAATTGAATGCAAGTGCTGAAGCGGCGGAACGTCTGGTCGAAAAGGATTATACCTCAAGGCAGAACTTGGAGTCAGGCCATCCGGAATATATATCGCTCCGCGGAGGGAGCGCGATAACCACGGGAGAAAGACAGATCTCTTCATCTACACTACTGGGGGACTGCATACGAAATCAGGTTGTACGTGATGCAAGTTAACTTATCCTATCTTGTTATCATTCCAATAAATCGGCCATCGTCCTCCTGGCGTAGGCTGCAAGAACATCCCCAACGAATGTGACGCTCTGCCCATTATTAAGCCAGGATGACATTGTGGAATCTCGACACATTAGGCACACAGAGATCAGCCAAGAGTTCTCGTTATTGAGGCGGAGATGGAGTTGGCCGTAGGCTAATAGACGACTACATAGGTGACAGCCCGGGATTTGAGGTGGAGACTTTGGGAACGGAGTGAATCCTATCCGCTATCCTTTACTGACTTTTCACGTTCAGTAACGACAGGCTATAAAGATGAGCCGGAGGGTAACTTGCCGTCATGCTACGTGGTCGTAAACTATGCATGACACCAGCTTCACTAGTTTCCATCCGCACGGTTACGGTCGGTTTGCCGATTAGTGACGAGAATGCAGAAGGGAGGGGTTCATTATCCTTCCACAGTAAAAAGGCTCGGGACCTGTCTAATTCTTGTAGCGTGCTTTGTGGGTCAAAGCCTCCGCCCGAATTGAGACCAGGAGTGGTCACCTCCTTTATCCAAAGATATCTCGCGTTTGATTCCTGTACGGCCCAAAAGTAAACGGGGTCCAATCCCAATACCAGAGAACCAGCAGGAATATTGTTGCTAATGAGGACGCGTAAGGGTTGTGGATCTCGACTTGACCAATCAGCGTAGACATCGACCAACTTAATGGTGCGCACAGCGATGCCGACGAGAGCAAATAATATCCAGGCACTCAGGACGATCCTGCTTGTAGCCACGGGCGTGGTGCTCCCCAGGAATTTCGCAGAGAGCACCAATAACCCGCAAACTAGAGGTACGACAAAGAATACCTCATAGCTCAACGCCCGGGAGAGGAGAGCAATCGTTAAAGCGGCATTAGCCAAACCGACGATCAATACGAAGACTAATTCAGGCGAAGTAGTAGCAGTTCGGTCGCGAGTCTGCTTCTGCAGCCACAGCCAACCCAAGCAGCAAGCAACAAATACCAAGAGCACTATCGTGGCAAAGGCCGGTAAGAAGAATGCCTCCTTAAATCCCCAATCACCACCCAGAAGAGGAGAGACGTTACCTGGGTCGCCGACAGATGCCCTTGAAACCAAACGAAGCCACCGCCATGGACTTAGGTCTTCGGTGCAGGTCCATACGGACGTTGCCGTAATTGCGACAGTCGTTGCGGGCAAAAGCGCCTGCAAACAATCCTTGAGTCCAATAAAATATAGTAACCCCACCCCCCCACACGCCAACCCCATGCAGAAGGTCAGGGATCGGGGCGTAGAGAGTAGTGCCGCAGCGATAGCGACCCCTGCAGCGATCGACAACACGCAACGTGCGAATCCCTTTCGTTGTACCGAAAGGACAAGACAGGTCAGGCCGCACAATTGCAGTGCGACTGCTATTGTGTCGAGTCGACCGGAGTTTATCGCGCTGCCCATAGGAGTGGAAAAGGCTACAAGACAAATTGCTGTCACTGTCAGGAAACGACTGCCGCCGAGCGCATTAACAAGAGTGCCCGCCAGCACAATAACAAATAACCCGCCAGTAAAGCACAGAAGCCTCCATTTCCACATTGATACACCCAACAGCTTCAGCCACGCTACGCCTAGGCGTATCGCTACCGGCCCATAGAAAAGGTCAAATCTGCCCGTATTGTGAAAGGCCTGAAGAACGGCGGGCGTTGCTGAGTGACCGTTCATAACCGAAATCGAAGTGGATGCCCACAGAACCTCGTCAATCCACGGCAATGGTGTCCGATCAAGCGCTACAAGAAGAGGTAATAGGCTGATCATCGTCAATAAGATGATAACTACGCAGGCGCTTGACTCACTTGTGATGCATCGTTGCATAATGGTCGTCATTGTACGGTCACGATAGCAGGATTGGCTGTGGGATCGTCCATGTGCCAAATCAGTTTAGGAAGAAGTTCGACCACATCCGGCTCGACTACGATTTCATGGTGTTCGCATCCCATCTGCGCTGCGGTATGCCGGGCAACCTCAGGGGCATCAAGCGTCTTGAACCCGACTCGATGGGGATGGGAAGGTAATTGTATACGTCCGAACCGGAGCCGTGTTCGATTTCGCCATGGCACCGACAATTGCCGTGGAATCTATGCCTCCACTGAGCAAGGCGCCGATGGCAACGTTGTTGGCCATCAACCGTATAATCTGCCAAAATCGATGAGGAAAGTGGTCGGGAGTCTTGGCGCGTCTGGGATAAAACAGCATTGGCGCAAGCTGTGTTGAGATTGACGGAGAACCCGGCAGAGTTTCGTGCTATGGGAGTGCGCGGGCGTGAATACGTACCGGAAGGTTTCAATCGCGATCGACAATCAGCCGAGGTCGTCGCTCTTCTCGAAGCGCCGGTGAGAAGGCTCTGGCAGAGGCCTCCGTCGCACGATAAACGATCTTTGCCCTCAACCACCGACCGGCGCGACAGACTGTATGGTTCTAGCCCGCTCGCTCCCGGCGCCGAGAATGCCGACCGCGCGAACCTGACTGTGTACGAACGTCAGCTACTTGAGAAGGTTTCTCGTTGGCCCGGAGGCTCAGATGAATGATGTGGATGACGTAGCTTCACTATTCAATGCAAAGGCGTCCTCTTGGGACCGCAAGTATTCTCCCCAAGGTCCCCTCTCGTACAGAGTTGATGTCTTCGGTTCGCTGATAGCGGGGCAAGTTCAACCGGGAGCCGCTGTGCTGGATTTTGGCTGCGGCACGGGCACGATCGCCCGGGCCCTTGTGCAGCGTGGGTTTAGATTGACCGCCTGCGACGTTTCGGAGCAGATGATCGCTAACGGCAAGCAGAGACATCCGAACACCGACATTTCTTGGTACTTGTTGCCGGAAGGGTGGAAACGCTTCCCATTCGGAGACGACAGTTTCGACGGTATCATAGCCTCCAGTGTCTTTGAATATCTGGACAATGTTGATGATGTGCTAGCCGAATGCTGTCGCATTTTGCGGATCGGGGGCGTCCTGATCATCTCGGTCCCCAATCCGCGTCACTTCTCCCGTAAGGTCGAGCGTGCTGTTCGTCCTGTGGCCGAACTCGGATGCAGGATTCCCGGGATATGTCATCTGCCTAAGATCGGGAGCTATATTGCTTACTTGCGGGTTTCGCGTTCACGATTTTCGGAAGACCAGTGGAAACGGACGGCGTCCAATGCCGGACTTCGCCCTCTCAAGGTAGAGCTTTCGGAGCAAGCACCCGCCGGGGGCGACGCGATGATGTACTTGGGGTTTCAGAAATAACACTGTCGCTTCGTCCGACATAACCCTGATGTAGCCTTCCAGAATTGATTATCGGGTCCCGATCACAAATCCAGTGGGCTCAACAACCTATGTTAATCTCGAGTTCACATGAAGCAACTGCTGCAGAACATCAGCACAGGCAAGGCAACGGTGGTCGATGTGCCCGCACCCCAGGCGGGTCAGAGCGAAATTCTTGTCCGGGTGGGCGCCTCCTTGGTGTCCGCCGGAACCGAACGCATGGTTGTTGAATTTGCCGAAAAGAATTTCGTGCAGAAGGCAATGGCCCGCCCTGATCTCGTCCGGCAGCTAATCAACAAAGCTTCGCGCGAGGGCGTACTTTCAACCATTTCTTCGATCCGGCGCCGCCTTGATACCGACATGGCGCTCGGCTACAGCAATGCCGGTGAAATCATCGAGGTCGGTCACGGAATTTCCGAGTTCAAGATCGGAGATCGTGTTGCCTGTGCTGGCGGAGGCTACGCAGTTCACGCTGAAGTTGTACGCATTCCTAGAAACCTGGCCGCAAAGATCCCCTCGTCCACATCATCGCGTCCGGAAATCGAATTCGAGGAAGCTGCATTTGCAACGGTGGGCGCGATCGGTTTGCAGGGCCTTCGGCTCGCCAGCCCGCAACTCGGCGAAACCGTTGCTGTCATTGGCTTGGGCCTCATTGGACTACTGGTCGTGCAGCTGGTCCGTGCTGCTGGTTGCATCGCCATTGGCATGGATATCGACAAGCAGCGCTGCCAGCTGGCACAAGAACTGGGCTGCAACCTAGCTGTAAGGGACGGAGCGCAGATGCGCGCCATTGTTGCTGCTGCAACAGCCGGGAAAGGCGCTGACAGCGTACTGATCACCGCGTCCACCAAAAGTAACGAGCCTGTCATTCTGGCGGGGGACATCGCTCGCGATTGTGGACGAGTCGTAGCGGTGGGAGCAGTGGGACTCGAGATACCCAGAAAAACCTACTACGAGAAGGAACTCTCGTTTTATGTCTCTCGCTCCTACGGACCGGGACGCTACGATCCTGAGTACGAGCAGTTCGGTCATGACTATCCCATTGGATATGTACGCTGGACAGAAAATCGCAATATGCAGGCCTTTCTTCAGTTGCTCGCGGAAGGCCGGATCGACGTCAAGAAGCTCATAACCCATCGCTTTGATATCCAGCAGGCAGACCAAGCCTACGAACTCATCACCGCTAAAACGCACGAACCATTCACGGGAATCATCATTCGCTATCCCATCAGCGCGAGTACAGTGCGACGTGTTGATCTCCTTCCCAGGAACGAAGCTGGCACTCTCGCGACCGGCAAGGTCACTTTGGGGATGCTCGGGGCGGGAAACTTCGCGACTGCCGTGCTGCTCCCAGTTTTGAAGAACACAGCCAACGTGGAGCTCGTGGGCCTAGCCACAGCAAGTGGTGCATCCGCCCGCGCCGCCGGAGCGCGCCACGGATTCAGCTATTGCTCCAGCGACTATCACCAAATAATGCAGGACCCCCGCATTAGCACAGTTGTAATCGCCACGCGTCACAATCTGCATGCGGCTCAGGTCATCGCTGCTCTCGAAGCCGGCAAGCACGTCTTCTGCGAAAAACCGCTTTGCTTGTCTGAGCACGAACTGGGAGAAATTTCGGCAGCATATCAGCGAACTCGATCCGGCGATGCCAGACCCTTGCTGATGGTTGGGTACAACCGCCGCTTCGCATCTTTGGCCATCCAGATGCGGGATTTTTTAATCGGTGCTGTCGAACCGCTGATGATGCAATATCGCATCAATGCCGGCTTCTTGCCCGCCACTCACTGGACCCAGCGGCCCGAGGAGGGCGGCGGTCGAATTCTGGGCGAGGTCTGTCACTTTATCGACTTTTTGGTCTGGCTGTCGGGCCGGCGCGTGATGTCCGTCTATGCCTCGGTTCTGCCCAACAACGGCAAATACCGGGACGACAACCTCACCGCTACCCTCGAATTTGAGGACGGTTCGGTCGGAACCATTACCTATGTTGCCAACGGCGATATAAGCTTCCCGAAAGAGCGGATAGAAGCTTTCGGAGGCGGCTCTGTCGCGACTCTGGATGATTTCCGCGTGCTGACCACAATGCGCACGGGCCGGCAGCAGATCAACCGGTCGCGCTTACGGCAGGACAAGGGCCATGCCACTGAATGGCAGGCATATGCCAAGGCCATCTCTTCCGGCGATCCTGCTCCAATCTCCTTTGAGGAGATCGTCAACGTTTCGCAGGCCAGCTTCCGATTGCTGGATTCGCTGCGCACACGCCAGCGATGCTCCATCCATCCAGAAGAGCCTGAGTTACTCTGAATGAGAGCCTAGCGAGTTGCCACCTCGTTGCGGAGTACAGGCCCTGTGCAAGTAAGGCTTCTTCGGGAAGCTCTAGGCCTGACTTGAAGCTATGGTCGGTAGATCGCCAAGCCTGTTGCTACCGCTACGGCGGCCTGGGCCGCGGTAATTGCCGCCTGTTTTCCTGCACTGTTCGGGATAAACAAGATATCTTGGGCCGCCAGCGGAGGGTCCGCTGCCTTCGCTTCCAGAATTTTGTTCAGCGGGATAGGGATTTCCTGCATGCCATTCGGCGTACCGCGCAAAATCTTGGCGCTCTTAAGGGACGAAGTGCGCAACGTACCTCCCGCCATCGCAACTACCTGCAACACCGTCAGCTTCTGGTTATTCTCCATGACGAAGCCCGCCGGTCTGGCAACCGCACCCACGACGTACACGATGCCAGCCCGGGACACAACAATGGTGTCGCCCGGAAAGACCTCTACATTTCCTGCCGGCGACTTGGACGGGTCGAAGTAGTCTAAATCGACGATGATCGGCTGGTTCGGTTGTGCGGAATGACTGATTGTTACTGCTCGTCCGGCTCGGTTTGTGGTGCCACCCGCTGCTGAGATCGCATCCAGAAGCCGTCGCTCGCCCATAAGGTTGTAGATCCCTGGTTTCTGGACCTCTCCCGTCACGGCGATCCCGCCACTGGCATATTCCTTCTCAAAAACTGAGACCTGGGGATCACGCATCAGTTCACTGTCGCGAAGGCGTGTCGCAATGAGTTGCTGCGCCTCTTCCGCAGTCAACCCAGCGATATGAAGACTCCCGATCAGCGGCATAGTTATCGTTCCTGTTCCGCTGACTCGTGCCTCCGTCGCCAGATCAGGCGCTCCGTAAACCGTGATATTCACTAAATCACCAATACCGATACGAATGGTGCGATTCGCGCCGACTCTCTGCCTTGAAGATCCCACCAGCTGGCTAGCATCTGTCTCAGCGTGATCGTCGCCGGAAGGGGGAACGGTGACTGGCCCAACGGGCGTGGCTGGCTCCGTAGTTGTTTGTGCTAAGAAGCGACCTGGCAGGCAAAAAAGGATGGTTAGTACGGCGAACAAACTGAGACTGCGGAACATGGCTCGACGACTCCCCATTGGCAAGAAGTCTACCAGATCACAATCGTCGATGAGCAGGTTCGAGTGAGTACAGCAGCTGCGGAGTCATGCACGTCGCGTCGCCCGTTTCAGCACGCTGCTGGACTCAGCATCGAGTACATTAGGAAAGCAGGCATGGGCATACTGCCGCCCAAGGGCCATGAGTTGCTCATGCGTTCCTGACTCCGAAATCCTCCCTTTCGCCATCACGTGAATCTGGTCCGCCACACGGGCGATTGCGATGCGATGCGTGATGAGGATGACGGTACGCCCGTGCGCGAGCTGGCGAAAACGATGCAACCACTCCGCTTCTGCCCAAGGATCCATGGCACTGGTCGGCTCATCGAGCACAAGTATGGGCGCGCATCTCAAGAATGTCCGGGCCAAGGCAATGCGCTGCCACTCCCCAATGCTCAGCTCTGTTCCATCGGCAAACCATCTTCCGAGCAATTGATCATAGCCGGCGGGAAGTTCCCTGATAATTTCGTCCGCACCCGCACCTGCGGCCGCTTCCTCTATGTTTTGGGCGCCTGCGCTTCTCAGATCGCCCACCGCGATGTTTTGTCTCGCCGTGGCGTTGTA
>Ga0306920_100012524_pt1 | contig 11509 bp, 11 predicted proteins | sample flu12Cox44000170_FD_204666 | JGI IMG/M metagenome (GOLD analysis project Ga0306920, IMG submission 204666) | Lab enrichment of tropical soil microbial communities from Luquillo Experimental Forest, Puerto Rico - flux4day.12C.oxic.44.000.170 (v2)... | ecosystem: Environmental > Terrestrial >...
CCACCAGATATGACAGGTCCGACCCTTCTGGCCGATCCGCGCCTCGTCCTGGAAGAACAGGCGGATGTGCTTATTTTTATGCGTATACTGAATTTTTCTGAGTAGCGCTGGGGCTCTTTTTAAAGGTTCTTCGCTATCTCAAGTGGCCAACTTGAGGTTGATTTTGCCCGCGATCAAGTAGGTGATCGCGATGAGATTGCGCAGTGAGCGATAGCCACGCGCTTTGGCTTTAGCGGCCTGAACGAGGCTGTTGATACCCTCGATGAGGCCATTGGCGATTTTGGAATCGAACCATCGCAGAATGCCGTCGCGGTGCCGGTTGATCGTGCGCGCGACCTTCTTGATCGGTTCGAGGCGCGATCGGATGGCCCAGCTATACCAGCGATCGAGGATCAGCTCGCCCCACCCCTCGGACGGCTGATTGTAGACCTCTTGGAATGCGAGCCGGATCCGATAGGCGCGTGCCGTTTTGAGGTTCAAGCGGGTGAGCGCGTCGAGGGTTGCGCTCTGCGCAACAGTGAGGCGCCCCTCGTTCTTGAGCCAGAGGAACCGGCTCCCCTTGAGCTCGGGGCGTTCCCTGCTCTCGGCACGCCGGACCTGGTCAACGGCATCGTTGACGAGCTTGACGGCGTGGAACTTGTCAAAGGTGATCTCGGCTTCGGTGAGGTTGTGTCCAACGCCTTTGATATAGGCGCCACTCATATCAATGCACACCTCCTTGATGCGGGAGGCATCGGAGTTGTGGTCGTCGACGTGATCCGCGAACCGAGCAACAGTCTCCGCATCATTGCCTTCGGTGACGTAGACGACCTTCCTGGCGTCGATGTCGACGAACAACGAAATATAGTCCTGGCCGCGCTTGGCCGCGGTCTCATCGATGGCGACGCGCCTCAAGTCAGAGAGGTCCATGCGCGCCACCGCAGTCTCGACGTAGTGCTGGATGACACGCCACAGACGCGTGTCGTGCTCGCCAACAAGGCGCGCAGCAGCGGCGACCGGCATATCCTTGACGAGGGTCATGACGATCGCCTCGAACAGAAGCGTGAAGCCGGAACCGGGCCGTGCCCACGGTACGTTAACGAGCCGCACGCCGCAGTCGGGGCAGTCGATGCGAGCGACGCGCGCATGCAGGAAGGCCTGGTGCTGGAAGAAATTGAGATGGCGCCAGGTCTTTTTGACGGTGTCGTGCACCGGACGGTCGGCCTTCCCGCATTCAGGACAGGCGAAGCGGCCACCGGTCTTGAAGTCGATCTCGATATCGAGCCGCTTCTCCCCGGCGTCGAAGTTCGCCGCCGCCACCATCCACGGCGGCACCAGCCCAAGCGCCAGCTGGAACAGATCGATATCGCGCATGTCCCTCTCCTCTCGCCCCGTTCGCCGCTATCGTGCCGCCGTGCTCGCGGCCGTCAAGGACAAGCCTGACGGTGGCGCTACGCGCCATCCTTGACCGCCCCTGCGCGCGACGGCGCTCTGATCGAGCGGCCGGGACGGGAGGATGCTCCGCGGGGGCCGAACCAAAGGATGGGACCAAGAAAGCCCTATCTCGCCGTCCTAGCCACCCATTCATGTCAGCGAGGAGGCCTATTTTCGGCACGACCTCGGTGAATTGGCTGAAACTCGCTTTGACCTACTGTGTTCCCTATGTCGTTTGCACGTACGGCGCCGTCTTCTTTATGCTTTCCACCCGGACTTACCCATTCTCAAGTGACGCTGCCAAGCACGCTTAGGCTTCAACGGAGGCGGAGAGAGAGATTATCGGCGCAGTGGGATTGACCATTCGGCCCGTGCTGGACCCCCAAGGTGGGTACCTCAATAGCCCCTAACTCCGAGGGCATGCGCACGTACCGATTTCGATCCTATGTCGTAAAGGGAGTCTCGCCATGGATCCAAGAACGAAGGCGCCATCGCGCCTTGAGCCGCTGCCGACAGAACATTCACCGGAGCTCAAGGAGCACTTCGACGCCGTCGGCAAGAACCTCGGCTTCGTGCCCAACAGCGTCCTGATCATGCAACGCAAGCCTAACGTGGTGAAGGCGTTCGCTCAGATGGCCGCGGCCGTCTGGGATCCAAATAGCAGCGTGGATCGTGGGTTCAAGCGCCTCATCGCCCATATCGCCAGTCGTGCAACCGGATGCCAGTACGGTATGGCGCACACAATAGAAGGGGCCGCGCACCTCGGTGTGGACGACAAAAAGCTTGCTGCGGTCTGGGAGTATCAAACTAGCCCACTCTACGCGGAGCCAGAGCGCGTCGCCCTAGATTTCGCATTTGCAGCAAGCGTGGTGCCGAACGCCGTCACCGACCAATCCTTTGAAGACCTGCGTAAGCACTGGAACGAGGAGCAGATCGTCGAAATCGTCGCGACCATCGCCATGTTTGGTTTTCTCAATCGGTGGAACGACACGATGGGCACACCCCTCGAAGACAAGCCGATGGCTACCGGCGAGAAATATCTTTCGCGTGGCGGCTGGACGCCAGGTAAGCACCGCCCAAAAGCCACATGAGCGTCAGATCATACTCAGCTCCTCTCTGCGTGGGAGCTCAGCGTAATTCAACCGGCATTGGCGAGGCAGGCTGCAGCTTTCCAGATGAGTGCTGCCCTCCGCACCGCAGTCCGCGGGGCAGGTGGCAGAACAATCCCGGCGAGTAATGCGATGCCGGGCAAGCCCGACAGTGCGATGTACATCTTGCGATCGGCGACCCAATCGCGTCTCGCTCGCTCGGAGCCAGCTTCACAACGCTACTGTTGCATTGGTTTTCTTAGCCCACGCAGCACGAGAGCGTCGCGACATCCACGCTGAACAGGCCGCGAGCTTCAATCCTTCGTCTGTCGTGAGGTACCGAAATAGCGTCTCCCCAAGCCTGCTCGCGGCAGCTTCTGGCACAGAGCGCCAGTGGGTTAGGGTCTAGTGACCCTGGTCCGCAACCTCGCAGGCAACTGCCACATGCGCACAAGTTGAATGGCTCTGAGCACCGCGTTTCCGGACGATGCAGCGAGGGCCGTTAACTCGCGGGCGACATGGCTCGGATCGCTGGGGCGGGTTAGGCGGTCGTCTTGCAAGTTTGTTTGACGGTGACAATCTTGGTTCGAGCCGGAGCCACCCGCTTGGCATCCGGCTCGGGCGGAGCACCGGTTGCCCAGCCGAACACGATCAGACTGGCGACACACATCGCGGACGCAGTACCAACGCGTGACGTGCGGTTCCCTCAGCCCCGCCATTGGACAGACTACCGCGCATGCAAGCAGCCGGTGCGTCGTCATTGCCACACGGGGCAGCGAATTAGCTAAGCTAGGTCCCATGACCAGCCTGACAATTGCTCGCCCGCCGACAGCCTCTTGCGGGTCACTCGCCTCTGAGCACTGGCCGATCTCGATGGCCACACGGTGCCCAATCCCCGACTGTGACCGCTTAGCAATGCTCGCCCGAAAATTGAGCGATACCCACCGACGAAATCGTGACGGAACCGATGAGGACCTGTGCCGTTCTCAGCGCTAGACCAGGTTGCGGGGGCCAGTCCGTGGCTAGGCGCGGGGGGCTGGTCAAAAGGTGGGCACCCAGTATCGCCCTGGGTGCCCGCTTTCTCATGGCGCCTTGCTCAGTCAGCATCATCTTTCAGCGAGCCGTCAACGTACCAGAGGCACGCTGCCATCACGATGCCAAACGCGAGGTAGGTCAGAACATCACTCAACGGCGCCCCCCATTGGCCTGTTGATATGTTCCCGCACGGTGCCCGATCCTAGCGTACCCGCGACGAAGCGCAAGAGCTTGTCCCTGGACTACGGGCGAGCTGCCCGTCCAAACTCCGACCAAGTTCGAGTTTGTCATCAATCTCAAGGGCGCCAAGGCACTTGGCATCAGTATGCCGGTGCCTTTGCTTGGACGCGCCGACGATCGTTTCGGTGCGCGAGGCCAAGGCAGACCGCGACCATTCCGATCGTGTTCGTGAGCGCCGGCGATCCGGTCCAGTTCGGTTTGGTCGCGAGCTTGAGCCGGCCCGGCGGCACGTGACGGGGGCAAGCCTGATCACTGTTTGCGCTCGGAGCGAAGCGGCTAGAGCTGCTGCGCCAATTGGTCCCTTCGGCGGGAACCATCGCGATGCTCATCAATCCGGATACGCCGGACAGCGATCCCGAAAAGTTACCGGCGGAGCCCACCGGGCAGCTAGCAACTACGCCTTTACTGAGCAGGTTGGAGATGCGCCTCCAGCCTGTTCTTGTGCTGCCGCGGCCACGATTGTCAGGCATTGCGGTGGACGCAAGGCAGGATCGGACGTTTTCCAACGCTAAATTCGCCGCACAGCTACCCGAAACCGAATCAGCCAGTTTTTTGCCAGTATTATCTGGCCAGATCATAGACGCACTGCCCCTTCCCCCTTTTGGGGCAGCGGCCTACTAGGGCGCCTCTCCATGCGGATCGAGGCGCCCTATCTTCTACCGGGCTTGCGCGATGGGCGACGTTGGCATCGGCTAATGCCTCCTCGCGGCCTTCCGCTCCGCCTCGGTCTGAGCGACCTGCAAGGCCTGCGATAGCTCGGCGATGGTCAGCTCCGGGAACAGATGCGCCACGGCAGCGACAGCGCCTGCTCGGTGTTGTTCTGTGCCGGAGAAGCGTGACCGATCATGGCACTAAGCGTAAGTGCTCTGGTCCATCGCTGCCATTCCTGGAATCGGGGATACTGTGGACACGGACTTGAGGCGGCCAGAGCTGGGCGAGGAGGACCGCATGGGGCCATGGCGATGCAGCAAGCCGATGCAGGGAGCGAAACCAGGTGACCTGCCCGTTGAACAGGCGACCAAATTCCAGGTCCTCATCGATCTCAAGACGGCCAATGCACCCGGCATTACCGTGCTGCCATTGGTGCTCGCTCGTGCCGATGAGGTGATCCGGTAAGGTGGCATGTTTGGTGCGGTGCATGAGTCGGGTTGTGGCACAAAGCTACCGTTGCCCGCCCGCTTTGGTCCGCCCAGCCCCCCAAGCAGACGCGATCCAATTCCGTCTTGCCGATCTTGCAGAGAAGGTGTTCGGCCACTCCAAGCATCCGGAGCATCTGCCGCTGTAGACCAGTGCTGAGAAAGGCTAAGCCTTGCCGCGTCTGCCGAGATCAAAACTGAAATCCTCCTTGGCAACCTCGAAGAGAAGGTGTTCGGTGAGGCGCGGTGGTAGTATCACTTTCCCTGCTCAGGCCGTGTCAGACCGGCCTGCAGCGGCCTCGCCGCCCCACGGATGATCGCCGCCCACTGGCGCTCCATTTCGACTTCGAGAGCGGCCCGCTGCTTCGCGAACTCTTTCAGATCTGGCATTTGCTCCGCTCGATATAGCATACCAATCGCACGTGCTCGCGCCGCATACTCGAAATACCAGCTCGATCGCTCCTTGAACTGGACGAAATTTTGCAAGACAGTGCATGTTGCGGGCAAAGCAGCGGCCAGCGCAGTCACGACCTTCGGGAGTACGTCGTTTGCAGCCACCAACGCAGTTGCGATGAGACTCGTCACAACAGTCGCAAAGGATAACGCGATATCCACCTTGTTGTTGAGCGTGCCGCTCGAGTACGCATCCGCAATGTCACTGTCGAGCTCCTTCAGAAGATCCTCTTCATTGGTCATCACGCCCTCGCTATGAACGCATCATTCAGGTGAACTGGTGTAATTCTTGAGAGGGTTGTCATCCCCACAATTTTGTCCGCAATCGCCCAGCCTGTCCAACGCTGTACACGAGTGCTCAGCAAGACTAAGCTTTGCTCCATCTGCCGAGATCAAAACCGAAATCCACCTTGGTGACCTCGAAGAGAAGGTGTTAGGCGAGGCACGGCGGTAGGGGGTCCAGATATTGAATGGCGCTAATCCAGGCGAGATACCGTTCTACCAGGCGACAAAATTCGCAGTGGTGGTCAATCTCAAGACCGCTAAGGGGCTAGGTCTCACCATACCACCGACGGTCCTCGTTCGTGTCGACGAGTTATCGAATAATGACTTCTGTACGCACACCTTGTTGCACTTGCTCAAGACCGGTTGATCCATCTCGGAATTCGCCAGCAAGCTGAAAACCCATGACGTGCGGCAGGAGTTGCGAAGCATATCACCCTCAGGGGAGGGCGAGTTGAGACCAAATTGCTTGAGTCTTGGGAGAAGAAGCTGCGGCCACAACTGAGCGATGCAGTGCTGAGTGGGCGATGACCCCAAAGAGCAGTACGGCCAGAGCCACCAGGCCGACAATCCGTAAGGTGGGAGAGAAATCTGGTTGAAAATCATCCGGGCGCAAGGCTTCCTCCTGTTACCTTGGCGATCAGACCTCTGGGCGGCGATCGACGAGCTCCCGCCGTCAAGTCACGAACAAAGCTTTGTCCGGGCTGCCCACGGCTCGCAGTCGCGAAGCGCGGTTGCGACATCAGGCGATAAATCGAGTCTTCGGACTCAGGTAGGTCACGCAAGTACATGGCGACGCGGATATCCGCTTGCTTCTGCCGTGTCGCAATGAATGCGGTGAAGATTTTGCACCAAGATAGCGACCACTTGGGCAGTGACCGCGTTACTGGATGGACGGTGGTTTCGAAGGGAGAGGCCATTGGCAATACTCCGTTGCCCAACTCGACGACAGACGGATCGGTGCGCATGGGGGTGGTCCCCGGATGCAATTGGCGGGGTATCATCGATGCACTTGAATGAGAAACCATATCGCGCAAGGCATCCTCCATTGATGCAGCCGAGTCTGACCATGCATCGTCCCCTTCTGCCTGGCGTTGGCATTTGCCAACGCGCCTGAACCTCGCGACGAGCGGGCAGGACATACAGTTCCCATGACGGGTCGGACCCGCTCGTGCCACAACCCGGACTGAGCACTCTGAGGCGGGTGCGGGTGTATCCGACGCGGCGCTGGAGCGTGTCGCCCGCGCGTGCAAGTGGCAGGAGTTCGAAGCCGGCGAGACAGCTCGTCCAATATCAGGATCCATCCACGGACGCCTTTTTTCTCACCGCGGCAAGCTGCGCGTGATTGTCTATTCACTGGAAGACACGGCCGTGTACAGTTCGCCTCCCGGACCGAAACCACCCGCGCGACGATTTCCGAGGCATCCATCCTCGTCCCGGCCGTCTGGAAGAGGTGGACGCCTACAACGATCGCGGCCGCAAGATCAGGCGACCGCGACGTGCGCGGACTTTCAACGAGGCCGAGAAAGAGGTCGACTGAGCGCGACCCCCGTACGGGTAAATTTACCCAGACGGGGGCCGCCTACGTCGATAGCATCCTGAAGGGCGAGAAGCCGGCAAACCTTCCAGTACAACGGCCAAGGCGTTCGAACTCACCATTCCACCGACGTTGCTTGCCCGCGCTGACGAGGTGATCGAGTAGGCGACAGATTCTGTCCATGCACATTGCTGCAAGTGCTCAGGTCCGGACGTAGCAGATTTTGTTGCAAAGAGTCGCTCGGCACCCGCTTCACATAGGTGTGCCGGCCACAGATAGAACCCTGGCTTTGCTCAAACTGCCGGGTCGTAGCGTCGGGTCTGTTCTGCGTTCGAGGCACGGAAGCGCGCAACCGCATCGGCGTGAGCGGCGCGCTCGGCATCGCCGAAATCGACCTGCGGCCGTGGCTCATCATCGAAATTTCCATACCGGTCAGTGCCGCGCACCAGCATCGCGGTCAGCCGCGTCTTGCTCGTGCAGCGGACCTCCGTCGGGATATAGCTGATCCCAAGCCCGATGCGCCTGTCATCGGTGAGGTTGGGGCGCGAATTGTGCACCATATGTGTGTGGTGCAGCGAGAACTGGCCGGCGCTCACCGGCATGAACTCGGTACGGCTCCTGTCGAAATCGACCGTGATGGTCTGGCCTCGCGATAGCAGATTGTGTTTCGCGTCGGCGCTTTCGGCATGATGGAGCTGGCCGAGCTTGTGCGAGCCCGGTATGACCTCCATGCAACCGGCCTTAATCGAGGCTTCGGTGAGCGCGACCCAGGCTGTCACCTGCACGGCTGGCTCGAGGCCGAAATACGTCGCATCCTGGTGCCAGCTGACATAGGCCGGGTCGCGGGCGTTCTTGGGCCAGACCGAGAGATGAAACAGTCGTATATTCGGGCCGATCAGATCCTCGACTGCATCGAGGATTGCCGAATGATGGACGATCTCGTCGACCCAAGTAAACAGAAGATGCGGCTTGAAGTTATGGCCCTTGGTGAGCTCGGTGCCTTGGGCCGTTTCGAATTTCTCCATGGCTGCGCGATAGCGCCACGCCTCTTCGGCACCAAACGCGTCGATCGGATAGACGAAGCCGTCGCGATTATACCGATCGATCTGCGCGGCGGTCAGCTTCTTGCCCATGGGTACCTGTACCCGATCCTGCCACTGTCGACGACCAAGGCTACCAGCGCCCGCTCAAGGAGCGCAACGTCGTTGCGCGGCTTGGCGAGCTAGCCGATCTCGCTCGTGTAGGTTTCGTTCCCGATGAGGAGCGCCACGCGCCTCTCGGCGAAGGCACCCGAATGGACAAAAAGAAGGCCCAGTAAGAAAAATACTCAACGGCGCGATCATCACCATGATCACACTGCGCGATCTCGAAGGCCCCCTTCAGGACGATTGCCACGGGCTGCTTCAAGGGCACTTCATGGAGGGCCCTTGCCATGTTCGATGACTCATCCGTTTACTAAACCGATGCTTGTGCCCCTTCAAGACGACGAATGTCGCGGAAGAGTCGTTCACTTGCTAAGCGAAGAAAGTAGAACCCGAACGTCGGATTTTGGAAATAGAGTTGCTTGAGATCCAGGTAGCTGATCGAGAGCAGCTCGCCTTACTCAGCGCACTCGAAGGTCTGAGTGCGACGGTTCTCCGGGGATAAGAACCCCAGCTCTCCGATCACTTCGCCTGGGCCAATATCGCTGCCAATCTCAACAAGGCGGTAGCGTCCGGTCACTGTATGGAACATCTGCTCGGCAACATCTCCCTTTCGGAATACAACTTCACCCGCACTACAACGATGTTTCCTCATGTAAGGCTTCAGCCAATCCATAGAAAGATTGCTGCACGATGCGTCCTGCACTCTCTTGACGAGCTGCAGCATCTAATAGAGGCGCAGCGAATTGAGCGGCAGCAGTATGAGGTGCAAGACCACCACCGGTAGGGCTGAGGTGAAGTAGCCGTACGCAATGAATACGCAGTTGCTGGCGATGCCTTTCATGCGGAGCGGCAACATCGTCTTCATGGAGAAGGTCGCCAAGACAAGCAGAGCGGCCAAATACCCGAGTGCATCTGCCCACGTCATCTCTTTGGCCTCCATCACATCTGATCCGGCATGCGGGCTCGTGGAGACATACGCATTTTGATATTGATCCCATCGTCGTTGATGATGAAGCCCTTGCTCGAAGCAGAACGTGTTGCAAAGGAGCACCCGATTACGGAGCATAATTGTTGGGGGACGTCTGTTGCTGTAAAGGCTTTCGGACGCCTGCGACTTCAGCGCTGCAGCGAGGACTGTCTGTTGTCAGGGGTCCTGCAGACCTGCCCAGCAGGGCGAACCCACTCCCGCAATCATGGTGCCCTCTTCTGAAACTCGGCGCGAGTAGGGAGCTCCATCTGGAAGGTTGAGCCCTTACCCACAGTCGACTCGACCCAAATGCGGCTGCCGTGCATCTCAACGATCTGCTTGGCAATGGCGAGACCGAGGCCGGTGCCGCCCTTGGCCTTGGTGTTCGAGCTGTCGACCTGATGGAACTGCTCGAAGATCCGATTGATCAAGTGTGGTATGCTAGCTCTGTGTCTATCACCGACACAGCTTAAGGAAAGGTAAGGTCCGCGTAAGGTTTTTGGAGCTACAAGCTAGGGTTGAGAAGGCAAGGTTTAGGCAAGGTTCAGGAACCCGCAACCACTGGTTTTAAGAGCCCACGAGCAAACGCAGCTGCCTTGATTTCCATCGCCAGCCGGGCGGCGCACCATCTGCTGGAAACCTAACATTCGCCTAAGGATCTGGCGGCCCTGGCGCTGCGCCAGCGCGCCCTCATCAAAAAGGACTGCAGCGACGCACTGCGGGAACTACTTCAGCGCCGCGAGGCAGCCGTGGGCGCCGGGAACACCAAGGTTCAGCGCCTTGTGATAAAGCGCCCGAGCTCGGGCAATATCGTCCACGCCGCAAGGTTTGTCAGCCGACGAGGATTGGCTTCAAGAGCTCGAGAGACTTCGAGACGCGGCAAGGACGGTGGGTGAACTGAGCGCGGCCATCACCGCGGAAGTGAAGCGCGGCGAACTCAAGCGGTTCTACGTGAAACAAGTCGAGAGCGCGCATGTAGATGAGTTCAGCCGCATGACCAACGAGGAACTTGAGGCGCTCATCCGGGAGGGCATCGCGGAACTTGATGCATCGCTGCGGCGCCCCAATGTCCGCGGTGCATAACGCCGGATCCCATCGAAACACGCTAGCTTTGCGGCGATGCTCGGAGCTCATCAAAGGGACCGCTGTCCATACCATCATCGTCGACCGCTGCCGCACTGCACCGCGAGATAGATAGGTGAACCCAGAAGCGGCCTTCCGCGACTAACCACGGCGTAAAGCCAAAGCGCGAGAGACTCAGGAGGAGGGTCCTCAATGACGCAAAAATGGCTTCTGTCATGTGCGGCGGCAGCGGTCACGCTGACGCTCGCGAACACAACAACTCAATTCGCCCCCGGACACTTGGGCATGCGCCCGGGCGGCGCCAGGTTTTTCGCACCAGGGCACAGACAAACCATGCCAAGCGGCGCGAAGACGTCAGCACCTGACCACAGGATGCGATGAACGAAGTAATCCGTTAGCGGTTTCATTTTCAATCGCGCTGATCAGCTCAAGCTGCAGCATTGGTGAAGGAGGACCAGGAATGCTCGCTCAAACGTGTTGCACCTCAAGGCTATTTCTGCCGATTTTACTGAGCGCTCTCTCAAGCCTTCCTGCTTCGGCCCAGACCTCACCCGAGGACTCGGCGGCTATTATCGCATTGATGGAACGCCTCTCGATCCAACTCCCCTCAGACGTCATGGGAAGGGATGCTCTTCGCAAGCCGCTCGAAGAGCTTAGCCGCGAACGCTGCGATCAACAGGCAATTGTCGACCTTGGGAAAGCCCTGGATCAGGCGGGATACCGACGGGAGGCGGCAACCGCTCATGTGAGTTTCTCGGATAGTTGTGGCGGCCACGCATCGTCACTCCGGACCGCCACCAACATCTTGCTCAAGCTGTCGGACTACTCCGGCGCGGCGAGAATTGCATCAAAACTGATTGAGCTCGATCCATTCAATAACAATGGGTACTACTTGCGCGCACTTGCGAACGATCGTGGCGCAACACCCAACAAGGCAATCGATGACTATCTAACGGCAATCGAGCTGTTTGGCGACAAGAGCAAGATCGGTGGTGCGAGCTATTACGGCTTGGCACGAAACTATGAGAAGTTGGGACAATTCTGCGATGCCGCTCTCTCGGTTGACGCTTGGGTGGCCTTGAACCCTGGGCAACACGACACGAGCCAGACTCGAGCTATGATTTCGAACT
>Ga0306920_100012525_pt1 | contig 11509 bp, 1 predicted proteins | sample flu12Cox44000170_FD_204666 | JGI IMG/M metagenome (GOLD analysis project Ga0306920, IMG submission 204666) | Lab enrichment of tropical soil microbial communities from Luquillo Experimental Forest, Puerto Rico - flux4day.12C.oxic.44.000.170 (v2)... | ecosystem: Environmental > Terrestrial >...
GGACCTGATGACCGGTCGCCGCGGAGTGGCTGGCGACCTGCGTCGGGGTGAGAGCGCCGGGGTAGATGGCCACCTCGTCGACCCCGCCTTCGAGCAGGTAGCTGGACACCTTGGCCAGATCCGGGTAGGCGCCGATGGACACCGGGGTGTGGTAGTTGGTGATGCTCCCGCTCGCTGCCGCCGGGCTGCCCACCCGGACCCCGTTGACATAGAGGGTGAGGTGCGCCCCGTCGTAGGTGCCGACGAGGTAGTTCCAGGTCCCGTAGGACCACCCGGCGTTGTTCACGGTCAGGCTGGCGTTGGTGCCGCCCAGGGTCACGCTGAAGGTGAGGGCCTTGGGGTAGGTCGAGTTGTCGGCGATCCCGAGCCCGTACTGGTAGTACGGGCTGATGAAGGCCGTGTAGGGCTTTTGGATCACGTAGCGGAAGTTGTTGTCCACGAACTGCCCCGAGGTCGGGTTGATCCACGCCTCCAGGGTCAGCTTGGAGCTGGGGTCGAGGGTGGCGTCGTCGGGGGCCTGGACGTTGCCGGCCGAGCCGTCCAGGGTCATCGACGTGTCGGTGTCGGTGGCCGTCGCCCCGGTCTGGGCGAAGCTCACGCCGCCGGTGGACACGACCGCGTCGTTGGCGTTTGCGCTCTGGTCGCGGAGGTACGGACCGGGGCTCGGGTCGTCCATGCGCCAGTAGGCCGCCGGTCCGTCGTGCAGCACGGCGGTGCGGTACGGGCTGGCCGTGGTGTTGGCCCCGCCCTGGGCGGCGAAGGCATAGGCGTAGTCGGCCTCCACCTGGTGCGCCGTCAGCGCCGTCGGGTAGATCGCCGCCTCGTCCACACCCCCGGCGTAGAGGTAGGTGGAGGTCTTGGCGTAGTTGGTGTAGGCGCCCAGATCGAGCGGAGTGGCGTAGTGGTCGATCGTGCCGGTCTGAGCCTGCACGGCCACCTGCTGGCCGTTGACGTGCAGACGCATGTAGGACCCGTCGTAGGTGCCGACCAGATGGTTCCACACCCCGTACTGCCAGCCCGAGTAGTTCGCCACCAGCAGCGCCAGCGAGCCGCCCCCGACCGAGAACGAGAACGCCACCGAGTTGGGGTACGAACCGCCATCGGCGATCCCCAGGCCGTATTGGTAATAGGGGGACACCGCCGAGGTGTAGGCCTTCTGGATCAGGTAGCGGAAGTAGCCGTTGCCGAGCGTTCCCGACGTGGGCTTGGCCCACGCCTCGAGCGTGATCTGCGAACTGGGCGAGTCCAGGCTGGAGGAGTCGGGGGCCTCGGCGTAGGCCGACGAGCCGTCCAGGCTGACGGCCGTATTCGAGTCGCCGTGGATTGCCCCCGACGCCCCGTAGGTGATCGTGGCGTGCGCGCTCGCCGTGTTCCCGTTCGACGTCGAGTCGGCGAAGTTCCCCGAGCCCTCGCCGAGGCGCCAGTAGGCCACCGGGCTGCTACCCAACACTGTCTGCGAGTAGGTGTTCGTAGCGAATGCCGGCGTCGGGTGCGCGAGTGAGAGCGCCGTGACGGCCGCGAGGCTCGCGGCCAGGAGGGCTCCGACCTGGGCGACGACGAGCGCCCTCGACCGGAACTGATTCACCCGCGACCCTCGACGCGACCCGACCACGGCGCCCCCTCACTCACATGACCGACTCCCCACGATGTCTAGCGGTCGAACCGGCCGCCGTCCATCATTCGCCGACTCGTTACCAGACCTCGACTCGTCCGTCGCGGATGAGGCGCTGGTCGCGTGCCTGCCTGCCCGCGACCCGTACGTCTTCGAATGAGGCGCGAGGGTCCCGCACTAAACACGAAGGCGAAGGCATGATGCCCCATCACTGGACAGCTGACGGTGCGGTCAGTAGACAGGCAGCGTCGATCGCTGGGGTGGAAGGAGAGGCCGTGCTGGAGTCTCGTAGGCTTACGCGAGCAAGTGGCTGCCGATCGAGGGGATGCCTCCTGCTCGGGACCGGTGGCTCGGCGCGGGGTGCGCTTCGGACTCGCTTGCTGGTGATGGCCCAGGTGGCGGCAATGGTGGCGGCGAGCCTGGCGGCGGTGACCACGGTTGCCGTCCTGCGGGCCGCGCCAGCGTTTGCTGCGACGTATGCGAGCACGGTCCTGGCCGATAGCCCTGTGGCGTACTGGCGGCTCAGTGAGACCAGCGGTACGAGCGCGGCGGACTCATCGGGCAACAGCCACGGCGGGACGTACACCTCGACGGGGGTGACCTACGGGGCCGCCGCCATCGTGTCGGATGGGGACACCGCAGTCAGCTTCAGCGGCGGGTCGATGACCGCGGCGACGAGCACCGCGCTCAACATCCACTCCGGCACGATCGAGGGCTGGATCAAGGGGACGACCCCATCGAGTGGGACGCCCTACTTGTTCGGCAAGCCGGGGACGATCGACGCGTTCCTCGGGACCGGCGGCGACCTCCGCACCTACGACAACAGCACCGGTACGGTCCTGCCCACCAACGTCGTCGTGACCGACAACCACCCCCACTACATCGTCATCACCTATCAGTCCGGGGTGAGCAACGGAACCAGAGTGTACGTGGACACTCACCTCGTGCTCGTCACGACGCTGACCTACCGCAGCGACAGCTACCCCTTCTCGATCGGGGACAACTCCTGTTGCTATACCGTCCCGTTCACCGGCACCATCGACGAGGTCGCCTTCTACAACACGATCTTGCCGTCGTCGCGCCTCGTGGCCCACTACGAGGCAGGCGGAGGAACGCTGAGTGCACCCGCGGCCACGTCGTATTCGCAGGCGGTCAGCCGCGATCATCCAGTTGTCTACCTCCGCATGGATGACACAAGCGGGCCGCTCGCCCTGGACGCCTCGGGCAACGACTACGCCGGCAGCTACACCTACTCAGGCGGGTCGATCTCCGGGGTGTCGCTTGGCGCCGCCAGCCTGGTCGGTGACGGCGACGCGGCCGCCTCGTTCAGTGGCGGCCACGTCCAGGTCATGGCCCAACCGGCGATCAACCTGTCGAGCGGTTCGATCGAAGGGTGGGTCAAGGGCGCTACGCCGGCATCGGGCACGACCCCATACCTGTTCGGCAAACCCGGGGTGATCGACGCTTACCTGGGTAGCAGCGGCGACCTGCGGACCTACAACAACGCCACCCACACGGAGCTCCCGACCGGCGTCGTCGTGACCGACAACCAGCCCCACTACATCGTCGTTACGTACCAGTCCGGGGTCAGCAACGGCACCAATGTCTACATCGACGGCAAGGACGCGCTCACGACCACCACCCAGGTGTCGACCCAGACGCTGTCGTTCTCGATCGGCGACAACTCCTGTTGCTGGACCGTCCCCTTCACCGGGACCGTCGACGACGTCGCCTACTACGCCACGGTCCTCACCGCCACCCAAGTCGCCACCCACTACGCGGCGGCCGGTCATCAGGTCCAGGTCGCCTCGCCGCCGTCGGCCGCCAGCGTCGCCGCGCCTGGCCAGCCGTGCCCCAAGACCGGCGGGGACCCGGTCAACGCCGAGTTCGGGTCCTTCACCGAGTCGTTCACCGATCTCGCCATCCCCTGCCGGGGCCTGGGGGTGAGCCTGACCCGCACCTACAACACGTTCGCGGCGTCGACCAATGGGCCCTTCGGCTACGGCTGGGCGTTCGACTCGGGGGCGTCGTTGGCCGTCTCGGGCTCGACGGCGACGTGGACCGAGGAGAACGGCGCCCAGGAGAGCTTCACCCAGTCGGGGAGCACGTGGGCGCCGACCGCACCCCAGACGATCGCCACCTTGACCCACAACGGCGACGGGACGTGGACGATCGTGCGCGACGCCCGGGAGACGTTCAGCTTCAACTCCTCCGGTCAGCTGACGTCGATGAAGGACCTCAACGGCTACACGACCACCTTCGGCTACACGAGCGGGAACCTGACGTCGGAGACCGACGCCGCCAGCCGGTCGATCAGCTTCACCTGGACCGGATCCCACATCACCAGCGTCACCGACGCCAACGTCAGCGGCAACACCCGCACGGTCAGCTACCAGTACAACGACGGCAACGGCAACCTGACCGACGTGATCGACGTCAACGGCGGCCACACCAGCTTCACCTACGACTCCAGCCACCGCGTGACCGTGATGAAGGACCCGGTGTGCTACGTCACCTCCGGCTGTCCGGGCGTGCAGAACCACTACAACGCCTCGGGACAGGTCGACTGGCAGAAGGACCAGCTCAACCGCCAGACCACCTTCTCCTACACCGGCACGCCCACCACCGCCGCGGGCGGATCGACGACGGTCACCGACCCCAAGGGCAACGTCACCGTGGACGCCTACCAGTGGGGGGTGCTCACGGCCGAGACCCGCGGGTCGGGCACCGCCGCCGCGGCCACCACCCGCTACGGGTACGACCCGAACACGCTCATGCCGATCCTGGTGGTCGACCCCAACGGCAACGAGACGTACTCCACCTACGACACCAGTGGGAACGTGCTGACCCGCACCGACGCCCTCGGGCGGACGACGACCTCCACCTACAACAGCTTGAACGAGCCGCTCACCGTGCAGGACGCCCGGGGGGTCACCACGACCTTCACCTACGACGCCAACGGCAACCTCCTCACCCGGTCCACGCCGGTGTGCTCCAGCCCGCCGTGCACCGGCAGCCCGCCCACGCAGCAGGTCACCTACACCTACGGCGACTCCACCCATCCCGGCGACGTGACCTCGATGACCGACCCCGACTCCAAGGTGTGGTCCTACGGCTACGACGCCTACGGCGACCGGGTCGAGACCAAAGACCCCCTCGGCAACGTCAGCGCCCAGGTGTTCAACGCCGACGGGTGGCTGAGCGCCACCTACACCCCCAAGGCGGGCTGCACGTGGGGGTCGGCCCCGCCGGCGGGGTGCAGCTCGACCTATGAGACGACCTACGGCTACACCATCCCGGGTGGCTCCACCATCGACGAGTTCGGCGACGTCCAGACCGTCACCGACCCCCTCGGCCACGCCACCACCTACGGCTATGACGCCGACCGCCACAAGACCTCGGTCAAAGACGGCGACGGCAACACCACCACCTCCGTCTACGACCTGGCCAACGAGCTGACCCAGACCGAGCGGGCCGACAGCCCCCAGACCACGCTGACCACCGACTACAACGCCGATGGCACCGTGGCCGACCAGAAGGACGGCAAGGGCAACGCCGTCTTGAGCTACGGCTACGACGCCCTGGCCCGGGTGACCACCGTCACCGACGCGCTCTCGCACGTCACCACCTCCACCTACGACGGGACCGGCAACCGCCTCACCCAGACCGACCCCGGCGGGTCGTGCACCGGCACGGTGAGCGGGTGCACGACCTTCACCTACGACGCCGACAACGAGCCGCTGTCGATCACCTACAGCGACGGTACGACGCCGGGCGTGAGCGGCGTGACCTACGACGCCGACGGGCACCGCACGGCGATGACCGACGGCACCGGGACCTCGTCGTGGACCTACGACAGCCTGGGCCGGCTGACCAGCTCGACCAACGGCAACTCGGCCGAGGTGCAGTGGGCCTACGACCTGCGCAACCTGCCCACCACCGTCACCTACCCGGGCGGCCACGCCGTGACCGACGGCTACGACGACGCCGGGCGGATGACCTCCGTCGAGGACTGGCTCGGTACGCCCAACACCACCACGTTCGGCTACGACGCCGATTCCAACCTCACCACCGAGACCTTCCCGTCGGGCTCGGGGCTGGTGGACACCTTCGGGTTCAACGCGGCGGACCAGATGACCTCGGTCTCAGACGTCACCGGCGGCACGACGCTGTTCTCCGCCACCTACACCCGCGACGCCAACGGCCAGCTCGCCTCCGACACCTCCGTGCCCTCGGCGAGTGGGTCGTTCAAGTACTCCCCGCTCAACCAGCTCTGCTACGCCGGCTCCTCGTCGTCGAGCGCCTGTGCGAGCCCGCCGAGCGGCGCCACCGCCTACGGCTTCGACGCGGCCGACAACCTCACCACCACGGGCGGCGCCACCCAGGCCTTCAACGCCGCCGACGAGCTGTGCTGGACCGTCAGTGGAACCTCGTCCAACGCCTGCTCGTCGGCTCCCACCGGCGCCACCACCTACGCCTACGACACCCGTGGCAACCAGACGGGCCACGTCCCCTCCACCGGCTCGGCCACCTGCGACGCCTACGACCAGGCCGACCGGCTGACGACGATCACCACCGGCACCGGCTCGTCGTGCTCCAGCCCCACCACCGTCGGGACCTACGCCTACAACGGCGACGGGCTGCGGATGAAGAAGGTGGTCGGCTCGACCACGACCACCTTCACCTGGGACGCCTCGGGGTCGATACCGCTCGTGGTGCAAGAGACAGCCGGGTCCAACACCACCAGCTACCTCTACGGCCCCGGCGGGCTCCCGGTGGAGCAGCTCAGCCCGTCGGGCGCGCCGCTGTTCTACAGCCACGACCAGCTCGGCTCGACCCGCCTCGTCACCAACGCCAGCGGCACGACCCAGGCCACCTACACGTTCGACCCCTACGGCAACCTCACCGCCTCGACCAACCCCGGCTCGATCACCAACCCCCTGCGGTACGGGGGGCAGTACACCGACGCCGAGTCGGGGCTCGTGTACCTGCGGGCCCGGTACTACGACCCGGGGACGGGGCAGTTCCTGAGCCGGGACCCTGTCGCATCGGCAACGCGGTCCGCGTACGGGTACGTGGTCGACGACCCACTCAACGGGGCGGACCCGAACGGGTTGTGTTCTGACTGGGACCCTGCCTGTCAGTTCGTGGCCGGCGTACAGGCGCTCGGCTCGATCGTCACAACCCCCCTCCGGAGCGCCGGGTGTGCTGCGGTTGGAGTGAGCTGCTCCTCCGGGCCAGGCGACCAGGGTACAGGTGCGTCCTACGTCGCTTCACACCCCCAGCAGTTGATCGAGATCGCGACGATCGCCGCGTATGCCGCATGTCCCGAGACCGGCGTCGCTTGCTTCGCCGCAACAGGCCTCTCTGGTCTCAACGCGGCTCTAGCGGCGAGGGATGCCTACGACACCTGTTCCAAGGAAGGAACGACTGCACAGTGCCTGTCGGCTGTTGCAGTCGCCGGCGTTGACGCAGCGTCCTTTGGTACCGCCGCCGCCCCTCTTGATGGCGAGCACTTCAGCGACGCAACAAAGCGACTTGACGCTGCGGTGCTTGGCGGTCTCGCCTCAGCTCTGTCCGACACTTTCTCGTGGCTGGTCAATCACTTCGGACCACAGCCGGCCTGTTAGAGGAAATCACCGTGTTCCCGACTGTTTCTATAGCAGTGGCCCTTATCGGCATCGGCTTTATACTCAGAGCCGAAGGACCAGAGGGGTTTCGACATTTGCTGGATCGGCAATGGGTCCATTCAGGGCCGTCTAATCCCTTCGTCACTGGGACCCTCTCAGTCGTATTGAAGTATGTAGGCCGAGCGTTCCTGGCTGGTGGCGTGATCTCTTTGATTGTCAGCCTTGTATGGCGGTGACCACGACGCCGAGTCAGGATTGATCTACCTGCGGGCCAGGTACTACGACCCCACCACAGGACAGTTCCTAACGAGGGATCCGGCCGTCGCTACAACTATGTCGCCGTACGGCTATGTGGCTGCGAATCCGTTAAATCGCGTGGATCCGAGCGGGAAGCTCGTTATAGGATCGTGCGGTTCATTTTCGATCGGTTTCGTCTCACACTTCACTGTATCCGGCTGTGTGGCGACGGACTTCAGCTCCGTCGGCTACAAGCCCAGGTCCAGCTCTTGCACGGGTGGGCGTCGGATCAGATGCCGATCTCGAGCCCCCGGATCTGCAGTGCGCTCAGGTGCTGCCCCGGTCACGAGCACGCGAACAATCTCGATGCCGACGGGGTTCGGTTCCAAGAGGTTGCGCACCAGCCGGTCGATTGGATCGGGCGACCACGACAGGTGGGCCCGACCGCTGGGCTCGTCGAGGGCCGCCTCGACGCGCCCGGCGAGCTCGCGCCACACCCGGCGACTGGCGTGGTCCACGGGTGGCTCGCCGAGCAGATCGCGGAGTCGCTGGTCGACCTGATCGCCGTTTGCGAGCGCCTCGACGCGCGCCGGGCGCCGGGCTTCGAGCGCGGAGGTGATGGCGTCGAGGTCGTCACGGAGTACCCGCCGCTTGTCGGTGCTCGCGGCCTCGGCCCGGGCGCGCGCGGTGGCGGCAGCGCGCTCGGCCGCCACCGTCGCCTCGGCCTCGGAGACCGATGCCGACATCCGCGCCGTTGCCGACTGTGCACGATCGAGGCCGACCTCCGCTGCGGTGATCGCCGGTCGGTCGCGTAGCCCGAAGCGCCGGCGGCTGGCGCGCTCGAGCTCGCGCGTCGCGGCCGCCTCGTCTCGCTGGCACCGGCGAAGGTTCTCACGGCGACGACGCAGCTCGACCTCCGCCGACGCCAGCTGGCGCGTCCGGTCCAGGGGAACGCTGGCCTCGAGATGGCGGAGGTCGGCCGCAGTGGTGGCGCCGGCCCGCCGGAGCGCCTCGAGGCCGTAGGCGAGTGGGTCGCCCTGGCGGAGCACGGCGATCACGGCTCGGCGCCAGTGGTGGTCGAGCCGGTCACGGAGCTCGGCGATGGCTTCGGCCCGCCAACCCTCTCGCTGCTCGAAGGCCTGGCGGGCGCCGAGGGCGGCGTTCAGCTCGGCCACGCGGGCGGCCAGCCGGGCGTGGGCGCGCTCGTACCGAGCGAGGTCGCGGCCGTGCTCGGCCGCGGCTGCGCTCCAGCGGGCTCGCTCGTCGCGGCCGGCGCGTCGTAGGCTCTCGAACGGCCCAATGGCGGCGGCCCGGCCGACGGCGTAGTCGCGACGCACCCTGGCGTCGGCGACGTCCCGCTCGGCGCCGGTGAGGCGGTCACGGACTGCGGAGAAATCAGTGCGGACGTCGGGCGGGCCGGTGGCCACGACCGCCTCGTGGGCTGCGATCTCGGCCCGGAGCTGGCGGTCGAGGGTCGCCGGGTCGTCGTGGACGGCGAAGGTCTTGAGCGGGGCACGGCTCGCCGCGTCGAGCACCTGCTCGGCGCCCGAGCGTCGGTCGACCAGGCGCCCGCCCCAGTCCCCGGCCGGGATGGCGCGGACGTTCCAGGTGTGGGTTTCCCCGCGGGCGCGGCTCTGGCCGACGTAGGCGCTGAAGGAGTCGACGGCGCCGCTGCCCAGCAGGTGCACCCGCTCGAACGTCGCGCCCTGCGAACCGTCAACGGTGCGGCACCACGCGTGGGAGAGGTTGGGACGACCGTCGGGGCGCCGCCCCACCACGAACGCGGAGGGCAGCGTGTGGACCGCTCCATCGTGGGTGACGACCTCGAGCCCAGCGGGGTTCACGGCGGTCACGGTGACCGTCGTCCCGTTGTGCAGCCTGGCGGCGCCGGTCCCGGCCCGGGCGTGCAACAGCACGCGGTCACCGGCCTGGTAGGGGCGGGGATCGGGGCCCCATCCCGGTCCCGCCAGCGCCGGGCCGCCGATCACCCCGGCGGCTCCGAGGCGGGTACGGACCCGGTCGGCGACGTCCTCGCAGTCGGCGTGGGCTACCGCCAGCGCCACGACGGCGTGCGGCCCGTGGGCGAGCACCTCCGCCGCCACGCGCTCGGCCATCGCCTCGCGCGTGTCGCTCGGGGTGGGAAGCTCGTGCTCCAGCCCCGCCTTGGCGCGCAGCGTCTGCGAGGCGGCCCGCTCACCCCGGCGCCAGGCGGCGAGGGCGGCGCGCTCGGCGGGGTGGTGCTGGCGGCGGTTCTCGGTGAGGACCGCCGTCGGGACGGTGCCCTCGGCGCCGAGGCGCTCCAGCTCGGCCGCCAGCCCGCCGGCGCCGACGGCCTGGGCCTGGCGGGCGTCGCCGAGGCACCACAGCTGCGCCCCGGGGGCGTCGGCGACCGCGCCGAGCACGACCTGGGCGTCGGCGGTCGAGGTCTGCGACGCCTCGTCGAGGACGACCACGGTGCCCGGCGCCAGTGGTCGCTCGGCCACGTCGAGGGCGAGCCGCGCGATCGTGACCGCCGGGACCCCGATGTCGCGCAGCTCGGCCACGGCCCGGTTGGTCGTCGCCGCCCCGAGCACGGGCCGCCCGCACGCCGCCGCGGCACAGGCCGCCGCGTGCACCGCGGTGGTCTTGCCGAACCCGGCCGGGGCGACGAGGGCCCGCAGCGCCGGCCCGGCCGCGCACAGGGCGCGTACGGCCTGGGCCTGGTCGTCGCCGAGGCGGTCGGCGGTGACCGCCCGCTCGACGGCGGCGGGGTCGATCGCGGGGACAGTGCGCCCGTTCAGGGTGTCGACGCACTCGAGCACGATGCTCTCGAGCGCCAGGTGCGCGGTCGTCGTCCACTGCGGCGGGGAGCGGCGAGCCGCCTCCGGATCGACGCCTAGGCGCACGACGTACCGGGAGCCCAGGAACTCCGCGGTGAGCTGCTCTATCTCGGCGACGGTGAGCCGACCGGCGCCGAGGGCCGCCACCGCCTCGACCAGCTGGGCCTCGCCGAAGCGCGAGTCGTGGGCGCACAAACCTGTCTCGGGGTCGGTGAGAGCGGCAACGACCCCCTCGAAGCACACGGCGGGACGCGGCCCGGCCCGGCCGAGGACGGCCGCCTCCACCAGCTCGGGTGTGACGAGGCCGACCCCGGCGGCTTCAGTCGCCCACCGCTCACGGAGGCGCTCAGGGGTGAGGGTGCGGTCCTTGCCCGGCCGGGTGGCGAGCGACGCGGCGTGGTCGGCCCGCATGCGGGCCACCGCGGTCTGGTACACGCCGCCCGAGCGTTCCAGATAGGCCTCAATCGCCGACGTGCGTTTCGAGAAGGTGCGCAGCTGGTCGGGAACGAAGCCCTCCATCTCCCGGGTGCCGTGGCGGTCCGCGCCCCAGGCCACGCCGAGCTCGGCTGTGAGGATGCGCCTGAGCTGCTCCTGGTAGACCGAGCCGGCCGCCTTGGCCCAGCGGTACAGGACGGCACCATCCAGCGTGGCGTGGAACCCGTCGGCCCGGCGCACCACATTCGGGACGACGCAGTGGGTGTGCAGCTGGGGGTCGCCGGCCCTCGACGTCCGGTGCACGAACGTGGCCACCGCCCACCCCTCCGTCTCGACACGCGTGCGCACGCCGCCGACCTGCTGGCGCGACACCGCGGCGCGCCGCTCGAGGAACGCCAGCGCCTCGCTCACGGCCTGCACGTGGGCACGGCTCACCAGCGACGACACCTCGGGCGAGGCGAACGCCCACAGCAGCGACACCGACTTCGGAGCCGAGAAGGTGGCGTCGAAGGCGTTGACCCTGCGCTGGGGATGGCCCTCGAGCCACCACGTCCCGTCCCGTGGGTCGATGCCGTTGACCAGTGACCGCAGCTCCCCGTCGCGCACGACGCCTTCGAGCCCGAGCGCCGCTGCCCATGTTCCCGCCCACACCCCGGGCGCCTCGCCCTCGCCGAGGTAGTACTCCTCGAGGCCGACGGCCACCTGGCCGATCGCGTACTCGGCGTCGGCGAGCTTGATGATGCTCAGCACCCCGACCACCGGCGTGGCGACCGAGC